>JAAOEI010000609.1_pt1 | contig 13589 bp, 22 predicted proteins | sample 7059261 | NCBI WGS metagenome assembly JAAOEI01 (sample SAMN14008812, study PRJNA610033) | viral metagenome | isolation source: viral particles filtered from seawater | place: China: Hangzhou Bay, Yangshan Deep Water Harbour | collected 2017-10-31
CTTCTGGCTGTGTCGATAAAGTTAAGGTAAGGACTGCCAGTTCTGAAGCGAGCTTCAAGTATTCGTTGCCAAAGTCTGCGAGCTTTGACTGTATCTCTGACAATTCCTGTATTTGGATCTGTAAGTTGCCATTCTGTATCATTGATTACTGCCTCCATAAAAGCATCAGTGATGTTCACTGCGTTGAATAAATTAAAACATTTCCGATTGATGTCACCACCAGTCGGTACTTTAAAAGAAATAAACTCCTCAATATCTGGATGACTAATATCTAAGTATGCGGCATAGCTACCTTTGCGTGTCTTTCCTTGTTTGTATGCTGTCATCTGAGCGTCTACAACTTTCATGAAAGGGATTGGGCCGGGAGCTTTATCAGACACTCCACGTACATCCCCCCAATGACCGCCTACACCACCTCCTTTAACAGACAGCCACGCTACCTCATTGTTATGCTCAATAAGGCTATCAAGATTGTCCCCCACGTAAGTAAGGAAACAACTAATAGGCAAGCCCCGATTGTTTCGTACATCGTCAGGTGCGTTCGAAAGCACAGGTGACGCAAACATAAACCAACCTTTCGAAGCATAATCATAAACCCGTTGTGCAAGATCAAGGTCATCACCACAATAGGCCACAGAAGCCCTTGCAAAACTTTGCTGAGGACTGGTTTCATGCTCGTACATATAGTAGTCTTGCATGAGTTTAATAGCTTGTTCACTGAGGCGACTATCTCTTTCATAATCAATCGTTATCCCAAGGTATTGTGTCATCGAATTGGCTCTCCAGAGTTTCGTATTGTTGTTCGATTAAGTCAGCACATCTGTTAATGATATCTTCAGAGGTTAACTCTAACAGTTCTATTAAAGATACCTCATCTAACTGCTGTAATTTTTCTTTCAGTTCTTCAATTGTCAGCGACATGCGGAACCAACCATTTTAATACAATTCCAGTAGTTTGTCAACATACTGTCGAATCTTTTCGATGTCAATCCTACCACCTTTATTATCACATCGAGCAATGTATTTGATAATGTTACCTTTTAAGAAACCTTTAAACTCTTCTTCTGTCAGCCAAGACTCCATCGCATCCCAAGGTTGGATAGCAAGGTTAAGATAGTGGTCACCTCCGACTTGGTGATTCCTTGCAAAGTCAGCATGGAATTCTTCTGCCATTTCACGCAAATCAATCATTTCTTTACCAGCTCCATAAAGTGTTCTAAATCTACGACAGCGAGAGGCTTCGCCCTGTCCTGCTTTAGGACTAGTAAAGGCTCGTAGTCCCCATGTCCTGTGGCTTGTCCGTAGTGCTTGTAAATCGCAATCTTGGCTAAACTCTTACACTCAATGCAGTACGGCATCAGCTTTCTCGCCGCTGGTGACAATTGCACATCCTCCCCACCTGCACCCATCGATGTACTACGTACATCATCAGGCTCTAACGCAGGGAAAGCAGAAAGTATAGAATCTCTAACAGTTTGTTGGAGCCTTCTACCCTTCGCTTTCGCTGACTGTGGGCTGATTCCTGTGTTTCGTGTAGCCTTTTTTGTCTTCTTTCTTACGGTCTTTGTAGACCTTGGCTTGGTTAAACTTCGCATGATGCTTGTGTACGAAGTTCCTGCGGCGGTGTGAACGTATCATCCTTGTGTCTCAACATATACAGCAGATGTCCGTTTTCAACAGCTCTGTCATAACCTAACAGCTCGACACATGTTTCCCACATCTTCTGCTCACTTTTGTCTTTTAAAAGCTTTTCAGCTTTCACTTCACCGACACCACGCACACCTAAAATATTATCAACACGATCCCCTGTTAGCATCTGCTTATAAAACTTAAACAGACCCTCAGCAGGATCGATATGATACAGCTCCTTCTTAGAAAAATTATAATGCCAACCGGGGACTTGATCGAGATCTTTATCTAAGGTCACGATCACGCTAGTATCACCTAGCTCAGTCGCCCGGATAGCCAACATATCATCTGCTTCGATACCTTCTGACACTGTGGCCGCCCATGCGTCAACTAAGTATTCCCGTAACAAATGATAATGCACCGGCTTTTCTGACTTACGATTGCCCTTGTATGGTACAGTGACTGCAATGTCATTACGGAAATTGCCTCTACCAGTTAGGTGAAGTTCCCATGTCTGAACCTCAGTTAGGTCTAGTAACAGCAAATCCTCTAGGAAGTGAGCCATCGTAGTGATGGCAACACTTTCAGATTCCTCATTGCAGGCGAACCCAACACGGTAGTTCAGAATATCTGCATCAATAAGGGCATGTTGCATTACAGGATCTCGTCATCATCCATTGAGACAGCCTCATCAGAGGCATCTCCTTCAAACGAAACAAGCTCCGTAACTACAAGCTTCTTCAATGAAGGGCTACGTCCTGCCTTGTTCTTCCAGCTCCAATCATAGAACCCTACAAGCGCAACAGACTGCGATCCGTTACCGATGCCAATCCCTTCAATGACTTCGCCATTGCCGTCATACGCACGGATAGGATTGTTTGATTTACAAGTGATAAAATATCCCTTGCCTTCTTTTTGACCTACTGCCAGCCCCATAGACTCTAAGGCAGAAACAGCAGAATCGGAGAGATTGCACAAGTCCACTTGGTACTTGTTAGACATCTCGTTCTTACGATCCATGTAAGCCCACATGATGTCGGCTTTGATTTTAACTTTAGCGGTATCGCTCATAGTCATTGTCCTCTTTGGTGACTAAAGTAATATTATACCATACTCTTAATGAGTATCAAACCAATTTTTACCGATTTTTGATTCGGCATCTACTGGGCATCGAAAGCCCAAGGTAATCCCGGCTTGTGAGGCCGCATCGCACATGATTTGTGCAACGTCTTCACCATATCTCTCCGCTGTTTCGATTTGTATTTCGTCATGGACGAACGCAACCTGTCGTACAGGTATCTGTCGTGCCTTGAACGCTTTGTGTGCTTCGACAGCCCACTGTTTGGCAATAATAGCGCCACATCCCTGCAACAGGCTGTTGAGTGCCGCATGCTCAGATCTAACCAGTATTCTTCTACCATCCAAGCCCGGTACATACCCTTTACTCGCCACTTTCTGCACTTTTTCCATAAGTTGTTGTAGCTTAGGGGTGTTAGAATAAAAACGATACAATACTTCGTTCCCTTCTCTCGCACCTCCGCCAACGATACTACCAACTTTTCTGGGGCCAGCTCCATAGAGAGTGGCATAGATAAGGGTCTTGGCTTGCGGCCTAGTGATACCTGCGGCATCTGCGTTCTTCTGATGGATATCCCCATTCAGTAGTTCCTCTGTCCATTCCTCATCCTGCATGTAATGGGCCAAGCATCTCAGCTCAATTCCTGCAAGATCCGTGCCAACTAATACATTGCCCGCATCAACAGTAAATAGTTTACGACACTCAGCACCGTAGGGGCTGTTAACGCTTGGTACTTGTCCCAGATTAGGATTACGATGCGTCATACGCCCGGTAACAGCTCCATTCGTGATAATACCTCCATGTACCCGGCTGTCCTTTTCATCGACATGTTTTAACCATGAGTCAATGAGTCCAACACGCTTTTGAAGCATCAGATACTCAGCAATGAGTTGGGCTTCAGGTATATCGATTCCCTTCAATGTCCCTTCATCAACGATAGGCTGACCCTTTTCTGTATGCTTTGTTGGCTTCCATCCAAGAGTCATCAGCCGTTCGCTAATCTGTTTACGTGATGCAAGATTGAAGATGGTTATCTTGTCCTTCAGTCTTTTACCAGTCTTTTCTGACCAACGCTCTTCAACAATCGGCGGAAAAACTGACTGCACCTCGTCTTCAATAACACCCATTCGATCCGACAGTTCAGCACGAAGAGTCTGAGCTGAATCTCTATCCAGTTTGAAACCGTTGTCTTCCTGCTGTCTGCAAATGACTGCGATTTCGTGTTCCAATAGTATACTCTGCGAGGCATCTTTCCAGTCCTTAAAACTGTGCATAAGGTGCTGATACAAGTCCTTAGTAAGCTTAACGTCCTGTATACAGTACTCTTGCATTTCTTTAGTGAGTCCATTGTCATAGTCCGTAAAGTCAATCTTGTGATCTCCTAATCTCTGACCCCATGCCCTCAAGCTGTGGCCGCCTTCGATTTGTGGATTCAAAAGCCTTGAAAGAATCAAGGTGTCTACCGCTTTCGATTTCGGTATCCCAATATTCCACAGCTTCCGCAACACTGGAGCATCGAATCCTATTATATTGTGACCGATGATTTGATCGTATTCCTTTACCAGTGGCGCTAGAGTTGACGGATCTGTATGACATTGAACTACTCCTGTACTAACATCCTGTGTGACACAAAGCCAAATCGTACTGCGGGTACTGTTCGTCTCGATGTCCAACACTATCTTGCGATTCTGCGACATTTTCTAAATACCTTAATGCATTTTTTACGTCTTGTATTGTATCACCTAATGAGCCTAAACCTGTATTACACTTACCACAGATCCAACCTCTAAAAGTTATTGTATCATGATCATGATCTAGTAACAACTTAACATTCGATCTTCCACAACATTCACAAGAATCTGGTTTAGGAGGAGCAACTGTCCTCAAGTACCTGACATCTTCCTGATGTTTTCTTTGGCAATCTATACAATAACAGCTTTTACCTCCCGGTCTTAGTCTGTGATTGTAAAATTGATCTTTAGGTTTTTCTTCACCACACGTATGGCAAACCCGTGTTTCACCATATCCAAAGAGGTCTTCATCATCGCTCATAAAGCCTCCTCATCGATCCTTCAATAAACTCGCAGTTCCATTAAGTTCTGCATAGTATGCTCTTTTAACCATTGACTTTTCACCTTGCCAATCATGACTAGGACTCCGTTCGTCAACTAGCATTTGCTCATAATACTCAAGCACTGTCCCGTATTTAAAAGCTGTACCTAAACCTTTTGCTGTATAGTGCGCCCAATCAAGCTGACCTAGTGGACGGAATCGTGTTTTTTTCTTAGCAATAATAATTTGTTCATTTAAGATTACACCGCCATAACGATAATCAGGAGCTATTGCAACATGTCCAGAATATTTTTGTATATTTTCAACTTTAGCCCGTACCCATTGCATTGGAACAGTCATTACAAAGCCTCCTCATCAATCTCTTTCATACGTCCGGTGTCGAGACTATACAGCAAAGCACAGGCTTTACCAGTCGTCCCACAGAACCTATTCTTCAATACACGGACATGCGTTGTATTACGCTTCACAGAATCCTCTGCCTGTCCATCACGCTCCAGTCCTATCACCATGTCAGAGAGCTGTGCAATCGATGCAGAGCCTCTGAGCTGTGACAGGGACGTTGCCGCACCTTCTTCATGTCCTTTATTGTCGGGTCTACGTAGATGGCTGACACAGACTAGGCAGATACCTGTCTCCTGTACCAACATACGTAGCTTGGTCATGATTTCATCAATTGCTTTACGCTCATCCCCGTTAGATTGAGCAGAAACAATGATACTGATATGATCAACAAACACGTAATCACATCTTGCAACTTTGGCAAGGTAGCGTACACGGCTGACGATATTATCAACATTGCTGGAGCCGAAATGATCAAAGAGATACAGACGATCTGTACCAAGTGTTTGATTAAATGCATCATCTTTTTCCTGTTGGCTTGCTATAGTGTCTGGTAAATGCAGGGGCTTGTTAGCCGCTAACGACATCAAAGACAGTCCAGTCTTGCGTGTGGATTCTTCTAAGAACATCAGTCCGATATTGGCTGTAGTGTTCTGAATGATATGCCAGATCACCTCACGTAGAAACTGTGACTTACCTAGTCCAGAGCCTGCAGTGACCGTTACCAGCTCTTCTTTGCGAAGACCATACGTCAGTTTATTCAGTCCGCCGAAAGGATAGTCAACGTCAGACTTCTGGATCGGCTTCATCACCTCATTGTAAAGATTAGCGCCTGCAACAATTCCATCAGGGGTATAACGCTCTGCATGACGTACTGCGTTAATATACTCAGCAGATCGATTATTTTGTAAGAAGTCTGATGCGTCCTTCAGTCCATTCACAGGCACTACGCAGGATGCTTTGTGACTGAACAGCTCTGCACACCGTGACTGAGCCTCTAGTCCGGGCTTGTCTGAGTCAAAATGGAATACAACGTGGTCAAAGCTATCGAGATACTCGTAATTCGCTTCACAGTCCTTTAGAGCTGTCTGAGCGCCATTACGAACAGATACGCAGGCTACCTTACTTGCTGTGAGCATCTGATAAGCTGACATCGCATCAAACTCGCCTTCAGTGACTATAATGGTCTTACCTCCTGAAGGGAACTTATCCTGTCCGAACAGGTCTGTACTCGCACTCCATTGACCCTCAATCTTAAACTTCTTTTCAGACTGATTACGGATCTTTGCGGCTTGATTCCGATTATACGGAAATACAATGTCATCACCTCTCAAACCAACACCATAGACCTCACAGGTATGATAATTGATCTTCCTATCTTGCAAAGCAGTGTATAATAGCCCCTGAGACGCATTGTAAGCCTCTGTATCGGACGATCTCTGTTTAGGGGTAGTTGCCCTACTAGGCATACGTATTACCTCTGCTGTTGAGCCTGGATTTTCAGGCGGTATGTTAGAGCCACAGCTAAAGCAGTGACCCCAACCATTGTCATTGATTGCAAACGCATCGGAGCTGTCACATTTAGGACAGCCGATGTGTGTGTCTATGAACGCCATCAGTCGAGTATACCTCTTGCTTCTAACACCTCTTCAATCGCATTCAGATGTGCTTGCGACATGTATGGTGTTGGTTTGTTGTAACAACGCTTCAGTGCATTGTCGTCCAATGACTCTAACAAGCGCTTGTATTCCACTGCACAGCGTGGTGACTGGAACACTGCTTTGATTGCTGTGTTCAAAATGATATCATCACTATTCATAATCGAGCATCTCATTGATCTGATCATGACCTAGCATCTTAGCGGCTACATCACAGCGTTTGCGTGACCATTCAAGTTGATTGGCTTGCAACTGAGCAAACTCAGTGATTGCATCAACGGCCTCAACACCGATTGGTTGAGTGGATAAAAACTCTTTAAGCTGTTCTAGGGTGTAGATCGGCTTCATTGTCCTAGCTCCTGTAGGTATTCTTGATAACGGTCTTCGATATCTTTACCAAAGATCGAATAGTATACACTTTCAACTGATAACTTGTCCAGCTCTTTTACACGATGAATCTCTTCAATGATTTCATCGATGCAGAATTTCAAGGCCTCATCGTACTGGTCATCACAGCCTGTTTGTGGATCAATCATGACATCAATATCCTTTTCAGTTCTGGTATAGACTTTCCTGTCCAGTTGCTGAGTTGCTTCAGCGTGATGTTTGGGTTGCTGTCATACAGTTCACATATTTCCTGATTAGTCATTACGGATTCCTTGGATCAAATACTGCTGTTCTGAGACTGTGCCATCCAAATAAAGGTGCGCACTCTAATGCTACTTTGAGATGCTGTTTTGATGAAACAACACAAAGAATTTGTTCCATGTAGCTTCTGGTTTCCTTTTCAGGCAATCCATAGAGGATATATTCTTTCTTACCCTTCATTGTCAAAATGCTCCATATTATCCTGCACACGTTGCAGTATCACATCAGTGTATTCTTCCAAACACGCTTGTAGTGCTTCTTTCAGTGCCTGCACAGATGACTCTGTGATGTTACACAGTGTATCGTCTGTACCGTCAAAATAGAACACACGCTTGTCCAGCTCTCTGATCAATATGATCGTGCTGATATTGTCTAATCCGTAGACTGAGTCCATTTGAGTATTTCCTTTTCCAGTCTTTTTGAAGTGAATGATGCCACAGTCGCTTTGCCTGCAATAGGTCTGAGTGACTCTGCCATCGCTTTATAAACATCATACAACAAAGGATCATCAGAGTCAAACGAATACTCATCAGCTAAAAACATAGCCCACTTGTAGGCTGACTCACCTGTTAAAGCCCCTGTCATCTGGCAACGCTGTACTGTTGGAATTTTACCTGCCACTATATAGCCTCTTTAATAGCTCTATGTACATAGACCCTAATGTCTAAATAGCTAAATAGCTCTAGAGCTAAATAGTCTATATAGGAGGGTATCATTAATCTTCGTAGCTGTCAACTTCATCTTCAACATCCATTAAGTCTATTCTTTCAATAGCTTGAACGTCATTCCTGACACTGTTGTAACAATGGTTACACAGATCTAAGAACTCACCTGTAACAGAACTCTTGCGTGTTGACTCGAAATCGTTCAACGGTGCATCACATGCTTTACATCTCATGGGTTTCACTGTCCCTTTGTTTGTTAATGGAGTGTGTACTTTAAAGTGCTGGTAAAGAGATGTCAATACTTTTTTTTCAAACCGGGCATCACAGTCCCAACATCGTGGGCCTCGCAGTCCCTACTATATGTTATACACTTTAATAAATTTTGATGTTTTGAAAATTCAAAATCTATAAGAGGGTAGAGCGCACCAGATCGGTGCATCGATCGTATACTATCGAAACAAATATAACGATAGAAATATACAATTGTAGTTTCTGGATTTGATTGTGCTTATAATGCGCTACCGATACGAAATCGGATTTTTAAACCATCGCAATAAGGAGCGATACATTATGACTAGCTTTCAACTTTTTAGCCTTCGGGCCTCTGATGTTCAAAACGGCCGCATTCGTTTTGATCTTTATATTTGTAACAAGCGTATCGCTGGCCTAATCGGCCTACGTAAGAAACAGTATCGCTTCGGTTTTGACGGCGGCGACACTTTCAAACAAGCGCATCTGGGCAAAATAACTGTCGGCCTAGAAAAGAGTAAACCAATTCGCCAATTGTGGAATTGGGTTTAATCAGTAACTAACAATGAAGCCCTTCGGGGCTTCTAAGGTTTAACTATGAAACTTCTATCTATTAACGGTAATACCAAGATTACCAAAACCAATAAAGCGGCCGCAGGCCGTTACCTATTCGCAGGCCTTTCTATGATGCCTAATGATAAAACTTGCCCGGGCGCTAAATCGGCCGGTTGTATGGAAACATGCTTACAGTCTGCAGGCCGTGGAATCTTTAAGAATGTACAGGCCGCTAGACAATCCAAAACCAATTGGTTTGAAACTGATAAGGATGGATTTTTAGACCAGCTTCGAAAGGATCTACACGCATTAGAACGTAAAGCGAAGCGGGAAGGCTTACAGCCTGTAGTTCGTCTTAATGTGCTATCCGATATTGCATGGGAAGCCTACAATATCCCTCAAAGCTTCCCGAATATTCGGTTTTATGACTACACCAAACGAGCTGGCCGTATTGGTTCGAAATTTGTTCCGGATAACTACCATTTAACTTTTAGCTATTCGAATCGGCCTACCTATGCCAAACAAATTGAAACAGCCTTAAACAAGGATGCGAACATTGCTGTAGTCTTTTCTGGAGGCCTGCCTAGTCGCTTCCTAGGCCGTAAGGTAATCGATGGAGACCTGCACGATTTACGCATAGAAGACCAATCGGGCATCATTATCGGCCTACGTGCTAAAGGTAAGGCCAAAACACAATCGAACGATTTTGTTGTACCTAATCCGGAGCTGATAACGTCATGCTAGAACTAATCGAAATCGGCCTAGCTATTGGCCTGTTATGCTATGTAGTTTATGAACTATAAGGCCTAATCAATTCCCTCAATTCAGCCCGACATAGTTCGGGCTTTTTTTTGCCTGCATTACATGCATCGCAGGCTCTCAAAACCTATCGCTGCTACGTGCTAGGACGCATCCTAAGCGCTTCTAAGCGATTCTATGCCCAAAGTAATACCCTAGTATATGCCAGCGCATTGCAGGCCGTTACAGCGCTTTACAATCGGTCTAGCTATGCGGTGCGATTAGGGGCTGTTTAGACCTATAGGGTCCTTGACCGTCTCTCACACTTCGCAGTCTGTCACGCTCCAACGTGCGCAAACTGTCCAGCCTGCCATGCTTTGATGCCTGTATAGCGGCGCTTTACAGCCTGCACAGACCTGCACCATCTTGGTGCGTCAGCCTGCACAGTTCTGGTGCGTCTGCACTGTTTTGGTGCAGTCTGCCCTGCCCTGCTTTAAAGGCCCGGGGAGGGGCTACAGGACTTTATTATTATTATAGTACCTACACAGACTTGCAAGAGGGCAAAATAGCACTTTAAAGTTCTAAAAAAAGCTATTTTTATAACTTTTCTGTGATATATCAAGCCTTTGATAACATTACAGATCTTGCACTGTCGCAATCTATGCAACTTTCATGCCAAAATAGTTGACTTTGCACTGTTTTTGTGTTAGACTAATCAGCCTATGGATAAAACTAGGCATGTTCCATGACTGAAATAGTAAAAAGAGGGCGAGGTAGGCCTAAAAAGGGAGAAGTTGTTGCTAAAAAGGAAGGCAACAGAGGTGTTAGAGGCCGTCCTCCCGGTGATGCCGCTATCATCAATGACTATAAAGCAAGAATGTTAGCATCTCCTAAGTCTGTTAAAGTCATGGATGCAATATTTAATGCGGCGTTGGATGATGAGCATAAGAATCAAGCGGCGGCTTGGAAGCTCTTAATGGATCGTATGTTACCTGTGAGCTATTTTGAAAAGGATAAGATGTCACAGGGCAAGAATAGTGTAAGTATTACAATTACAGGTGTTGGAGCTAAGACATCTGTACAGAACGATGATGATATTATTGATGTGGAGCCTATAGAGTCTAATGATCAGTGAAGAACTAGAAGTTCAAATCAAAGAAGATCTGGTAAAGCACGAAGGCTGTAAAACTGAAGTGTATTTATGCTCTGAAGGAATCCCTACTGCAGGTATCGGTCATATGCTGTTAGGTGTCGATGGTTTAGAAGTCGGTGATGATGTACCGATGGAAGCAGTGTTAGAATGGTTTGATGTGGATTACAAAGAGGCTGTTACTGACTGCTGTGCCATCTTTTTAAACTTTGCATCTTTACCAGATCAAGTTAAACGAGTGTTAGTCAATATGGCTTTTAACCTTGGTAGAAATAGACTGTCAAAGTTTAAGAACATGGTAACCGCTGTGAATGAAGGTAACTGGATTAAAGCCGCTAATGAGATGGTGGACTCTCGTTGGTATAATCAAGTTGGTAATCGTTCTGTTGAACTGGTAGAGTGGATGCGTAACGCTTGACTGAACTCAACGTAGAGTTACTACCTTGGCAACAAGAAGTCTTTGATAGTGATGTTCGATTTAAGATTGTTGCCGCTGGACGAAGAACTGGTAAAAGCCGATTAGCGGCATGGATGTTAATTATTAATGCCCTGCAGACTGATAGAGGGCATGTGTTCTATGTTGCTCCAACACAGGGGCAGGCTAGGGACATTATGTGGAATACGTTGTTAGAGCTTGGTAATCCTGTTGTGACTTCATCACATGTCAACAACATGCAAATCAAGTTAATCAACGGAGCCACGATTAGTTTAAAAGGTGCTGATAGACCTGAGACGATGCGAGGGGTGTCGTTGAAGTTCTTGGTACTCGATGAATACGCAGATATGAAGCCATCGGTGTGGGAGACTGTATTGCGTCCTGCACTGGCTGACCAGAAAGGTTCTGCCATGTTTATTGGTACACCGCTTGGGCGTAACCACTTCTATGAGCTGTATAAGTATGGTGAGTTAGGAGATGACGCTACGTATCAATCGTGGCACTTTACCAGTTATGATAATCCTCTACTTGACCCAGAGGAAATTGACACCGCTAAAAAGTCGATGTCAAGCTATGCATTCCGTCAGGAATTTATGGCGAGCTTTGAAGCATTAGGCTCAGAGATTTTCAAGGAAGATTGGGTAAAGTTTACGGATGAAGAACCAACCGAAGGCGACTACTATATTGCAGTTGACCTTGCAGGCTTTGCGGATGTTGCCGGGAAAGCGAAGGGAAAGACTTCAAAGCTCGATAATACGGCAATCGCAATCGTCAAAGTCAATACCGAAGGGTGGTACGTTGCTGACATTATCTATGGGCGTTGGGACATCAAAAAAACAGCCCGTAAGATCTTTGAGGCTGTACGTGAGTATGAACCTGTATCGGTGGGTATTGAAAAAGGTGCGTTGCGTAATGCGGTTCTTCCGTATCTAACAGACCTAATGAAATCAGGTCAACGATACTTCAGGGTTGAAGAGTTGACGCATGGTAACAAGAAAAAGACAGATCGTGTCGTGTGGGCTTTACAAGGCCGCTTTGAACACGGGAGCATTCATCTGTCAGAAGGGGAATGGAACACTGAGTTCTTGGATGAGCTATTTCAGTTCCCTAATCCGTTAGTGCATGATGACTTAGTGGATGCATTATCGTATATCGATCAGCTTGCTAAGGTCAGCTACTACGTTGACTTTGAGGAAGAAGAATTTGAATTTATTGATCCAATCGCAGGGTACTAAACATGGATTATGAAAATCGTTCGTTAATATTAGCTGGCCTAGAAAATTGGGTAATTAACAAATGTGATCAGTGGCGAGATCATTACGAAGCTAACTACTCAGAAAAGTTTGATGAATACTATAGACTATGGCGTGGTATCTGGGATTCCTCAGATAGTATGCGAGCTTCAGAGCGATCAAAGATTATTAGCCCTGCACTGCAACAAGCTGTTGAGTCTGCTGTTGCTGAAGTAGAAGAAGCGACTTTTGGACGTGGGGTTTGGTTTGATATTAAAGATGATTTAGGTGATCAAAACCCTGTAGATGTACAACAACTTCGTAATCAGCTATCAGAAGACTTCCAAAAAACACAGGTACGTAAATCTGTTGCAGAGTGTATACTCAATGCCGCTATCTTCGGTACAGGCATGGGTGAGATTGTACTGACTGAAAAGAAAGAAATGCGTCCTGCAACACAGCCTGTACTCGATGGTGCAATGGCGGCATTCGGTGTCATGGAAACAGATCGGTATGTTGTTAAGTTACGTCCTATCTTACCCCAAAACTTCTTGATTGATCCTGTTGCGACATCAATTGAGGAAGCTTTAGGTGTAGCAATTGACGAGTTTGTACCCCGTCACTTAGTACAGGAAGGTATTGAATCGGGTATCTATCGAAACATAGAATTAGAAAAGTCATACACTGATATCGATCTTGAGCCAGATAAAGAATTGGTTATGTATGACGAAGATAAAATTCGTCTAACGAAGTATTATGGCTTGATCCCATCTGAGCTATATATTGATGCAATCTCACAAGGCTTGTCTGAAGAAGAGATTGAAGATCTAGATGCACCAGAAACAGAATACGTAGAAGCAATTGTTGTATTAGCTAACGGCGGTCAACTGTTAAAGGTTGAAGAAAACCCCTACATGATGCAAGACCGCCCTGTTGTTGCATTCCCTTGGGATGTTGTACCGGGACGCTTCTGGGGCCGTGGTATTTGTGAAAAAGGCTACAACGCTCAGAAAGCGCTTGACACGGAACTTCGTGCTAGAATTGATGCTTTGGCATTGACAGTGCATCCAATGCTTGCTGTAGACGCTTCTAGACTGCCTCGTGGCGCTAAAATGGAAATACGTCCGGGCAAAACAATC
>JAAOEI010000610.1_pt1 | contig 13554 bp, 21 predicted proteins | sample 7059261 | NCBI WGS metagenome assembly JAAOEI01 (sample SAMN14008812, study PRJNA610033) | viral metagenome | isolation source: viral particles filtered from seawater | place: China: Hangzhou Bay, Yangshan Deep Water Harbour | collected 2017-10-31
TTGACGATGCGGTTAACGGTGACAATAGTCATGGTCACAAAAATCTTGTCGACCTTATTAAGGGCTGAAGAACAATACCTATTAGCGATGCAGATTTCAGCAAACTTTACATTACAGGAATTGGTTTATAGTCCAACTGCACTTCATGCAGGCATTGATCAAGAAGACCATTTGGATCATAATGCGGTTAGCAGAATAACTGCTTTGGTGATAAATGTTTTACAGCCTGTCAGAAATCAATTTGGGCCAACTAAGGTCAATTCCTGTTTTCGGTCGAAACCACTAAATGATTTGGTCAAAGGATCACCAAATTCACAACACTGCTGTTCAGGAACTTCGGCGGCCGCTGATATCGAAATCTTTTCTGAAGAAGTTTCTAACCTAGAACTGGCTGAATGGATTCGTGATAATTTAGAGTTTGATCAACTGATTTTAGAAAACTATGCACCAGATCGAATTTCAAAAATAACTGGAAAACCTGAGGGGCCGAATTCAGGTTGGGTACACGTTTCTTATTCTTCAGTAGGTGAGAACCGAAAAGATGTAAAAAGAATGGTAAAAGATAAGTCTGGGAACCCTAAGTATTTTCCCGGGCTAACCGAATAGGGCAGATGTGGGCTTTTTTCCTGACCTTCTTTAGTCCTTAATGTCTTGAATGACAGTCTGTCCTATACTAACATCCCTCTGTATTTATTAAAGAAAATCGGTTTATCAGACATTTTACGGACATTTTTAAGAGTCTTTTAAATTTCTTTAATAAAATCAATCTTCTAAATTGCTCCCGTAGTTTAACTGGATAAAAGAAAAAAGAACTAGGTTTTCTGCTTTTATCGAGTCATATCAGTTATCTAAAAAAAACTCATACACGGACATTAACGGACATCTTTCTAGTTTAAGCGAGTTTCAGACATTATTTGGACATCGAAATCTCTGTTTAAAGCTTGGATCGAATTGTCAATGTATGTCATGTGATCGGGGATATATTGTTGAGTGGTCGATAAGTGTTCGTGACCTGCAATATTCTTAACTGAATGAAGATTCATACCACCTGCAATCATGCGTGTAATGGCGTAGGCTCTTATTGAGTGCATTGGTCTTAAATCCGTTACATTCATTTCTTTTTTCAAAACAGTCTTTATATGATCTGACGGACTAGCTTTTCTTCGATAGTGTTGATTGCCGTAACCGTCATCTTGGTACCATATCTCAGAGTCGGTTCTTTTAATCCTGTCTAAATAGTCATTTAAATCGTCACAGATCGGAACTTTTCTTTCTTCGTAGTCTTTTACTCGAAACCCGATTTCATTGACGTTAACCACCTCTATGACGTTTTTTATGCGGTCAAGCTTCATTGACCAAATCTCACCACAACGCAACGCGGTAAATCGAGCCATTATAATAAATCGATGACAAATTTCTGCGGATCTTCTGATTCGATGATCTAAACCATTTTGAGTTATAAAAACAAATCGGTCCTCAAGTTCGTTTAAAAGATCATCGGTGTATGCGACCTTTAAGGGTTTTGTCAGTTTTGGTAACCGACCAAAATAAGGGATCTTCTGTTTGACAATCCTGCTTTCGTAAAGCCAGTTGAAAAACGTACCTATATTGTTGAGATAAAGAACCGCAGATGAATCGGCGATACCTGCATTTTTTAAGTGCTGATAAATTCGACTTCGAGAAACATCTTCCGATACAGAAAAAGTTCGATCCGAATAAACTTGGCTAAAATACTTTAAGGCAGATCGGTAGCCGTTTAAGGTCGATTCAGAATTATAAAGTCTGCATTCCTCTAAATACTTTTGTATCAGTTTAGAAACTGGTAATTCTGCCGTTATACGATTGTTTTCTGTTATCGTAGTTTCTATCTGCTTTTTTCTCAAAGTATCTTCTAGGTCGAAATAACGACTTTGAAGAAACTGATAAACGTAACCGCATTGTTCTAATTCGTGGTTTTCAAAATGTCGTATCTTACAACGGCAACGTAACTTTTTATTATTAGGAAAATCTTTGTATCTAGCTTCATCAAAGGTACAAAGGTTTAACCTAGTAGATTTACCCGAATCAGTTTTATATTCGTGATAAATCCCTTTTATTTTCTTCTTCCCCTTGAAACTGTATAGTTTCCTTTCTGCCATGTTTATCTTCGTGTTCTTCTATTTTTAAAATCAGCTTCTTTATTTTATAAATTACAGATTTAAGCTTATCCTCATTCACTTTAACCCTTTCCGACTATTCCTTTCATTACATCTTTGATTTCAGTTACTAGCCTTTTTTCAATTCGAAGTTCTTCTTGAAGTTTTAATATTTCTTTTTCGGTTGCTGATAAAGAACCATAGAAAATATATTCAATCGAAATTTTTCTTTCGTGACAAAAGTTTAGGATTCTTTCAAAAGGAATCGTGCCTCGTTTTTTATAGTTATAAAATTCCTGTTTAGTAAACCCCATTGCTTGTGCCAAATCCGCATCAGTAATTATACTTGATGACTCTTTCAGTCTTTTGGTTATATCTTTTAAATCCATATACTTTTTTGGTTTTGATTACCCTGGTTAACCTACAGGGTGGTGGATGAAATTGTGTCCATGATCGTAAAGGGAATCTGCTTTCCCCAATTGTTTTAGCATTTCCGATATTCATGTCTCCCCCAATCTCTGACATCCTAACCAGATTAGATTTGCTCGTTTCGACCACTCTGCGCCAGTACAGAGGCTTGGTTTTCTAGTATCGTTTTCTGCTCCCATTCGTCCTTTCTCTATATTTCGAAGGTTTTTTTCAAAAAAAATTTGCTTCGTAAACCACTCCAATCACTCGGTTCTTTAGATAATCGCAAAAAAAAACAAAAAAAAATCGGGTCAAAGGGTTTACAGAAGTAAACGAATCGATTACGATGGTCATACAGTACGTTAACGATCATATCGTTTAGATAAGATCAAGTAAAGATAAATTCTTAATTATAAAGAAAGGAAACAAGATGACTAAAGAACAATATAAACAGTGGATGAATAAATCTCTTAAATCAGAAATACCCGACGAACAAAACCCCGTGTTCGCATTAACAAGTCTACCAACTGGAATGTTAGCTTCAGTTGTTTGCGGGGCACTCGATTTAAACGAACTTGCAAAACGAGAATTAGAAAACAGAGGTATGGATGAAAATGGTGTCTGGGTAGGTTTTGGTAAAACGATTAAATAATTAAATGCAGGGTTAATACCCCTGCTACTGCTCCCTCAATAACGAGGTGGTGGTAATTAGGGTATTAATTAAATTCTTAATTATAAAGAAAGGTCAATATGACAAACGCAATCGAAACTCGCAGAAACGAACTTAGCCAACAAACGAAGTTACAGATCAACTCGTTATTAGCTCAGTACGGTAACAACTATAAGCCTTACAAGCTTAACAACATTACCAAAGATGTACTTATTCAAGAAGTCCTCGACCACGAATGTACCAAGTTCGGCGAAGCCCCTTCGACCTTAAGCTACATCGACAAAGCTTTAGAAACCGAAAAGCTTTTAGAAGAAATCGAAGAAGCAGAAAAAGATGCTCTTAATGCAGGTACCGAACATGGCCTAGATAGTAACGAGGTTATTGTTGCAGAAGGTAAAGTATCCGATTTAAAAGCAAAAAAAGTAGAAGTGGCAGAAGTTAGAGAAACCGAAGCCGTTAAGAAAAACGGTCCAGTTTCAACAGAAGAACTTTTTGACCAACCTTTAGTTACTAAAGAAGAAGTCAAAGAAGAAAAGAAAAGTAAGAAGCCTAAGAAAGAAGCTACACCGAAACCCGATTACAGAGACATCTTTGCTCATATCGTAGTCGATTTGGCAGAACTAGATAATTCGACTTTCGCAAATCGTATTCCTAAGAAGTCTTATCTTAAAGCTTCAACAGGTAATAAAAATTTTACCTACGCAATCTGTTTAACTAAAGAGGCAGTCCGTTTCGAAATCTTTTCTAAAGATTGCGACAGCCTTCAAGCGTGGCACGAGAAACTTAGCCCACGCAATAAATCAATCGAATACGTTGGCGCAAGAGAAGGTTTCGACAGATGTAAAATCCAGAAGCTAGTACCTGCAAACGATCCTTACACTTTCGATTCTAAATTAGTCGCTAACGAGTTCAATAAGTTCCAGAAGCTTATTCAACCACAAGTTAACAAACTTAAATAGTAACGAGGGGCGATTGCCCCTTGTACTGCCACTTCAATTTCGAGGTGGTGGTATTTAGGGCAATCTAAAATAAAGAAAGGTTATATGAAACAAGGTTTAGATTTAAAACAAATCGAGCAAGTAGTCAGAGAGGAAATAACTCTTAAAGATGACATCGTTGCTCAAAGCAGTAGTTTAAGATTTGGTGTCGAAACCGATAACACACCAAAGATGATTATTGAGGATAAAGTTTATAATGCCTCAGACTTAATGGTTAATCAGATTGCTAATAAGTTATCTGTACCTAAGAAGTATCTTGATCGAATGATCCAGGATGCACCAGAGTTGGCAGAATCGAATGTTAACCATTGGTTACAAAACGAACCAAAGCCATACATGGTTCGAACTCTTGGTGACAATGCTCGTGCGTTTCTTTCGGATCGTTACGAGATTATTGACAACTGGGATGTACTAACCGCAATCCTCCCGGCACTTAAACCCTTTAAAGATCGTGACGATTTAGAGTTTGAACAAAGCCACGTTACAGATCGGCATTTATATCTTCGTTTAACAGTTCCCTCAATGACGAAAGATGTAGGTGTTAAAAAGAAGGGTGACATTATCTGTTTTGGGATTCAGGTAAAAAACTCAGAAGTTGGTTTAGGTAGTGTGGAAGTTTCTCCTTTCGTTAAAAGACTCGTTTGCACTAACGGCATGGTGGCAGATCGATATGGTCATAGAAAACGTCACTTAGGTAGAAGTCAATGGGATGGTGTAGACAAATCGGTTCTTAGACAAGAAACAATTCGTCAAGGAAATAAAGCTTGGATTATGACAGTCCAAGATGAAGTTCAAGGAATGTTTAATGGTACGACCTTCGAACAGATCGCAGACGAATTTACTTTGGCTCAAGAAACAGAGCCAGTTCAAAGACCTGCAAAGGCAATCGAACACATTGTTAAAGAATACGATTTTCTAGGTTTCGAAGGAGAAAGCATTTTAGAAAATCTTTTAACCGATGGAGATAAAACGAAATACGGAATGGCTAATGCCATAACAAGAACCGCAACAGATAGTAATACTGCGGATCGAAGTATGGAGCTTGAATCGATTGGTTATAAGTTTTTAACAATGCCAAATCGTGAATGGTCGAATATCGCAACCATAAGTTAAATCTAAAATAAAGAGGTCAGGATGAAATGTAATCATTGTTCAACAGAACTAAGAAAACACTATTCGGTAAGTCAGTTTAATCAAAAGCTTATTTGTCCTAAGTGCGATTTGAAAGAAGCCATGTTTGATTCTTCATTAGATCAAATTGGCAAGTCGGTTATATCAAACGCAATTCGGGTTAGAAGTCTATCAGACCGACTTGATTTCTTAATGCGCTCAATATGACGTTTAAACCACCCTATATCGCAAGCAAAGATTTTAGCACGATGGATACGTTGGCTAAGACTCTTTCTCGTGTATCTAGGGTGGTTTTAACTGTAAGAGAGTTTGATGATCTCTATTTGAATGGATCGAATAGAGATTGTGGAACTTTTAATAATAATAAAATGGAGATTTATTATGCTACCACAAATGGAACGCCCATCTTCAATGATCGAAGTGGGTTTGCTTACCCCAGAAATAGCGAAAGGGTTGCTCGACTTTTCTGAGGATAAATTTAGAAACCGAACAACCCATCACACTCGAGTTGAATTGTTAGCCAATGAAATTCTAGCAAACAATTGGGAAGATTCAAACGATGCAATCTGTATCGATGAAGAAGGAGTCTTAATAAATGGTTACCACCGATGCAAAGCGGTTATTCAAGCAAATGCACCTATTTGGGTAACTTTTAAACGTGGTATGTCACGAGAGGCTTTTCATTCAATGGATCAAGGTAAAAAAAGATCCGTTGCAGATGTATTAAGAACCAAGTCTGTACCCCACGGAACTACCGTTGCTCGTGCGTGTAGAATTATCTATTTATACGAGCAAGTTGGCATTAGTTGTTTAGCCACTAATGCGGAACCTTTGGTTTCAAATAAGGATGTTTTAAATGCCTTTGATCGAAACCCTACAATTGTCGAATCGGCAGGCTTTATCTATAAACGATCAAGGTTGGCTAAAATGCTACCTCCCGGATTTTTAGCATTTGCACATCATCGTTTATTAAAGTTACACGATCCTTTAACTATTCAGGTTTTTTATGACGGAATCGATAAAGGTGACAATTTAGATAATAATAGCCCTATTAAGTTACTACGAATGCGATATATTGATGATGCACTTACCATTGGAGGTAAGAGATTAAAAAGATCCGTTAAATACGGATTATTTATAAAAGCATGGAATCTTTATGCGCAAGGGAAAACTTTACAAAGGCTCGTATTCTCGGAAAACAGCAACGAGCAAATCCCAGAATTTAAGTGAAAGCCAAGTACAGAAACAGATCATAACTTGGTTACAATTGCAAAAAGATACAACAGTAATTCGCTACAATTCGATTGGAATACCCCTTGGCGAAACAGGGAAGTTTCGTCCCATCAGGATGAAGGGCATATCAGATTTAATTTGTTGTGTAAGGGGTAAGTTTCTAGCAATCGAAGTTAAACGTGAGAAAGGAGGAAAGTTAAGCGATTACCAGAAAGCCTTTTTGCAAACAGTTAAGGAAGTAGGTGGTTACGCTATCGTTGCGAACAACCTTGATGTAGTTATTGAAACAGTAAACTTAATTAGGAAAGAAAATAATGTTTATCAATAGAGTAATGGTAATAGGTAATGCAACCAATAACGCTACCTTGCGTGAAACGGGTACTGGTAAAAAAGTTGCGAACTTTACAGTTGCAACTAACGAGTATTGGAAAAGCCCAGTAGGTGAACAGATGAGTGAATCAGAGTTTCACTACATAACCGCATGGGATCGGTTAGGTGAAATTGCTCACACGTTAGTTCAGAAAGGAAGAAAAGTTTATGTCGAAGGTCGCAAAAGAACCACGACATTTACACGAGAAGGCCAAGAGGTTGAACGTGTAGAAATTGTGGCGCATAAAATTATGACACTCGAAAAAGCTAAACAGGAAAACGATGTATATGAAGGAGGGTACAATGGAAACTTCTAACCCATTCGTTTACCAATCTGAGCAGATCAATGAGTTGCTTGATTCTTTATCTAAAGCCCAAGGTGAAATGGATTTAGTTTCTAAAGATGAAAAGAATCCTTTCTTCGATAAAGACTATGCGACTTTGGCAAGTGTTATTTTAACGTGTCGTGTACCATTAGCTAAACATGGTTTGTCGTTATCTCAATGGATTTCTAATGATCACTTAATTACCTTTTTAGGTCATAAGAGTGGTCAGTATATGCAATCCGCAAAAAAGATAATTGTCAAAGACTTATCAAACGCACAATCTGAGGGTTCAGGTATTACCTACGCACGCAGATATTCCATGATGTCGGTTTTAGGTTTAGCACCTGTTGACGATGATGGTAATGGCGCATCTGGTAAGCAAACTCTTGGTGATGCGGTTAATAAGTTATTCGAAGCTAATGCGAAACCACACTTGCAAAATATTTGGTCGAAACATGAACCAGAATGGCGCAAGGTTTTAAAACGTGAAGAAATAGAAAAGTTGGTTGAAGTTAAAGACTTTCTAAAAGCAAAGTTTGAAATTAACCGAGACTTTTCAAAAGAAAAGAAAACTGATAAACATAAAGAAACTGAAGAAAATCAAAACATTGATCCTTATATTAATCAAGCAACATGATTCTTAAAAGGTATCAAATTTATGGTTGGACAGTTCTTCAAGAACAGAAGTCAAAAGTATTTGATGATTACTGTTCATGGTCTGGTTACAAAGATATTCCCACATTTTCAAATAGTCAAAGAATTACCTCACCATGCTTTCGTCAGAAAGTGGATCTGGAAAACTGGATTAGAAATTATGAAAAACATCACACGGTGTAAATGACCAACTGTGTGGTGTATCTGGTGAGGCTAAAGTTCGTTGATCCTATGCTCCTTGTCGTGGATTTCGATGAATAAGTTAGGATTTGAAGTAGTACATGAGCCGAATGTAATTGCACTAATGACAATAAATCCAACAAGGTTTTTTGGACAATTTGGCCTTGTTTCGAGGTGTGATGTCTCACCAGTTTTTTTTACACGGCACGGTTTTCGCTATTTATATATATAAAAATATATTTAAATAATATTAAGTTAATTAAATATTTTATTAATCAAATAACCAATAGTATTTATTTAATTAAATTACTTTTTATAAACATACACTTTTTTCTTTGCTTCTTTCTTTTTATAACGTGCATTTTGGAGGTCGAATGCCAAAAACGAATATTGATCACGAATTAAAGAAAGTTATTAATCGTATGAATGAGATATTAGGTTTAAAAAGAGGTTTTAAAGCAGGTACTAAAAGAACTAAGCCTTTAGAGGCTCGTTTAAAAGAATATTCTTCTGACGAGATTATTCAATGTATCGAGTGGTTATGGCGAAGGTGGCGAAAGTGGGAACATCGCAGAAGCTACTTTAACCCGACTACACTTTTTCGTGCATCGAACTTCGAAAGGTATTTCGAGGACTTTCAGATAGCTCAAGAAGAAGAAAGCTTTAAAACGCCCGTAAACGAAAGAAAACCGAAAATCGATATAAACTCTTTCGAAGAATATTTAAAGCTTGTTATCGGCGGTTCTCAGTTCGTTAGAACGCAATATTTGCGGTTAGATCCAAGTATAAAACGAATTTTTGAAGATAAAGTGCGAGTTCACTATGAAAAGGGCATCGAGCCTGAGAGGGTCAGCGTTATGTCATTTTTCACTAAATCAGCGTGAAAGGAAGTATGTCGATAGAAGAAAAAACAGAGAAGTTACCCGATTTGCTCACAGTACCCGAGGTGGCAAGTCTTTTAAGGTTTTCTCAACCTACGATTAAACGATGGGTGCGTGAAGGTGCTTTGCGCGGTCACCAGATTATCGAAGGTGGCGAGTATCGGATTGAAAAAGAAGATATTTTAAAAAGGCTAAAGTAATGAAGTGCGATCCTTTAGCCGAATGGCGTAGAAAAAACCCTATGGCCCCTTCTTTTAATCGAAGGAAAGCCAGTATCAATAATTCATTTAGGAAAGGAAAAGAAGAAGAATTAACAAGTGCGGAAATTAAAGAAAAGATCGAAGAATTTCTAAAGCGTGGTGGAAGTATTGAAAAACTAAACCAAAGCGATGCCATTGCGGACATCGAAATAGTTGCTAACAGAAATGAAAAAGGTCAGTGGTCCGATGAAACATGGAGTTTCGATACAGAAAAAAATAGAAACACTTAAAGATGAGCAAAAAGAATTAAATATAACTTTAAAAGAAATATTATCAGAACTAATTAAATTAAATAAAAGCCTACCTGTTGTTAAAGACCTTATCGAAGAATCAGAAACCTTAAATTCACGAAGGAAAGATTTAAAGATCAAATCCTTGGTGGCGCAACGTCAACTTGAAAGGTCAAAGAGGTCAGATGGAAATAACAAATAGGCTTAACTTGCCAGAGCCGTTAGTAAATGCGGTTCGAAATGATCCCTACAATGCAGGTAAATCAGATATATCGGTTACTGCATTAATAGGCTCACCTTATATCCGCAGACTTAAAAGATTACACGGTGACCATATAACCGAAGATGTATCTGAAAGAATATATGCACTTTTAGGTCAAGCGGTACATTCGATTTTAGAAAGAGCCAAAGCACCACACTATCGAATCGAAGAAAGACTGTATCACAAGATGCAAATAGGTCCCGATGAAATTACTTTATCGGGTCAATTCGATTTAATTACCCCGGATGGAATTTTACAAGATTATAAAGTCACATCTTACTTTGCGTGTAAAGATGGACCGAAGATCGAATGGGAAAAACAACTTAATGTTTTAAGATTCCTTTGTTGGAAGAACAACATTGTGGTTAATAAACTACAAATCGTTGCGATATTACGAGATTGGTCAAGAACCGAAAAACTTAGGTATGGTGATAAATACCCAAACGAACCAGTAAAGGTTATTGATGTACCACTTTGGGATCTATCAGACACATGGGATTATGTTAGTGAAAGAATTGAACGCCATTTCTTTAGAGAAATTAAACCATGTGACCCTATCGAAAGATGGACAAAACCGCATACCTGGGCAGTTAAGAAAAAGAAGGCCAAAAGAGCTACAAAAGTTTTTCTGGTAGAAGATGACGCAAAAGATTTTCTACAAGATAAAGGCGATAAATATGAAATAGATTTTAGGAAAGGCGAAGATACCCGATGCCTACACTACTGTTCTGTTTCTCAGTTTTGTGAGCATAAAAATGTCTAGGCGATTTGTAATAGGTGAAGAAATAGAGGGAACTTTATTAACACCAATACGATTTGCCGAAATGAGGCATTGGCCGGCAGTTTCCTATTATCTTTTTAGATGTCGTTGCGGTAACGAAAAAGTCATCAGAAAAGGTAATGTTAAAAAGGACAACACTAAAAGTTGCGGATGCCTTGCTAAGAAGAACCAAAAAGACTTTGTTGAAAAGTGGTCAGGTGAGAAAGGTAAAGTGCCATGGAACAAAGGTCTTAAAGGAATAAGAAGTTATGCTAAAGGAAACCCTAAACTAGCATGGAAAAAAGGCAGAGTTAAAATAACTGGCGCAGATGGTTCTATTGAATGGATTAAGGTTTCTGAAGAAAAGATTGGTTCACATAGCGAGTATTATAAACGCAAACAACAACTAGGCATAACATGATACAGACTAAAACCACAAAGAGGTGGACCCTACACGATGAATTGATTTTCATTCGAAGATTGGTAAGGCCTTATAACAATGAAGGTAAGTATAAAAGTGAGATGCCTTGCTTATGTGACGAGTATAAACTTGATAAACGTCAAACGGTTACTGGTTACATTGCTTCGTTACATCTAAGAAAAAAATGGGATTTCGAAATGACTGACCGCAAATATGAAAGATTAATCACCTTGGCAAAGCAAGTATTAAGAGAAGTTGAGTTTTAACTTTTAGTTGCATCTTTTAACCTAGCACCTCATATTGGTTAAAAACGAAACAGAGGTGCTATGGCTAACGAAAAAAAGCTTTCCGAATTAACCCCCGATAACAACAACGCAAATCTAGGTACTGAAAGAGGGATGAATCTTTTAGAAACATCTCTTGAACAGTTTGGTGCAGGTCGATCCATCTTAATTGACAAACACGGTAAGATCATTGCAGGTAATAAAACTGCTGAAACCGCAGGTCAACTAGGGATGGAAGATGTCATTGTTGTGCAAACAGATGGTACTAAAGTTGTTGCAGTACAAAGAACCGATTTAGATTTAGATAACGATATAAAGGCAAGAGAATTAGCCTATGCGGATAATCGTATTTCTGAACTAGATTTAAATTGGGATTTAGAAAAACTTCAAAAAGATTTAGAAACTGGTGTCGATTTAGAAGGACACGGGTTTTGGGTTGAATCTGAATTAAAAAGCCTATTCGAAGTTGAAGCAGAACCACCAGATGAATTTAAAGACTTTGACGAAGATACCATTGAAACTGATCACGAATGTCCTAAGTGCGGTTATCAATGGAGCGGAAAGTCGAATTAAAGCCCACCTATAAAATCCCATCATTAAAGGAAATCAAAAAGATTCCTTTAAATGGTTACAAAGCCGTTTCTACTTTTAGTGGATGTGGTGGATCTTCTTTAGGTTATAAACTCGCAGGGTTTGAAATGCTCTGGGCAAACGAGTTTATTGAATCTGCTCAAGAGGTCTATCGGTTAAACCATCCGACAACGCATTTAAATCCGGCCGATATTCGTGAATTAACTCCCGAAGCGGTATTAGAACAGATCGGTTTAAAAAGATTCGAACTCGACTTGTTTGACGGGTCACCTCCCTGTGCAAGCTTCTCAACCGCAGGTAAACGACACCACCATTGGGGTAAAGACAAAAAATATTCTGATACAGTACAAAGAACCGATGACCTGTTTTTTGAATATGCTCGTTTAATCGAAGGGATTCAGCCCAAAGTTTTTATAGCTGAAAACGTATCGGGATTAGTTAAAGGAACTGCTAAAGGCTATTTTAAAGAGATTATAACGCATCTAAAGAGTTTAGGTTATGACGTTTCGTGTAAGCTTCTTAATGCGAAATGGTTAGGTGTACCACAATCTCGTGAAAGAACTATCTTTGTAGGAGTCAGAAAAGATTTAGGCTTAAAGCCAGTACACCCAAAGCCTTTGCCTTATCTGTATTCGATTAATGATGCTTTACCAAATCTTAAAAGCAGGAAACAAAATTACCTAGTAGAAGAAGAAGCTTTCAGATTCATTCAAACACCTTGTTACGCAAACGAGTGGGAAAAGTTAAAAATAGGACAGACATCTCAAAAGTTCTACCAGTTCGTCAAAGTAAATCCTAATAAACCTATTACTACCATAACCGCTACCAACGCACGATCTGCTTCTCAAGTTCACCCCTACGAGAAAAGAAAGTTTGCCATTGCAGAGTTAAAGAAACTTAGTTCCTTCCCGGATGACTTTATTTTAAAAGGAAACTACCAAGAACAATGGGAAAGAATAGGTCGGGCAGTACCACCTATGATGATGTATCACGTTGCCAAAACAGTACAAAAAGAAATACTCGACAAGCTATGAAGATTGAACGCAATTGGACTTTTAAGAGCCAAGAAGTTGCTGACCATTTCGATGACCATGTAAGAGAACAGTTACCTTGGTATGATCTTGCTTCTGAATCCGTAGTACATTTCGTAAGGCATTACCTACCCGACAATGGTTTAGTTTATGACATTGGTGCAAGCACAGGTAACTTCTACAAAAGATTGTATGACCTAATTAATGATCGTGAAGCTACTTATGTTGCAATCGATAACTCAGAAGAAATGATTGACAAGTGGAAGGATATTTATCTTGAAAGCAATTATCGATTACATCACGCAGATGCAGATAACTATGAGTACAAACGGTTTGATTGCGGAATACTCTTTCTTGTTCTTATGTTTATTCCATACGCAAATAGAAAAGATTTAATCGAAGAACTATGGAGCAAATGTAGATCGGGTGGAGCTATATTGATTGTTGATAAAGAAGAACAACCGCATGGCTATTACGGTACGGCTCTGCATCGTTTAACTCTACAAGGAAAGATTAACCAAGGGGCACAACCTAAAGATATAATTGATAAAGAACTTTCTCTGCAAGGAGTACAAAGACCTGTAAGGTTTCATGAGTTACTTAAACCCTACAACTCAAAACAATTCTTTCGTTTCGGAGAGTTCATGGGGGTACTACTTGAAAAAAATTAGCCTAAATTTTAGTAAAAATGCGGGTCCTTTCGAGCAAATATTGAGGGTTTTTCGAGCTT
>JAAOEI010000611.1_pt1 | contig 13553 bp, 22 predicted proteins | sample 7059261 | NCBI WGS metagenome assembly JAAOEI01 (sample SAMN14008812, study PRJNA610033) | viral metagenome | isolation source: viral particles filtered from seawater | place: China: Hangzhou Bay, Yangshan Deep Water Harbour | collected 2017-10-31
GGGATGCCTATTGGAGCAGGTACAGACGCCGAAATTCTGGCCAACACCGAGTGCGACTATGAGCAAGGGAAGCTCTCCAGGCTCATTAGTCAGGAAATCAGGGCGCTCACGAGAGAGAGACAGACTGGATCATTCAGTGATGGCGCACGATGGTGGGCATCTGAACCCAGAGTGGGTCGAGGGGCTGATGGGATTCCCAATCGGTCACACAGACTTAAAGGACTCGGAAACGCCGTAGTCCCACAGATACCCGAAGTGATTGGGAGGGCGATTCTTGAAACTATACGAACTTGAACGCGGGCAGCGGTTTCGTGTGCCTGGCATGGGTAATCGCCAGTATATTTTTATCAAGTATGACGGGATGTACGGATTTGCGAACACTTTACAGGGAGACACGGCAGATTTTTATGTCTGGCGAGAAGTTAAACCAGTCAAACCACGGGGTAAGTAATGGATAGCAAAGCACTTTTTGAAAAGATTTTTAAGGAGTTTATGAAAGACCACTTCAAGTTCCGGGATGAAATGCTGGAACCATCCGAATTTCCAGAAGAAACGTATAAGCTGGACTGGGTGGATGACCGGTATACGGGATTTTTGTTGGCGCAGGAGACTGTGCGTAATCTGGAACGCCAGTTGACAGTGGCAGAAAAGCATATTTCAAACTTCCAGGCATACCAGCAGGAATTGAGGTGGATGGATCGACGTAAGGCTTGACAACTACGACAAAATACGTATGCTGGTTAAAAGTTGTACAAAGTTAGCACTCACAAACCATGCGGAGGTATCCCATGCACATGAGCATCGCAGAAGTACATCCAGACCGGCAAGTCAAACACCCGCCATTGCGTTACCCTATGGAGTGCAGTAAAATACTCTACTTCAAGCTACGCAAGCGAGTGAAAGAACACCGTGCCAAGCAAGAAATCAGGAAAGACCTGCAACAAGAAAACAGCTGGCTCTAAACCGCCTGCTCAAGTACTGCAAGACCTCTTCGCTAATTGCGAGGAAGTGCAACGTCAACCCCACGTATTCCGCCCAGTTCAAGCACGGATAGAGCAAAACCTTGCCGACATCCAAGCGCGGAAAGAAATCATTCCCGTTATCAAACTCACCGACATCCCCCCTTCCATCCGTAATGAAGTGGACATTGTTCTGACCCTGGCGGGTGCGAATGTCTGAATCCACACACAACATGCTCGACGTACCCTATACTCGGGAAGGCAGCAGCCTTGTGCTTGACCGCCCAGAGCTTACCCAGCGAGAGGAAGAAAAAGGCATCGTTCGCCAGATACTTGACCGTTTCACCAAAGCACTGGAGAAGCCCCGTGGCTAAGTCTGGAGAGGTTATGCGCCTATTCCTTAAACACCCTATTTTTATTCGGGAGATGCGTTATGCCAGCGGGACGCCCTAGCAAATTCAAGCCGGAGTTCTGCGAACAAGCAGAGAAGCTGTGTAAACTTGGTGCCACGGACGTGCAACTTGCTGATTTCTTTGGTGTAGATGAACGCACCATTAACCGATGGAAGCAAGAACATGACGAATTTTGTCAGTCCCTAAAAGCGGGCAAGGAAATAGCAGACGCTATGGTAGCCGAGTCCCTCTACCACAGGGCTGTCGGGTATACACATCCCGAAGAGAAGTCCTTCTGTAGTAATGGCGAAGTGATTACGCATGAGACCCTCAAGCATTACCCCCCGGACGCTACAAGTGCGATCTTTTGGTTGAAGAACCGCAGGCCGGATGTGTGGCGAGATAAGCGCGAGCTTGGCCTAGATGAGAATACGGTAGACGCCCTGAAAGCCATCAATACGGAAATGTCACCAGAGGAAGCCGCCCGCATATACCGGGATACAATTAAATCTGACGCGAAAGAGCTGCATTGAACCCCGAACAGCTAAACGACATCATGGCCGCACGTCAGGCCACCATTGTAAAACTCAGGAAAGACCCCGAGCTGCTTCACGCTGCCAAGACCCATTACGCTGGAAACCCTGTTGATTTCATCAATGACTGGATGGTGACTTATGATCCTCGGGTAGTCCCCCCTATGATGCCCTTTATCTTGTTCCCCAAGCAGGCAGACTACATCAACTGGCTTCTGGCCAAGTGGGAGCGCAAGGAAGACGGTCTTGTGGAGAAGTCGCGGGATATGGGTGTGACGTGGCTGTGTTGTGCTTTTGCTGTGTGGCTGTGGATATTTCACCCAGGCGCTTCGATTTCATTCGGCTCCCGGAAAGAGTCTCTGGTGGATACGGTCAGTGACCCGGATTCCATCTTCGAAAAGATGAGAATGATTATCGACAGCCTGCCTAATGAATTCGTGCCAGATGGCTTCAATATGCGCCAACACGCCACGTTCATGAAGATTGTCAACCCTGAGAACGGGGCGAACATCAAGGGCGAGGCGGGCGATAACATTGGTCGAGGTGGCCGGTCATCCATTTACTTCAAGGACGAGAGCGCGTTCTATGAGCGCCCGGAGAAGATTGAAGCCGCGCTTTCCATGAACTCCGACGTCAAGATTGACGTGAGTACACCCAACGGCAACGGCAACCCGTTCTACCGTAAGCGGCACGGCGGGATAATCGACGTGTTTGTCTTTGACTGGCGGGATGACCCGCGGAAGGATGACGAGTGGTATCTGAAGCAGAAACGGGAACTCGACCCCGTGATCCTGGCACAAGAGGTAGACAGGGACTACAACGCATCTGTATCTAACGTCCTGATAGACGCCGAGAACGTCATTGAAGCCCGTCATACGCGCCCTGAGACCATTTTCGATGAAAGGGGCAATACCGCACCGGTTGTCTTAGGCGTTGATGTGGCGCGTTTTGGGGATGACAGGAGCGTGATCTGCTGTAGACAGGGCAGGCATGTACACTGGTTCAAGATTTTCCGCCAGTTGAGTACGATGCAGTTAGCCGGTGAAGTCCTTGCCATCTACCGGGAAATCCACATAGACGGCATTATTGTGGACGTGGTGGGTATCGGTGCCGGGGTTTATGACCGGCTGGCAGAAGAGCTTGAGTGCGTTTATCCCTACAATGCCGGAGAGAAGGCCAGAGAATCCCAGTTGTACCTCAACCGCAGGGCGGAAGACTGGGTGAAGATGCGTGACTGGTTCGAGCAGAAACCTGTGGCAATCCCCAATAGCGACGAGGTGCAGACGGACTTATGCTCCCTCCTGTACTCCTTCAATGGCAACAGCCAATACGTGCTGGAGAAGAAGGAAGACGCGAAGAAGCGCGGTGTGCGGAGTCCCGACCTGGGCGATGCTTTAGCCATGACGTTCGGGGAGAACATTACGCATTACGATGCTATGGAGTTCAGGCCGCGCCGTGATGAGGGGCGTAGTTCAGTTACCGGTTACTAGGTACTTTCCGCAATACCCCGATACCTCGGTTTTTGGTACATTGTCTGCACACCAACACAGGGGAATTATTATGCCAACTGAATACCGTACAACCAAGCTACACGGACGCCGTGTGTATCAATACCGTTACCAGCGCGAGGATGGTCAGTGGTCTGGCTGGCTTGGTGATGGCCTGAATGAGCCGGACGACAAATCCGAAGACGAGCTAGACGAGGTTGAGCCTTGGAGTGAGCGTCCCTGGGATGAGCGATATGTTGATGTATTTGAGATTAATGAGCCGCCGGGGTTGTGATGATTGAGCTGAGATGGGTCAGGCGTCCTGAGCGCCGGTATGAGGCAGGCAACCCCAGAGCTGTTACGTATTACCAGAAGGTCTTGCAGTATCGTACTGCGCGGCGCGTAGAGAGGCGGTTATCGTCTGCGCTGGTGTGGGAGGACTGGATTGATGTACCGGAGGTTGAGGATGAGTAGTGACCGCTGGATTAACGTCATTGGGCTATTCATAGGCGCAGCCGTTTTGATGGTGCTGGAGGATTTTGAATCTGGCGCTGTCTGGTTTGGCTTGGGGTTTGTTGCGGGTGGTTTGTGGATGCTTTATATGGAGGTTGAGGATGAGCCAACCCCACCCCCGGAGGCATAGCATGACAGACAAAGACAGGGCAGAGTTTGAGGAAGCGCGTGGTTATGCTGATGATGAACTGCATAGCCGGATTAGCTATGAGGATTATCTGTAAGTGCGTAATTTTATCGACACTACTGAAGCAGTGTATGACACCCAACAGCGCCAGATAGACGAGCTGGATAAAAAGTGGAGCCAGACCTGTAAAGCACTAGCCGAGACAGAGCAAATGCGAGTTGATTCAGAAGCCCAACTCACCGAGGCGCGGGAGTTGCTAGACGAGGCGCGGGAGGCGTTGGAAAAGATTGAGCAAATAAAATGGGGCTATGACGGTGACTGTGGCGCGCTGGCTATTATTGAGCAAGCCCTAGCCAACACAGACAAAACCACAGTGAGAGTGACCTGCCCAATACATAACGAGCAGCACACCATAACGCTGGAGGGTACAGAGCCACGAACAATGCCGTGTTGCGCCAACACAGACAAGGGGAAATAATGCGAGAACCCTGGGAGATATACTACCCCTTATTTGCCAAGCGCAGACGGAAGCGGGCTAGATTTAAACGGATAGAGGAGTTCCCCAACTGGCGGCAATCATCTGAATGGCCTGTGTTATTACGGCGTAAATACGGGTATAAGCGGTGTAGAATGGGGTATACGCCCCGATGGACTGAGGGAAGGGATGTTGAGTATTGGACAAGGTTATGAAAAGGCTACTGAACAGAATCAATCGTGAGGTAAATAAACAGATTACCGGCGTACTGGAAGACCCCGGACGCGACTCCTGGCAGCACCCAGCCACTACGCTGGAGCTGGAAACCGGTGACTGTGAAGACATCCAGCTGCTCAAGTGGCAATTACTTATTGAGGAAAAGCCCGAACTTGAGCATATTGCCTACTTGCAACGATGCTGGGGCAACAGACCGCACGTCGTGTTAGTGGTTCCCGCGAAGAACTGGAGGGGCAAAATGGTAGAGTATGTGCTTGACAATAATTCCCGGCGGATAATGCCGAAATCCCGCGCACCGTATGATTTTATGGAGTACAAGCATCCTGTGACCGGTGAGATTAAGCCCACACGCTCAAATACCTGGACATTCCCCGAAGCCATAGCGATGACACAGCGATGATCTGGTGGGGAGTCGGGATGTATTTTGTCTGGGGTGCGTGGACAGCCGTGTGTTATTACATCGCTGACCGCATGGAGCAGAATGAATTGAGCGAGATTGATTTGTATTACGTGCCGAAGCGCACTAACCCTCGCAAGCTGTTGATTATTCTGCTATTCTGGCCAATCATGGTTCTACGGGAACACTGGTGAAGCGACCCGAGAAGTTCAGGAGTGGTATTTATTTCGAGTCGGGGACGTGGTTCTTGACCTCCAGAAAGACCGAACGGGATATGCGCCGCCGGTTACGAGACTGGCAGGACGTGTTTAAAAGTTTAACGCTCAAGCGGGGGGAGTTGCTGGACTTGCTTGAGGAAACCGAAGAAGACGAGGGAGGGGTGATCCATTGAGTATTTATATTGCTGGCCCAATGCGGGGTTATGAGAATTTCAACAAAGCGGCTTTTGCTACGGCTGAAGCGTACCTGTATGGAATCAATGATGACGTGCCAGGGTATGAGGTATTTAACCCCGCCCGTATCGACGAAGAAGCAGGGATAGATTTAACCAGCGCAACCGGTGACGAGTCCGAGCTTGAAGGCTTTGACCTTCGGGATGCGATGGCAGCGAACTGTGTATTAATCTGCCGTGAGTGTACGCAAATGTATATGCTCAAGGGCTGGGAATTTTCAGCGGGCGCGAGGGCTGAACACGCCCTTGCTGTGATTATGAATAATTGGCAATCTCGTGCGGGCGCATTCCTGTTGACGTGCTGCGCTTTGATCTTGGTGGGCGCGTTGCTGTTCGTGGCCTACGCCTTTCCTTTAACTTGGGTGCCGATCATGTGGTTTTGCCTCTGGTTCCTCGGCCTGAAGCTCCTAGAATGGGGCGCAGCGCAGGACGTGGACGCGGAGGTGGATCGTGAATAAGTTCTTCTGTGGCCGGTGCAACCACCCGCTACCTTCTCCAAATTATCCCCATATCTGCCTGGACAACCTCAGAGATATGGATGTCAACAGGAAATCCCACCTACCCAGCGATGCCGAGTGCAGAAAGAAAATCCCCATAGCCTCGGGGGTGATTGACTATTTTCCCGATGCCCTGATAGCTGTAGCCGAATGTTCTTATCTGGGCAACGAACAGCACAACCCCGGCAAGCCTTTGCACTGGGACAGAACAAAGTCGGGAGATGAATCCGATGCCTTAATGCGCCACTTCGTAGAACGTGGTACGGTTGACAACGACGGGATACGCCACAGCGCCAAAGTAGCATGGAGGGCGCTGGCTTTATTACAAAAGGAGCTAGAAGATGCCGGGGCCATCAATAACTGACCAAAAGCTGTTAGAATACGCCAAGACACAAGTCCAGTATGATGCTGTACACTGGGCGCTCAAACTGGGATCGGCTGCGAAAGCCGCCGCGCACCTCGGCAAAGACCGCCGGTCAGTAGATCGGTCTATCGAACAGGTGAAGCGCAACGCCGCTGAACGGGGGTACGCACCAGACCACGACCTGAACTTCACACCCACAGCCCCCGGCTATCACATCAAAGGGACGTCAACGCTCTACGACGCCGATGGCAACGTCAAATTACAGTGGCAAAAGACCAACAAGGACGCCGAGGCATTGACGGCGGTAATGGAAGAGGCGGTCAGTGCTTTCAAGGAAGAAATCAAGCCGTGCAAAAAGATTACAGCCCCCAAGAAATCCAGCAATAGCAACCTGCTCAACCTATTTACCCTGACCGACTTCCACATGGGAATGCTGTCCTGGCACGAGGAAACCGGTGCTGACTGGGATCTGGATATTGCCGAAGATACGATGGTCAAGGCGTTTGCATACTTGATTGAAAATATGCCCGACGCGGAGGTGGGATTCTTTAATGAGCTGGGCGACTTCGAGCATTATGACTCTCACGTCGCCATTACGCCGATGAACAATCACATACTGGATTCAGACGGACGCCCCACAAAGATGATACGCACCTCAATCCGTGTGCAGCGCCGAGTCATTGAAATGATGGCGCAAAAATACAAAAAGGTTGTAGTGCTGAACGCCGAGGGCAATCACAACATCATTTCTTCGGTATGGAAGCGGGAATTATTTGCTGAATTTTACCGGAACAACCCCAGAATCGAGGTGATTACGGATGTGCTGCCGTATTATGCCTATGAGTGGGGTGTCAATATGCTGGGGTTTCATCATGGCCACCTGAAAAAAGGTGCCAGCTCGTCGGAGGTGTTTTTATCCAATTACCGTGAAATGTACGGCAGGACTAAATGCCTGCATATTCACGGAGGCCACCAGCATCACCGCGAAGTCAAAGAGAGTTCGACACATATCTGGGAAATGCACCCAACCCTAGCAGCGCCCGACGCCTACGCAGCCCGAGGCGGCTGGAATGCCCACCGCGCCATGCAGGGGATTACCTACCATAAAGACTTCATGGAGACCTCTCGCAACATCGTGCGCCCCGAGATGCTTTAATATCAAAGGCTTACTTGTCAACTATTGCCAACTCGCCGGGATGTCATATCATGGGGTATGAACAAATCCCCCGACCAATCAATAGGCGACCCCGTTGAAAAAGACGAGGACGAGCTTGCTGACGAGGCCAGAAATTCCCCAGTTGTAAGCCCGTATGACATATTTGACGAAGACGCCTACCTGATTAATATGCAGAATCGCATCATTGATGTGATTGACGAGATGAACCCCCACGGCATGATCGGGGAGTATGCCATTATCGGGATGCTCCACGACCTCTGCTTCCAGATACAATACAACAACCTGGACGAAGAAGATGAGTGATGTAATCGAGTTTCCTGTCAAGGAAAATGTCACCGAGATACTGGAGTGCGACTGTGAGTCCCTGCTGTGGGTCTTTCTCATTGGTGAAGGGTTAGTCTGCCCGCACTGTCAAATGACCATATCACTGGACGAGCTGGTGGATATGCACTAGAACTTATACCTGTACCTATGCCCTTACCTATACCTTTACCTTGACCACTACCTATACCCCTACCCCTACCTATACCCAGTTGCAGGGACGTGGTTATTGCCACCTTCGGTAATCCCTTATATACTTATCGGCAATTCTGTGGGACAGAAAATGGCCGAATTCGACGAAACTCCCGAACTACCAAAGGAACTTGCTGCGATTCTTGACCTTGAGGGAGAGAACGCACTTTCCCTGCTGGAAGAAAAAGACCGCACGGCTGTCCGTGAGCGTGTGATTGACGGATATAAGCAAGACCGCCAGTCAATGGAAGATTACCTGCGAAAGTACGACGATGTACTTGATCTGGCGGGCATGAAAGACGACAAGGGGGACAAAACCTTCCCGTTTGTGGGCGCATCACGTATCAAGATGCCGTATCTTGCCCAGGCTGCTATTGATTTCAACTCCCGAACCGTCCCCGAAGTAATCAACCGCAAGAACATCGCCAAGGTGTCTGTCTGGGGTACGGCTGACTGGCACGAAGAGCAGCGGGCCAAGCGTGTTGCCTCTGCGATGAACTGGCAGTTGAAGAAAGGTATCAAGAACTGGGACAAATCCCACGACTGGGCGCTGCTGTACCTCCCTATCATTGGCCAGTATTTCACTAAAAAATGGTGGGAGAACGAAAGGATCGAAGAGTCGATGATTACATCCAACCGGATGATCTTCGACCACGACGCTGAGAGCTTCGAGAAGGCCGAAAGGAAAAGCCATCCCTTTGACCTGTGCCACAATGATTATCGCTCCTACGTCGTTTCAGGCTACTATGACCCCATTCCCGAGGTGGAGGCGCGGTTAGCTGACCGAGACCAGCCCCCGATTGAAAAAGACCTCGAACTGATTGAATCCCACTGCACCCTTGACCTTGATGGCGATGGGTACTGTGAACCCTACATCGTCACTTGGAGCGAAGAGTACAACCGCATACTTCGCATCGAAGCCCGTTTTGTAGAATCAGACATCGAGCTATTTGACGGCCAGGTGTACAAGATTACCGGTGAGGAATTCTTCACCCAGACCGGATTCATCCCCAACATGGACAAACCGGCGGTGTATGACGGGTACGGCACCTTGTTCTACGACTACCTGGAAGCATTAAATACCATGATGCGCCAGTTGGTTGACGCCGGTACGCTGAATAACGTCGCCGGATCGTCTGGTTTCATCAATTCCAACATCCGAACCGGCGGCAGGACGAAGAAAGGCCCGCTTGAGATGGTGATGGGTCAGTTGACCCCCGTTGATGTAGGTATGGGTACAAACCTGAACCAGTCTATTTTCACCATGCCATTTACTGGCCCGAGCCAAGGCGCGTATCAGTTATTTGAAAACCTCCGTGACGAGTACCGAGTATTTACCACAGCAGCCCAGTCAGTGGACGCTAACCCCGGAGAGGCCGCAGCTCTGTACTTGGCACGACTGCAACAGGCGTTAAAAGTTCCCACGGCGATTATGAGCCGCGTGTATGCTGGATTATCCGGTGAGTTCAACCGTATCTACGACTTGATGGGTCGTTATATGTCCGAGGAAGACTATTTCGCCATCATTGACTGGCAACCGGACATTACGGCAGAAGACGAGCAGATGTTTCAAGCAGCCCTCCAACAGCACCAGATGGCTGCTGCCCAAGGTGTGCCGACCCCTCCACCCACGCCCCCGGAAATCCTGGCACAAGCCGAAGTTTCCAAAGCGGAGGACTTCAACGACGACCCCGACATTATTCCTACCGCCGATCCCACAATGGGTAATGAGTTCGAGCGTTTAGCCCGTGCTGAAGCCATCCGATCCGCGGCAATGGAAAAACCCGAGTTGTACAACCAGTACGAAGTTGAGAAGAACTTCCTTGAGCAGATGGGCGAGAGCCGTATTGAAGAGATTCTGCCCAAGCCATCCGGCGAACCTTCACCGCAGCAGGTTATCCAAGAACAGTATATGCAGGCCGACATTGCCAATATGCAGGCTGAGATGCAGAACAAAGCCTCGAAAGCCCAACTGGACAAGCTGGAAATGCAACTCCGTTTTGCCAAGATGGAGCCGGAGATTGACAAGCTGGAAAGCGAGGCGGCTAAAAACTGGTCAGAGATTGACCGCAACCGCTGGGGCGACCTGTTGAATTTAATCCGTGAAGAACGCGGTGCTGCTGCTGAGAACGTCAGTGACGGTGCGTTGGCGGATATGAGTGGCCTGTCTGATGACGAACTGATGGCTATTGCAAGTGGCGCGTAGGGACGAGATAGTTGCCCAGATGCAGGCGCAGGCTCGCGCTGCAAACCCCCCGGAGGCTCAACCTACCTATTCCGTAGCCGAGCGCAACGCCAGAAGGCGGGCGAGTCGCGGCACTCCCGGACAAGGCGCTGCTAGGCAGAATTTTTATGGCGAGCCAGCAATGATGATTGGCTCGGCTATTGTGGCTGAACCTCTTTCCGGTTTAGCGGGATTGGCCGGTACTGTGTTACCGGGACAACAGGGACAGGGTGCTGACTGGGTACGCCGCACACAAGATTTTCTCACTTATCAACCCAAGACCGAAGAGGGTAAGGCTGGCACCCAGGCGCTTGGTGATTCCTTTGTTGGTGATATTGGCCGTGGATTTGTGGCACTGAGCGAAGGTGCCGGGGATACTGTCTATGATGTCACGGGCAGTCCTGCTTTAGCTGCTGCCGCTTATTCTGCCCCCACCGCTGTACTTGAGGCATTAGGACTGAAGGGATTGCGAAAAGCCTCCACGCCGGGGCGTAAAATCTTTGCCGGTGCCAAGTCTAAAACGGCTGATATGAAGAAGATGAAAGCCGCGCAAGAACTGGCAAAGCGCGGAATTTCAAAAGAAGAAATCTGGAATAAAACCGGCTGGTTTGAAGACGTAGACGGCCAGTGGAAGTATGAAATCCCTGACAACCAGATGACGTATAAGGGCAAAGACCACGGCGTTACTCAGGCTCAGGCGGTGCGCGAGTGGGAAGGCATGGAAGGCAGGCCGATCACGATGGGTGAAATGTACGACCACCCGGCCCTGTTTGCCGCGTATCCAGAGTTAAAAGATATGCCCATCAAGCCGAATGAAGGTGCTATCGGCGGATACTCGCCCAAAAATAAAGACATTACAGTCGGCACAGAGCTGGGGCTGACGCCTGACGATACCTTGCAAAAACAAGTTCTGCATGAGACCTCACACCGCATTCAAGGCGATGAGGGTATGGCGCGGGGCGGTGCGCCGTCTGAGTTTATGGACGACCTAGTGAAGCGTAAAGAAGACGCTGATATTGTCATCAAGGATGCTAACGAGCAAATGCGCCGCAATGTGGAAATACGCGACAGGCTGGAAGCAGATGGGGCATCCCCCGAAATACTTGCGCCCTATGAAAAAGATTACCAAGACCTGATTGCTCAGAAGATGGCGGTGCTGGATGACGCCCAGATTGATCCCCTCATAGATTCCACCAAGCAATATGAAAAGTTAGCGGGCGAAGCCGAGGCGCGTGTGGTGTCTCACAGGATGCAAATGACAGACGCGGAACGCGCTGCTGAACCTCCTTGGCAAACCCTTGAACGCATGGAGGGCTTGAAGCCTGAAGATTTAATCGTACGCCTGGAATCAGGAGCCAACACCCCCCAGCAGATGGCGGCTGTGACTGAGATCAAGAAGAGGATGTCGGATAACCAATCTATCAAGGCATCCGCAACAGTAACCGATCAACCGCGTCGGGAGGTCGTCCCCGCTGATGGTGTTACTCGGGCTGCCGTAGGTGGAACGGAGGGAATAAATAAGGAGTTTTACAAGGGGGGACAGTTCCTGCCGTCCACGACTGCCCCGAAGGGAACGTGGAGGATTAAACAAAATGGCAAGTCGAAGAAGGTTTCCGGGCAGCATTGGCTCATAGAGGCAGGAAGAAAGGAGGCACCGCCGACCCCCTTTAGCGTCGGCATATATCAGGGAATTATGCGGTATGTGGACGAGATGCCTGATGGTAAATTAAAGATAAAAGATGATATTGACCTTGAGATGCTGGGATTGGACAAGCCAGAAAAGATGCGGTTCAAGAACCTTGCGGAATCAGATGAGAGCTTTACCCTTCAGGATCGCATTGATATGTATAACGAGGGCGCGAGATGGGTTGATCTAGAGCCAGCTGAAGGAGTGGAGATTCTAGTCAAGGGCGACGGAGACAAGGCTGCAAAACCCTTCAATAAATCTACGATAGGCTTCGCCCCCTCAGACGTAGACAAATACTCCGGCGCTATACCGAAAGACCCCGGCATGGGTACTGCTGGACAGGTACAAGGCAAGATTCAGAGGGCTGTGTCAAAGCGCACACAGCAGACCGGCATACAAGCCGAAGACGAGCTGGCGAAAGAAGAGGCCAGAAAGCAGGCACAGCGTAAGAAACGCAAGAAATAGTTTTTTAACAACCCGAAGAGGGATAGGAGCTTAAGAATGGCTTCAAGTGAAAAGGTGGTAGTCCATTATGCCGACTACCAAAACTGGCTTGACCATCCGGTCACACGCAATCTTGTTTCGTGCTTGATTGAAGTGGACTGGGAGATGGCCGACAAGAACGGGCGGGGACACCCTTTCAACCCTAATTCTGTGTTTACCCCTGACCAATTGTATCAACAGGCTATCGGCGGTCTTCAGATGCTGAATGTTTGTGATATTTACTCCAATCCACCCGCAGACCTTAAACCGAGACCATTTCTGGACTTGATGGTGGAACGTGGGTATTTGTCGCAGGAGGTGGAAAAAGATGAATCATAAGCTGACTATTGACGAGCTTCCAAAGCATGGCAACAGCGCACCCTTTTCCACTGACACGCCGAAGGAAGAGCCGGTTGTTTTTGACCTGCAATCCGTGATTGACAACCCCCCTGTATTACCTGTGGGCTTTCGTGTCCTGATTCGCTCCGAGATTGTGGAGCAGACCACAGAGTCGGGGATTATTATGGCCACAGATACTGAACAGAAACGCCGCCAGGTGGGGCAAATCTGGGGGACGCTGATAGCAGTTGGTGAAACTGCTTTTACTGGCCCGGATTACACCGAGGCAGACCGCAAGAATGCCGTCCCCGGCAAGCAAGTACTTTTTCCCCGTTATGCTGGCACCACGTTTGACCGTGCCGGTGTTGTGGAAGGGGGAGCCGAGGCGCTTTATCGCATCATGCCCGATTCCGACATCATGGCGATTATCGCCGCTGATGAAACTATCAACGTCATAGAGGAGTGACACCATGAGCATGACGAGTATTAAGGATATTCCCGTATCCAAAGAGGAGCCGGTGGTATCCGATCAGATACCAGAAGAGCCGGTGGACACCCCGATTGAAGCCCCTGACATCGACGATTCGGTGGTTGAGACCCCTGTGGACGCCGATGAACCGATTGACACCCCTGATATTGACCTCTCGGGCGTCAAAGAAGCCGCTAGGGACTTTGTTGACGTAGACCTGTACGAGAGT
>JAAOEI010000612.1_pt1 | contig 13549 bp, 18 predicted proteins | sample 7059261 | NCBI WGS metagenome assembly JAAOEI01 (sample SAMN14008812, study PRJNA610033) | viral metagenome | isolation source: viral particles filtered from seawater | place: China: Hangzhou Bay, Yangshan Deep Water Harbour | collected 2017-10-31
CCTTCCTGAAACCATCATGACATAGTTATTCATCACATGCAAGCATTATTTTCACCACCACGTATTTTTTTTTGGCCGCCCACACTTTTCACACCCAGGAAACGCTCATCCGGCCAATTCGCAATAATAGAGGCATGGCAGGAAGACCGCTCATGCGCGAAGACCTCAAGGCTCTCGATCACCTTACACCCGCAGCCGCTAACGCAATCCTCGATGACATCAAAGCAGGTCACCCGCTCCGCGTCGTCGCTGGGCGTGCCGGCGTCTGCCGCGCTGCACTCGAAGAATGGATGCACGGTGACTCCTCACGCTGGGATCACTATAACCGCGCGCGTACCCGCAGAGCCACTGATATGGTCGAAGAAACCATTGAGATTGCCGATAATGGGGCGGATGCGAGCGCTCCGGACCCGGCCCGAGATAAATTGCGCATCCAGGCACGGCAGTGGCTAGCCTCTCGGTGGGACAGAGCGCAGTACGGGGCACAACAGGCCGCCGGCGTCGAGATCAACGTGGGCAACATGTTCCTGAGTGCCATGAGAACCGTGCAACCCATTGATAACGCTACAGTTATCGACGCTACAGCTGAAGCCGCGGAACTCCCTGAAGCGTAACGTAACCGAACGGATACATGACGGTGCGGCCATCTTCTGCAGCCGGCAGGGGCCAGACACCCACCCCCGGCAGGGGGACCACCCCGACCGGGCGCGGTCACGCGCTCCCCCTACATGCTCAAATCGCTAGAGAAAAAACGAGGTGCCCCCCCTACCCGCGCTAATCCCGGCAGAAAAACTCAGGCGTCAGAGAAAAAACGAGGCTCCCAAAAAAAACAGAGGGGGCCTGAAAAAAATGGGGGCTGGAGGGAGGAAACGGGGGTTTGAGGCGATAACCAGCGGCTGCTGGTGAACCGGCGGACGTTGCCGGGGAGCTGAAGACTATTCAGTTTTAGTAGTTACTGGGATTGTGGCGCGTGTACACACGAAGTGTACCGTGAAAACTGGAAGTAAGCAAGTGCTGACTATTCGGGAGGCTTTAAGGTAGTGGGGTTGGATCGCGGTGATTGCGGCTTTCATATCGCCACCGGAAGCTGGGAAAGTGTGGATTTCAGGATGCGGCCCACATACTGCTTGTTCCAGAGGGAACCGGATCTGGTGCGGAGGCCGGCTCCGTTGAGTTCGTCGGCGATTGCGGTTAACGTCCACCCTGCGAGGTCGTGGGACACGGCAATGCGGATGATCTGCTGTTCGTCGGTATCGGGGACAAGCGGGACGCGCTGGCGCTTGCCGTCGATTACCGGGCGGGGCTGGGACTTCCAGCCGTAGGGGGCGGGGCCAACAGGACATCCGGTAGATTTGATGTGAGCTAACGCAGCCTCAGTCCTGTGCCCGATAGTCTTGCGCTCCAGTTCGGCGATGGCGGCAGTCATTTGGACGAAAAACATCCCCATCGGTGATTTCGTGTCCAGAGACTCCATCACACTGATAAAGCACACGTTTTGCTTGTTGAACAGTTCCACGAGATTGAGGGCGTCTTTTACAGAGCGGGTCATCCGGTCCAGCTTGTAGGTGGCCACGGTGGAAAGTTCCCCGGATTCAGCCATCTTGATGATCTTTTGGACTCCTGGACGGTTGAGGTTACCGCTAAACTCGTCCCGGTCAATTATCACGTCGGTGACTTCCAGGCCCTTAATCTTGCAGTAGGCGCGGATATTTTCCTCTTGAGCTTCGAGAGAAACGTCTTGTTTCGTTGTAGATGTGCGGCAGTATGCGACTACGCGACGTGCTTCCATGTTCTTCCTTTCATCGCGTCGGCGATCGCTGACTTTGATACCTGGTATTTGGCTGAAAGGTCAGTAAGGTACCCTTTGTACCGGCGGGCCTGCCTGATTTCCTTTACGTCCGACTCTGTAAGATGAGCGTTCCGAGAAAGCTCTCCAGCCGCACGGTAAAATCGGCCCTTGCTTAAGCAGTCCTGCATGTTGTCAACTCGTGTGCCCAAAAACAGGTGAAGTGGGTTATAGCACGCTTTGTTGTCGCAGGAATGGCAAACACACATACCCGGAACGATCTCTCCGCGATGGAGGTGGAACGAAAGCCGATGTGTCAGCCATAGCCTCCCCTCAAACAACACTTGCCCGTACCCATCGCACTTGCTTTGCCGCGTCCTGTCCCATTCAATGCAGCTTTCGGATATCGGAACATTCTTTACTTTCAGCCAAAGGGAATCGCCCTTGTAAACGACCCGTCCAGTGTCGCTTGGTTTTTCCCAGTGAGGGGTCTGACACTTCCTGTTCCGGCATCTACCCGGGCGGCTTACTCTGGATTTCCATCGGTATCCGCACATTACGCAAGCGCAATCCATAACTCAATATTACACCGTTACGTTACGCAATGCAATTAGTACTGGTGGCGTTTGTGGCGTTTTAGTGGCGTTATACTCTCAACTTATTTAAATTCAACACGTTACACTACAGCCAGCCCACGCCGTAGCGGCTTCGACCAGGCGGAATTGTAGCTGGTGCCGTACAGTGCGACTCCCGCATCGCTGGCAAAGGTGAGAATGCAGGCGTCGGCCACGTCGGGAGATCGGCGGGAGCGTTTGCGGATTTCGTCCTTCGACTCGATTTTCATCTTGGAGGAACCAGGCTGGAACCCGTAGCGGACCAGCGTCAGTTCGTCCCGCAGGCGCTTGTCATCGGGCAGTCGGCAGTCCCGGCGCTCCAGCCAGGCCTTCATCTTGAACCAAAGCTCGGCGCGGAGGTTGAGGTATGTCCCCCCCAGTGCTGGGGACTCTGAGACGTTGATGCCCCTGGCAGGGAGGCCCATTTCCCGCAAACGGTCGCAGACGCCAGCCCCAAGTCCGATCGAATCGACGAGGATTTCAACCGGGCGGCGGTCTTCCCCTGTCACGTCCCATTCAGCTTTGACGACGGCGGCGGTCTGCATGAGGTCCAGCTTCGACCAGACCCGCGGCGTGTCGATGATGACGTTGGCCTGACGCTTCCCGAGGCAGGAGGAATCGTCCCCGAACCGCGCCACGTCTAGCCCCCAGATGATCGGAGCAGTGGGGGATGGCACCACGTCCCGGTTGATGGCGGCGTCGACCAACTCCAGCGGGATCACAGTGTCATCTTCGGCGCGGGGGAACTCCCCCAGTACGCGGATGCGGTAGGCGTTCGAGTCAATGCCATGCAGGGCGATGATGTCGTCGACGAACTCGCGGGAGACTCTGGCCGAATCGAGGCAGGATACATGCATCCGGTACCACTTTTTCGCCAGTTCCGGATTCGTGTGGGTTTCGTAGAACATGCCAGACGTCCGGAGCGGGTTTCCCAGCAGGATTGTTACGGCGGAATGTCCGGACATGGAACCATAAGCGGCCTGGAAGACGGATTCAGGGATACCAGACGCTTCGTCGGCGATCAGCATCACGTTTTTCGAGTGGACGCCGGCAAGGGCCTCAGGCGTCTCGGCGCGGGAGGTGCGGGCGGAGATAAAGGCTTCATCTTTCGCACCCTTCAACTCGATGCGGTCGGATTTCACTTCCAGCATGTCCCCGATCAGCGGCGGCAGCCGGTCAATCCACGTCTTTATTTCGGAGAACAGAGCGTCGAATAACTGGCTGGCGTTGGGGGCTGTGATGACAATTTTTACCGGGATGCGGGTCAGGATGTACCAGATGACCGCCCAGCTGGAAACGGTGGACTTGCCGGTGCCGTGTCCGGATCTCACCGTGATGCGCCGTTCTCCCCGCGCTACGGCCATCAAAAACTCCTCTTGCCACCTGTCCGGGGTGACACCCAAAACCTCGCGAACGAACAGGTCCGGACGGGGGTGATATCGCGTCTGGAACTCTAAAAACGGGTTATCTGGTTGCTTGTCGGCCATTCGTTCCAACTGTACACCACTAAAAAGTGGTGTACACACCACCTTAAAGTGGTGTATAGTTTCAGGCAGATGGCCCAAATGGAAATTACCGAGCTGGAAGGGATCGTTTCGTCGTCAATTACTGACGCCGCCAGCTTCATTGATTCCGAGGTTTCCCCGCTTCGGGCCAAGGCGACCAAGTACTACAACGCCGAACCCTTCGGCGACGAAAGGGCTGGCCGTAGCCAGGTGATTTCGCAGGACGTGCGCGATACTGTCAACGCCATCCTGCCCTCCCTGCTGCGGATATTCTTTGGCTCGGAGGAGGTGGTCCAGTTCGTTCCACGGTCGGCGGAAGATGTTCCCCTGGCCGAACAGGCAACCGATTACATCCAGTACGTCATCGCAGAAGACAACCCTGGGTTTCTGTCATTTCTGGGCTGGTTCAAGGACGCGCTGATCAACAAGACTGGAATCCTGAAGTATTGGGCCGACGATTCCAAGCGCATCGAATCCCGCGAGTTTCACGGTCTGGACCCTGAGCAGGTCATGGGCATCCTGTCCGAAGAGGGCATTGAACTCGTCGAGCAGGAAGAAGAAAACGGTTTCATCTCGCTGACGGTCAGGAAAACCAGCGAGGAATACCGTCTCCGGATTGAGAACGTCCCGCCCGAGGAGTTCCTGATTTCGCGGGACGCCAAAACGCTTCAGGACGCGACCCTCGTGGCGCACCGGACCGAGAAAACCGTGTCCGACCTGATTGCGATGGGGTATTCCGAGGACGAGGTGGCGCAAGCCGGCATCGGGGACACCACGCTCGAAATGAATCAGGAGCGCATCGCCCGGTCGCCGTGGAACATCACAATCGGCAGCGAGGATTACTCGAACCCGGCGCAGCGCAAAGTCGCGTATTGCGAAGCCTTCATCAAAGTGGACTTCGACGGCGACGGTATCGCCGAACTTCGCCGGATCTGCGTCATCGGCACGGCGCAGAAGATCGTGCATAACGAGCTGGCAGACAGCCGCCCGTTTGCGCTGATCTGCCCCGACCCGGAACCGCACATGGTTATCGGGAACTCCATCGCCGATCTGGTGATGGACATCCAGCGGATTAAGAGCCAGGTTTGGCGGCTCATGCTTGATTCCCTCGGGCAAGCTATCAACCCGCGGACCGCAGTGGTTGAAGGTCAGGTTAACCTCGACGACGTTCTGAACGATGAGACGGGCGGCGTGATTCGGATGCGTGCCCCCGGCATGGTAACCCCCTTCGCCCAGCCGTTCGTGGGCCAGAATGCACTTCCGGTGCTGGCGCTGCTGGATGACACCCGAGAGCAGCGTACCGGGATTACGAAGGCGTCGCAGGGGTTGAGCGCGGATGTGCTGCAAAGCACCACCAAGGCTGCGGTAGCGGCCACGGTGACGGCGGCGCAAGAGCATATCGAGATGATCGCCCGCATTTTTGCGGAAACGGGCGTGAAGGATCTCTATCGCGGGCTGCTGAAACTTGCGGCCACGTATCAGGACAGGCCGCGCCTTATCCGGCTGCGGAATCAGTTCGTGCCGGTGACGCCTTCCATGTTCGACCCGATGATGGATATCTCGGTCAACGTGGGGCTGGGTGGCGGCACCCGAGAGGACAAGCTGAACACGTTGCAGGGCATTGCGGCGAAACAGGAAGCCATCCTGCAGACCCTCGGGCCGACAAACCCGCTCTGCACGCTTTCCCAATACGCGAACACGCTCCGCAAGATCACCGAACTTTCCGGCTTCAAGGACGCCAGCCAGTTCTTTAATGCGGTGCCCGGTGACTACGCTCCTCCGCAAGCGGAGGCCCCGGAAGACCCGAACGCCAAAACGGCCATGATTCTGGCGCAGGTTGAGCAGGAAAAGACCCGCGCCGACATTGCGGCGAAGGCCGCGGAACTTGACCTCAAGCGGGACCAGATGTTCCTCGACGACGCCCGAGAACGCTACAAGATCGAATCTGACAACCGAATCCGCCTCGCGGACATGCAGCTCAAGTACTCCACCGATCTGGCCAAAGTTCAGGCCGACATCGAAGCGCAGAACATCGCGATGGAGCAACGGGCGATGCAACAGGTTAACCAATCTCAGGAGCAACCCGTACAGTGACCAGCGAAGACCGAATCATCCGGGGCAAGAACGCCGAACAGCTTCTCAGCAATCCATTGCTCGGGGAGGCGTTTATCGCCCTTGAACAGGACATCGTGGACACCTGGAAGCGCAGCGCCGGCGTAACCGCCGACGTGCGCGAGGATCTGTTCCGTCAGCTTTCTGTACTTTCCACGGTGAAGGAAAAACTTGAATCGTTCGTGAACGATGGCAAGATCACCCAGAACCGCGTGAACCTGAAAACTTTATGACCAGCGTTCTAACAGACGATACCGCCGCCGAATCCTTCGAGAAAATGCTGCTCGGCACGCCCGACACCCAGCATGAAGACGAGGAACCGGAGGAGGTGGAGCAGGGGGAAGACTCGGAAGACGCTCCCGACGAAGCCCCCGAAGCAGAGCAGGAACCCGAAGAAGATCCTGAAGAGGCAGAAGCCCCAACCGTGTTCACCGTCAAGATTGACGGCAAAGAACAGCAGGTTCCGGTGGATGAACTCATCAAGGGGTATCAGAGGACTGCCGATTATACGCGGAAGACCCAGGAGGCGGCGGAATTGCGGAAGACCGCAAACGCCGAACTGGAAGCCGCAAAATCGGAGCGTGCGCATTACCAGCAGCATCTCGAAAAGCTCCAGCAGATGATTCAGCAATCGGCTCCCCAGGAACCGGACTGGCTTCAGTTGGCAACTGAGAACCCGGCAGAGTACGTTCGCCAGCAGGCGCTGTTCGCCCAATACCGGGCGCGGCAGCAATCGCTGGAATACGAACGTCAGCAGTTGACGGAACGTGAAGAAGCAGAGCAGGCGCGGGTGGCGCAACAGCAGCGGGCCGAAGAAAAGGCCAAGTTGCTGGAGGCGATTCCCGCGTGGAAAGACCCCAAGAAGCTGAAGGCCGACAAGGCTGCGCTTCAGGACTTCGCCAGTTCTGTTGGCTTCACCCCGGAGGACATCGACACGGTGGATGACCACCGCGTTCTGGTGATTCTTCGGAAGGCGATGCTTTATGACAAGGGGATTTCAGCGCGAACGTTGCGCCCGGTCCCTGCTCAAGGCCCCCGCCCCGCGACTCCCGGCTCTCCCGCTACGAAATCGAACGTTGGTAATTTGGCACGCGCAAAACAGCGTCTTCAGCGCGACGGCTCAGATGATGCAGCCGCCGACGTATTTATGCACCTGATGAAGCCAGCCTAAAGGAGGCACACCAATGGCAATCGTAACCAACACCTTTCTGACGTTTTCCGCGGTCGGGAACCGCGAAGACCTCGCCAACACGATCTCGAACATTTCGCCCGAAGCCACGCCGTTCATGAGCAATATCGGCAAGGGAAAGTGCTCGGCAACCCTCACCGAATGGCAGACCGACTCTCTCGCCGCCGCCGCTGCGAACGCGCAGCTTCAGGGCGACGAAATGAGCTTCACTGCCGTCACCCCGACCGTCCGCGTCGGCAACCGGACGATGATCTCACGCAAGACCGTCATCGTTTCCGGCACCCAGGACGCGGTGGACACTGCGGGCCGCGCTCGCGAACTGTCCTATCAGATGGTCAAGATGTCGAAGGAACTGAAGCGCGACATGGAGTACAACCTCATCGGCGTCAACCAGGGCGGTGTGACGGGCGACTCCACCACGGCTCCCAAGACGGCTTCCATGACCGCCTGGATTAAGACCAACGTGGCAAAGGCTTCCGGCACCGGCGCGAATCCGGACTGGACCTCGGGCGTCCCGGCTGCGGCCAACGTTCGCTCGGATGGCACTGTCCGCGCTTTCACGGAAACCATCCTGAAGGCAGCTCTGTCCCTCTGCTTCACTTCCGGCGCTGAACCCAGCATCCTCATGACTGGCCCATACAACAAGGGCGTCGTTTCGGGTTTTTCCGGCATCGCCACCCGTTTCCGCGACGTGGCTGCTGGCAAGCAGGCTCAGATCATCGGGGCGGCTGACGTTTACGTTGGCGACTTCGGCGAACTGAAGGTTGTCCCGAACCGCTTCCAGCGTGAACGTGATGCGTGGATTCTGGACCCGAAGATGGCGGCTGTTCTGTTCCTCCGTCCCTTCCAGTCCATCGACCTCGCCAAAACCGGTGACGCGGAAAAGAAGGCCATCCTCGCGGAATACGCGCTGAAGGTCCACAACGAAGCGGCCCACGGTCTGTGCGCTGATCTCGCCACCAGCTAAGGCTGGATTGCTAACCACTGGGGAGGGGGCCACACGGCTCTCTCCCCGTTTTTTCAGGAGGATGGCTTGCAGTCTCGAATCGTAGACAGGGACGTTGATGCCGGGATTGAGACCTGGCACCACTTCGACCCGATGACGCTGGAATGCACGGTGGAGACGGTCCAGACGCTCGACCCGCTCATCACGACGAACAAGGCGGTATTCAACGGCGTGGACGAGCGGGCGCGGTGGAAGGATGGGCTGGGCGACCGGGTGGCGTCGATTCCGCTGTGTCTGTTCTACGACCTCAAGAAACAAGGCATTTTGGACGACAAGCCAGCATTTCGTCGCTGGCTTAATTGCCCCGATAATCGCTTTTTTCGGACGAGGCCTGGAAGAGTATGAAGAACATTGACTTGTTTTTAGATAAAGTTAGCCCAGTACCATGGACTGGATGCTGGCTGTGGACTGCTGCGTCTGACCAAAGTGGTTACGGGATGTTTGGAACTGGCGGGTCAGGCAACGCGAAGCGAGCGCATCGCCTCGCTTATGAGCATTTCGTCGGTCCAATCCCTCCAGGTATGCTGGCCTGCCATGTGTGTGACACACCTTCATGTGTCAACCCCGACCATATCTTTATCGGCACCCCAGCCGACAATTCGGCAGACCGGGACCGTAAGGGGCGTGTTGCGGTCGGAGCCAGAAATGGCAAGTCAAAGGTTTCCGCTGACGATGTGCGGTTTATTCGCGAAAGTTCTCTCAGCGAACGAAAGATTGCAAAAGTAGTCGGCTTTCATCGGGGCACAATCAACGCTATCCGCAACGGTCGCACTTGGAGCCATTTCACTATATGAACAGGGTGGTTATCGCTATCCCGACGCGGGACGAATGCAAGGCTCGGTTCACGTTCGACCTGGTGAACCTTGTAGCGGCTCAGTTGCAGACGGGTGACACGGTGATCCCCATGCCGTCGATGGGAACGCTGCTGGCGTCTCAGCGGACGGCACTGGTGAAGGAGGCGAAGCGAGAGAACGCCACCCACATCCTGTTCCTCGACTCCGACATGCGGTTCCCTGCGGACACGCTGAAGCGGCTGCTGGCGCATGATGTCCAGGTTGTAGGGGCGAACTGTGCCAAGCGGCGGATGCCGACCGGTCCGACCGCCGCGAACTACGACCACGTTGCCGGCAAGGTTCCGGTGTACACCGAAGAGGACTCGACCGGGCTGGAGCAGGTGGACATGCTCGGCACCGGTGTTCTGCTGGTGCGCATGGACGTATTCGAGCAGATCCCGTTCCCGCCCTTTGCTACGCCGTGGGTGCCTGATATGCAGGAGTTCATGGGAGAGGACACGTATTTCTGCATGTTGCTGAAGCGTAACCAGATCCCGGTTTTTGTGGATCACGCCGTCTCGCTGGAGATTGGGCACCTCGGGGAGTTCGAGTTCAAACACCTGCATACCTGGGCGGTACGTGAAGGGATGCAACAGGAGAAACAATGGCCATTACAACCTTCAGTGAACTGAAGACGGCAATCGCGGACACGTTGAACCGAAGCGACCTGACTTCGGTTATCCCGAATTTCATCGTCATGTGCGAGGCGAAGTGCAACCGGATTCTGCGGACGCGGGACCAGCGAACGCGCAGCACGTCGGTATCCATCGCCAGCGAATACACGGCGGTCCCATCAGGCTTCAGGGAGGCGGTGAAGTTCAAAATCACCACGTCATCCCCGACCACGCCGTTAACGTACATCACCCCGGAGGAGATGGACATCAAGGCGGCGGAAAGATCGGACGCAAACGGTCTTCCAATCTGGTATACAATCGAGGGAGGATATCTGCGGGTAAACCCTTCCCCGGATACAACCTACACAGCCGAACTGGTTTACTATGCGGGTCTGACGGCGTTGTCAGACAGCAATACGTCAAACTGGCTGTTGAGCAAGCACCCGGACGCCTACTTATACGGCTCCCTGGTACACTCCGCACCTTACCTCAAAGACGACGAACGCATAGCCATCTGGGCTGGGCTGTTTGACGCAATCATTTCTGACATCAACCTTGAGGACCAGCGGTCATCCGCTGCCGCAAGGATCGCGGTACGCGGGAGGGCAATAGGATGAAACGACTGATTTTACTGGCTACGCTGGCGGTCCTCGCATGGGGACAGAGTTCCACAAACATCCGGTATCCGGGGAAGGACTTCAACACCCCGCGCATGATGGAGCCTCAGGCGGTCCCGACCGGCTCCACCACCATCTTCACCGGAAACTTCATCCTCGATGGCGGCTGGATTTCCTGCTCGACGGCGCGAACAGTAACCATCACGGACGGCAACTCCCAAACCATCTTCCCCACAATCTCCATCGCGGCTAACTCGGTAGCTGGTCTATCGATCTTCGCCGGTTCCTACTTCCCGACTTCGGTCACGATCATCGCCAGCGGCTCGGGCTGTATGTATCACATCTGGGGGCGGCAGTAATGCGGACGCTTCTCCCCCTCATTCTCGCGGCTTCGGCGTTCGCGCAGTTGACCCCGGTTATCCCGAATAGCGCTGTTCAGGGGGCTGGTGGGCTGACAACTGTTGGCGTCATACCCTACGTGACGGCAACCGGGACGCTCGGGAAACATGCCAACTCGCCGACGTTTTCAGCCGGCACCACTTCATTTAGTGGCTCTATCAACCCATCGGGCGGCATTGCAAGCGGTGGGCAGATCATCATCCAAGGTGGGGGGGTAACGCCGCTTACCTTTGGCAATGGTGCCACGTATTTCATGAATCTGTATGCCACTGGAGCACTCTCGTTAGGAGAAAGCCCTGGCGATGGCGGGTATAGATTACAGGTTCTTAAATCAGGGTCTACTGGGACGCTGCTGGTACAGGACCAAACCGCGACGACCGGCATTACTCTCATGAAAGTTTCCGCTGGGGCTGGTCAATCTTCAAACGATTTGGTAAGCATTGCCAATAATGGCGGGACCAAACAGCTATGGATTGACTCCTCGTACGCCCAGCACGGTAACACCTACTACACTCTCCAGCACACCTCGCAGCCAATTTTGATTCGGTCTGGTGCGGCGATTGCCTGGGCTTCTACTGCGAACTCCGACTCCGGTGTCTACGATGTCGGGTTATCCCGTACCGCGACCAGCCTCCTGACGGTCGGGAATAGCGTGGCTGGGAACGTAAACGGCAGCATCCAAGCGGAATGGCACCTCTTCGCAGGGGTTGCGACGGTCGCCTCGGCTACTACGATTGCTCCTACAAAGTCTGTAATCAGGGTGACTGGTTCCACCACCATCCAGACAATTACAGTCCCGTCAGTTTTTCAGTCGTACACCGGGGCACAGTTGGTCATCATTCCGGACACTGGAGCCACCTGGGCAACCAACACAAGCGGGAATATCGCGGTGGCATCAACAGCAGTTGTGGCAAAACCTCTGATCATGATCTATGACGCCAACGTGTCAAAGTGGTACCCGAGCTACTAAGGAGAAAACATGAAACTGATTGCTCTAATCCTGTTAGCGGTTTCTGCGGCCACGGCCCAAACCGTCACGATTCAGATTAAGGTAGGTGACGGCCCGATTCTGGAGGCAACCGTGGCGACTGAAGCGGTCGCTGCGATGTCAGCCTTCATTGCAGAGCAGAAAAAAGAAGATGGCACGCCAAAATACAGCGGCATCGGGGAACTGCTCATCACTCATTTCCGCGATTCTCTGGCGGTGCCTTTGGTGCAAAAGTACTCTGCCTCTATCAAGGCTGTCATTGATGCGGCCAAGCAGGCGCAGACCGACGCCGAAACCGCCGCGAAGACGGCTGCTGCCGGGACTGTGGTGGTGAAGTGAAAGCAGCTTTCGCCATGTTTGCGGTACCGCTGCTCTTTGCCGAAGCACCTAAGCTGGATGACGGCCTTTTGAAGGCGCGGTGGAAAGCTCTGGCGGTTTACCATTCATCCGAAGCGCGGGCGCTGATCGCCAAAGCTGAGATGGAGAAGGCGGCGGCGGATTACCGTGCCGCAATCGAGGCGCTCAAGAAGGCGTGTGGGGATGGCTTCACGATTAGCGAATCCGGCGAAGAGGTTACGTGTGTCGAGGCGAAGAAATGAAGCCACTGATCGCCATCCTACTGCTCTCTGTCTCGGCCCCGGCCCAGGTGTCTATCGACTTAGTTCAGGTTGTGCGGGCAATCAAGGCTCGGCACGATAAGGTGCCAGCCGTCGTGAAGTGGAGGCGGATTACTGCTGGGCTGGCGGCGGCGGCGAGTGTGGGAGACATGGTTACCACCTATGACGCTCTGGAGCGTGGGCGGTGCGAGGTGAACCCAATACTGGTCGGGCCTGATGGATGCTCTATCAACAAGCGAAGGTTTACGGCGCTGAAGGTGGGGCTGTTCACTTGGCTGGCAGTTGGTGAAGAAGTGGCGCACCGACTCCCTCACGGCCATATCTGGGACAGAGAGAATATCATCCTGAACTCAGGCATGGCGGCGGCCTTTACCGGGATCTCAATCAGAAACGCCACAAGGTGACGAAATGGCAGATACGACCACAACTTATCTCGGGCTGACGAAACCGGAAGTCGGCGCATCTACCGACACCTGGGGAACGAAGCTCAACACGGACCTCGACAGCATCGACGCGCTGTTCACCACCGGGCCTGTGCTGTTGCTGGCGAAGGGCGGGACCGGGGCGGCGACGGCATCAGCGGCGCGGACGAACCTCGGGCTGGGCACCATTGCCACGCAAGCGGCCTCAGCGGTGGCGATTACGGGCGGCACGGTAACGGGCCTGACCTCGTTGGAGAACTCTCCTATCGGGCAGAGCACGCCAGCGGCGCTAAAGGGAACCGTGGTCACCATCGGGACCAAGATCGTGTTCCCTGACGCCACGGAGCAGGTCACATCGGCTGGCACGTTCACGGCTGGCGTACAGTCGATCTCCAGCAACACTTCGCTGTCGGTCACGTATCAGGACCACTACGTCAAGGTTGACACTTCAGGCGGGGCGGTGACAGCTACGCTGTTCACTGCTGCCGGGAATTCGGGGAAACGTGTCCAAATCAAGAAGACGACTTCGGATGCGAATGCTGTCACGATCGCGACGACGAGCAGCCAGACCATCGACGGCAATTCCACCATCACCATTGCCCGCCAGTACGACGCCTACACGCTGATTTCTGACGGCTCTAACTGGTTGATTTTCTAGGAGATACGATGAGCTATATTTCGGGCAGGGTACAGAAAAGCCAGACCTTCACCAGTTCGGGGACATTCACGCCTTCTGCGGCTTTGCTGGCGGCTGGCTACGTTGACGTGCTCTTGGTGGGCGGCGGCGGCGGTGGTGGTTGTGCGACCGGGCCGACTGGCGGCGGTGGCGGCGGGGGTTCGGTAGTTC
>JAAOEI010000613.1_pt1 | contig 13531 bp, 20 predicted proteins | sample 7059261 | NCBI WGS metagenome assembly JAAOEI01 (sample SAMN14008812, study PRJNA610033) | viral metagenome | isolation source: viral particles filtered from seawater | place: China: Hangzhou Bay, Yangshan Deep Water Harbour | collected 2017-10-31
TACTAGGAATATAGGTAAATATTTAGATATTTTACCGATACGGGAATCCCCGTTTCGACTAATCAATTCCAAAATGGATTTTTAATTTTGTTATATTTTGTAACCGCTTGATACATTAAGTTTCGGATTAAAAGATTAACTCCATCAAGTTTTAATATCTCTCTAAAAACTTTATGTGTATCTTCTTGTGATCTTTTTTTGTTTTCGCAATAAACATCATGTACTAAAACTGCTCTTAATGTATCCCCTTCTAATGGTTCACCAATAAATCTTTGAGCCCACTTAGGAATACTAGCACCATCACTTTTATAACCTTTAGGAACAATCCATTTTGTTTTATTAGAATCAATGTAAATTAATTCTTCTAAAACTTCAATCGCTTTTCCTTTATTGTATTTATTTGGATTAAACTTTATTGAAACTGTTTCTGGTTTAAAAGTTTTCATGCGTTAATTTTACATTTTTAAAAGATTTAAAAGACAGTTAAACTTTAAATATATTTTATCCAGTTTAATTTCAACTATATCAAGCTTTGATAGTCTTGTCAAGTATGGGTTTTACGGTTTTTGTCAAGTCCTTGAAGTTAGAGGGTCAAGGAAAGTAATGGATTATATTGCTTTACTTGAATATATGTGGTATATTGATTATAAAAGGAGAATAATTAATGTGCAAATTCAGCAAAACATATTTACAAGACAAGAGGAGGGTTGGATAGCAATGAGGACCGATTTAAGAAAATATTTAGTAAATACAACGCAAACAAATAGAGATATATTAGACCATTTAATGGATTGTGGAGCATTTGATAAAACTAAAGCAAAAACAATTAAAGAGTTAGCAGAGGCTTTGCAGTTGCACCCAAAATATATAGGACCAGCTCTAAAAGAAATGAGTGCTTCTGGTTGGCTTCTAAAGTTTAAAGAAAGTAAGTTTATTTATTACTATGCTAACAATGAGCGAGTTAATGGGTTAAGCAAAACCATACTACCAGAAAGTATGTCTGTCAAAGTTAAAGAACCTAGCATAAAGAAAGAGAAAAAACTTACCCCACCAAAGAAAGAAAATCCAGAAGCTAGAGAAATCTTTAATATTTACCTTAAACTTTATCCAAAGAAAGGGGCTTATAAGTTTAGGCAAGAGAAGATTGAAAGAGCGATTAAAGATTATGACTTTGAAACTATTAAAGCGATAATTGAGTGGTTTCCTTCTAATACTTGGTGGAATGAAAAGAGTAAAGTCGATCTTTACGAGAACATCATTGCGCCTACTAGGATTGATGGTTGGATTTCTGAGATGTCAGTGAAGCCTAAATTTAAGGCAGAGGAAAAGAAAGTAAACACTACACCTAGAAATATTAGTGATGCAGAGATGAACTATTTGGAGTAAAAAATGAAACATACAGTACAAGATTTAGAACAAGAGATACTCTCTCTTGCGATTAAGAATGAACATTATTTAATTGAGCTTTTATGTGAAAGAGCGGATAACCCTATATTCCCAAATTCAATGTTTAATGATGTCCTTGATATTGCAGAAGGGTTAATACAAGAAGACAGGAAGGCAACAAGAGGTACTCTTTTAGTGCAGACTAAAAACTTACCCCACCTAAAAGATTACATTAAATCCCTTAAAGATTACTCCCTTGAGTCTGATTGGAAGTATTACAAAGATAGACTCTTAGATCATTATAGAGTCGAAAGAGTCAAAAAGATTGCAAGTAAGATTAGTGAATTAAATAACATAGATAAAATACAAGGAGCATTTGAAGAGATGGAAAATACTTTAACTCAAAGGAAGTCAATAGGATTAATCCATGTAAGCGAAATTGTCGATCAGGTTTACAATAATCTTACAAAGCCAGAAGAGACAAGAGAGCAGTATTTACAAACTGGATTCCCAACTATTGATGAGTATGTTTTAGGAATAGCTCTTGGTTCATTAATTGTTATAGCAGCTAGACCTTCTAAGGGAAAATCTTCTTTAGCTTTATCCCTGCTAAACCGAATGTCTAAAATGTATGACTGCGTTTTATTTTCTATTGAAATGACAAATACAGAAGTTACAACTAACCTTCTAGCAGGTACAACAGGGCAAAACTTAGGAAGAGCTAGAGCTAAAGGTTTAACGTCTAAGCACTCTATTGATTTACTCAATTCAGGGAAAAGTGAACTTGCAAGGAGAAATATAAAGGTTTGTGATTCAGCAGATATTAATATCTATAGACTTCATCAAATTATTAAACATGAAAAAATGAAGAACCCCAACCTTAAATGTATCTTCGTTGATTACATTGGTATTATGCCTTATAGTTCCGCTAACCAGACAGAGTATCAAGCGTTATCTGAGATCACCAAGACACTTAAACAGATTGCCATTAAATACAATATTGTCATATTCGCTTTAGCTCAATTAAATAGAAAGGTAGAAGACACTGCAACTAAAGTGCCAAATCTTGCAAGCCTTAGAGGTTCAGGGTCAATAGAGCAAGATGCTAACCAAGTATGGTTTATCCATCACCCAAATGAGGAAGAAGATAAAGAAGAAAATCAATTAGTTATTGATGCGGATATTATAATCGCCAAGAACAGAGGAGGTAGAACTGGTACAGTCGGATTAGTGTTTGATAAAGGAGCAACAAAATTTTATGACAAACAAGACTGAGATTTTAGATAAAGCAATTCAAAAGAAAGTTCGTTTAGATTTACTTGTAACTTCTTCAATCATTAATAAGGTTTGTGATTACCTTGGTATGACAAAAGAAGAACTTTTAAATGAAATAGAATTTACAGATCAAGAAATAGAGAAAATAGTTACAGCTGTACAGCTGTAAAAAAAAGGAGAAAAAATGATACCAGTAAATCAATTATTCCAATTTGTAAGATATATTAATAACTTGGTTAAATTTGGAAGGAAGACAGATGTAAAATACTACCCACAGCTTGCTAGGTATTACGCTAAGCGTGAAGAAATACTTGCAAAAGCGAAAGAAAAATATCGAAAAAATAAATTATAAAGTATTACTTTGTGGTACAATGTAAGAAGGGAAAAACAATGGAAAATACAAGTATTAGATTGACAAGGGAGCAGCATATACAGATTGAACACATGCTTGCTCTTGAGTCAAAAAAAAATAAGGTAGAAAGGCTAACAAAGAATAAGCTTATCAATATGGCGATTAATGATTTTTACTTGAATCGTTATTTATCTAAGCTTAAACCGAGTGATTTAATAGAGGAAAAAGATGATTAGAATATTATTACTATTAGTTATGGTCATAATGACCACAACTGCAAAAGCAGAAAACTTACTTTACTCAAATCGTGGAGAGTATTTCTATAGGGGAGACCCAGCAATAACTAAAGTGGAAATTGACTCTACTTACTCTACAGAGTTTCAAGAGTTAATCAAAGAACAGATTAGTTTATATTTAGATGAGCCTGAATTTACAATTAAGTCTTTAAATTCAACTGACACTAGGCAAAGTGGAGTTTTAAGATTTGTAAATTTTAACGATCAAGATTTTTCGTGGTGTAATTGCGGTGGTTATTTTTCCACTGGGTCATGGTATAGACAGGTCAATAACACTTTATTTGCAACTGCACCAATTATTGTTACTCCAGAGAATGAAGGTACACTAATCCATGAAATAGGACATTTCCTAGGTTTAGCGCACGAAAGTCCAAAGACTACTTACATTCTTAAAAAGAGAAAGAATAAGAAAAATCTTTGGTTGGTTAATCAAGACGCTAAGTTTAAAGATCAAATCCTTGGAGCGGATCAGATGATGAGTTATGGTTCATTCCCAACGACATACGACCTTAGACCAAACTACTCAGATTTATTTTACTTTAATGTTCAAGCATTTAAAGAAAGAGATTTTCATGTTATCTACTCTGATAATCTATTTAGGTACAATGGTGCAGACTTACTTTTTGTATCAAAAGACCAGAAGATTCCAGTAGTTAAAAATGGAGATTTCAAAGAAACTAGAGATGGTTATGTAACAGCAGTCGGCTATGTTGCACAAGATTTAGGGTTCATAACTTTACCAAGAACAAAGGATACTTATAAAATTTATGCAGTGCCACAATCAAGTAAAAACAATTTACCAAATCCAGAAGATGTTTCAGGTTTAACGAAACCAAAGTTACTTGGCAGAGTGTCCATCAAGGGAGATCAGGTAAAGTTCGACAAGAAAGCAAGAAATAATGGTTTTGAACTATTACTTTCTTCTAAGCAGACACTTAAAGCTTTAAAACAAAGTAACAAGTTAATAACAGAACAAGACTTTATAGTTAAATAAGGAGATATAAATGATTAAGAAGATATTTGGATGGCTTGGAGATGCACTACTCAATATGTTAGATGATGAGCCTGCAAGTAAAGGGCATGAAGCAAGCCCACAGTTAGTGGAAATGATTAAACACTTTGAGGGTTTTAGAAAGCACCCTTATAGATGTTCAGCAGGGGTTTGGACTATTGGATATGGAACAACAACTTACCCAAATGGAAAGCAAGTTACTTTATCCGATAAAAACATTGGTGAAGAGTATGCAGAGAAACTTTTAATAAGTAAACTTAGACAACACTTTGTACCAGTGGTTAATGATTACGTTAAGAAGCCATTAAAGCAACATGAGTTTGATGCATTGGTCAGCTTTGTTTATAACATTGGAGCAGAAGCTTTTGCAAAGTCTGCATTACTTAGAAAGTTAAATGGATCATTCCATAAAGATGTAGTTGCAGAAGAGTTTCTAAGATGGAACAAAGCAAGGAATCCAGAGAGTGGAGAGCTTGAACCTTTAGAGGGTTTAACTATTAGAAGGAAAGCAGAAGCCGAACTTTATAAGACTGGGAGATACCCCTAAAACACTAAGTATGGGGGTATTGAGATTAATGGAGGATGAAGGATGTTAAGCCGAGAAGATCAAGCGCAGTTATATTCAGATGCTTTAGCAGGAGCTTTAGAAAAAACAGTTAAAGAAGTTATTTCAACAGCAGCAAGTAAAAATGTAGATATAAGTTTATTTAATATGAAGCCGATAACCTTTGGGGTTTTAGGTTCGACTTATGAGTTAAAAAAGGTGAGTAAATGAACGCATTAAACGAAAAAAAAGAATTTCAAAAACTAGCAGATAACGCTAAGGCTTACTATGTTTCAACCGAAGGACAAGTAAATGGTGAAACGTATTTTGTCCCAGTTGAAGAATGTCAGCTGGTTTATATGTTCAATTATGGAGATTACCAGTTCCGCTATGATAAATCAAATTTTTATATATACGATGAATATGGCGAGGAAAGTATTGACTGGTCAGAATTAGAACGTGAACATTACATGAAAAGTTTCCATAACCATTTTATATTTGAAAAAATATTATCAGAAAAAGTTAAAAAGCTTAGAGGTGAGTAAATGAAATACACAGAAAGATCATTTGCGCAAAAGAAAAGGTTACACAGGCAAACCTTAAAACAGAAACTTAAACTTGTAAAATATAAAACAAACAAAAGGAAGATGAAGCACTGATGAAAATACTAGGAATTGATCCAGGGGTTAAAGGGGGTTTATGTTTCTTTGATGTAGACAAAGGAGAGTTTCAACTTTATCCAATGCCTTTAATTCAAGTGCCAACAAAAACGAAAATTAAAGTTAGTAAATTAACTAAAAAACAAAAGCAACATAGAAAGGAAACAGGGGAAGACTTCTATAAGACAGAAGCAGAAATTCACACTAACTATATTGCTAACTTGATGAGGATTGAACAACCAACTTTAACGATCTTAGAAAAAGCTTTTTATCCAATGGGGCAAAATAACTATAAAACCGCAGAGAGATATGGAGAGCTTAGAGCCTTAATTAAACAGCATTGGCTTACAAAAGATTATGCAGTTATTAGACCACAGACTTGGAAAGCACACTTTGGTATTGGATCAGATAAAGATGAAGCAATCGCTTTAGCAGAAAAGCTAAATTCAACCATTGACCTTAGACCAACCCCAAAGAGTAAACCATCTGATGGGTTAGCAGAAGCGTTTTTAATGGCAATATATGGTAAAGAAAACTACAACCAATTAACAATTTTTTAATAAAATAATAATATGGAACACTCCGGAGATGATTATATGATAGAACCAGAATTACAGGAATTAGAAGAACTTGAAGAAGAAAGGGAACTTGACCTTAAACCAAGGGGATATACTTGCGATGCAGTTAAAGATTACCTACAAAGAATATCAAAGATACCTTTATTAGATGTAGATGAAGAACTAGAGCTTGCAAGAAACTATATAAAAGCTACGACTAAAACAAAAAAACTTTTTTATAAGAATAAAATGGTGCAGCATAACTTACGTTTAGTTGTTTCCATCGCAAAGAAATATTTACATCGAGGGTTACCATTTCTTGATCTTATCCAAGAAGGGAATTTAGGGCTTATTAGAGGGGTTGAAAAGTTTGATCCATCTAAAGGTTACAAGTTTAGTACATATGCTTGCGTACCTTTAGACACTCAAATCTTCACACAGCGTGGATGGAAGTACTATAACGAAATTGAGGAAAGCGACAAAACACTTGGTTATGATAATGGAGTTACAAGGTGGACTAAAATCAATGGCGTTACATCATATAAAGATGCCGACATGGTTGTTTTTGGAGATGGTCGATGGGAGACATATTGCACACCTAACCACAAATGGCTGATGCAAGAAAAAGATGAAATCAATTTAAAACCTTTATACGACTGGCCTGAAAGCTCTGAAAATAAAAACCATAGAAACGACGCACAATTAATATTATCCGCCCCGCTTGAAAATTCAGAATCAACCTTAACCCCTGATGAAGCTGCAATATTAGCATGGGTTTTATCTGATGGGTATTTAGAGGTAAAAGATGGGAAATATAAAAGAGCAATAATACAACAGACTTACAAAAAGTTTGCAGATGAGATTAAAGAGCTTTTAATTAGGAATAATGCTTACGTAAGCACTCGGGAAAAATCACCTGATGGTAAAAAGTACTGTGCTATTTACACAGTTCAAGCTAAAGTTATGAGAAGCATTTTAACTAAAGTAGATTATTTCAATAAGACTCCAGTCGAGATAATGCTGTCTTTTAACCAAGAGGCAAGAGAAGCTTGGTTTGACGCTTGGTACAAAGCGGAGGGAACTTTAGGTAAAAATAATATAACGCAAAAAGGATTTGACAATTCCAATATGCTTGCCTTAACCGCATTGTTATGTGGAAAGCCGGGCGTAAAATTAAAATATAAAGATAAAGAAAAAGATCATTACCTTATTTCTTGGCACAATGAAAATAGAAGATCAAGAAGAACAAAAGTTACTCCAACACAGAAAGAAGATGTTTGGTGTCCTTCTACTGAGCTTGGTACGTGGTTAGCTAAAGACCGAAACGGGAACATCTTTTTAACTGGAAATACCTGGTGGATAAGACAAGGGGTTATGAGGGCGATTGCAGATAAGTCAAGAGTGATTAGAATCCCAGTACACATGGGAGAGAAAATCCAAAAGTTAAGAAAGTGTGCAGCTTTATTTCATCAACAGAAAGGAGAGCAACCAACTTTAGAACAACTTGCAGAAATATTAGATTATCCACTTGAAAAGGTTGAAGAATTACAGAAGCTTATAAGTTTTTATGATTGTGAAAATAGTATATATTCTTTAGACTATGAAATAACTCAAGATGCTAAAAGGAAAGAATATCTATATGCAGCAGTTGGTTTAGAAGATGAACAAATGGAGCATATCGAAAATAAACTTACTTTAAAACAACTCTTTGATGGAGCAAACCTTACAGAAAGGGAAAGGGATATATTAATCGAAAATCTACTTGAACAAACTTCTTTACAGAACCTTGGTAACAAACATGGAATAACAAGAGAAAGAGCAAGACAAATTAGACTTGTTGCCGAAGAGAAGATGAGAAAGACTTATGAGTCTGGATATCTTAATAGTTGATTAATTATTCTTGTATAATTAATCTTATGGCAGGGAATAGGAATAAGCTTAACTTTAATAAAGTTAAAAAAGATTTTATTGGAGATGAATCCACAAGGCAAGATTATTTAGTTACTTGTTATTTAAAAGATATCGGTAAGTATAATGTAATGTCCCATGAAGATGTTATTAAACATGCCAAAAAGATACAAAAGAAAATTCAAGTTAAAAAGAACTTAAACAAAATTGTTGAAGGGAATTTAAGACTTGTCCCTGATATCGCTAAAAAATATAAAAACAAAGGTTTACCATTTATAGATTTAATTCAATTAGGGAATATGGGTTTAATGAAAGCTGCTGCAAAGTTTGACCCAGAAAGAGGGTTTAAGTTTTCAACAATGGCGACTTGGTGGGTTAGACAAGCAATATCAAGAGGGGTTGCAGATACTGGAAATGTCATAAGAGTACCAGTTCATAAGTATGAATTTACTAATAAAGTCTTAAAAATGAAAGCACAAGGCTTAACAGATGAAGAGATTATCCTTGAATTAGAAATAGATGCAGATACCTTTGAAGAAGCAATGAGAATTATCGGTAGTATAAGAGCGGTTAGATCATTAGAATCAGATGGTATTAAAGCAGAACCAGAAGCAGAAGTTACTCCACTTGTAGAAACAGTGGAATCAGAATCAGATGAAATTAAAAGAAGGCGACAAGAGCAAGCAATATATAAACTCTTTGAAGATAACTACTTTACCGAAGAACAAAAGAATTTAATCATCGCTAAAAGTTTAAACCCAGAGCTTAAATTCAGGAAGTTTGCTTCACAATTAGGGTATAAAGAAAAAGATGTAAAATCCTTCTTTGACTTCTATATTGACAAATTTAAAGCTGTATTAACTCCCTTAAAAGAAGATTTAATCTAACAAGGATAAATGTTTATCAACAATATCACCCTCTGTGTCAGTTGTAAGTTGTTCAGGTTCTTTTACTGTATTTACAGGTGTTAAATTCTCTTCTTTTCCCACCTTGACAAGTCCAAGCTGATATGCACTTAAAGTTATTAACTGTTCAATTAAAGAATTAAAATCAACTTCCTCTGCAAATGGGTAGTTTATTTGATAAATCTCTTTTGCAAGATCATATATCTTTGGTTTAATTTTAAGCTGTTTAGTAACCCTTTTCTGTTTAGGGGCTAAAGGCTTAATTTCATATTGTGGTTGTTTTATTATAGCTGCAACCTTTTGAGCTACAGCAATTAATTCTTGGTCATTTAACATTGGTTACTCTCCCTCAATTAATGTTGTTGTACCGCTTGTATATATCCTAGCAACTCCTAAATATTTAGTGTTACCAGAAGAATTTGTAACTGATATAGAAGTCAATCTTTGACCATCTATATGTAAAGGTTTAACAGCAATTGAATCACTTGATCCATTCTTTTTAATTGTTAAAGAATCTGAATCAATCCCTGCTGTGTCCCATAAAATAACTGTTTGAACATTTGTATCATCATCTAAGCTTATCGCTTCATCAGTTGCACTCCCTGCTATCTGATAAATAGATACTACATCTTCTACATTAGAATCATTATTATTTGAAAACCAAGTCCAGTTTATTCCTGGAGTTATTTCATCATTTCCAACTAGAAAACGACCAATTAACTGAACATTCTTAGCTTTAGACATAAACTGCTCTCCACTTAACTTTTACTTCGCTTGTGCTTGAATTACTAGCTGTTAAAGAGCTTAAAGTATCTGAATATAAAACAATTGGGTTTGCAACTTCTTCACTTGTTCCCCCATTCAATTTAAAAGAAATAACCCCAGTGTTAGCTGAGGGAACTTCTAATATAAGGATTTTAACTGTTCCAAGATCACTTATTGCAACTACTTCATCTGACGCACTCGCTGTTACTGAAAACTCACCAACCCCAGTGTATAAACTATCTGCATAGAACAACTCAGGTGGTTGTCTATTGGTTTGATCTTTTGGATTAAATTCACCATTCTTATGAATAGTAAATTCTACTGTGGTTTCTGCTAAGCTCATTACGCTACGACTGCGCCACTAATCCCTGCTACGTTCCAGTTAGTACCATCAAATACAAGTGTTGCAGTATCACCAACAGCATCAAATGTAATAGTTGTACCACCTGCTAAGTTGCTTGGGGTTAATGTTCCATCTCCACCGTCTACTACCATTGTGATGATGATTACTTGTCCTTCAACGCCATCTGCTAAAGTTAAAGCATCAGCACCTGTAGTTGTAACTTTAACAAGTGTTGCAGTTAAAGGAATTGCCCCTGCACCAGAAGTTGAAGCTACACCACCAAGAACAGTTCTACCATCAATCTTTGTTTGGTCTGTGTTAAGACCCCACTTGATTAATCCACCGTCTACGTAACTATTTGGTTTGTTTAATTGTTTGCTCATACCTTTATTATAACTAAATACTATCTAACCGCTGGTATGATTTCAAGATTTGCCGTTGAAGCTGTTATAACTGACATCTTGTCGCCCTTCTCTCTTTTAAGGGGTTTTTCAGCATCTGCTCTTAAATATGGGAAACCACTTGTTGTGTTCGCAGTAGCTGCGGTAACATCCTCGCCTTCTACCTTTCTTGATATTGTGTAATAAACATCTGCATCTGGTTGAAAATAATAAACTGTACTCTCTAAAAACTCAATCGTTTTAGCGGTACTTGTAACTGCGACTACTACACCATTAGCAACTGTATCAACCGTAATCTTTTGTACTTCATTTCCATCACTATCATGAGTGTATGGAGTTCCAACTTCGTTATAATGTCTAGCCATATCTTTATTTTACCTTATTTTTTACCTTTGCCTTTACCGTAACTTTTCTTTGATTTTGATTTACAATTACCCTTCATTATTTAACTCTCCTAATTTTCCTACTAAATAATCATACAAAGCAACTGATAAGATTTCATCGTCTCTATCTAATTCCAACTGTGCTTTAAGTTTAACCATTTCATCAGGAGTTAGTATTCCATCCCCGATGAAAAGTTTTAAAGCAGGAGAAACATTAATGTAATTGTTTAATTCCCTGAAAAGGGGAGTGCCTATAAGACCTGTTACTAGATTATCTAGGCTTATTTTTATTGAATTATTTTTTGAGTATGGGTCTTTCATTATGTCTCCTTAGAAGCGTTTGAATTTATAACTAAATTATCATCTGTTAAGCAATAACCTATATATTCACTATCAAAAGCTGTGTCGTTATTTGTCGAGGCGTACCAGTTTATTGACTCTCCACTCATATAATAACTGGAAGGAGGTCTTAGGTTTTGTCCAGTGATTGGAATTGGCTTACCTCCTTGCTTAACTGCCTTCACTGGCATTTTGTAAGTAGTACCAGAAACCATCGTTTCTTTCACTACTCCATAAGGTGTTATAAAGATAATTTTTCCGTTGTCCATAGTTAAACAAGGGATACCAGAAACATTTGGGATATAAAAGGAAACCCCGTTAGCTGCAATTATTGCATCCTCCTCCCTATTTTGCAGGTAGCCTCCAGGTATATAAGGCATTGTCCCAGAGTTACCAAAATCATAATATCCTTGAACTTCGGTATTTACAGCAAAATCAAACACTTGAATAGTGTTATAAGTATCAGAACCAACTGTTCTTGTTATGTTATGAAGAACAAGTTCACCTGTAGGATTAGAGATGTTGTTGATGAAAACATTAACATTAGCGCTATAAATGAGTTCAGGATCGGAAAGAGTCGTTCCATTATATTGTAAATAATATAAATAGTCTATAGAACCTTGCATAATACCTATTAAAAATTTACCTGCAGAGCCTACGTTTACAATAGGGCAAGAATCATAAAAAACAATATTAGAACCATTATCTCTTAACTCTGTCCGAATGTTTGTTATAGCCGTCCCACCTGGCGTAAGCTTTACAACATCTACGTAGGCTTTTCCATTGGGGACGTCAAAGTACCCACAAGCTAGATAGTTTCCATTTGATAGTTTTTTTGCTCCATAATTGGAGTCGAAAAAACCAGTCGATGCTGATGACGAAATCAATAAGTTTGTATAACCACTAGTCGAAACAGATCCTCCAGAAATATCAATGATGAAAGCAGATATATTTACATGATTGCTTGAGTTATAATAATTCCTGAAAACAAAAATGAATTTTTGCTCTGTAGAGTCAAACATTGTGAAACAGGTAAGGGAGCTAGTCCAAGACTGCGTTCCATAAAGGCTCTCGGTCGTATTCCAAGTAATACTATTTCCAGAGATTGTTCCAACATTGCAACGTATATAGTAAGGGGCTATGTTCTGCTTGTAAATCATTATAACTTTATCGTTCACAGAATCATAATCAAAACCACGAACTAATCCACTAAAGTTTGTAGGGGAAACAGTGCCTGTGGCTCCTGCCACTGGAGTAGTTGTCGAGTAATTCAAGACAAATGATGTCATTGTCCCAGAACCAGTGTTTGTGACTAGCAGCTTATTAGTCCCTACGGGCATGAAGGTAAAGCTTGAACCAGTTAAATTTATACTTAAATCTGTTAAGGCTCCAATCGTTAAAGCCCCACTGGTTGGATTTACCGTAATTATTCCTGCGTAAATATCATTGGTGTCATTATCTCTAACCACTGCAACCATTTTATTACTAGCTGAATCCAAGTATAGTCTCAAAAGTGAATAGTTACCTGATGAATTTTCTGTCGGGTATAGACTCGCAAAATTTATACCAGTAAAATAATCTCTTAATTTATAAGCCTTTCCATCAACCCCTAAAAACCAGTTATCACCAACAGACATGTTTTCACCTGCCTCTAAAGATACTGTAGTCTCTAGTCCGCCTCCACCAATTAAGCCAGAATTATCAACCATTAAATTATCCCTCCACGTAGGATATAATTACTCCCACTTTTCGTTATATTAAAATCTGCGTTAGTGTTAATGTCAATACTTGTAATTGGTGTCTCATAAGAACCATCTGCATTTTTAACTATAATGTTATTTCCATTTCCACTTAAAGTAAAATTGTTACCCTCAAAAGAATTTACACCATCGCACATTATACTAATAGCTGTTGTTACATCTGATACAGTTGCAGGTAATCTCAATGTAATACTTCCTGCACTTGCGTCCACAACATATCTTACATTGTTACTAAGATCAGTAGTTGAGCCATTAGCAGGGGCTATTTCAGAGACAGTTGCAGCACCACTTACAGAAACCCAAGAAGGATTAGCTCCTGCACCATTTGTTTGTAAAAATTGACCTGTTGAGCCTACACCCAATCTAGTTATATTTGTTCCATTAAAATATAAAATATCACCTTGCGCTAAACTAGAAACATCTGAAAGATTAACCGCTCCATCTGCTCTTAAAACATGCGATAAATTAAAACCATTTACGCCACTGTTTACAAGTAAACTTTGATATTGTGCGCCCCCTGCAACATCTGGAATAAATGTATTAGCAAAAGTTGAAAGGTCTGTAAAAAGAGTTCTTAATTGTTGACTTTTGATTAAAGCCTTTCTCTGTGGTAACGTAGTTGAGTATGTAAGATTAGCCAATATTG
>JAAOEI010000614.1_pt1 | contig 13509 bp, 19 predicted proteins | sample 7059261 | NCBI WGS metagenome assembly JAAOEI01 (sample SAMN14008812, study PRJNA610033) | viral metagenome | isolation source: viral particles filtered from seawater | place: China: Hangzhou Bay, Yangshan Deep Water Harbour | collected 2017-10-31
AGGATCATTCACAACGAGGCGAAACGGATGGTGCGGCGGGCTCCGTACCTGGCGAAACGTGCACAAGTCACGATGTCTTCTATCGTGTTTCCGGTGTGTGATGGCACGTTTCAGCCGCTGGGAACCGACAGCGATCAATCAGGCTTTAACCCACACGCGGTGTTGAAAGACGAGCTGCACGGGTGGCGGGAACGGCACCGGGAAACGCACGATCAGATGTCTACGGGCGGTGCGTCCAGACGTCAACCGCTGGAATTGATTATTACGACGGCCGGCGACGACGATAGCGTGTTATGGCAGGAGGAACGCGAACTGGCGGAACGTTGCGTGGAATCGGTGTTAACCGGGACAGTGGTCAGCGACACGCTGTTTAGCTTCGTCGCGTGTCTGGACAAGGACGACGACCCGTTTGACGAAGCCAACTGGATCAAGGCCAATCCGAACATTGGCGTATCGTGCAAGCTGGACTACCTCCGTGAAAAGGCGGCAGACGCCAAGGTGCAGCCGTCCGCGAAGAATCGGTTTCTGCGATACCACTGCAACATACGCACCGGCAGTACGGAACGTGCGATAGAACCTTCTGTCTGGACGCGGTGCGCGGTGGTGGAACTCCCGGAGGTGGTTGGTTCGTGGTTCGGTGGGTTGGACCTGGGGCGTTCGGATGACTTCGCGGCGATCGCCAGGGTCGGCAAGACGGATCAGGATACGTACGTTGTGGCGGTGCAAACGTACACGTGCCAGGAGCGACGGCGGGAATTGCAAACGGCGGAAGTGCAGGCGTGGGTTGACGAGGGATGGCTGGTGGAGCATCCAGGCAATCAGGTGGACTTCGGCGCGATAGAAGAAGACATCGTGTCGTGGTCGTCAACGTGGCCAATTCGCAATTGGGCGTTCGATCCGACGTTTGCGTTGCAGATGTCGCAGCGTTTGTACAACGACTACGGCATTGACGTCTACAAGTTCAACCAGACGGTGAATTCGTACAACGAACCGCTGCACAAGTTTTTGGCGGCTACCAAGTCCCAGCAGGTGGCACACAGCGGCGAGGCGTGTCTAGCATGGCAGGCTCGCAACCTGACGATAAAGAAGAACCACGCGGATCAATGGATGCCGGACAAGGCTCACCCGATACAGAAGATCGACGCGATGGTTGCTGCGTTAATGGCGTTTGCGGGGTGCGTGTTTGAACCGGTAGAACCGGAAGTCTGGATATCAACCTTGGAGTAGGTGCCATGTTTGCTTGGTTCAAACGAATGATGAAGAACGCACGGCAGGTGGAACCGCAGGCCGGCAGCGTTGGTGTGAATATCTGGCCACGTTCAGACAGCGGCGTGCCGGTTACGCATGAATCGGCGTTGAAATTCTCTGCGGTGTGGGCCTGCGTGCGTGTGATCAGCGAAGCGATCAGCCAGATGGAATGGTCGGAGTATGCACAGACGCCGGACGGGAAACGACGGATAAACGGTCCGCTGGACGTGCTGTTGTCGCGTCGTCCCAATAACGAGATGTCCGCCTTTAGTTTCCGCGAAACCATGCTTGCACACGCGTTAACCTGGGGCAATGGATACGCGGAAATAGAACGTGATTCGGCGGGTCGACCATTGGCGTTGTGGCCGTTGCCACCGGATCGCGTGCAAGTTCATCGCGACGAGGACGGGCAGATTCAGTACGTGATCCAGAACCGTGAAGCGTTGCAACCTTCGCAGGTGTTCCACGTTCGCGGGTTGGGGTACGACGGGCTGGTTGGCTACAGCGTTATTTCGATGACGGCACAGTCGATCGGGTTGGGGATGGTTCAGGAGCGGGCCGGTGCTGCGTTCTGGCGGAACGGTGCGCGTCCGGGTGGTATTCTGACGCCGGACGGGACGATGAACCGGGAGGCACGCAAGCAACTAGAGGAGGAATGGAACGCGGCGTACGGTGGCGGGGCGAACATGAACAAGATAGTAGCGTTGTCGCATTCGCTGAAATACACGCCGATCAGCATACCCAACGAGGACGCACAATTCCTGGACAGCCGGAAGTTCAGCGTGGACGACATCGCCAGGTGGTATCGTGTTCCGCCGCACAAGATCGGCAGTTTGGACCGTGCGACGTTCTCGAACATCGAGCACCAGGCCATCGAATTCGTGACGGATACGCTGGTGCCGTGGGCGATGCGATTGGAGCAAGAGGCCGACATTAAGTTGTTGCCGACCGGGAACCGCATCCGTTTCACCAAGCTATCCGTCAATAGCCTGATGCGTGGCGACGCAGCCAGCCGGGCGGAATTCTACGCGAAGATGCGCGACTTGGGGGCGTTGTCCGTCAACGACATCTTGGAGTCCGAAGATCGCAACACGATCGGCGAAGATGGCGACGTGCGGTTGGTTCCGCTGAACATGGTTCCGCTGGACGCTGTGGCCAGGCCGGCTGAAGCCGAAACACCGCCGCCAGAACCGGAGTCAGAACCGGAAGAACAGCCGGAAAGCAACGCGATGGCACAGGCACTACACGCAGCGGTCGGCCGGATCGCCAAGCGGGAATGCAACCAGTTGTCGCGGTATTTCGGCAAGTCGACGTTCGGAAACCGTGTTGACACGTTCTATGAAAAGCACCGGCAGTACGTGCAGCAGGAATTGCAACCGTTGGTGGCGTTGGCCGGTGGAATGCTTCCTCACGATTGGGCGGGCCGGTATTGCGATCAACAGCGGCAGTGCATCGGACAGTGCAGAACAGCTTCGGACGCGGACCGGCTGTGGCAGACGTGGGCTAGCGACACGTGGATAGATCGGCAAACAGCCGCCGTAATGCGTGCGGCGGAACAACAGGAGGCGGTGGTATGAAAACCAGAATACAACGTGCGACGACGTTGCACAGTCAGTTCGGCATGTCCATGAACGCGGCGTTAGCGGTCGCCAGGGCGGAGCATTACAACGCCACCGGTTCGGCGTTCGCACACAATGACGGGACGCACGAGATTAAGATCTATACAACCATCGGCGACGATTGGTTCGGGTTTACGCCGACTGATCTGGCCGGCGAACTGGACAGGTGCGACGGTGGCGACGTTACACTGCGGATCAATTCGCCAGGCGGGAACGTCTGGGACGCGGTGACGTGTTACAACCTGATTCAGGACTACCCGGGCAGCGTCACGGCGATCATCGACGGTGAAGCCTCGTCGGCGGCGTCGTTCCTGCCGATGGCGGCTGACCGCGTGGAAATGTCGGCAGCCGGCCTGATGATGATTCACAATGCGTGGGTTCTGGCGGTTGGTAATGCGGGCGAACTGCGGGAAGTGGCGGAAACGCTGGATAAGGTCGACGGGATCATTGCGGATATCTACGCTGTCCGAAGCGGTGGCGACGCGTCGGACTTCGCTGGACTGATGGAGGAAGAAACCTTCCTTACAGCCGAAGAAGCGGCGGGGCTGGGCCTGGTGGATCACGTGCGGCCGCTGGCGTCAAAACCCGACACGGAATACGTCGACATGGCGGCAGCGGCAGGGAAGCGTACAGCACACGCCAGGAGCGAAATTGCGAAAATGGCGGTGGCATCCATCGGCGTTGATCGGTAGAATGCGGACGTGCGGTGCTGCTAGTCGGCACTGGACACACCACAACTAAAAACACTGAAAGCCTCCGGCTAGACCGTTGGATTTCGTGGAAGTCGGCACCTGCAACAGCAGATGCCTATTACTACGTAATTACCAGCACTTGCCAGGGGGTTTTCTTTTTGGCGGGTGTGTTCCAGCGAAGGGGTCCTACCATGGACAAATTAACCGCACTCCGCGAACGGCTTGTGAAAGAGCAGGAAGCCGCGGCGGCAATTTCCGATCTGGCTGCGTCCGAAAATCGTGACATGACGGCCGAAGAAGCCGAAACAGTCAACAAGCACGTCGCAGCGTTCAAGGCGTTGCAGGAACAGATTAAGGCACAGATGGCAATTGCGGACATGGACCGCGAATTGTCCCAGTCTGCTGGCCGTGTTGTTCCTCCACAGCAACCGTCTACCTCGCCGGCTTCGGACGTCAACATGGACGTTCCGCAGCGACAACCGGCAGTTCCCCGCGATCCGTCCGAACAGGCACGTAACGGCTTCAAGCACTTCGGGGAATTCTGTGCGGCGGTTCGCCGCGCGAATCCGCGGGCCGGTGCTGGCTTCGAAGTCGACAACCGCCTGGCGATCGCCAACGCACCAACTACGGTTGGCAGCGAAGGCGTGGGTGCCGATGGCGGTTTTGCCGTGCCGGATGACTTCCGATCGGAAATCATGTCATGGTACGGTGGCGAAGAATCGTTGTTCGCACGGACTGATCAGCAGATCACCAGCGGCAACACGTTCTGTGCACCGACTGACGAAACCACGCCTTGGCAGACGACCGGTGGCGTGCTGGCTTACTGGGACGGTGAAAACGATCAGCTGACGCAGTCCAAGCCGGCGTTGAAGGACAACACGTTGCGGCTGAATAAGCTGACGTGCTTGGTTCCGGTGACGAACGAATTGCTGGACGACGCACCGTCAATGGCGTCTTACGTGCCGCGTAAAGCCGGTGAAAAGATGTCGTTCAAGTCCGACTTGGCGATTGTCCAGGGAACCGGTGCGGGCCAGCCGTTGGGCATTCTCAACGCTGCGTCCTTGGTTTCGGTTGCCAAGGTTGCGTCGCAAACGGCCGATACGCTGGTTGCCGTGAACATCACGGACATGTACAGCCGGATGTACGCACCGTGGCGGCGTACCGCAGTGTGGCTGATTAACCAGGACATCGAACCGCAGCTCTTGCACTTGCAGAAGATCGGTAAGCTGGACACCGGAGCCAATGACACCGGCTGGGGCGTCGCGGTGCCGATCTACGATGCGGTGACGGATACCCTGATGGGGCGTCCCGTCATCCGTACGCAGGCCTGTGAAACCCTGGGCGACAAGGGCGACATCTTCTTCGCCAATCTTGGTATGTACCTGACGGTCACCAAGGCGGGCGGGCTTCGGTCCGACGTTTCCATGCACGTCTGGTTCGACTACGACACCACCGGGTTCCGGTTCGTGTTCCGTCAAGCCGGTCAGCCGTGGTTGACTTCGACGATGACCGCACGTGATGGCAGCACGACGTACAGTGCGTTTGTGACGCTTGACGCTCGCGCCTAAGCCGCGGCTGTTTCGTTTGGACAATCAGTTTTGTTTTTGGGAGTTACTATCATGGCAAACAAAATGCCATCTGAATTGGTTGCCTTAGTGGCAACGATCGATCCTGACGCGACAGCGGCCAGCACCGTCACCAGTGATTGGGCGGACGCTGGCGACTTCGAAGCGATGATGGCGGTTGTGTACGCCGGAACGCTTGGGACGTCAGCAACAGTCGATGCGAAGATTGAACAGGCCACCGATTCGTCCGGTACGGGAGCGAAGGACTTGGCGTCGTCGGACATCACGCAGCTAACGCAGGCGGGGACGGACAGCGACAAGCAGGCCATCATCCAGTTCCGTGCGGAGGATCTGGACGTTGCCAACGACTTCCGGTTCTGCCGGTTGTCTATCACGGTAGGCACGGCCACCAGCGACGTCGGCGGATCTGTGTATGGGGTTTGTCCCCGATACGCACCGGCTTCTGATCTGGACTTGTCGACGGTCGATGAAATCGTGACTGTCTAGCCACCATCACCAAGGCGGCGTGGCGTTTCGTGCGATCCTTTCGCCGCGCCGCCTTGTTTTTACTTCTTCACACCAGCGACGAGGTGGACCCGTGGCAAAGAAGGCAGCGAGACGAAAGAAGGCGGCGGCAGTCGAAGCACCGGAAGGCAGCGTGTTTATCCGGTTCGTGCGTGATGCCAGCAAGTACGAAGGGCCACCGCATCAGGTCGGCGACGTTGTGTGCGTCAGCGAAGCCAGTGCGAAACGGTGGATCAGGCGTCATGCGGCGGTGATGGTTGATCCTCCTGCGGCAGCGGCAGCACCTGAACCCGTCGTGAACGTGGTGGAACCAGAACCAGCAGGCGACGCGGGGGAAACCGATGGCGAACCGACACAGTCTGACGCGTAGCAGTATCGAAGTCAGTTCCGCACCTACCGTCTACCCGGTGGGGATCGGCGAATTGAAAGATCATCTGCGGATTGTTCATTCGGCGGACGATGAGCAACTGCGGATAGCCATCAAGGAAGCCACCGAAGCGTTGCAGACCGACACGCGGCGATACTACGTCAACCATACAATCGTTGAACGGTACGACGAATGGCCGCTGTCTGAGGTTCGCAGCGTGGCATTGTCGCGGGCACCGGTCAGCAGTGTTACCAGCATTACGTACGTTGACACAGACGGTGCTTCGCAGACGTGGGCCAGCACGAACTACAACGTGGACACGTACGCCGAGCCGGGCCGGATCGAAGTCGAGTGGGATAAGACTGTCCCAGCAATTCGATACGAGCAGAACACCATCGCGATAACGTACGTGGTGGGCTACGGTGCGGACGCGTCCAATGTACCCGAACGTGCCAAGCGGGCCATCAAGCTGTACGCAGGGGCAGTGTACGACAACCGCGACATGACTCCTGGTGAAGTGTTCGGGTGGGACAAGGCCGTTACCTCGTTGTTGTGGGGAGGCATGTAGCCATGCGACGCAGCTACAACGTCAACGGACATCGTCACCGGGTGGACATCTACCTGCCGAGTACATCGGTAGACAGTCGCGGACAGCGGACCGGTGCCGACGATCTGAAACTGGAAGCGGTGCCGGCGGAAATTACCACGTTGACAGGCCGACAGTTGGAAGTCGCGCGGCAGGTCGTCAGCAACGCCACGCACCAAGTCAAGATGCGGTGGCCGGGGTTCACGCTGAATACCAAACACTACCTGCAATTCGGGACGCGGAAACTACAGATCGGACATATTGACGACAGCGAACATATCGGACGCGAACTAACCTTGCTCGTCGGTGAGGATACCTGATGGCCGACACTGCCGAAGACCTGCGGACGTTTTTGCTGGCGGACGCCACGATACTGGCCACTGTGGCGTCACGGTGCGGGCAGGTGAGGGCGATGCAGGACTGGACGGAACCGTATATCGTTTTTTTCCGAACGGGCGTAGACAGCGACACGGAACGCCTGGCGAACCAGTCTACCGGCACGAAACCGTTCCGCGAATTCTTCGACATCGAGTGCATCAGCGACAACCTGGACGAAGCGGCGGACCTGGCGGAACGCATTAAGACGATCGGCGACCAGTTCAGCGGCACGTTTGGCGGAACGACGGTGCAGGGAATATTCGTCGAAGATCATGACGACGACTACCAGCCACGCAGCATATCGGACGACGAGTCCAACTATGTAACCGCGTTGCGTGTCGAAGTTGTGGGGGTGGCATGATGGCACGGTTGACGATGGTTACAACTGGCGACGAATCATTAAACCGGGCACTACAGCGTTTGCAGGGCCCAAGGCAGAAAAAGGCAGTACGCAAGGCCAGCCGTGAAGCGTTGAAACCACTGGCAGCCGCTACGAAGTCGGCAGCACCACGTTTAACGGGACGTCTGGCACGTGCCATTAAGGTGCGAGCATTACCACGGAGCAGGGTTAAGATTGGCACACGCGTTACCATTGGCGCGGGGATGTTCAAAGGCGAGACGTTTTATGGCGGATTCGTCGTGTATGGCCACCTGACTGGAAAACGCGGAAGCGAGAACCGTAAAGAGGTTCCTGCGAATGAATTCATGCGAACAACAGCGAAGGCCAAGAAATCAAGCGTGCTGGCCGATTACCGCCGACGACTTCGGAAACTTATCGTGGAACTGGCTTTGGAGGATTAGATATGGCGACCAAAACCTTAGGCAATGGCATACTACTGAAGTACGACGAAGACGGTGACGACCTTTCGCTGACGACGATCGGCGAAATTATCAACATCACGCCGAATTCGATCACGTGCGAAGATATCAACGTGACGACGACCGACAGCACGTTCGAGGAATTCCTGCCGTCTGAAATCGACGATCTGGGCGAAATCAGTTTCGAGCAAATATGGCACGCCAACGATTCCAACCACGAGCTCGTTGACACGGCGTTTGACAACCGCGACACGGCGAAGGACTACGGGTGGCAGATCGTCTACCCCTACGCGACGCCGGTCAACGACGACTTCAATGGATACGTAAAGGCGATGTCTCCAGCCGTCATCGGTCCGAAGGACGTCATCAAACGTACGGTAACGATCAAACTAACCAGTGCAGTTACGAGGTCTTAATGTTATCGGCTGAACAGATATTGGCAGCGGTAGGCGGCAACGGGTCCTTGCGACCGAAACCCGAACCGGCCTGGGGTGGCACGGTGCATATCATGCGGATGACAGCAGACCAGCGCGACGCGTTGGACCTGGCGTGGGGGCGGGAACGTTCCCAAACGGACGGCGTTGGCTATCGTGCGTTTGTCGTGGCGTGGTGTTTGTGCGACGAGGACAACCGGCCAATGTTCCGCGATGCGGCCGGTGACAACCACCACGCAACGATGTGGGCCAAGCTGCGGACGGAGTCGGCGTCATTGATTGATCGGCTGTTTGAAACGGCAGCACGACTAAACGGCATCATGCCAGAAGACGAAGACGCGGCGGTGCAGGCAGCGGCAAAAAACTAATTGACCATCCCGAACGGCTGTGGCAATGGCGGGTTGCTTTGTCGTTGGGGATGGTTCGCAGTAAGTTTCTGGCGACGATATCAGCGGAGGAGTACACCGAACTGCGGGCGATGGCGTTAATAGAACGCGTGGGCCTGGAACGCGACGACCTGTACGCTACGGCGATTTGCCGGGCGATGGGTGCCGACATTGAAGAGGACGTGTTTCGGCATCAGGAAACGCAGATAAAGACACTCGATCAGGAATTCGGTGCGTTGTCCGGGTTCATTCAAAAGAAGAAGTAGGCCGATGGCTGTTCTATTCAATATCGACGTTGTCTTGGGTGCCATTACTGGCAACTTCGATCGTGGTATGACGCGGGCACAGCAGCGGACCAGGGATTTCACCGGAACTGTTTCCGGGTCTAGGGCATCATTGGCAATGTCCGGTGCGTCGCTCGCCAAGTTCGCACTAGGTGTAGCCGGCGTCGGATCGGCAGCACTCGCAGCCACTAAATTGGTAACGTCATTTCTTAACACGGCCGCCGAACTAGACAAGTTGGGAAAGACGTCTGATAAGTTGGGAGTCGCCACCGAACGGCTGATCGGGTTGCAGTTTGCGGCAGAGCAAACGGGTGTCAACACGGATACGCTGAACATGGCGTTGCAGCGTATGGTTCGCCGCGTCGCGGAAGCGGCACAGGGAACAGGCGAAGCCAAAGGTGCTTTGATCGAGCTGGGCATTTCCGCAAAGCAGTTGAACGAGCTGGCACCAGATAAGCAGTTCGAGCTGATCGCCGATGCAATGCAGCGTGTTGACAAGCAATCCGACAAAGTCCGCCTTGCGATGAAGCTATTCGACAGTGAGGGCGTCGCGCTTGTTAACACGCTGGCTCTGGGCAGCCAGGGGTTGTCGCAAATGCACGACGAAGCAGCACGTCTTGGGATAGCGTTTGACCGTGATCTTGTCGGAGCGTTTGAGCGGTACAACGATGCCGTCTTCAAGTTGTCTAAAAGCATGAAAGGCACTCTCGTACCTGCGTTCGCTGCGGTGGCAGAAGACACAGCTAACCTTATCAATCTGTGGACGGGTGCGTTTGAAGCACAGGAGAGGGCACTGGCACAGCCAACAGCCAGAACGCGTACGCCACAGCAGGAAGCGGAACTGGCGGCGGATCGTGAACGGGAGCGATTGGCCAGAATCCGAAGTGATATTCAGTTTGCATCAGCTGCCGGGTTTGGGCCTGCGACGGGACGCATGGCGGCACTTCGTGAACGTGAGCAACAAAGTGCGGCGGAACTGGCAGCCAGGGAACGCAGGTTGGCTGATCTAATGGGTCCGCCGGAAGGTGCAGCCGGTGGGCTATTCGGGATGGTATCCGGTGCGATTGATGCTGCCGTAGGTGGCATGGCGTCCAGTGGAACGTTCGCCGCTGGCATCGGTTCGAGTGTCGGCCGTGGGTTGGCACCGTTGGTGGAACAGGCGGAATTGTCGTCGAAGCTGGCCAAGGCAACCACGCAGGCGGTAAGCGGGGCGGCCGCACTGGATCAAGCGAAGGCCAACCGCGACGCGAAGTCTGTATTGGATCCGCAATTGAAAGTACAGAACCAAATTGCAGCGGCGATAGATACGGGCGTGGAAGTGTGGGAGCGGATCGAAACCTTACTTACCGATCGGCTGGAAGGCGTGGCCGTCGCAGGACCATAGAACATGGCAACCGCTGGACAAAAACTAGGCTCGCTGCGGCACAGCGAAAACTTAACCGAAGACGGCATCGTGCGGTCGGCAACGGCAACCTACGTCATCACCGGGGCGAACACCAGTGACACGTGGGCGAACTTGGCCAGCACTTCGGGCCTGCCGCTGTTAGGTTCGCTGTTCGCGGACGATACCCGGTTGGTGTGCAAGCGTCGTACGCCTCGGCGGCATCCGAAGTCGAAGACGGTGTGGGAAGTCCAGGTTGAATGGTCGTCGAATGCGAAGAAGAAGGAAGACGAAGACGATCTGCCACCGACTGAACGTCCACCGATTATTCGTGGCAGCAGTGAAATAGTGACGCGTCCGTTTGTGCGGGACGCTATCGACGGAACGAAACGCGTTGTCGCGTCCAACGGGCAGGAATTCAGCAACACGCCGCTACGTGCGATGTACGTGGACGTGATGTCGTACACACGCTACGAGTCGGCGTTTCCACAGCCAACCAAGTCGACGTATCAGGGAAAAGTGAACGACGCGTCGTTGACGTTCGGCGAAACCACCTACGCGAAAAAGACTGTCCTGTGTGCTGGGATCGAGTACGACAACGGCACGGAAATCGAAGGGCAATTCGTATGGCAAGTCAGCTATACGTTCAAGTTCTGGCCAGAAGATCCTGACGCGGACGGCAACGGCGGGTGGATGCGGGAATTCTTAGACCAGGGAACGCACTACACAGACGCCACGACAAACGAGCTGCGGCATTTTATCGACGACCTTGGAAACCCGCGGACGGGCAACCTGGACGGTTCCGGCGACGCACTAGCGACGGACGAAGATCCCGTGTTCATCTGGTTGAACGAATACCAAACGGCCGATTTTAGCGGCCTGAACCTGACTTAGGAGGCGGCGAACAATGGCCAACGAAATTAGCGTGACAGCGAAGCTGCAATGTGCGAACGGCAACCATGATTTAAAGATCACGCCAAGCCGGCACCAGTTCGATCAGGCGGCCGTCGGTGCGTACGACGTGATCAACAATATCGCGACGACCGAAGAAAGCATTGCCACGTTCGGCGACGTGACTACCGAAGGGTGGTGTTATATCCGAAACCTGGACGCCACGAATTACGTACAGATCGGCTTTTCAACGGCGGTGTACGGCATCCGACTGGAAGCCGGCGAAGTGGCCATGTTTCGTTGTGAACCGGCATTGACGCTTTACCTGAAATCAAACACGGCCGCGTGTGATGTCCGGGTTGTAGTTTTGGAGGACTGATCGTCGTGACGGTCTACGGCTACACGAAAGAAGACGCGAATTTTATCCTGCGGCAAGCCAGGCAGCAGGACGGTGACCCGTACGCGGTTCAATCGCGGGACGTGTTGTCAAAGGCGTCCGGCGTGTGGCTGATGCAGGCCAGCGGTGCGATCACGGCGGCCAGTGGTGCGACGCCTGGGACCGGGACAGCGATCCTGCAATGGCGAAACCCAACTAGCGGCAACATTGAAAACATCGTTGGAAACAGCGGTGGCGATGTGTCGGAAACGGTCTACAGCGTTTCAACGTCGGTGGCCAATGGCGACCGGTTCCTGGCGACGCGTGACAACTTCGGTTCCATCTGGGTGGTAACGGTGCTGCCAACCATGGTGCGGTTTACGCTTGACTCCGCGTTAGCCACTAGCGACGCATCGAAAGCGGCGACGGTCGACGATAGCCAGTCGTCTTTGGATGGCGATTCAATCACGGTTTATAACCCGGAAACCGCGACAGCCAGCACGTACATCTTCGCAGGTGACAGCGGCGACGCCGGCCTGGCGATGAAACGCGAAGATGGCGACTTCTGGATTGTGCAGATGGAGTGTCCGTGATGTGGTGGTTGGAGCTGCTGGGCGTGGCTGTGTTTGCCATGGCGTGGTGGCCGTGTGGTGCGTGTGACGTGGATTCGCCGCCATGCAACTGCGAGCACTGCGACAATACTGGCGGATGTCCGCGACGATACGACGTGGCCGTCAGTTCGTGGGGCGACGAAACGTGCACCGGATGCACCACCGGATACACCGGAACGTATACTCTTAGTCTTACCGATCCGTTCGGCGATCCGTGCGGATGGTCTAAAACAGACGCGGTTTCCGGGCTGGCGTATTACTACGATGTGAGCGGGTGCAACACTACGGCGACACGCATCATCTTCCTGAACATCACGGCCAGTGCTGTTGGTGTTACATTTCGCCGCGTGCGTACAGACTCAGGGGTCATCGAGGATCACGACTACAGCACGACGCTGCCGGGACTGCCGGGGCCAAGCGACTGTCTGTTCAGTTCGTTGTCGATGAACTACACAAGCCGCACTAGCACGGAGTCCTTGTTTGCCTGCGACGGAACAACGCTAACGGTGACGGTGACGGAGGTGGCGTAATGGTATGCCACGGGTGCGGCCGAAACGTCGACCATGTCCAAGTATGGCCGCTGCACTGTTCATGCGGCTACATCACACGGGACGCCGACCACGCACGACGGCTGTGGCTATTCGATTGGGGCGACCACCTCGCACGTCTATTCGCGGCGGTGGGCGTACGGAAAAAGCCAGGGTGCCGCTGCGGCGAGCGACAGGCCGCTGCAAACCATTTCGGGCACCGTGTCTACGCGTTTTTGAAACGCTGGGCCGTTTGGTTGGCACCACGCTAAAAAAGAATATACGGGGAATTCTAAAGAATAGGGTTGTATCGGTGCGATACGTGGTATATGTTACCCGCACGACAAACGAAACACGGAGACGCGACAATGGAACTACGGGTGGTTGACGGTGACGTGTGGCGGCAGCGTTCGCCGTTCGACTGGGACGCGATCGCGGACGGCCAGACGTACTTGATAACAAAGGTTCGCGATCTAGCTACGTTCCGTCGTGGTGCGTATCAGGCAGCCAAGATCCGGGGATTGCGTGCGAAGACACGCGTTGACGAAAACGGTAGCGGCGTCTTCGTGCAATTCTACGCGGACGACGGCGACGATACCGACTAAATGCGGGGCGTGTGGGATGGAGCCTAATCAGAAACGCGAACGGAAGTGCCTACGCTGCGACAAGCTATTCGCCAGCACCGGACCGGGAAACCGGATCTGCCAACGGTGCACACGCAAAAACGAGGAAGACTCCACCCGGTTCGGGTTGCGCGTTGTGGGCGGAACACGAAGAACTATCTACAAGGAGCGGTTCGGTGGTGGTGACGGATACCGCT
>JAAOEI010000615.1_pt1 | contig 13504 bp, 21 predicted proteins | sample 7059261 | NCBI WGS metagenome assembly JAAOEI01 (sample SAMN14008812, study PRJNA610033) | viral metagenome | isolation source: viral particles filtered from seawater | place: China: Hangzhou Bay, Yangshan Deep Water Harbour | collected 2017-10-31
TTTATTCGATGCCATCTTTCGGGCCTAAGTCCGATCTTTGGTGGACTGCTACAGGCAGTGCAGAAACGGCAGTTTCTGTTGTCTACGATTTGATTCTCGTCGCTAACGATAGCCCTGTGAATGTGCAGTAAAGAAGAAGCTACGCATTGGCGAGAGATCCGGTAATCGGAGGGGATCCAGGTGGCATGCGATCAGCAATGGGTCGGCGGCAGTGTAGGACCAGGATTTTTCCTGTACTTTCCATCCGCCGTTGCTCCTACGATTACAGTACACACCACCAGCCAGCTGCAGACGGACGATGCGGTGATCATGAACCGGCCAGGAGTGGTCGACGATGAGGAGGCAATTGTTCTGGCATTGCTGGAACTGGAACTATAGGAGGAGCGGTGATGTCAAAGAAACAGTGGCTGCGAGCGGAAACACTTTCCAGGCATATCGGTGTGGATCGCGAGGCGGGGATGATCCGCGGCGTAATCTTGGCCGAAGAGGGACCGTTTAAATCCGAAGGCCGCGGGGAGTTTGATTCCGATGCGATTTCGCAGATTGTCAAGCTGGGACAGGCGAAGCCGCGAGGCTTAAAAGTCAGGTTCACCCATCCTGACGTATCAAATGACGGACTCGGGAAGTACCTCGGCCGAACCACCAACATCCGCAAACAGTTTGTGATGCGGGAAACCGATGAAGGCCGAGCGCGAGAGGTTGCCGTGGTTCGCGGGGACCACACATTCTCGGATTCCGCTCACAACACACCGAGTGGAGATCTGGCGACCTACATCATGGATCTCGCCGAGGATGATCCAGATGCTTTGGGAATGTCGCTGGTTCTGAAGGCAGACGAGGAATTCAGAACGGACAGCAAAGGCAATCTGGCGACGAATGCGGACGGTGAGGCACTGCCTCCGTTGTGGCGGCCGACTTCGTTGCATGCCGTGGATTTCGTCGATACTGGCGACGCCACCAACTCTCTGCTGGCCTATGATGATCTGCCGGATAATGTGGTGAGGCAGGCGACGGAGCTGCTGAGGCAACAGTTCGCAGGCAAGGATCGCGATTTTGTAGAATCACACCTGCGAGGATACGTTGAGAAGGTGCTCAGTCATTACTGGCCGCTGGATGGTGAACTAGGCGATTTGCGGAGACGGCTGAAGGCAAAGAGGCGGCAGTCTTGACAGGAATTGGTGCCTGTGTATCATTTAATGACAACCTAAACTAGACGCCTGCAGTGTAAGTCGAGATCCGCAGCAGCAGGTAAGACGGACAAACTCTACGCCGTTGCGTATTGCGAACCGTGTTTGATTCGGACCAACCGAGTCGGCAGCGATTTGTATACGCAACGGCGTTTTTGTGTTTGCTGCCGACGCATCAGGGAGAACTGATCGATGACGGCAGCAGACAAATTAAACCAGATTGATGAGAGGCTGACGGCTCTGGGAAACCAGATGCAGTCGATCTTGGACAGTGCCAGTGATGACTGCCTGTCCGACAATCAGCGGTCGCAATATGACAAGCTTGACGCCGAATACGATGCCAAGCTGGCAGAGAAGGATGCGATTCGAGCGGATATCGAGCGTCAGGACAAGCTGAACGAGCGACTGGCCGCAGACGGTCAATCGGATCTGCAATCAAGCGGTTCTGTCAGTCAGCCACAGCAGCTCGGGAATCCCCGCGACGCATTTCTGGAAGATCCTCAGCGAGGATTCAAGACGCATCGCGAATTCCTGCTGGCGGCGATGGAAACGGCTCAAAGCGGGAAGATTTCCGATCCGCGCATCAAGAGCCTAGCAGTTGGTTCTGATGAGGCCGGAACCGTCAGCGATCCCTATGGTGGATTCCTTCTGCCAGCAGGTTTCTCTCCAGAGTTGCTGTCGGTAGGCAACGAAGGCGATCCGACTGCCGGCCGGACGATGGATGTTCCGATGATGTCTCAAACGCTGTCGATTCCGGCTCGCGTGGACAAGACGCACACCAGCAGCGTCAGTGGCGGCCTGCAGGTGTATCGCCGGAATGAGACGGATACTGCCAGCTCGACTCGGATGGAATTCGAGCAAATCAAGCTGGAACCAACCATGCTCTTCGGCCTGTCCTACGCCACCGAGGAACTTTTGGCACGATCGCCAATCAGCTTTGTCGCTCTTCTCAGTGCTGGGTTCGGTGACGAATTCGCCGCGAAGGTGCTGAAAGAGAAGCTGTTTGGGACCGGTGCTGGCCAGATGCAGGGAGTGGTAAACGCTGCATGTACGGTCAGCGTTGCCAAAGAAACCGGTCAGGCGGCAGCAACGATCGTGTATGAAAACGTGATCAACATGCGATCTCGCTGCTGGGGATACAGCAACGGTATCTGGATTGCGAATCATGATTGCCTTCCGCAGCTGATGCTGATGAATCAGTCGGTTGGAACCGGAGGCATTCCTGTCTGGCAGCCTTCCGCGATGGAAGACCATCCGGACATGCTCCTTGGTCGGCCGCTGTTCTTCAGCGAGTTCGCCGAGACGGTTGGAACGCTCGGCGATCTGATCTGCGGCAACTGGTCGCAATACCTTGAGGCACGAATCGGCGAGCAGCAGCAGGCCGAGTCGATCCATGTTCGCTTTGTCAATCACGAGCGAACCTTCAAGTTCTGGCTGGAGAATGACGGCAAGCCGTGGTGGACCGCTGCATTGACGCCGAACCAGTCCAGCAGCACTCTTTCCCCGTTCGTGACGTTGGCCGCGCGAGCCTAGTTCATCTCAAACCAACAAGGATAAGGATTTACACATGGCATCCCCAACTGAAACGGACAGAATCCGTTCAAAATACCTCTTCCAGATTTGGGATCACGATCCAGGTGGAACGAGTGCAACGCTCGTATCGCCAGACGGAGGCACCACGGTCCGTTCTGTCGACATGCGTGATTACAGCGATTTTGCTGTGCTCTGCTTCACCTCAGTTCTCGGTGGCTCTGGTCCCACGAAGGTCGAGATTGTTGCCTCGGATTCCAGCGATCTGTCAACAAATGTGACGGTGATCAAGGATTCGGGAACGATTGCTGCTGATGCCTTTGCGGATTGGGTCATCGAAACCTGCACCGCAGCCGAAGTTGCTCAAGAGGGGTCAGATGGTGGCGTCGATTTGCGTTACGTCGGCGGCCGGATCACCTGTGACAACGCTGGAGATGAGGCTGTTGTGGTTTACTTCGGAATCTCAAATGTTCCGAGCCTGAACACCACGGCGCAGACCACTATCAGCTAGGTAGATCATGCCTGAACAGCAACCAAAAACGCAACCTCGCCGCAGCAAGGCCACCAACGTCACGCTGGACGAGGTTGCGTTGGAGATTTTCGCAAAGCTTTACCTTGACACGTCCGGACGGACTGCTAGGCACCTCGCAGAGAAGTCATTTGAGGCAGCCAAGTCCTTTCTGGAAGTAGCCAAGGAGCAGAAATAACGTAACCCGGTACTCCACAAGGAATCCGTGAAATGGCTAGAGCAGCACTCTTTTCAAACCGTCAAGTCGGTGGTGTATATGCCATCGAGGACATGGGACGGTCAACAGGTAATCGGTTCTATGTAGATTCCGGAGCGGCTGGCGCATCCGACTCGGTTGGTGCTGGTAAGAATCCGGATGTGCCGTTCGCAACGCTTGATTATGCAATCGGTCAGTGCACTGCAAGCAACGGTGACATCATCTACTTGATGCCTGGTCACGTTGAAGATCTGGCGTCTGGCGAGACGATCGATGCCGATGTGGCTGGCATCTCGATCATCGGACTTGGCAACGGACCGGATCGGCCGCGGATCGACTACAACCATGCCTCGGCCACTTTCGACATCGGCGCAAACGGCGTGACGATTGAGAATGTGACATTCCGGCCGTCAGTGGCAACCGTCACCATCGGCATCGACATCGAGGCAGGTGTTACTTACACCACCATCCGTGATTGCGAGGCATTGCCTGGCGAGGAAGGGGATGGAACCGACGAATTCGCCATCTGGATTGACCTGAAGGCCGGCTGTACTCGCACCACGATTGAGGGTTGCCGATACGCTCACCATGCCTCGGCAGATGGTGCGGCGCATTGCGTCAAGCTGACCGGCGCGAGCGATCTGGTCACGGTCAAGGATTGCGTGTTTGAGATCAAGGGAACTGCAGCGGTGGCTTGCATTGGCGGAATCACCACGCTCTCGACTCGCATGCTGATTGATAATTGCGTGTTGACGAGTGATGCAGAGCCGGGAATCGAATTGCTGACTGGCACAACCGGTGTAATTCGCAACACTCATATCTTCACAGACCTCGCGACAATCGATGCTGCAACCGTGGCTGATGGAATGGCACACTTCGATGTCAAGTACACCGAGGTTGGCAATGAGGCTGGCACGCTTGTTAAGACGGAGTCGGCAGACGACTGATATACAGATCACCGATCGAGGGATGCGGCAGTCATCATTCGGTGTGGTGCAGCAGCTGAAGATATTTGCGAAGGACGGTCGCCAGCTGTCGTGGCGGCAGGTGTGGAGTGCCTTTGTGGCGGAATATCCTGGCCGCTGGGGTGTTCAGGTATTTCCGCCGGAGGACCAGCTGGTTGATTCCAAGAACGTCTATCACCTATTTGTTTTGGAAGGCGAGCCAGAGGGACTGAATCTGCGGTGAGATACATTCCAACCAACATTGTTACTTCGGAACCGGCTGCTGAGCCAGTTACTGCTAGCAATGTGAAGGATCACCTGCAGCTGACAAACAATACGACATGGGACACCGAATTTGACAGCAAGATTGCGGCTGCTAGGCAGTGGGTGGAAGCGGTGGCCGGCCGGTCGCTGATTACACAGACTCGCCGGCAGTCCTACGACTACATCCCCGATGGCGAGATCTTCCTCAGGTACTCACCTGTTTCGTCGGTTACCACATTCGCATACACAGACACCGCGGGAGACAGTCAGACACTGGCCTCGTCGAGATATTCGGTTGATACCGACTCGATGCCTGGCCGGATCACGGTGGCCTACAACCAGACCTGGCCGAGTGTCGCGGATGTAGCCAATGCGGTTCAGATCACCTATGTCGCCGGATACGGCAGTGCCGGCAGTGATGTTCCAGATATTTACAAGCGAGCCATCATCATGCTTGTTGGTGAATGGTTCGAGCATCGGTGCGGAACTTTCGAGCAAGCCTATGACAAGCTGATTGACTTTATCGGCTGGGAAGGGATCAGCCGGGAGTATGCCTAAAAAATGCGTTGTTCCGGTATTCAGAGATTTGGTCACGATCCAACAAGACTCAAGTGATGCTGGCGATACAGAACCTGATTACACAGGCACCGCATACAAGACAGGAGTGGCCTGCAGCATTGAAGCAACCGGCGGCCAGGAAAGCTACCGAGGCGATCAACTGGAAGGCCTGATCGATTACGTGGTTCACGCCTACTACATCTCAGGCGTTACGAATGACATGCGGTTGTCGGTGACAGGCGGGATCTATAACGGCAAGACGTTGAACATCTCGCATGTGCGGCCGAAGCAGTCGGATGGTCCGACGATGATGGAAATTTTTTGCAGAGAGTTGGGTGTGTGATGGTCAGAAGAGATCCTAAGACTGGTAGATTTGCAAGTGGCAGCGTTATCGAAACGCAGGGATTCACTGAAGCTGAGGCGATGCTGCTGGAAGTTCCGCATAAAACAAACCAGGCACTCAAAAAGGCGTTGCGGAAGGCTGGTCAGCATGTGGTGAAGCGAGCAAAGCAGTTAGTGCCTCGTCCTGGCTATCCAGGAGACAAGCCTGACTTGAAGCCACTGCGAGACACGATCGGAGTGGAGGTCAAACAGGGTGAGACAATCTACGCAGTAGTTGGACCGAAGCGGCCAGCGGGTGCTCATGGTCATTTGGTGGAGGGTGGTGCGAGGCATCACAGTTGGGGTGTGCCAACAGGTGTCATGACAAAGCCTGTTCCGTTTATCGAGCCAGCATCGCAAGACACGAAGCATTTGCAGCACACTGAACTAGTCGACAACCTGAAGAAGGCACTAGACAATATAGGCAGGACCACGAGCCTGTAAAAAGCAATGGCTGACTTTGCTGATGAACTGAAAACATGGATGAAGACGCAGGCTTCGATTACATCGCTGGTCGGCAGTGGTGTAAACGCCAGGATTTATCCAGACATGCCGAGGCAGGGTGCTGCGTTGCCCTTCATCACCTATGTCGAAGTCGGAGGAAGTTCCAACGAACACCACGGCGGAATCTCGGGAATAGCTGAAGCCGTGTTTCACATATATGCGTTCGGCGCGACGCGAACCGCGGCGAACGACTTAGCAGAGGCGATCCGCCTTGCCATGCAGACATTCCGGGGGACGATGGGTAGCACTGCCGTCTCCTGGGTGTCTGCATCGGTGCATCGTGATGCTGATGTAGATAAGGCTCGCGACAAAAACGACAAGCACCGATATTGGTGCCGAAGGATCTATTCTATTTTTCATGCCGAACCTACTTCGTGAGGGTTTGAACAATGGCAATTGATACACAACATGGTGTGGTTCTGACTGCAGTTCCTGGATCCTGGACGGGAAACCTCGAAGACGTCACGCTTCACACTGAAACGATTGAAGTTGTCGACACGAGCCATCACGGCGACTCTGCCTTTATGACCAAGCTTGCTGGCGATCTGAAAGATGCCGGAGAAGTGTCATTGGTGGTTCAGTTTGAAGGTGACACGGCACTGCCGGCCGCTGGGACCACTGGAACGCTCACACTCACCGATGCGACGGCAACCGGAGAAACAACTCCTGCCAACTGGTCAGGAACTGCCATCGTCACATCTGTCGATCATGGAACGCGAAACAAGAACAGTAATGAACTGAAAAAGGCAACCATCACGCTGACTTGGGACGGTGAAACTGGACCTAGCTTTACAGCAGCAACGTAAAATGGAAGTCACAGTAGAGTTGCGAGATCATACAGGCAGGCACCTGGCAACCGGTGCCGAAGTGAAGCTAAACCAATATATGGTTCTAGCGAAAGTCGGCGAGATGTTTTCTGGGCAGGTCGGATTCTTAGGTACATGGGAAGGCGCTGAGTTGTGTGCTCTTGCAGCTTTCCGGCGTCTGCCTGAATTTTATCGAATGCAGATTATCGAGAGGCTATCAGAGGAGGTAGGATACCGTGTTCCGGTGTTGATGCCTCCGAGGAACCCATGAGCGAAAACCAAAATGGCAAGCCGTCATTCCTCGGCAGGGATGACGTGATGCGAGCGTCAGCAAGACGGTACAGAGAAGTGAATCTTCCAGGTGGCAAGGTAGCTAGGATTCAATCGCTGAAGGCATCGGAAATGAGGCGGATCCGAAATTCGATGCTAGACCGCCAAGGCGAGACGCAGCCAGAGCGAATGAAACGGTTTGAGGACATCGTGGTCTGTGCCTGCCTGGTCAACGGTGATGGAGAGCTGCAATTTACCGACGATGACGCGATGAACGGCGTTCTCGACGATGTGGATGGCATGCTGCTGTCTAGATTGTATAGCGAGTGTGCGAAGCATACTGGATTTGCCGTTGACATCGACTGGCAATCACTAGAGGCCGCAGCAAAAAACTAACAAACAATCCGCGAGAACTGTTCCTGTATCGGCTTTCTTCGCGGATTGGTGTTTCGATTGAGGAGCTGGAGCAGTTAGGCGAGGAGCACCTCCTCAGATACATGGCAGTATCGATTCTGGACGATTGGGGAGGACATAGCAAACTCGCCGAGATCTTGTCGGCGATTCACAATCTGGGAGTCAATGTCGCGGCATCTGGTGGAGCGAAGGTCAACGAGGACACCTATACCAAGTCTGCTGAATTCCTGCCGCAGTGGCAGCAGAGAAGCGAACCAGAGCGAACTGCAGAAAGCGTAGGCGACAAGCTACGAAAAAAGTATGGCAATATCGACTCTCGTCTATAAGATCACCGCGGATACTCGCCAATTCAAAAACGGGATTGTTGCGACGCGACGCGAACTGACTGCAGCTCGCAAGATCATGCAGGAAACGCAGGCCCCTGCCCAGCGATACAATGATGCCCTTGGTGGCCTAAACAGGCTTTACGAGAAGGGCCTGATCAGTGCTGAGCAATACAAGCAGGCACTGGCCAAGCTAAAGGCAGAGTTCCGCCAGGCAGGCGATGCTGCTGGAACAACAGGAGGAAGGGTCAGCAGGTTCAACGCATTCATGCAGCGAGCCAGGTTGCCGATGCTGGCCGCGGCTGGCGCTGGTGCAGTAGCAGTCAAGCGAATGCTTAGCCTGGCTGCATCTGCAGAGCAAGCTCAAGTAAGCTTCGAAACTCTTCTTGGGTCAGCTGATGATGCAAAAAGGCTCTTGCAGGATCTTGGCCGCTTTGCTGCAGCCACTCCATTTCAAATCGAAGAGCTGAGGAACGCATCCAGATCGCTGGCTGCATTCGGTGTGAACGCAGAAGAGATTGTTCCTACTCTGCGCCGTCTAGGTGATGTGTCGGCCGGCATCAATCAGCCGATTGGTGAGATTGCCGAGATCTACGGCAAGGCCAGGGTGCAAGGCCGGTTGTTCATGGAGGATATCAACCAGCTGACCGGCCGCGGCATCCCTGTGATCCAGGAACTGGCAAAACAGTTCGGTGTGGCTGAATCTGAGGTTCGCGAGCTCGTTTCGTCTGGCCAGGTTAATTTCGCCAATCTGGAGCAGGCTTTCATCGACCTGACTGCCGAAGGTGCGAAATTTGGCGGACTGATGCAGGCTCAATCGGAAACGCTCGCAGGCTCATTCTCGACTTTGAAGGATGTCGGAACGCAAACGTTGGCGGATCTTGGAGTTGCATTGTCGGAAGGTATCGGCCTGACCGACATCATCCAGGACTTAACCACAGTCCTCAAAAGACTGCAAGGCATCGAGACAGAGGTGGACAGATTAGCGCCGAGGGTGCGATCAAATTGGCGAACAATCACCGATGAGGTTGAAAGGCAGGGACGCTCGTGGACGCAGTGGGGTGATAATGTCGTTGACAGCTTAAGGACCAGAAGCATCCTGTCACCTTTGGTGAATTTGATTCCTGACATGCGTTCTCCTCGGTCTGAAAGCGAAGAGCAACGGCAAAGGCGAATGAGGGGATTAGCCAGGCGGCAACAATATGCAGCTGGCCTGGAGGCTGCCAATGCGGGTGCGCGATCTGCTGCTGCGCCTTCAACATCGCAAGGGAGCACGCTGTTTGGTCCCGCCTTTGCGGCAACATTCGGGATTCAAGCGGCGCAAGAGTTTGCTAGGGAGGCAAACGGGATTCAAGCGGAGCAAGAGTTTGCCAGGCAGGCAAACAAGCCTGCACCGGGGATCGCTCAAGGTAGCAACCTGTTCGGGATTGGTTTTGCCGCCACTTTCGGAATTGAGGCTGCCAAGCAGATCGCAGACAGATTGCCGAAACCGACGGATTACTCGCTTGCGGTAAACTCGGCAGTTCTGAAGGGGTCTGAACAGGCGTCCAAGTTGGAGCAAAAACTACAGTTTGGACGCAAACGCCAGGAGAGGTTGCTTGATAAGATTGAGAAGAATACTCGGAGGCAGCTGGAAGTGGTCGAGGTGTCAATCTAATGGCAATCACAGCTCTCAATCAGGTCAGCGCCAGTGGCGGCTACACCGATAATGGTGGCCGGAAGTGGACAATCATTTATAAGGCCGTCACTGACAACAAGAATGATGGTCCGCTGACTGTGCTCAGCAATGCGGGGATTCCTGCCTACCTTAGCGGAACCTATGCATTCGGAAACGATGCTGACACAGGAGCATTTCGCCGGTCTGTTGATTGCGAGCTTTTAACCGATCCGACGCAAGGTGGCTCCTGGAAAGTCTGGGAAATCACTGTCAATTACAGCACAGACGCGGTTGAGTCTGGCAACGACGCTAATGCAAATGCGACCAATCCTACGCAGTTAAGCGAGGAGCGTTGGTGGAGTTTCACGAGGTATCAAAAATCCGTCGAAAAAGATGCCTTTGGCGAGCCGGTTGTAAACGGTGCGGGAGATCGTTTTTTCGACCTGACCAAGCAAGCACATCACATCTCGCTGTTTGTCAAAAAACATTACAACAAGGCTGACTACAAGGATCTTGAGCTAGACGAGAATATTGATCATACCAACTCTAAGAAATTTTATGATCGGCCTGAAAGATCTTGGCTGGTGTCGATTAACAATGTTCGCGAGTACCGTCATGGCAGTTCAGACTATTTCGAGGTGACCTACGAGTTTGAAGCTGCACCGCCTGGCGAGAATTGGGATGTGCAGCCTGCGAACATTGGACCGAGATACATCGAAGCAGGAACAGGCACCTACAAGCGATTCACCGATGATGAGGGGTTTGACTACGGTGATGGACTTGGGACGCTCGATGCGGCTGGTGGGAAATGGACGAATAGTACCTGGCCGATCCTGTATTATGATGGTGCGTCTCCATCTGCAGGAGATCCTTTCCAGATTTACCCGACGCTGGACTTCGGTGACAAATTCAACATCCAGACAGAGCTTTAGCCAATGGTGATGCGTCTCGACAGTACCGATCTGAATGTGCAAGGTGCTCTGAATGTCACCGGGGTCCGGAGCGATATAGATCGGACCGACTTTGCGAGTGACACTCTGGTCAAATACACTCTTGATGCCAGAAATTTTCGAGTGTTCGACGCTCTGGGTACTTTTTTGCCTACAACCTCGGCCAGTGATGATCTGGCAGTGGCAGGAACATTCGCGACTGCACCTCCTGTGATCCAGACAGGTGATGTAAAAACGCTGACAGTGTCACGATTCGCCAGGACGGTGTTTGTATTGCCAGTGGAGTATGTTGCAGCCTCGAATGTCGTGATCCGCTGTTCGGCCGGCATGGTCACAACGGTAGCTGACGTGTCTGCGAACCTTGACATCGAACTGTATGAAAGCGATAGAGAGGGTGGCGTCAGTGCAGACTTGGTGTCAACTGGTGCTCAGTCGATCAATTCGCTGACATTTGCTAATTATGATTACTCGGTGACATCGACTACGTTAGCGGCAGGTGATCAGTTGGACATCCGACTGAATCTCGCAGTTTCGGATTCTGCCACAGGAACCGAGGTGAACGCTAGAATTGGTCAAGTGGAAATCCTGCTGACTGTAAAGGGATGAGCAAATGGGAACAGTACGGATACCCGATAACCTGCAAGTAGACGGCAACCTGACTGTAAACGGCAGCCAGAATATCAAGCGAAGTCAGTTGGTGCAGGAAGATCTGTTGACCTACGGTCTGAACCCGCTCGACTGGAGGATACATGACAACCTGGCCAGCTTACTTCCGACCAGTGCGGCCGGCGATGATTTGGCCGTGACAGGCACAATTGGCAGCGGATTCCCTGTGATCCAAACAGATGACATTAAGACCACCAGCTCGACACGATACGCCAGGACGCAGTTTGTTTTGCCGGTGGAATATGTCGCTGGCCAGACGGTCACGGTGCGAGTATCCGCTGCAATGATCACCACCATTGCAGATGGGTCATGCACTGTGGATATTGAATGTTACCGCAGCGATCGCGAAGGCGGAATTTCTGCTGATCTGTGTACCACTGCAGCACAGGACATGAATTCCACTTCGTGGGCCGATCTTGATTTCACGATCACGCCGACTGGCCTGTCTGCCGGTGATCAGCTGGACATCAGGCTGTCCGTTATCTATGCAGATACAGCAACCGGAACCGCAGTGATTGGTCGGATCGGTGCGGTTGAGTTGATGTTGGACGTGAAGGGATAAAGTATGGCAACGATTCGCACCTTCTCTGCCGAAGCAATGGCAGCAATCAAGGAAACGGTGCGACGTGTCATGCGTGAGGAATATCCTACCGCTGGCAAGTTCCCGCCGCGGATGCGGAAAGTGTGTCCAGTCTACCTTGCCAAGACAGGTGGTGCAGCGATTGCTGCCAGATCTGGCGACACAGTTTCCTCTGGCGACGTGACGCTGAGATACATCGACTCAGATGACAACCTGCAAAATCAGACTGATGATGCAGGCAACGCGATTACCAAGACGGTTTACAACCTGGCAGAAAGTGCCTCGGTAGCTGCGAACACTGAAATCATGATTGTCCAGGAAATGCTGACCGGTAAGTTCGTGGTGTTCTGGGAGGACTGCTAGTGCCTGCCAAGCACGCAGCCGGTGGCTGTCACTGCTGCGAAAATTGTGCTGTTTCAAGCGATGATTTTAATCGGGTTGACGCCGAGGATCCTGGAACAGATTGGACTGAAGTTTCTGGCGATGCAGACATTGTCAGCAACGCTTTGCAAGTGGCCGCCAGTTCAATCGTGATTCACAATACCAGCAGCACGATTCCAACGGTGATCGTGACTGCGACGGTAACCCTGGCAGCTGGAGAAGCTGCTAGGCTGATCCTCGGCTATGTTGACTCATCGAATTATTTCTATGCTGAGTACACCGAAGGGTCGCCAGGTACGATCACGATAAATCAGGTCGCCTCTGGTGTGGACACCGAGTTGGCGACACTTTCTGACACGGTTGCCACCGGTGACATCTTGGTCTTTTGCGCATCAGAGCGTGGACACATGCGGGCATGGTGCACCAGCTCTTCTGGCGTTTTAATTAACACGGGAGTTTACGCAACCGGCAAGCAGCAAGGCCTTGCAACAGACGCTGACCAAGTTGAATTTGATGATTTCACCGTAAACAAGATTGACGAGGAAAGAGGCTGTACTGGGTGCAGCGGTGACGGAGGGTGCAGTAGATGTACCGGTGGAAGCGGTAAGGTTCCTGATTTGATCTACGTGCGAATTGACAATTATGACTTGTCATTCCTGCCTGGATCTCCACTTGCTCGCCCTCCCTGTGAGGATGGCCGTGATATGTGCCAATACCAGAACGGCGTGTTTGCCTTGGCGGAAACATCGACCTGCCAGTGGGAATACGCAGAATTGATCGCGTGCAACGCAGATATTGGTGGCGCTTACAGTGGCCCCTTCACGCTTGCTATTGAGGCACAGCTGAACACTAACCCGTGGATTGGGGCAACCAGCCGGAACTTTGTGGTTGTGATCAGCGTAGGCGTCAATGCTGGCTCTGTTGCAACCTATCGCAGCACGCTTGATGAATCAGCAATTAGTTGTGCATCTCATTCTGTCACGCTCTCGCTGCTGTCCATATCTCAAACATTATCTTCGGTGCCGACTTGCTACACAAATACCACATTTGGATTGATCGCCACAATACCGACCGTAGAAGTCTTTTGGTAAAGCTGCCTCGATGCGAATGGGACAAAAGAAACGTTTGCATTAGATGTGGATTTCGCTCGCCAGTTGACAATCTTCGTCGTATGTGTACAAAGCCGCAGCTGCCGATCTGGTGGCGGTGGGGCGACTTGGTTGCGGCAGGACTTAAAATGATCGGCATCCACCAGGGCGGGACGTGCAAGTGCCGCCAGCGACAGAGCTGGCTGAATCGGTTCAGCCGGTGGCTCCAGTCCGTGTTTTACGGAACCAGAACTTGAACCGCGTCGTAGTCGGTGC
>JAAOEI010000616.1_pt1 | contig 13503 bp, 24 predicted proteins | sample 7059261 | NCBI WGS metagenome assembly JAAOEI01 (sample SAMN14008812, study PRJNA610033) | viral metagenome | isolation source: viral particles filtered from seawater | place: China: Hangzhou Bay, Yangshan Deep Water Harbour | collected 2017-10-31
GTGGAACGACCAGGCAAAAAAACTACCCGGTCTTGCTTTGAATAGTTACATCTTGTGCATGCGCTCGCTAGATTCCATTCATCATCAGTTCCGCCACGCGATATCGGTTGAATGTGATCGACTGTAGTGGCTTCATTGCCACATAGATAGCATGTGTAATTATCCCTAGCCAATATCCTTTGACGAAGCTTCTTCCATTGAGCATTGTTACTGTGTCTAATTGACCTGCTACCCATGTTATTGCCATCCAAATCGTTTAAGGTGTTGCAATGATAGACAAGGTGTTCCCTTATAGCGATGTTGCACATATCGAATCCACCAATCAATTTGTGTGTATGGATTCATATATTGAACCTGCTTGTTTCGCATTTGGTATAAACCATAATGCGATCCATTTACTGCCCGCCAGTTCCATCTACTTTCACGATGAGCCACTTCTATAGCACATTGAAATTGCTTGTAATTAACTATCTTTGAATGAAGATATAACTTGTAATGATCTGTTGATTTATGGTCATCTGCAGCTGCGGGTAGCATCCCTATTGTTACCGATGCCGCTAAAGCATAGAGCGCACCCCAAAGCTTCGAAGTTCGCCCCGAGCGAACCGCTGAAGCGGCTCGGAACGAGCTTGCGAAGCGTAGCAGGTTAGTCAAGTGTTTCTTAATTAGCCATATTTGTGAGCGTAAATTACCCATAATGTTGCGTAAATACCCAACTGTGGATAACTTCTGTGGATAACTATTAGCCATTTAACTGCTCGATATCTACTTCAGCGATGCCTTTGACTTCGCATTTATAGCATTGCACCAATCGCTTATTATCTGGAAGATTATATTCATCTTCGTAAATAGCATGCTTTGTCTTGGCTTTGCATTTACGGCAGATTAGATATTGCTGATCCATAGCTACTCCTAATTAAAGTTTCAATCGGCATTAGATTACGCTGGCTTATCCACCAATTAGGCTGGCTGTGATGGCGGTATTTATCCTTCTTAGCCATTGCCACAGGTATCCAGCCGCGTATTTGATAATAGGGATATTGCCCGGTAACTAGAATGGCTATATCTTGATTGCGATCGTATTCATGAATTATCAACTGTCCATCTGACCAATGTGTCCATTTCATCTCCAGGTTTTTTCCAACATCGGCGGATATTTTGTAACGCGATTGATAAAGATCGATTGGCAAATTGAAGTAACGCGCCACGACCAATTCAGAAGCTATAGCTTCAGCTAGTTCAGCCATAGATTCATGCCAAGTTAAACCTTTGTTGTAATGACCCGCGTTTGTAGCTGGATTGCCGCCATTCTCACTAATCCAAAGCGCTGCATAATGGCACTCATAAGCATCAGCTTCGGATAGTTTAACTGTGTCGCCTACGATCATTCTTTGTCCTTCTTTCGGCAATCCACGCATACTTCGACCCAATCATCCTGTGTAAGCATTATGGTCATCATGTGGCTTTGGCGCTTGTATCCGTAACACCAATCACAATAAACAGCCTTTTCATGTTTAGTTTCATCACCATCAAGGATTGTTATTACTTTGCCTTCAGCGGTATCTCGCACAATTTCAATTTCAGCCATTACGCAATCCGCCATAATCCGGTCGTGACGCTTTTAACGCCCCAAATAGCTGTGCATTGTTTTGACTTGCTTTTCTCTGTGCAAAACCATCCACCCCATTCCCGACCATTTTTTTCGCCACTTCTAAAGATCATGTGACCATGCTTGCATTTAGGCGATTCAGCTATGACTTCAGCACCTAAAACCCCTGAAAGTTGATCGATTGCCGTTGCAGCTGTAGGTATCGATTCCTGTTCAGCTGCTTTAATACCCCAAGCACCTTGATCATCGATTGTCCGACTGCGTTCAACTTGTTCCATAGTTTCCCGGTTAGGTTTTTCAGATAATGCCAAAGCGACAGCTACGACGCGACCAATGGCGCTGCTGGTCGTATCTTCGACGAACCAGCGTTTCATCTGATTTGGATAAAATGCCACATTGCCATAAGCGAAATCCCTAAAGCATGGCGCTAAATCTGTCGCATCCCTGTAAAAGTCTGCCTGGACAAGCACATAACCAGCTGATAAATCATGCTCAATTATGTTCGCCATGATCTTGCAGTTTGGAAAGCGTTCATGCGCCAGCTTTACCTTCTCATTAACAGTCAGGTAATTATCTAAAAATCCCATCAATCGACCGCCTTAACTTTGAAAGTAATCTCAAAGATTTCCGGCTCATCTGTTCCAGTAATGCTCATGTCCATTACTTCAATTGTGTTAGTCCAACTGCGGGTGAGTTTTACTAAAATCCCGCGCAATTCAGCCGCGATCTGTGGATTCATTTGCTCACCTGTGCGCTGATATGACGACCGACAGCCTTCCCGCGACCATAGCCATCCTTGTGTCCTTCTTTGTAACCAAGTGACCAGCCGATCATTATGCCGAATCCGACATAGAAGATAACCCAGCCGATTAACTGTATGTATTCCCAGTTCATTACTTCTCCCGATGCTGCCGGGACATTCGCCCGACTAGCAGCAGTAGGGTCGCGCGATTGACCAGTCAAGGTCAAGCATTACGCGTAAATTTGGGCGTGTCTTAGCGGTCGTGATTCTCGATATGCTTGATGAGCATTGTGCGTATTTCTTTCAAATCCTGGCGCACATGATCGGCAAATCCATTGCTTACCGGGCGACTATTTTTTTCCGCTTTAGCTGCAAATAAAGCTGCTATGCCCGCGATTGTAGAACTGGCGACCATCGCGATCGCTGTGATTACTTCGGTCATTTTTTGGCATTGACCCCGAAGGCGTCGTCTTTTGGATTTAACCAGCGAAGAATGACTGGAATTACAGCGGCAGCGCCAGCTGTAAATAAAGTCTTTGGATCCGTTTCACCTGTGGCATAAAGCGCCAATGAAGCAGCTATAAATGAGCGACCCCATGATGCAAGTAATTTCTTAGCTTCATTCATTTTCTAAGAAGTCCCTTCTTCTTTGGTTTTGCCACCGATGGCTTAACGATATCAACTTTAGGGAATTCACCCTTGTAAGGCACATATTTCGGGCGACCAAAGCCAATGATTGAGCTATCAAAATTCCTAATTTTCGCCATGACCATTCCGCCATTGGCTTGATTTTTGTCCGATGTATTACCTTCAATCGTCACGCAGTATTTGTCGGTGACTTCGCATACGATTCCGATGTGCTGGATTTCGCCTTTAGCGCCCCAGCCTAAATAAATCAGATCACCGGGTTGTGGCTTACCTTCGACCCATCGCCCGATCTCTTTCATTCGATGAGCGCCTAGCGATGTGCTGATTTGGCTCGGTGTGCCTTTAACGCCAGCTCTAGGCAAAATCCAGTCAATGAAATATCCACACCAGGCTAAACCATTCTGATCATTGTATTTGACTTTGTTTTCAGGCTCTTCAACTGTGCCGATTTCATCGCGGGCGACCCTAATTGCTCGCGCTGCTGTGCCTAGTGGATATTCAGCCACGAATAGCAGCTATTTCCGCTTCAGTCAATCCCAAAGCTGCGAGCTTTGCTTCTGCCGATGCCTTAGCTTCAGCGGCTTCGGCTTCTGCTGCTTCTCGGGCTGCCTGTTCAGCTTTCCAAGCTGCTTGATCTGCTGCACGCTGTTCGATCTCTTCAGCAGTCAATTCGACTTCAGCTACTTCGCCAGTTTCGCAATTAACCACGATTTTTGTATCTGCCATTTGTTTATCCTAACTGTTTTTGATTCCGTATAAATAGAATGATGAGCCTGAAACAAAGTTTTGGCCACCTAAGTCCAAAATGATGCTTGAAATGGTTGCAGTATTTGACCATAATCCTGCGTGAGTATAAATGTCTGCTGCTGTTGCGTTGTTTTCGCCGACATTAAAACCACTAATTGGTTTATTTTGGCTGGCTGTGTATGAAGGTAAATAAACCTCAATAGATCCAAATGTGTTAGATGTTGCAGATGCAGCAGGAATTGTTCCTACTGTTAATTGCGTTTGGCTGCTAGCCCTTGAAGAAGATGCAGCAGAACCGTTGCCGCGTAATCTTGTAAAGGAATACCCTGAAGCGGTTGCGTTAAACTCTAACTCAATAGATGTAATCGTGGCAACTTCGGCACTTCTGGCACTAATTCTCAACACCAAATCGGTATAAGTAGCAGGGATACTGCTAAAGGTAACACTAGCGGCAGAACTGGTTAGCGTATTGCTTGAAATTAAAGTATATGTATTAGCCATTATGCCGCCTTTATTCCGTAAAGGGTTGCGGTTGTGCCAGATGCAAAATTATTGCCACCACCACGCAAATCAACGCGAGTGATTGCAGAAGTTGAACGATAAAGATTCACTAATCGACCAACATCACCTGAGCCATTTTTATCTGTGCTTTCAGTTACTAAAATTGTTTTAAATGTAGAACCAGCATAAGAAAATATGTCTAAAGTATATAAAGCAGGAATAGTTGAAAGACCATTGTAGGTCATACCAATGCTACTATTATTAGAGCCAGACCAAGAACTAGCAGTTGTTCCATTACCTAATAATGCGGTTACTGAATAAAGACTTGTTGTATCGTTATTTAATATCGCATTTGGATAAATTGTTCCTGAACCTGTGCAAGTTAAAACTATTCTTAAATCAGTATAAGCAGATGAGATAGAACTAAAAGTAATAGAAGCAGCCGCGCTACTTAGCGTGGTAGTGGCTATTGGTTCATAAGTCGCTGGCATTTAAGATCCTTTGATTCCGTATAGGGCGAAGGTTGAGCCGCTTGCATAGGTATTACCAAAAATTTTCAATGAATCTATTGCGGAAGTGCTCATCCATAAACCCGACATTAGACTTATATTGCCAGTTCCATTGTTATCTGAACCGCTTATTGAACGAGCAGTTTTATTTTTTGAAGTTGATGAATAATCGTGGATGTCTAAAATAATGCCAGTCATTGTCGTTGATGAACGGCCGTCAATAATTCCTGCTGCAATTTCAGTCGGACTAAAACTTGTAGCAGAAGCAGTTGCACCATCTCCGCTCAATCTGTGCGCATAATAATTTGAACCTGTATCGTTATTAAATTGTAAATACGCATATCCTAAAGCTGCTGCGGTAATTCTGCCGCTAATCCTTAATTGCAAATGTTTGTAAGTTGATGGAATTGAACTAAAAGTAATTGTAGTAGCGTTACTTGTTAGTGTTTGAGTAGCGATGGATTCAAATGCGGTAGAAGCTCTTGGATAACTACTCGCTATGATGCCTGGAATAATTTGCATTATGCCAAATCGCCCACGATCGTGAAAGTGTTGCTTGCGGTGCAGATGATTGTGCAAGCAGAATATTGTGCGCGAAGTTTAGGCGCTGAAGCTGTTGCGCCTGTTGATGTAATAGTTACGCCAGCGCCTTGTGCAAAGGTAACCTGACCAGCGCCGATTTGTTGCAAATTGATTGTGTTACCAGCAGAGAAAACCGATGGCGGAACTGTAACTGTGATGCCTGAAGCATTTGAGCAGGTAACCCATTTGTTAGCCGCATCTGCCGCAACCAATGTGTAAGTAGTGCCTGTTTGTGCGTTAAACGCCAAAGTGGAATCGTCTTGCTCAATCCATGAAAAATCCATGTCCGTGTTAGATGCTTTGCTTAATACCTGCCCAGTCGTGCCACCTTTGAGATCGACCAAAGCTGTGTCGATATCTTGTCCAAGTGTTGCGATAGCTGTTGCGCCGTCTTTGACCAAATCGGTCGATTGCGGGATGTCCCAGCCAAAATTTGTCGTTGTCGTTGCCATTAATTAACCACCCCTATTGCCTGTTCCCATGTAAGTGTATTCGATAAAGTGTTCCAATACTCTGAAGCCGACACCTGATTCCATTTGATTGCCACCTGGTTAAATGCGACAGGCGACGCATTGAAAGTAACCTGCAAGCCATTGTAAGAAGCTCTGAAAGTCCAGCCTTCGACATAACCTTGAAAGACACCGCTAGTTGCGATGTTGGTTGGTAGATTCTCAATCTGCACCGGAAGTCCCATGAATATCCCAATCAAAGCATCCCGGTCAGCGTTATCGATTTCAGGATTTCCTAAATCATAGGTAATCGACTGAAAGCGTTGATAAGGCGTAGATCGTAAAGTCAAATAGCGGTTAGACAAGCTAGTGGCGTCGGCTGTGTGCTTTATATTCCATGTCGTTTGCTGGACATAAAGTCCATAATTGCTTTGGCTAGTTAAATCGTCGGTCGTCAGGCTTGAACCGCCATTATTGTTATATGCCAATATAAGGCGATTTCGGATATCACCTATGCGTTGGGTTGTCGATATACCCGCAAAAGCCGCTGCGCCCGCGCTAAGCGTCGTATAACCATTGGCTGCCAAATAATCCTGGCGATGGGTCGTATCGGCATAACCGATATTTCCGCTGGCGTCTTCATAGATATAACCAAAAGCTGAAGTGGCAATTTGGCTGATTAAATCATATAAATTCGTATTGTCCGAGCTGCGAGATATCATCTCGTAATCACCCGGCAAATCAATTTCGCCAATGCCTTGATTTTCAGCATCATTCCAGGTAGTTGTCGCCGGATAAGCAGCCCAAGTCAAAGCTGGCGATACATCATTCCAAGTCCCGGCTAGATATTGTTCAAGCAGGGTCATTATTTGATTGCCTTCGAAATCTTGACTTAATAATCCCGGCGTAATGATTTTCTGCAATTTTGCTAAAGCGCCTGTAGCTGTAATGGCTGCATTTGTAACGACAGTCGTTGAACCAGCGTTTTGAACACCAATGTTGATATCACTAATTGAGCCACCAAATATAGGCACAAATGTTCCGCTTGAATTTTTGACTTCGATTGTGACGGAAGTATTTACGCCCCAGCCATAAACGGCATTAGATAAATTAATTAAATTGATTGAAGCATATCCAGCTGCGGGCTGGCTAAAGATAGCTGTGCGACCGGATGTAATCGAAAGATTTGAAAGCGTGGCATCCGTCAATTCATCGCCATCAATTAAGACTTTCCAAATTGGCGACCATATCGTCATGCTATTGGCAACCTAGTCCCGCGATAAGTTGAATTATTCAAAGCATCGACGACGGCATTTGAGAAACCTTGCTCATCGATTACAGAAGGCGCATTTACATTTATGGTTATCGGCACTTGACCAGCTATGGACATTGGCTGCTGGAATGGTCGAGCGCCTACGCTCGCGAATGTGCTACCGCCAGTAGCTGCTGCAGCTGCAATAGTCGTCGCAGCGCTTACAGTCTTTGATCCTGCGCTACCATTACCACCGCCGCCAGTTGAAGGCGTGATAATTGAAGTCGATGAAGTTGAACCTGTGGAAATAGTCGTATTAACTTTTGGTATAGATACGGATGGCGCTGATACTGTCGGAATAGTAGGCAAATTTGGCAATAGCGGAATTCGATTGTAAGCGCTAATAAATTTATTTATTACATCGATTGCGCCATTTAGCACGCTGGTAATCGCCCCAGCGACCTTACCAATAATGTCGATTACACCGCTTGCGATATTTGCCAGTAATTTCAAAGCCCCAGCCAATGCGCCACCTAAGATTGGCACGACATAGGTTTGAATCAATTCGCCAAATGCCTTGAATGAATCCTTATTGCGTTCAATGGCATCTGCCACCGGATCAATGGCATTTTCTTTGAGCCAGTTAAAAATCGGAATGACCTTTGTATCGATCATATTAAATAAATTCATCAAAATCGGAATGACCTTATTTCCGACAGATTCCTGAAATTCGGCGAAGCGCTGACGCATGATATCGATTTTGCCTTGAAAGGTTTCAGCATTACGAGCAGCTGCGCCACCAAATAAATCGCTTAAACGCTGCTGGACTTCTGTAAATGACTTGCCTTTTAATTCACTTGATGATAAGCCGACGCCTAAACGCCCAAGCGCCGTATTCTGTCCGTCATAAGCCTTGCCTAAAGCATTTGATACGGATTCAAGTGATAAACCGCGTGCCTTGCTTATATCCAATGCCAGCGACAATAATTCCTGCGATTTTTCGACATCGTTGGTTGATAGGGTCAATCGCCCCATCGCTGATCTAAGCTGTGTATCGGATACACCTGTCGCAAGCTGCATCTTTGATATAAATGCTTCCGTCGATGCTACTGCGTCATCGGTCGCCCCCGCTGCGGCTTTCAAAGTCTGTGCTAACCGGGCTTGTGCCTGTTCATCTTCTATAGCTGCTTTAACGCCATCCACGCCCAATTTGACCGCGTAGGCTGCGGCAGCTGCGGCAGCTGCGGCAAATGCCGCTTTAGCCATTTGACCAAATTTATCGACTGTTTTACTAAAGCCGTTTAGCTCATTTTCAGCCTGTGCTGTGCCACGCTTTAAGCCATCGAGATCGGCGTCAAATGTGACCTTGACTTTAGGTATCGTTGCCATTAGTCCAGTTTATTCTCTTGTATCACATCTTTTAGCATTTGTGCATATTCGCGCGCCACGACTGGCGCATAGAAATCCACAGCTGGATTAATCCAATAACCATCACGATTACGACCGACGACGAATCGACGCGTGAATTTACGACCCATTGAATCCGTTCCCGGATGTGAGCCGTATTCTGTTCCCCAAAGTAATGCACCTGCTGGCGCTTTTATTAACTTGCCTGTGCCTGATTTGTTTTGCTTTTGTCGGCTTCTATAAGCTCGACCGACTGGCTTCTTACCGCCAATATCGACGCGAATCAATCGATCGCGTTTTGCTTCGATAGATTGTGCAACCAATCTTGTCTGTGGCGCTGGCGCGACCATAGCGAACATGTGTAATTGTCCGGCTAACCGCTTCGATAATGGCAGCGCACCATCTCGAACCTTTTGGCTTTCTTCTTTGTCTAAAGTCCTTAAAATGGATATCAAATCTTTGAATTCGCGTGGCTCAATCTCAATGGCAAATTTACCCTGCGTGGATTTGGTTGCCATCAGCGTTCCCTTCGCATTGTTTCCAGAATTTCCATAATCGTCAGAATGTCTTCATAATCCTGGATTGCGGTTACAGGTTGATTTGATGCAATCGCTAATTCCCAGCGGATTCTTTCAAGGCTTCCGACTGTGTGACTTTTGGGTCTTCGTAATCACCGACTTCGACCGCTTCTACGCCCAATTCCCATACATCGTAAGGCTTTGTCGGCTTTCCCGCTGCCTGACGAATATAAGCTGCATGAGCTAAGAACAGAAAATCCGCTTGCTGGAAATCTTCGATTCCTTTGATCGCATAAACGGATTTGCCTGTCTTGCGTTCCCACTTTGACCATTCCGGTAAAGCCGCCTGGTAATTGGCGACTTCACCCGATTGGTAAGTCACTTTTATATTTAGTTTTATCATTTCTACCCCCGATTTTTATATTTTAGCTAAATGTTTCTGATGGATTTCCGACGACTGTGAAGCTGATGCTTACAGTCTGCGCGCCTGGCGCAGCGCCACCGATTGATGGCACTTCAGGCATAACATTGCAGGTAAAGACTGCACCAGTAACCGCTGTTAGCGATACTGCCAAAGTCGTATTCGGCGCTGATTCCCATGCAGTCCAAAGCGCTTCGCATAGCGAACCTGTTGCGCCCCAGTCTGCGAGCATCTCTACAGCCAATGTCCATTGGTCGTCGATGTGCTTGTAAGCCTTGCCGTCTAGTGTTTGATAAACATCGATGGTTGGCGCATTGGACAGAATCACCGATGTTGCCTGTGCATCGTAATTTGTGCTGGCGATCGTCAAAGTCAGATCGCGCCCTGTGATGATCGTTGTTGGCACTTTTCTTCTCCCTAGTTAGTCTGTGTGTAATAACACGAAATAGGCAATTCCCCAGCTAAAGATTCGCCATTCCCCACATTGCGTATCCCTAGATTGCCGATGCTGCCTATTTCGTAACCTGACGGGATTGCCGCCAGAATACTGATTGCGAGCTGTTCCAAATTATCCAAAGCAGCTGCATTGTCGGCGTTTTGAACGCCAAAGGTTAAAATAAAATTTAATTTGACTTTGACTGAAGTTTTTCCAATCAAATTAATTTCCATATATGGATCAGCTGGAACGATTGCTAAAAATGGATTAGGCGGATATTCCGGCACATGATCGTAAATGTTGGCGCTTACGCTTGATAAAGCGCTGGCTAATGGTTGGCGAACGCTTCCTAAAATTGTTGATGCTGGCATTTAATTTATCATCGTTTCGACATCGACATAAGGCGCTAAAACGCCCATGACTTTGCTCAATAAACCGCGTGATAATCTGTAAGGCGTCACCTGGAAATCTGCGCCATCGATAGCGCCGCCCACAGCTACGCGGGATTGATAAACTTCTGTCGCCACAGATAAAACCGCTGATTCCACAGCTGGCGTATTTGCATAAAGTGTTTCCGCGTTATAGCCACTTAAATATGCCTTACCAGCCGGGACGATTGCTCTTTCGGTCACATCGCTACCTGTAGCGGAATAGGTAAAGTATTTATATCCGACATCGATAACTGTCGCCGTCTTAGATAACGGGCTGGGTAATCCGCTGACGATGACGGATTGCCCAGCCACGAAATCATGCTCACGAATTGTGTAAGTCGTTGCTACATTGGATTCCAATTTGTAAGACCCAATTCCCACAGAATTTTGAACTAACATCGGCAGAATGACGGCTTCTGCTGTGTCGATATATGAATCCAATGTTGCATCACTTACTAAGGCAGAACTAACGCCAAGCACGCTGCGAAGTTGGCTCGCGGTTACGATACTTGGCATTAGTCCTATCCCTTCGATCTGCTGACCCGGCTCGGTGAGAACACCGGGTCATGTCTATTTGCTAGCTGTTATGCCTTGTTATTCTTGAAAGCGCCAGCTGCAATCTTGGTAGCGATTGCGCCGTAGCCATAGAACATTAAGCTGATTTGACCTGAAGCGATCACATTTGCGCGAAGCTGATAAGTTGATCCTTCATACCAGGTATAGGCATCAGGATTAACCATAATTAGCGTGCCATCGGCATCGCCTGAATTCAATGATGGATCGACATAAAAATCTAATCCAGCGACATTACCGCGAAGGCTAGTTGCGCTTACAGCGCCGCCAGCGTTCATTGGATTCTGTGCCATGTAGATTGGGCGACCTGAATCATTAAGGGTCATAATGTTGCCCCATTGTCCTGTGCCACCAATTAGCTTGGTTGCGTAAGGGACTGGCAGACCCTTTGTTGCATTAAATACGCTTGCTGCGCCGCGAGATACGAAGCCTAGAAGCTCTGTAGCTGTTGGGTAGGTTGTTGTGGTTGTGCTGTCTGCTGTTGCGCCTGATACCAAAGCTGCTGATACAGCTGCGTTGGTAGCTGCTGCATATTGCGCGGCTAAATTACGAACCAGCTCGTCATAGAACATCGGCGATGTTCTGTCCATGACTTCGACTGAAAATGTTTGTTGCCCAGCATATTTCTTCACATTCACAGTAACGAAAGCGGCATTTTGATCGGTTTCGCTCGGTGTGCCAGCTTCAGCTGTTTCAGCGACAGTTGGCAATACTGTGATTTTTGGAATCTCGAAAGTCATACCAGCATCCGGCAATGTGCCGCGACTGATTGCATCGATTGATGGACGAATTGAAGTTGCCAATCCGTTGATAACTGTTGATAGCTGGCGGGTTGGAACTAGACCAGCATTGTCGGTTGTATCTGCTGCGGCTGCTACATAAGCGCGAGCATCTTCATCGCCAAGCGCTGCCTTGATTGTGTTTTCAAGGTATTTGCCCGGTGTGAATTCAAGGCGTGGCTTTGTGTAAGCGACGCCATTGGCTGCTGCTGCTGTGACTGCCTGTGCTGCTTCTACCGATGCTGTGTCGGTAGCAGTTGAATCGGTAGATTCTTGCACTTTGGTTTCTCCTTCGGTGTTGGTTGATGTATCCGCTGCATCTTTGGCATCGGAATCTTTATTTTCTTCTTCTTCGCTTGCTGCGACTTCACTTACGCGTGCTGATCTGATTGCTGGCTCTGATACAAGTCCCACGCCAGTTAATTCGCCAGCTGTGACGATCATGTGACCAGTTTTCTTGTCGGTGATGTAATCGGTGACGGATAATTCGACCGAAAGCCCATCGCGTAATCCTTCGCTAGCTTCAATTAACGCATCTGTGCCGGAAGTTGTATTTGCAATCTTAAAGGTTGCTTCGATTGCCATTTGATCCGGTGTTAAAGACATCTCTAAAGTTTTTCCAATTCTGCGTGTGCGATCATGCTCTAAATTGAGCATCACAGGTTTTGGCTCGATCGAACCTTTGGCAAATATAACTTTGCCTGTCGATGCGTTTGCTGGCTCTTCAAATGCGACGATCCGACCTGTGATTGTGCGAGCATTTGAATCTGCTGCTGTGATATTTAATGGAACAGATATTTTCATCCGATTAAGTCCTCTTCTTCCCGGATTTCTTCGATGCTCATTGCACCGATTCGATTTAGAATCTCATAAACTTGCGCGCGTTCCAAAGGATTGCCGCGTAAGAAGTCATCTAAATCAAATCTAACTTTCGTGCCTTGTGGCGTGATATCCCTAAAAGACATGCGTTCTTCATAAGCCGTCAAATATGGGCGAAGTGAGAAATCAACTAGATCGCGTCGCTGATTAACAGCGTTTGAATATGTGTTTGACTGTGGATCAGCTGACGCGAACCAAGCGGGCAAGCCGATTGCGCGGCACAATTCCAGCGCTAGATATTGGCGTGCTTCATTAAGCTGTAAATTCTTTGGATCATAACCAAGTGTTTCGATATCAATATCGCCATTTAATATAGCGGTCGATGATTCGCGTCTAGCCTTCGCCCAAGCTTGTGCCATCTGGCTTAATTTGTCTTTGGTCAATCCGACGCGGTTTTTCAATACAGTTTGCGGAATTGGATTCTGTGCAAAGTTATATGCGCTTTTTTCTAATTGATGAGCTGCGCGAATTGTGCGCCCGGCTCTAAATAATAATCCTTCATCGACGGATGGAAAGACAATCAAGTCTTCTGATGCGACTGGAATTCCATCGATCCAATATCCGGTGATTTCTGTGCCATTTGCATTTGTCTTTGTTGCTATGCGTTCAGGCGCAATTCTTTCCATGTCTGCCACGCGCCCGGTGTCTGCATATCTACGGCGCACGCGAGCATAAGCGTAAGGATGAAATAACATATCTTCGATAATCCAGGATTTGAAAGTAATACCTGGAATTCGCTCATCCGGCTGGTTGATTACACGCGGCGTTGGCACATATTCGTTCGTTGCTTCTTGATACCATTCAAGCGGCAGACTGCCGATTGTCGTGGCAATAATGTTTCGAGCGCGAGCGATTACAGGCACGCCCATCGCTTGATCGCGTGTAGCTGTCTGCCCGGCATTAACCGCATATAAAGTTTCAAATGATTGGACAGGCATATCGGCAGCGTCGAGCTGAAAGCGTGCCGAATGATCGAGCGATAACTTATCCAATAATCCCACGCGCTAAGTTTTTCAGCGC
>JAAOEI010000617.1_pt1 | contig 13484 bp, 15 predicted proteins | sample 7059261 | NCBI WGS metagenome assembly JAAOEI01 (sample SAMN14008812, study PRJNA610033) | viral metagenome | isolation source: viral particles filtered from seawater | place: China: Hangzhou Bay, Yangshan Deep Water Harbour | collected 2017-10-31
ACTGGTGAGGATAGCAGGTATTTAACAGATGATCTTTCAAGTTCTTGATAACAAGATAGAGTGTGTCGGCTACTACAGTGACGGCAAAATCTACAAAGAAGATGTTGGACATGGCTTTACCCAGACTTGGGATAGCTCTCCTAACTTTATGTCTAGTGCTGTAGATTATGCAAAGATCTATGCCGGGGTGGATAGTATAGATGATGTCCCACTACCGGACCACCTCCACCATAGGTGGCAGCACTCTACCAAACGGATGAAGTCGTTTATCAAGTCACTAGGCAAGGCAAAGGTCAGCTTAGACGACCACTGCTTCTATGACCTAGTTCCAGACAAGTTCCTCACAGACTTCTATGAGGACAAGACTGAGATTACAAAGTTTGTGTTTGAAAACTTTAGTAAGCCTGCTAACTATTCTTTCTTAAAAGAAGTTAACTTGCTTCTAACCAAGATCTCTGGTCAAAAGCTAATCATTGATAGAAGCAAACTAAACCAGCGGTTTATGAAGAAGACTGACTTTGTTGCCGTTCAAAAGTTCTTAAACAGCAGCGACAAAATCAGCTACAACATCTTCAAGTCCAAGACGGGTCGCCTCTCTACTCAGAAAAATAGCTTTCCAATCTTGGCTTTTGATAAGAGATTCCGTCAGATTCTAAAGCCACATAACCACTGGTTCTTAGAGCTAGACTTCAATGCGAATGAACTTCGTGTTCTACAGGCTCTAAATGGTGTAGAACAGCCGAAAGAAGACATCCACGACTGGAACATCAAGAATGTTTTTAGAGGCAACACAGAGCGATCTGAAGCGAAAAAAAGAGCTTTCGCTTGGCTTTACAATCCTAACTCTGAAGATGTCGCGATGTCTAAATTCTACGACAAAGATAAAATTTTGTCAAGCTACTACAAGGATGGAATAGTTTCTACTCCTTCTGGTAGGTCGATTCCGGCTGATGATTATCATGCTCTAAACTATCTAATTCAAGGAACAGCTTCAGACATTTGTTTAGAAGGAGCAATCAAAATTGACAAGCTTTTAGATAAAAGAAAAAGTTTTATTACTGCGGTTATTCACGATTCTGTCTTAATCGATTATAATGAGGAAGATAGAGATCTACTGAAAGAACTAGTTCAAAACTATAAGCAAACTAACTACGGAGAGTTTAAAGTAAATGTTTCTGTTGGTGTCAATTACGGAGAAATGAAACAACTATGATAGTCATAGGGATAGGAACAGGTGGTAGTCAGATTATCCATAGCCTTTCTAGCTATGGTGTCTATGATTGTTTGACAATCGATTCTGAACCAGATAAGGGAATAGAAGGAATAACCCACATTCAGATCGACAAGCAAAAAGAATTCAAAGATTATGAAGAGTTGATCGATCTTGACATCTCATCAAAAGTAGGTCATAATTCTGTCCATGTTTTCTTGTTCGGTGGAGGAAAAACAACAGGCTCAACTTTAAGAATTCTAGAAAAGATTAAAGACAGAGAGATAACCATAAACTATGTTAGACCTGAACAAAACTTTTTATCTAGCAAACAAAAGCTAAGAGAAAGAGCAACATTCGGAATCTTACAAGAACTAGCTAGGTCTGGAGTCTTTCTAAGAATAAATCTTTTTGATTCAGACATTTTACTAAAGTTGAGTGAAGTTTCTTTCTTAGAAAAGAAAAATTACCTATCAGGAACAATCGCGCAGGTTTTTCACATGATTAATTGGGCAAATAAAACTGATGGGGTCTTTTCTAATCTAGAAGAACCATCCGAAGTAAACAGAATTGTTTCATTTGGAATGATTAATCCAGAGGACGGAGAAGAAATCTTCTACTTTCCTCTTGACAGCCAGAGAGAAACCTGTTACTATTTCTTTATGAATCGAGAGGCTCTTGGGACACCGGGAGTCATAGAAAAAATAAACAATCAAATTAAACAAAGAAATGAACAATCTTCATTTAAAATAATAGAATCTGATTGGGAAACCAATCATGTCTATTTTGAATCGTTCACAAACATAATTCAAAAAACCCAAATCAACACGGAGGAATAAATGGGTATTGATCTTAAGAAAATGCGCCAAAAGCTATCTGACCTACACAACAAGGGTGGTTCTGGTGGTGGCGCTAAGTTTTGGAAGCCATCGGAGGGCGAGAATGTAATTCGTATTATGCCTTCACCGGATGGTGATCCATTCAAACACTTTCATTTTCACTACAATCTAGGTGGTGGGGCTGGTGTTCTATGTCCAAAGAAGAATCATGGCGATGATTGTCCGGCTTGTGACTTTGTTTCAAAGCTTTACAATGATGGTGATGATGATTCACGCGAGATGGCTCGTAAGCTTGTAGCAAAGAGTCGCTTCTTCTCAACTGTTCTGGTTCGTGGTGAGGAAGCTGATGGTCCTAAGATTTGGGGCTATAGCAAGACTGTTTATGAGAATCTTCTACAACTAGTTCTAAATCCAGACTATGGTGACATTACTGATGCTGAATCTGGAACAGACCTTGTTCTTACTTATGGTAAGTCACCAGGAGCTATGTTCCCTTCAACAAACATCACTGCTCGTCGTAAGTCTTCACGACTAGTCGCAGATGAAGATTCAATGGCTGAGTTGCTAGAACAAACTGTTGATTATGACAAGCTCTTTGAGACTAAGAGTTCGGCAGACATTTCTCAACTTCTAGAGAAAACTCTATTGGGTGAAGAAGGTGATGATTCTGATGGAGTTGTTGTAACTCCCAAGAAGTCTGGTTCATCTGTAGATGATGCCTTCCAAGACCTACTTGCTGGTTAAATCTGCGAGAGGGGGAGCGAAAGCTCCCCCTCCGTTATTATGGAGAAAAAATGGCTAAAGCAACTGGTCGGCTAAACATAGCTGACATGAAAAAATTAATTAATAAGAAAGCAGGAATGGATGTTGCTTTCTCACTTTCTGATGATAATCCAACAGAGGTAACTCAATTTATTCCTACGGGCTGTAAATGGCTTGACGGAATTATCAAACGCGGAGATTGGGGTGGTATTCCTGTTGGAAAGCTAACAGAGATTGCTGGTTTAGAAGCAACTGGCAAGTCTTACATGGCTGCTCAAATCGCTGGTAATGCTCAAAAGATGGGCATTGATGTAGTTTATTTTGATTCTGAGAATGCTATTGACCCAGAGTTCTTAACCAATGCTGGTTGTGATGTAGAGAAATTGCTTTATGTTCAAGCTACATCGGTAGAGTTTGTGTTAGAGACAATGGAAAGTCTTCTATCAAATAATGATAGTCAAATGTTATTCATTTGGGATTCTATGGCTTTGACTCCATCTGTCTCAGACATTGAGTCTGACTTTAATCCGCTTTCAACAATGGCTGTAAAACCTCGCATTCTTTCAAAGGGAATGTCAAAGTTGATTCAGCCTATTGCTAACACAAAATCAACCCTACTGATTCTAAATCAGTTAAAAACAAACATCACAAGAACGCCAGCAGAAGCCCTTGTAAGCCCTTATTTTACCCCAGGTGGTAAGGCATTGGCTTATTCCTATTCTCTACGAATCTGGCTAACTGCTCGCAAAGGTAAGTCATCTTTTATCTATGACGATAAGGGATTCCGTGTCGGAACTGAGGTAAAAGCCAAGATTGAGAAGTCTCGCTTTGGAACTCAGGGTAGAGAGTGTAATTTCAAGATTCTATGGGGTGGTGATGAAGTCCGCATCTTAGACCAAGAAAGCTGGTTTGAAGCAATTAAAGGCTCGGAGCAGTTGACAAATGCTGGTGCTTGGTTTACACTACACCATAAAGATGGAACATCAGATAAGTTCCAATCTAAACAATGGCTAGATAAACTTCAAGAGAAAAAATTCCATGACAGAATCATTGAATTGCTTGAAGAGGAAGTGGTAATGAAGTTTGATAAGAGAATTGGTCATGCTTCAAATTTCTATTCAGAAGATAAAGAAGAACATTATGTGGAGGATGTCGATTAATGTCTAAAAGTAAAGTGGGAAATGCCGATCTAAAAGGTGGGAATAAAAAGGGTTCCACAAAAAAGAAAACTCGTCAGGGAATGGGAACATTTACGAAATGGTCAAGTCATAAAAATTCAAAGTTGTACAAGAAAAAGTATCGCGGTCAAGGTCGGTAATCTAAGCTTGACTTATTTAGGAACCCCTGCTAGAATGTGATCTCTAGCAGGGGTTTTTTTCTATGGATAGAATTATGATTGTAGACATGCTAAACATGTACTACAGAGCTTACATTGTTGATCCTTCACTATCAGCAAATGGGCAACCAATTGGAGGAATTAAAGGTTCATTAAAAATTTTACAAAAACTATGTCGAGAAATCAAGCCAACACAAATTTATATTTGTTGGGATGGTCGTGAAGGTTCTTCTAAACGAAGGAAAATTAACAGTGGTTACAAAGAAGGTCGCAAACCAATTCGATTAAATCGCGACATTCGCCACCTATCAGACCAAGAAGAAATCGAAAATAAAATTTGGCAACAGTTAAGGCTGGCTGAATACTTCAATCAGCTTCCCATCTGCCAATTAAACATTGAATTCTCAGAAGCAGATGACATTATTGGAGCCCTTGTTGCTAGGTTCCGAGGCAAACAAAAGGTAGTTATCTCAAGCGACAAAGACTACTTTCAGCTACTAGATGACACAACTCTTCTTTATCGCCCAACACAAAAGCAAATCTTAAATAAGAATAACATTATCAGTGAGTATAACATTCATCCATCAAACTTCGCAGTTGCCAGAGCAATCGTAGGCGACAAGAGCGATAACCTCTCAGGAGTAAATGGGGTAGGTCTTAAGACCGTAGCGAAAAAAATGCCTTTTCTTCTAGAAAAAGAAGATTGCCTCTTGAAAGATGTGTTCGACTCTGCTATAGTCGATGATCCATTTTGGGAGAAGATTAAAACCAGTAAAAATTTAATTGAAGAAAACTTCAAAGTAATGAATCTTGGAACAATCAATCTTTCACCTCAAAATAGTAGAATTATTAAAGAAGCCGTAGAGAATTACCCAACAGAATTTGCCAGAACCGAACTAATCAAAATGATGATAAAAGATGGTTTTGCTGAATTAAATTGGGACGATCTCTACACTTCCATGAATCGCATAAGGATTGCCAATGCTAAATAACGATTTTTCAAAATTTGGAAAACATTTTCAAGAAAACCTAGTTCAAATTATGTTTGAAGACCGAGCCTTCTGCGATCAAGTAGGTGAAGTCTTCAAGGTGGAGTTTCTAGAACAGAAATACTTACAGGAGTTTGTTGATAGGTTATTTACCTACAAGACAAAGTTTACCACTCATCCATCTTCCAATGCGATGGCTTCTGTTCTTAGAACAGAATTGGATGAGTCTAACCAAGTCTTAACAAAACAAGTAAGAGACTTCTTTGCTAGAATTCAAGCCAACCCCCAGATTGAAGATGAAGATTACATTAAACACACTTCTTTAGACTTCTGTCGCAAACAAAAGTTAAAAGAAGCTCTGATGAAGTCTGCGAATCTTCTTCAAAAGGCTTCATTTGACGAGATTTCAGTTCTTATTAATGAAGCTCTAAAACTTGGCTCAGATAATTCCTACGGCTATGATTATAAGTTAGACTTTGAAAAGCGATTTGTTCTTAAGCAAAGAAGTCCAGTTACAACAGGCTGGGACATCATTGATAAGATTAGCAAAGGTGGCTTGGGAGCAGGAGAACTTGGTGTTGTTATTGCTCCAACAGGAGCAGGTAAATCAATGGCTTTGGTTCATCTAGGGACTCAAGGGCTTATCAATGGGAAGACAGTAGTTCACTTTACACTAGAACTAGCCGACACGGTTGTGGCTTCTCGTTATGACTCCTGTCTAACTGGAATTCACCTGAAAGATCTTTACCATCGTAAAGAAGAGATTTATGAAGAGGTAAAGGGAGCAAGTGGAAACATTATTGTTAAAGAATATCCAACCAAGTCTGCTTCTGTGACAACTTTACGAAACCACTTAAGTAAGCTACAGAATCGTGGTATTGATGTTGGAATGATTATCGTTGATTATGCCGACCTTCTAAAGCCAACAGGCAACTATAAAGAAAAAAGAATTGAGTTGGAGACAATTTACGAAGATCTCCGTGGGCTTTCTCAAGAGTTTGGTTGTCCTATTTGGACAGCTTCTCAAACAAATCGAAGCGGACTCAATGCTGAAGTTATCACAATGGAAAGTATTTCTGAAGCTTTCAATAAATGTTTTGTTGCGGACTTCATATTTACCTTATCCCGAACCATCGAGGATAAAAATACGAATGCTGCTAGAATGTTTGTAGCTAAAAATCGTAATGGACCAGACGGTCTTGTTTACCCGATGAAGATGGATACCGCTAATGTTTTGCTAGAAGTTCTGGAACCAGATGGTAATACGATTCAAGAGATCAATAAAGAAGCAGCAAAACACCAAAAACAAAGATTAATCGATAAATACAAGAAATTTAAACAAGGAGACAGTTAATGGAAATAGCCTCAGAAATTTTATCAGAGATCACAGTTCACATGAAATATGCCAAGTTCATGCCTGAAAAGCAACGCAGGGAAACTTGGGAAGAACTTTGTGGTCGCAATATGGATATGCATATTAAGAAATATCCACAAATAGCAGACGAAATCAGACAAGTTTACAAGGATTTTATCTTAACCAAGAAGGTTTTACCTTCTATGCGATCAATGCAATTCGCAGGCAAGCCAATTGAGCTAGCCCCAAACAGGGTTTTTAATTGTGCTTACATGCCAGTAGATCACCCAGACTCATTTGCCGAGTGCATGTTCCTGCTATTAGGAGGAACTGGTGTTGGATTTTCAGTTCAAAAGCATCATGTTGAAAAACTACCAGAGATTAGAAAACCAACAGGTAATAAGACCCGTCGCTTTTTAGTTTCAGATTCAATCGAGGGCTGGGCAGATGCCGTAAAAGCCCTTATTTGGTCTCACTTTAAGGGAACATCAAAGCTTCGTTTTGATTTTAGCGACATTCGACCAAAAGGAGCCAGACTAATCACCTCTGGTGGTAAAGCTCCAGGCTCTCAGCCTCTTAGAGAGTGTCTTGTTAAAGTTGAGGGTGTTTTAGCAGAGAAAGAAGACGGCGATAAATTAGAACCAATTGAGGTTCATGACATTATTTGCCACATTGCCGATGCTGTTTTAGCTGGTGGTATTCGCAGAGCAGCCCTTATTTCGCTTTTTTCAGCAGACGACGATGAAATGATTGCTTCTAAGTCTGGTCCTTGGTGGGAATCTAATCCACAACGAGGCAGAGCAAACAATTCAGCAGTTATCCTTCGTCACATGGTAGATAAAGACTACTTTATGTCTCTTTGGGACCGCATTAAGAAGTCAGGCTCAGGCGAACCTGGAATTTATCTATCAAACGACAAAGACTGGGGTACAAACCCATGTTGCGAGATTGCTCTTCGTCCTTATCAGTTCTGTAATCTAACAGAGGTAAATGCCTCTGACCTTGATTCACAGGAAGAGTTTGAAGCCCGTGTTAAAGCAGGAGCTTTTATTGGAACACTTCAAGCTGGTTACACAGACTTTCACTACCTCCGCGATGTTTGGAGGAAAACAACCGAGAAAGATGCTCTAATCGGTGTTTCTATGACCGGAATCGGTTCAGGGGCAGTTCTAAAATTAGATATGAAGGCAGCCGCAGCAGCAGTTAAAGAAGAAAATAGCCGAGTTGCCAAACTAATTAACATTCGTGAAGCAGCAAGAACTACTTGTGTAAAACCAGCAGGTACTACCTCCCTAACACTTGGAACTTCCTCTGGCATTCACGCTTGGCATAATGATTATTACATTCGTAGAATCCGTGTTGGCAAGAATGAAGCAATTTATAATTACCTTTCAATGGTCCATCCAGAGTTAGTCGAGGACGAATTCTTTAGACCACACGACACAGCAGTTATTTCTATTCCTCAAAAAGCTCCAGAAGGAGCCATTTTAAGAACAGAATCAGCTATGTCTCTTCTTAAGAGAGTAGCAAGAGTTTCTAAGGAATGGGTTAGGGGAGGACACCGCAAAGGCCAAAACACTCATAATGTTTCAGCAACAGTCAGCATTAGAGAACACGAATGGGCCGATGTTGGTGAATGGATGTGGGATAATCGCGACATTTACAATGGTTTAAGTGTCCTACCTTATGATGGTGGAAATTACCAACAAGCTCCTTTTGAGGATTGTTCAAAGGAAACTTACGAGGTTATGATGAATTCATTAACCAAAGTTGATTTAAGTAATGTTTATGAAGCAGATGATAATACCAATCTAACAGGCGAATTGGCTTGTGCGGGCGGTTCCTGCGAGATTAAATAGCTACAATAGAGGGGCGGGGGGCTTTATCCTCCCGTCCCAACTATTTATTTTACTAATTAAAGGTAAAATAGATGGCATCATCAGGATTTTCTTACAAACCAACCAAATCAGTCTCAATAAGCCCGAATAACGCAGCCCAAGTTGGTTCGTTTGGCGAAATAATGGTCGCCCAATTAGAACCAACTGCTCAAGGTGACTTCGTTTATGGCATAAATGACAAAGTTTTTGATATTATCGGTTATTCTGGCGGTGGTGCTTATCAAGAAAATGGTATGGCAGTTGTTACAAGCTCGACTGATCCAAGAGGCTCAGGTGCTGTTGAACTTCGCCGCGCACTAAAATATTCACCAGGGCAAGGTTCTTTATTCAGAGGAACAGCTATTTTTAGCGAAGGAACTGCTGGGAATGTCCAGCTTATTGGGTTGGGTAATGGTGAGTGCGGCTATTTTATAGGATATCTAAACCAAAACTTCGCTATCTTACATCAACCAACATCAGTTCGTGAAATAAGAAAATTGACCGTGACGACTCCAGCCGCCGAAGAAGACATCACAGTCACTCTTGATGGAATAACAATTGATGTTCCTGTTGTTGGTGGATCAGATACTACTCAAACTGCTTACCAGCTTTCTTTAGCCGACTACACACAGGTAGGCGACGGTTGGAATGCTGATGTTATTGGTTCTGATGTTTATTTCTTATCTGCAAGAGCCGGTCCTTACACTGGTGTTTATTCTGCTACCAAGGCTGGTGACCCGCCCGATCCACTTGGCACTTTCACTCAAGTTTCTCTAGGTGTTGCTCCATCTTCAACAGTTATTCTACAATCCAGTTGGAATTTAGATAAAATGGACGGAACAGGTCCAAGTAGAATGGTTTTAGACCCACAGAAAGGAAACATCTATCAAATAGGCTTCCAGTATTTAGGTCAAGGCGAAGCTACATTTGCGATAGAAGACGGCAAAAGCGGACAACTTGTACCAGTTCATAGAATCAAAAATTCCAATAACAGAACAACACCAGTTTTGAGAAACCCAAATGTTTTTGGTTTGGTTACTTCAACCAACTCAGGTGGAACTCAAAATGTAGAAGTTCGCTCTTCTTCAATGGCAACATTTGTTGAGGGTAAAACAATAAAACTTGATCCTAAGTTCTCTTATGCCAAAACATTCAATACCTCAAATACAAGCGGCTTCTTTCAAGGCTTGCTGGCTCTAAAAATTAATCGTGTTCATCAGGGTAAAAACTGCTTTGGAGCATTAGAACCATTATCAATTACAGCAACAAACAACGCAGGTTCAGCAGCACCTAAATCATTTCAAATAGGCATTTTTGTCGATTCAACGATTACTGGAGATGTGAATTTCCAAGAAGTCAGTTCTACTACCAGCATTGTTTCCTATGCCGACTTGGGCAACGGGCAAGCAATTAGTCCAAACCTTATCCCCATTTTCTCTTTTGGTGTTGCTTCCGGTCAAGGCGCAATAATTGATTTGGAAAAACTAAACTTTTCTTTCTCTACAGGCAGAACAATTATTGTTGCCTTTAAAGCAGCAGACGCGATCAGCAGCAACTCTCTAACTTTTGATTGGTTTGAGAAACAATAGAAGACTACTTAACTTACGAGGAAAATAAATTATGTCCGACGATAGAAAACCTTTTAATAACACGATAGAGACAGCAGTGAGCTTTGCTCAATTCCAGGGACAATTACAGAGAATAGAAGACATGATTACCGCTGTAAAGGACAAACAAGACGAGATGAGTCATGATATTACAAAGATTAAAGAAGCCATCTATAATCCAGATCAAGGCATTTACACTCGTCTAAAAGATGTCGAACAAAAAGTCAAAGACCACGAAAAGATTGTTAAACTAGAACAAGAAGTAAGAGAACTAAAAGAGTGGAAGGCTGGAATAGTAAAGGTGGGTTGGACTGCTGCTGCTGGTATTATCGGTTCAATCGCCCTAACACTTTGGAATTTAATCAAGGGAGCATAAAATGTTATTAAAGAAAGGTTCATCAGGACAACAAGTCGTTGAATTACAAGAAGGACTTGAAGCCCTTGGTTATGAGCTAGGAAATTGTGATGGAGCTTTTGGTCCAGCCACAGAAAAAGCTGTAAAAGCCTTCCAGACGGCTCAAGGACTCAAAGTCGATGGTCTGGTCGGTAAAGGCACTATCGGGGCTATGAACAAGCTTCTTGAGGCTAAGGGGCGCGACCAAGTAGGTGATGAGTTCCAAGAGGAAGAAGAACTATCCACCCCAACAGAAATGCTTACTTGGGTTCGTTGTCAGTCTGATAAATTCCCAGGAAGAGACGGCTTTACATCAACAACACTTCGTTCAGATGCCGCCCAAGCTTACAAAGCTTTACACGAAGAAGTTCAGCAGCTTGGTGGTTATCTGACTTCCGCTGGTGGTAAAAGAGGTCTTTCATCTGGTGCTGGTCCTGCTCGCTCTAAAACATCGATGCATTATGTTGGGTTAGCTTTCGACATGGCTTTACCAACAGGTATGCAAAAACCAGAATCAGACCCTTATGTTATTGAAGACATAGGCGATAGACGCTGGAGAGTTTGGATGCGCTGTGATAAAGGCGAGGAAATGGAACTTGAAGGAACCTATGTAACTCGTTCTGGTGGCAAGACAGTTCTCAATAAAAAGAAGGTTCGGGACAAGTTTGTTAATTTTACAGAACTAGCCGAGAAACACGGCTTTTATTCAATCAGAGCAAGAGCTTCTTTCTTCACAGGTGGTTCTTATGGAGGTGCCGAATGGTGGCATTTTCAATTCAACAAAGCTCTCACTAGGGGTGTTTCTAAGTTTGGAGAAGAGTTGAGAAAAGTTTATTCAGAAGCTGCCTGCGAAAAATTTATTTATTGGAACGAATCAAAAAACAAGGTCTATGGCAAAGATTGGTTCTAGCCTTGACATCAGTTTAAAACTGATGTAAGATGTGTCTCATGAAAAACAAATACCATATCGTATTAGTAGATACAAAAACAAAAGAACAAAAAATTATTGGTTATGAGTCTCTTACCTTCGCAGAGACTGCTTCGAAGGCTTATTTAGAATCAAAAAAATTATCTGAAATGACAGGAACAGACTGGGAAATTGTCAGCATTTATAATTTAAATTATAATTTTGATATGGCTGTTCAATTAACTTAGTTCTAAAAGACCGCCAAGGGGGTGATTTCTTATAGGTCTGGACTAACCCACAGGAAGGCATGGGGTAAAAGATGCCTTATTTCTATTTATGGTATAAAATGGACACTCTAGTATTATCATCTGCTTATCAACCAATGCGCCAAGTAAGTTGGCAAGAAGCCATTTCTATGTGGTTTGCTGGCAGAGTAGAAATCATTTCAGTTTATGAAGATAGGTTTATTAAAACCGTAGATGAAGTTTTCAAAGTTCCTTCGATTGTTCGTTTCGTAGGAAATGTAGTTAAAAAGTTTTTATTTGAAAATAAACCAAAGTTTAGTAGAGAAGCTGTTTTCATTAGGGACGACGGTCAATGTCAATATTGTGGCGATAAACTGAAACTTCATAGTTTTACATTAGATCATATCAACCCCTCTTCAAAGGGTGGTCGCAAACATTGGCTAAACATTGTAGCTTGCTGTAAAGCTTGTAATCAAAAGAAAGGAGATAGAACTCCAAAACAAGCTGGAATGACTCTAAAAAGGCAACCCTACATTCCAAATATAGTAAGGGTCAAAAATAAAATAAAGATAGAACAGGATGTTCCGTTTGAATGGAAAAATTATTTGGGGGATTGACACCCATCTTATTCTGCGATATGATAGTCGGCGTCATAGGGTGGTTGTCCGAGCGGTTTAAGGAGGCGGTCTAGAAAACCGTTGTAGGGAAACCTACCGGGGGTTCGAATCCCTCATCACCCGCCAACTTTGGAGGTTTCACAATGAATGTAGTTATTACTGGTGGTCGTCATTTCAAAGATAAGAAGATGATGTTTTCCGTCTTGGATAAGATTCATGAGACTAATCCAATTGTTCGCTTGGCTCATGGTGGTTGTACCGGAGCAGACGATTTAGCCCGCGAATGGGGCTTGGATAGGGGTGTTGTAGTGGTTGGCTATCCTGCTGATTGGCATTCAGGCGAAAAAGCCGGTCCAATGCGGAATGCTTTTATGCTAAAAGAAGAACAGCCGGAATTTGTGATTGCCTTTCCAGGTGGCAGAGGAACACAAAATGCTGTTCAATTCGCTAAACAAATGGGATACGATGTGATTTATGCCACAGAGATTTTAGAAGAGATAAACGAATAAAAAAAAGTTCTTGACAGACCAGTAAAAGAGAGCTATACTGGTATGCGAAATGGAGGGGCGGCAAAGTTGGAGAGTTGCCCCGGTCTGTAAAACCGGTCCCGAAAGGGTTAGTGAGTTCGAATCTCACCCCCTCCACCAAAGCCTTCTTAGCTCAATGGTAGAGCAGCAGACTCTTAATCTGTAGGTTGTAAGTTCGACTCTTACAGAAGGCACCAAATAAGGGATAAGGATGAAGCAAGAGTTTATTATTTTCACAGGACCAATGTTTGGAGGAAAGACCTCAAGAATGCTCTCAACTTTGGAGAGGGCAAAATACCAAAAGAAAGTAATAAAACTATTCAAGCCTGCTATTGACTCTCGTTATTCAACAGAGTCGGTTATTTCTCACAATGGTAAGAAATGGGTTTCTATCAATGTGGATCTCGGAGAAGAGATTCTTAACCATCTTGGTAGAGCAGATGTTGTAGCAGTCGATGAAGCTTTTATGATTCCCGGTGTAGCTCAAATTTTAATTGACCTATTTAAACAAGGCAAGTCAGTTTATGTTTCATCGCTTCAGCTTTCCTCAAAAGGACTTGTATTCGATGAAATAGCAAAGATGATGCCTTGGGCAACAAAGATTGAAATCTGCCCTGCTGTGTGTCATTGTGGAGAGGATGCTTATTACACAGTTCCTCTAACTCAAAATAAAGAACCTGTTGGAGTTGGTGGAGCAGATAATTATGAGCCTCGTTGTAAAGAACACACAGACTTTCTGATAGGTGAAAAAGCTTGACAGGAAATTAAAAGTGGTGTAGAATAGATTCAAGATGCGAGCGTGGTGGAATCGGTAGACACA
>JAAOEI010000618.1_pt1 | contig 13483 bp, 24 predicted proteins | sample 7059261 | NCBI WGS metagenome assembly JAAOEI01 (sample SAMN14008812, study PRJNA610033) | viral metagenome | isolation source: viral particles filtered from seawater | place: China: Hangzhou Bay, Yangshan Deep Water Harbour | collected 2017-10-31
CTACCGCCAGATCGCTTCGTGCGCTCTGTGTTGGTAGCCATCCAGAAGACACCGAAGCTCCGGCAATGCTCCGTCGATTCAATTTTCTCGGCATGCCTACAACTCTCAGCCCTCGGGCTCGAAGCCAACGGCAGGTCCGCGCATCTGATCCCATACGGGACCGAATGCCGGCCGATGATCGACTACAAGGGACTTGTCGAGATGGCCTACCGCAGCGGAGACGTGCTTTCAATTCACGCGGACCTGATATGCGAGAACGATCTGTTCGAGTATAACCTCGGGGAGATTCGAAGCCATATCATCGACTGGAAGGCTCCGCGAGGTGAAGCCTACGCAGTCTATGCGCTTGCGCGGATGAAGTCAGGCGTCGTCGCTTCGGCTGTAATGTCGAAGGACGAGATTGAGACGATCCGGAAAGCCTCGCCAGGGGGTAACGGAGACATTTGGAGGAAACACTGGGGAGAGATGGCCAAGAAAACCGTCTTCAAACGTCTCTCCAAGTGGCTCCCTCTCTCCGCAGACATCCGGGACGCCGCTGCCGCCGATGATGACCTGGACGAAGAGGTTGTCCCTAAGACCACTGACACTGGAACTACGCGCCGTAAACCGATCGAAGCTGAGGCTATCATGGAGAACAATCCTGAGCCAGAGCCCGCAACCATCGTGAAGCCTGTTAGAAAGCCAAGTCCCGAGCCTTTGCCAGATCCAGAACCAGACCCGTCTCCTGAGCCTCCTCCCGTAGACGACAACGAGATTCCATTCGGGAACCCTGAGCCTCTGCCAAAACCTGCGAAAGCCGAGAGTCTAGGCGTGGCCAGCGTGCGCGGATGGATGTCCGAGGTTAAGATGACATGGGAGTTCATAACAGAAGTGGGCAACAGCCAGGGATGGTGGGCGGGTGAAATCCCGCTTGAGAGCCTTCCCGAAGATGCGCTCACCGTGTTGGAGACCAACAAGCGCGGGTTGCTGTCGATGTGGAAGAAGAAGTCGGGAGGTGCCAAGTGAAGATTGTTGGCTAATAACGCCGGAATAAAACCGCGGGGTGCGCATGCGTTAAACGCACGACTCATTCTATGAAAACTTATCCTGCATATTTTATATTCGACGTTGAATCAGTCGGATTACACGGCGAAGGGTTCGCTGTTGCTGGAGGTGTCTACCTCGACAACGGATCGCCTCAAACGGAGTTCTGTTTCGCATGCCCAATAGACGAAGCAAAAGGAAACGACGAAGGACGAAAATGGGTAAAAGAAAATGTTCCACCCATTTTTGAGACACACAGGACACCAAAAACCATGCGTGACGAATTCTGGCACCAGTGGGAATTAGCCAAGAAGCAATATCCCGGAATCGTTATGGCTTCCGAATGCGGATGGCCAGTTGAAGCTCGGTTTCTTTGCGCCGTCATAGACGATGATCCGAAAAATAGAGAATGGAGTGGACCGTATCCTATGCACGAAATTTCGTCCTACGTTGCGGCTTCTGGATTCGATCCTATGGAAAAAGTCGAACGCGAATTTTCAGAGACTCCAGCCCACAATCCACTGGCTGACGCAAGATTGTCGGCACGGATGTTGTTTGATGCTCTGTGTGTAATTTCAAAATTCAGATCTACCTAACAAACTCATTCCATGAACAAACACATCCATCCAATTAAAGACGCCGACTACCGAAAGCTCCTCGGCGTGCCACAGTCAGTCCTCAAAGGATTTAAACGATGCGCCGCCTACGTGCAGTACCTTGAGGAACAGGCGCAAAAACCGCCAACACCAGCGATGATCCTCGGACACCTCGTCGAGCAGCGGCTTTTTGACACGAGTTTCCAGTACGAGTTGAGCCCATACCCAGACTTCCGTTCGAAGGAAGCCAAGGAATGGCGCGACTCCCGTGTGCATCCGATCGTCACCGCTGAACAGTGGGATAAGTCGGAGGCAATGCTGAAGTCGCTCAGGTCAGACGCTGACATCATGCGTCTCCTGGAAAAAGGCCGATCATCGATGGCTTTGACCGGCATTCACAAGGCAACTGGCCTAGCGCAGAAAGCCCTCATCGACTTCGCGCCGGACAATCGGCCGTTCATCTGCGATCTGAAATGCCTCCACAACGAGACTCCGTGGGGCTTCGGTCGTGCTGTTTCGGACTTCCGCTACGACATCCAGGACGTGCGGTACACATCTCTCTGGCGTGACGTGTTCGACGAGGACCGGACATTCGTGTTCATTGTCGTAAGCTCGAAGGAGCCATACCTCTGCATGCCATATCGGATCCCGAAGGAAATCCTGATTGACGCTCGGCACTGGCATGATGAGTGGATGCGTCGTTACGCGGCGTGCGCTGAGTCTGGCGTGTGGCCTAAATACGGCTCTGGAATCGTCGAATGCCATGTTCCGAAGTGGATCAACGCGGAGGATAACTGGGAGGAGGTTGTTGAAGGATGAAAGAGCGCCCCATTCTATTCTATGGTCCGATGGTCAGAGCCATCCTGGAAGGCCGGAAGACGATGACAAGGAGGATTATCACCGATCAATCTATCATAAGCCTGCGCGAGGACGGCACTCCTGGCAAAGTGCAGCCACGTTGCCCTTACGGCAAACCAGGCGACAGACTTTGGGTGCGCGAGACGTTTGGCTACGGAAACCATTACAGAGGTGAACATCTGGACGCGGTTTACAGAGCAGACAAAGCCTGGAACGATTCCGGCGAACATCCCCCGGCGGCGTTTTGCTCAGATTGGGGTCCAGATGATCCTAAAACAGGGTTCAAATGCGCGGACGACAGGTGGCGTCCATCCATCCACATGCCACGCTGGGCATCCCGCATTGATCTGGAAATCACCGGCATCCGTGTCGAGAGGCTCCATGACATCTCTGAGGAGGATGCGGAGTTGGAAGGCATGGATATATTCGAGGATGGAATGGGTTACAGCTTGCGGAAACAAAATGGTGAGCGCGGAGGCTGGAATAGGGAAGCCAAAGGGGTTTTTATAGACCTCTGGGAATCAATCAACGGCGTCGGCTCATGGGATCTCAATCCGTTGGTGTGGGTCGTCGAGTTCAGGAGGGTGAAGCCGTGAAATCCACCCGCAAAGTTATCGCATCTCGTCGCGCAGACGGTGTCCTAACTCTCCTCCTAGAATGTGGATGCCAGAAACGCGCCAGATTCGATCGCGCACCTGACCGGACCAATTGCTACAACTGCCCGCCAAAGGGACTGAGACCGCATTCTTGGTACCCGTGGAGGACAATGCCAGTCGGTGATACTTTTCAAATACTCGTCAAATCGGCACGCACCATGGTTGCCCACGCCACGAACAACTATCACCCGAAGATATTTAAGATCAACGGAACCACTGTGACGAGGGTAAAATGAAGACGACAAAAGACCGACAAAAGCAAGGCAAGTGCATTCGGATTGCCTTCGGGTTCAGACTCAAGTTAGCGCGTGACAGGATGTTGCTAACGCAACGCGAGCTTGCAAGGAAGTTGACCACGGATCCGATGGTTGTGTGGAAGTGGGAGAACGGACGATCGTTTCCAAACCTGATCGGGCTCATCTCACTATGCAACGTCCTAGAAGTGTCGGCGGACTATCTCCTGGGAATCTCCGATGAGTACACAGGGGTTGACTTTTTGAAGTGCTGAGGAACACTCGCCGGCCTATGAAGCGAAAATTCACATTCACCTTGTTTGTGGCATCTGTAGTGGCTGCCATGGCGTGCAGCTACAACTGGAATCAAAAAACTGAGTATATCAACTCCAACGGAGCGAGCCTTGGTTTGTACACCTCGATTTCAACCAATTACGAGGGAGATATTCGAGTGATCGCTGGCTACACGTCCGACGTGGAGCGTGTTCTGGTTTGTAAACACTCTACAAAATCGTGTTACGGAAACTGGTTTACCCTATCTGAGTTCACCGTTACCAACCGATCTTATGCCGTAGACAGCGGATGGGTAAATCCGGTTGGAGCTGATGCTCAAGGAATTAGCTCTTCAATCCGAATTCAAAATGCCCAATCGGCAATCGCATCTTACGAATGGGTTGGACCTTGAACGGTCCAAAGAACAACGAGGCCATCGCTACAGCGGTGGCCTTTTTCGTTTACGGCGCCTGCATCACCGTCGTCCACGTCTGGACCCTCGGTTTTACACCCGTGTTTGTTACCGAATGGCTGAACGAGTTGGTAGGGCTCCACCTCTCGTTTCCGAATTTATCGACCGAAGCCACTGCCCACTGGTAGTTTGTACCATTCCAAAGCCCGATCCGGTTCACCGTCTTTCCGGTTGTACGTGTCTCGTTAGTCTCTCCGTCATGCCATTGGCGCATTTTGAAACCGATGAGATTGGTGTGAGCGTCGCAGGCCCAGGTGAACCCAGCATCGAAACGCGTCATCGTGCTGTAAACCACACGCGTGAGTCGGAGTGCACTCGGGACAGGTATCAAAGGTACAGTGACAGTCTCCTCTGGAGTCACCCATGTCACAGTCCTGGATGGATCCGACTCAAACCCATTGGTCGTGAAAGCGGTAACGAAAAACCGATACTCGGTGGCCCAAGCAAGATTCGTAATAACCAGATTGGTAGTCGTCGTCTCTCCAGTCAAAGGCCCTTCAAGACTCCCGACTGGAGTCCAATAGACCCTGTATCCGCTCACTCTGTCGTCATCAACAGGGTTCCAAAGCACGGTAACGTTCGGAGCGAACAACAAAACGGAGGTTGCCAATATGCCAAAAAATGCGATCAATTTCCTCATGAGCATAGATGCGACACCGCTTGAGGAATCTGGTCAACCTGAATTACACGCCGTCACACGCCGTCAGTTGAGCCCTGAGGAGAAGGCCAAGCGCGCTGAACGAGCGCGACTTGCCAGAGCAGCGAAGACAAAAGTGGTTGAAGGAGTGGCGGTCAAGGAGCCACCTCGCGTCTTCATGTCGCACGGCGTGAAGATTCCGCAGATAATCCCCGTCCGAAGGCGCCCAGTCAGTTTCAACATCAAGGCTTAAAGACTCGCAGTATTGGATGGCCAGTCTGTGGATCCAGGAGGTAGTCACCCTCGCATAGCCACGCGGAGCATGGTCCTCCGCACATTTCCATCTCGACTGGTGCGATAACAATGCCCTGCTCTAGCAACTCGTTTTGCTGCCTTCTCGAACAGATAACTACGTCGAGATAAAGCCCAGGACCAGCAATGACCGGGTTGTATTCCTGGCTGCATTTCACCGCCAACAGTTTCCTCTGAGCATTGTAGATGACGAGCGTCTTCACAGGATCCTCCTAAACGCTCCACTCCGTTCAAGTTTCTCACCTAGACGAATCTTCGGGGCCCGCTTCCGGCTCACAAGCCACGCAAACACAAACGGCAGCGCAAGAATAGCGCCAATTAATGCCACGGTTGTCATTCTTCACTGGCCCCGATCACGCCCGTTGCCAGACGTGACCAGGACCAGGGGAGAACGAATCAGTAGTGGATATGTGCGGCGTGCTCCAGCAACTGAAAAGGTGTGTTGGCATTGTACACCATAACCTCGACCTGGATGGACGAGAACTGGCTGCACTTTGGCCGCTCCATGTTGAACACCTCACACTGGCCCGAATTGAGCCACATGGACTCCCAAGTGACGACAGGCTGAAGCGGTGGAGGACGGTTGAACGTGAGTTTTCGGAGCGCATAGATCGTATTCACGCTCCACCCGTATGGGTTCCAACGATTGTCAACTTGGCACCATAGTTTGAGGACATCTGGCGGTAGCGATCCACGGAGGTAGTTATCGAATTTCAAAGGATCGAGGCCAGACGATTTCGGCTCCCGACTTTCGATGCAATATATCTGAGCAGATGCCGACAGAGCCAAGACTGCGAGTGTGCTTATGATGAGTTTTTTCATATGATGTGTTAATGCCGACCGTTTTGGTCAAGCCAACGCGCTCCGACCGTAGCCAGAGCGCGGTAGCTTAATCAATCCCGTAAAGCACAGCCACGGCATGAGCCATGGAATGCACTCCACCCATGTTGTAGATGTCTCGGACGTGGGCTTGAACAGTCCACCTGTTAATGCCCAGCTTGTCCGCAATCTCCTTTGCTCTCAACCCTCAGGCTGAACACTGGATGATCTCAATCTGTCGCGCGGTGAACAGAGCCAATCCTTCCTTGCAAGGCTTCGGTCTCATCGCAGTATCCTCCATGCTCGATACCGCCTCATCTGGTCCGCTCTCCACCTGGGAGCCCACCATTGGAGCAGGCTCCATGTCATGCCGCACAGTCCGAAGACGATGCAGACGATTGCTAGTGTGAGTGTGCTCATTTTAGGTCCCATTGTCGGCGGATTAATTCAGCGAACACCAGCCCGTGATTGTTCAGCCGTTTGTACCCGTCGAACGGATCCCAGTATGGAAACTGGTCGTGCAAGCTTTGGATCTCGGCGAGGAAACGCCAGTCCATTTCTTGCATCCAGGGTGGGAGTAAGTGTTGAACTGCGAATACCGTTGAATCTCCCATGCAATCTAATTTTAGGCACTCGTCTGTATCCAGCCATCGGCCCAGCGCACATCCGTCTTCGTACATGGCGTAAGGAGCCCGTGGGTTATTGACTAACTCATCCAACATCGCCTTACGGCGTGCCGTTATGTCCGCAATGTCTTTCAGATGTGTTTTCATTTTTTCGATAAGTACGCCGCCATTAATATCATCCACCCAGCCACCCAGAACAAGACCAACGCAAGAGCCAGTATCGGTGCCATCATCACAAGCCAAATGTACAGACACAATAGGCCCATGTGGAACAGAATGGCGCCAGCGATGGCCATGGCGACTAGGTAGGGGTTCATTTTACAAAAGTCCTTCCACAATGCGGACAGCAAATAACTGGCCTATTCGGACGCCACCCAGGAGGAAGCCCAACCCATGCCAGCAACTTTTCCATGGTAGCTTTACCAATTCCACGAGTGCCTTTGATCGAAATAACACCAGCATGCAAAGCCTTTCTCGCTTCAGCGGGTGTTTCGATTTTGAGTTCTTCAAGGATCCAGTCTAATCCGTGGTTGAAATATGGGATTGGGCTGGCCTTAACAAATCCCAATGCCTTCAGCTTCGCCAATCGCACGTCGCCAATCCATCGGACTCTTCTCGCAATTCGCTCATCAACTGGTATTTTGTGCTTTGAGCACAATTCGTCGAATGCCACGCCAAGAGCGTTACCTCCAACGGAAACCGCCTCGGCCCGCATGTCGTTTAGCGTTTTGTACTGGGTCAGTATCATACGCCCTCCTTCTTCTCCTCGTTGTAATGCACCCGCGCCATGTACAACGCGTTATCAAAATTAACATTCGCGTGCATCAACCCAGTCAGCATGTCGATCAACGCCTCGTGTTTCGAGCGTCCGAAATCCATTTTAACTCCATTGGCCTTAGTCCCGCGCACTTTGCACAGTGCAGCCTCTGCCACTTCAAGCGCCGTCTGAACCACTGGGGGTCTCTTCACGTAACCCAGTGTCGCGATCTGGAGAGTCTCCAGGGCGTCAAACAACTCGGGTGCCGCAGCCATGAGAGTTGCGCGTTGTTCTTTACCCTCATCAGGACCAAGGACCATCGCCATATTGCTGCCTTTCTTAATTCTGGATCTTAGTTCTCCTTTTACAGTCACAATTTCAATCTCTGTGCCCTCTAGGAGTATGTGCCAGTTTTTGTAGATTTGGCATTGGTGAGCTTTCCATCGTTGTTCTATGCTCATACGTCACCCTCCATGGTTACACTCGACAGGCCCGATACAAACCAAGTGTCATGCCGTAAACACGGCACTACCTCAACCCGTCCCGAAAGGAAATCCTTAATCGGAACCTCCGCAGTCCACTCAACGCGGACTGCATCCTTGCCGAAGACGCGTTTGAAGCCTGTCACCCGGGCAATCGTGTGCCCGTTTGTTACTATGGTGCCTACTCGCATTTTGCCTCCACAGGGTTAGCGAACTCGTTAATCAGGCCGTCGATTGCTCCCCATGAAGCATCATCAGCAGCAGAAGCAGCACGAGCAGCACGAGCAGCACGAGCAGCAGCATCAGCAGCAACACGAGCAGCATAAGCAGCATAAGCAGCAGCATAAGCAGCAGCACGAGCAGCATAAGCAGCATCAGCAGCATAAGCAGCACGAGCAGCATAAGCAGCAGCATAAGCAGCAGCACGAGCAGCACGAGCAGCATCAGCAGCAGCATCAGCAGCATAAGCAGCAGCACGAGCAGTACGAGCAGCATCAGCAGCAGCATAAGCAGCAGCACGAGCAGCATCAGCAGCATCAGCAGCAGCATCAGCAGCATAAGCAGCAGCACGAGCAGTACGAGCAGCATCAGCAGCAGAAGCAGCAGCATAAGCAGCAGCACGAGCAGACTTCTTATCAATGATCGGGTCCAAGGCATCCAATTTAACAGCCCAATCAACCAATCCGGCCGAACGAAGCGCCTGCGCGGCGATCACGCGAACGGCCACGTCTGCGCAACGATACCCACGGCGGACTGTCTCAGTCTCGTCTCGCCGAGTGTCCAAAAGCCTCGGAGCCATGGCTAGGCCCCAAGCGGTTCGCGCCTCATCACTCTCCCACGGTCCGTCATTCCGAGCTATGACCAGCCGCCTCAATACAGGGCAGACGCAATGCACGTCGTCTGTCGCCTCGCCAATCGGTTCGCCTTTCCGCAATCGATCCATTGCAACCGCCAACGACATGACGCACGCCTTGCGCTGGTCGTAATCGCCGATCCCAGCTGTCAGGGTGAAGTCGGCTAACTCTTTTGGTATGTCCATACAGTTCCTTTCATTCGCGAGTTAATTCTCGCCCGGACGCCACGACCGACCACAGCCATGGAGTCACGGCGGGGATCAGCCTCGGGCTTTTGCGATGGCTGCTTTTGCGGTCTCAATAATTGCCTTAATGTCCACGTCTTTGGAAATGTCATCTATGGAAACCACACCCTCCAACGCATCCAACATATCAGGAGCCGCCGCGAACAACCGAGCGTAACGGGATTGGTGTTGGCAGTCTGTCATCTGGGAAACCAGCGATCCAACGCCAAGAGCCCATTCAGTCTCATTGTGATTCCAATCGATCTCTGTGTTGGCTGTCACTATCCATCGATTGTCATGTAGCGGATGCTTTCCTTCATTCTTTGGATCCGCCATCACCTTAAGCCTGGGGAGCGGTTCAGGCTTTTCAACCTTCCTGTGCTCTCGCGCGCGTCGCAACGCTTCTTCAAAGTTGGAATCCTCCATCAGATCAAAGATCGAATCTGTCAGGTTCTCAATTTGCGCTTCTTTATCCATATGTGTCCTTTCTCTTGCGCAGCATAATCACTGCCCTCTACCTCCGACCAATCGAAGCCGACCAAGCCAGGGGTAGATAGCGGGGGTTAGGCATCAATCACCACAATTGCAACTCTCACGTTTGTTCCCTGCTCAGAAAACGCACCATCTGGAAGGTCGATCCATCGGCCCATCGGTTTCAACGTCTCAGCTTGTCGAGGTCCAGCAGCGCAAAGCGATACCAGACGGCCGCCCGGCCTCAAGAATCCAACCGCATGCAAGATGTGCTTCACATCCGATCCATGAGAGAAAGGCGGGTTCATCACAATCCGATCGAACTTGCCCAGATCGCCGTTGCATTCGAGAAAGTCTTTGTGATGCACCACATAGCCAAGCCGATCCAATCCATCACTCAACGCCTTATTAATCTCCACGCACAAAAGCGTGCCTTCTGTGTTTCTTGCAACCTCTGCGGCTATTGAACCCGTCCCCGCAGACGGTTCAAGCACTCTGTTCCCAGGTTGAATGTCCGCAATCTCAACCAGTCGCTCGGCCAACTCCGGCGGAGTCGGAAACAATTGGGGCGCCGTCACAACCTGGACGCCCGACTTGGCCGTCTCGCGCAATGCCAGGAAGGCTGCGTCGTTATCTGTTTTCTGTTTCAAAGTCTCCTCATGAGCCTTCTGCGCCCAGTTATCGCGGAACGGTTTCGGCTCCTCGCTTACATTCTTGCGGCACAACCCAAATCCTACCTTGTCGGATGACTCAACCAACCTGCCCTCATCTCGAGCAGCCTGTACCTCGGCCGCTGTCATTACGGCTGTCAGTTTGTCGAACGGTATGACGCGGGTAAAATTCTTCCCACCGTTCCCCCAATTGTCTAGCACCGTGACAGACACTTTGTTCACTTTCTGGATATAGCTCCACCCACCCGACGGCGATGCCCAGCACCGACACGCGCCACCTTTCTCCGGTCCAGTCTTGTCGGCCACAGTCCCGCCATCCGCCGCAAGCATTGCCCGCTCATACGCCAACCGGTTCGCATAGTGAGAAAGCCAACGGTTGGCTCGCGCGATCACCTGGACGTAATGCTCCAGAGCCTTTTCCTGAACTTGCGCCACTGTCCACGCTGGACATGACGCGTACCTGTCACCATCAGGCCGCAACACGTCGAACGCTGTCCAATAGGATGCATGCACATTTAGGACACAAGGCACGTTCGCCACTCCATTCACGGACTTTACAATCTCCGCTCTATTCTCCTCGCAGATTGCCAGCGGTCGTTTCTCGCCTGTCTCGCGGTTTACGATATTGCAGCCACCTGTCCAGAACCGACGCCCCGACTCGTACGCTTTCACGTTCGCCGCCGTCCTTCGCTCATCGGTCTCAATCTTTTTGATTCGTCGCGCTCTCACGGCCGGCTCTTCCTTGTACTTGGCGTGTCCGATCGCCCCTTGTGCCCGTTCCATCCAGTACTTGGAAGTCTCCCACATCTTCACCGCTCTCCGCATGCCGTTGTCAATCCGCTCAGCATCACGCCGCGCGTGTTTCTCCGAATGATGGCCCACGAGAATCGGTTGCCCAAGCGGGATCCCATCCGTGATCGATGTCACAGCTTGCCGCGCGCGCTCTGCGTCATCCATTCGGCTCTCGCTGTACTCCTCGAACCGCTCCGCCCGCTCCGCAGCCCGATCCACAAGGGACTTGTCCTCGTCCTCAATCTCCTCTGCGAACTCCAGAAGCAAATCTTCCCTCTCAGGTGACCACGCTGGCGCAACAAATAGCTCTTGCTTCGGCGCCCAGATGAAACCAGCAGCCCTCACGCGCTCGTAATCCTCCTTCGCAAGCCTCATTGCCGCGTACAACCGCAGTTTGTTGTCCTCTGGCGAGTATGTCGCCTTGTATGTGTCTCCCATATGTCAATTAGTTGAGTGTTACCCGTCATGTCCGCAGTGTCATCCACCGCCCACTGGCCCCTCAGCGAAGGACCAGGGAGCGAGGGCTACTCACGCCGGAAGCCTGACTCGGTCATGTCCGCCCACTTCGGTACTCCCATACGTTGGCGTCCCGTAATCGATGGACTCTTGTGTGATCGGACCCATCGGAGGCGCTGGACTTGAAGGAGCCCACTTGGTCCACCCGTAACCGTAGCGACTCCGCACCATTGAGCGCGAGAACCATGAGCCGCTGACAGATTGTGCCCATTGCGTTCGCACACTGGATCCGCTGGACTCTCGGAGTTGCGTGGCTTTCATAGATTCGTTCCCTTTACCCACCGAGCCCTTATCAACGCGTGGTTCAACTTATCCATTGCAGTGAGCACGCCCTCTTGATTGTTCGCTATAACGTGCATGAGCATTCCCTCAGAAGCCTCAATCAACTCGTTCAACGCATGAATAGCGTCAGTGGACAATTCTTTCGAAGTCACCGGCTCCTCGACTGTCCGGCAGCACTGCAAGTGCATTCGCCCAACAACCCCCTCCAATTCAATCATCGCACAGTTGCCAGCCACGACAGCCAGACTCTTGGTCCGCACAATCCTTTTGCTGAGGTCGTGACGGTCGTACTCAACCAGCGTCCCCACCGGACACTTCGCGTTCCAATCGTTCACGATGTCTTGTATGATGCTCATACCTCGCCCTCCTTACGCACCCTCGCTCGGTTACATCGGGTACCACCTTCGCTGGGAGTCCTATACGCATAGAACCCATTCACGGACCCAACCGAGTTGAGCTCCCTCACCATTCGCTTCAGATACAACGGACTCGTCTTTTCGATTCGCTTCATGCAATAGCCTTTCACTTCAGAAAATTCGCTCCCAACCGCTTCGCCTCAACCTCGAACGTCGCCGCATCCATCTTCGTCCTACCAATCCCATCAGCCACAAAACCGTCAGGCATCACAATACCAACACGACTCATCGCTTGCGCTTCCTCCCATATCACACCCGCAATGATGCTGACCGTGTTACGCTTCCGGTTGATCGCCAGACACAACGTCTCAGGCTCCACACTCGTCTCAACCACATCCCATCCTTTAATCGTTCTCATCTTGTTTCCTTCGTTTTGTTGTTTCACTGTCACCGTATGTCAATAGTTAACAGAGATTGACAATATGTCAATATGTAATTTGGACTCTTTCGAAGTGCAAGGCAGGCAGACTGTAGTAACCAGCTACATCCGATGGAGTTAGCTAATTGTGATTAAATGGAGAAATCGCAACAAATCGTCCTATGTGTCCGGTCTTTTCCGCCCAATGTGTGCATCACGGACGCCTCGGACGACGCCAGCACACTCACACACACGGCTCTACGTCCTCATGTGTGCGTCTCCAGCCCTGCCCAACCAACTCCAGGCTCGACCAATCCAAAGCCATGTGGTAACCGCCACATATGGACGCACTAATGACGGCGGGCATTTCTTCATCGATTCACAATCCTAAACACTTGTCGAAACGCAAAAACCGCGCAGACAGGGCGATGGTCATCATGAGGACTAGCGATCCAGCGCTTCACGCCATGCGGCTAAGGATCACAATCCGGAAGCTCCTGGCTGACGCGATGACGACCACGAGCCCAGCGATGCGTATCGAGTCGTCGGTAGCAGCCTGTAAGGTCCTGGCAACCTGGATGGAGCTTATCGGCCATCCCAAACGTCCGGTCGCCCAAACCGCCAAGGGCCTCAAGCAGGTGATGGACATAGAGCTCCCGGCAGACCTCGTCGAGCAGGCTGAGTCCACTTCTATGGACTCTATTAATCAGGAAGCCGCATGATTTGTTGGTGTTCCCGCATCGGTCTCGCTGCCTACTAAGCATCGCGATGTATTTCCATGCCCCAAACTGGTCAATTTGGCCGATTTGACGGTTTTGGACCGTTTCGCCTCTTGGAAATCGAACGCAATTGCCCCGCCAAGGCGTTTTTATTGGTTGGGTGCTACCTGGATATCCCCCCAATGTGTCCGATCGCATGGCGCCTATGCCACGCTAGCTGGCTGCGTTGTGCCTGGGTGGGGTTGCATGGCTGCTGTGAGGGTGGGCAATGGATTGTTTACTCGGGCTGAGGGGGTGGGGTGGGGGTGGGGTGGGGGCAAAATCGACCCCACGGCTTCCAGCGTTACCTCCCCCTCTCAATACTTGGGTCCCATTCCTAAAAAACCCTCAAATTTACCAGCAAAACCGAATATTCGTTCACCATCGCAAAAAGCAT
>JAAOEI010000619.1_pt1 | contig 13474 bp, 13 predicted proteins | sample 7059261 | NCBI WGS metagenome assembly JAAOEI01 (sample SAMN14008812, study PRJNA610033) | viral metagenome | isolation source: viral particles filtered from seawater | place: China: Hangzhou Bay, Yangshan Deep Water Harbour | collected 2017-10-31
TTGCAGCTCTACTCGGCGCTCTTGCAGTCGATCAGATACTCGATGGGCTTCCCGTACCTGACCGAAGACACTGGCGCGGCGGGGCGTCCACTGACTGACGCCGACAAAACCAACGCTATGAAGCAGATGAGCAACCTCCTGAAAGGGAAGAGCGACATTGCTTTCTTCGCTGGCAAGCTAAAGCCGGAAATCCTCGCGTCTCAGACTCCCGCAATGCAGCAGTTCGGCCCGCTGGCGCAATTCCAGGCCGAGCGGAAGCAGGCGGCGGCGATGAATGCGCTTAGTAACCTCGGAATGCGTGGCGTAGGCTCGCGCTCGCTTGGCGAGGTCGTGCAAGACGCCGACATGAGGGCGCTGAAAGGTCATCTTGACCTATTCATGCGCAATGTTTCGGGCGACTTCCAAACGTGCGGGACGCTGATGAGGACGCTCACCGAGCTTGAAGGTGAGCATCCCGACCTTGCGCCGGAAATCGTCATCCGATGGGACGATGGAAAGGCCGAGAAGAAGAGCCGGGAGCACTTGGAGATGGTGGCGAAGATGGCGCTAGAGGTTCCAGGGTTCGCCACGCCGTCAACGGTTGACTGGCTAAGGGATCAAGCGGGGGTTCCAAGTGACTGACGTTGCCGCAATGGCTGGAATTAGCGCCGCTGAGCGTGAGATTGTCGAGACGGTCCGCGTTCAAATCCTTGGGATGGACGAAACCGAATTCATTACCGAGGACGGCGGGACGATTGTCGTCGGCGGTCGCGACCTCGTGCCCGGTTACTACGAGACGATCGCCGAGGACATGAGGGCGCGCGGTGATACCTATATCCCGCAACTCGTCGAGCACGAAGGCCCCGCCGTTGGAATGGTTCGGGAACCGGAGATTGACGACGAGGGGATCTGGTTAACTGTCGACCTCTGGGCCGAAGGTGTCGAAGCCCGCTACGGTCGCGATTTCGTCTCGGCGTTCTGGCGATTCGGCGACGTTGGCGAGGACGGGAGACCGCGCACGGCGAAGATCGTTGAGAACAGCTTTACGCCGACTCCTCAATTCTCCCTTGCGCAGACGCCTGTTTCCGTATTAGAAACAATGGCGGATGAATTGTTTCCGATTGCCGCAACAATGCGCGCGGCTGTCCCACCCACCCCAAGAGAGCCCAGCATCATGACGATCGAAGAGTTGATCGAAATGTTCCGCGCCTCGGATGAGTTCGCCGAGCTTATCCGCGAAGTTGTCAGCGCCGGAGCGGAAGAAGTCGAAGAGGCCGAGGCCGTCGACGCAGAAGAGGAAGCCGCCGCCATGGACGGAGAGGCCGCGCCGGAAGATGTCGAGGACGTCGCCGCTTCGGTTGTGCGTGCCCTCGACGCCGTCGCCACCCGTCTTGAGCGAGTCGAGAAAGCTACCGCGGTTGCGGCATCGCTTCGCGGCTCTGTTTCGTCGGCGCACACCGGCCCGAAGGCTGGTGCCGCGTACCTCGTCGAGCGTCTTGAAAAGGGCGTGCCTCTTGACGAAGCCATCTCCGAAAACCGCAACATCACCCGAGGAGCCTAGGCTATGGAAACCGGATTCTACAACGGCCCGCAACTGACGGGCGAGGCGATTGACGCTCACGTCTTCGTCATGATCAACCCCACGCCGAACCCCGACACGCTCATCATGTGCGACGACGGTACCACCGCATCGATCGCGATGGTGTCCACGGTCGCGCTTGAGTCTGGGCAGTCGCTCTACGGCATTCAGAACAGCGGCATCGCACGCATCAAGTGTGCGGCAGGTCAAAACCCGGCCGCGGGCGCTCGGCTGACCTCGACGACCGACGGAGAAGCCACCGCAGCGACGACGGCGGATTATGTCTACGCGGTCGCGCTGGAGCCGGCGACGGCGTCCGGTGGCTACGTCATGGCGCAGCTTGTCGCGATGCCCGAAGTCATCGCCTAATCCCCACACCCTCACCATAAGGTAGACAGATGCCGAATCCGAACGACGCACTGCCCACACTCTTCCGAGGGTTGTGGAAGAAGCACACCGACGCCGAGCAGGGGGGCACGCCGCTCCCCGAACTGGCGATCGCTCCCCACGTCACGCAGAACAGCGAGAACGGACAATACCAGGTCCTCAACACTCGCCTTTGGTACTCGGTCCAGGACCAGAGCGCCTCTGCGACGGCATGGGATGGCGACGCTGGCCCGTTCCTCGACCTGGACTATTCGACCCTGACGACGGCGCTTCGTCCGTTCCAGAGCCGACCGGTCCGAATCACCGACGCCGTCCGTCGGATGCTGGAGTCGGAGAACCCCGACCTCGGCGTTCTTCAATCGGGCCGTCAACTCGTCGAGAAGGCGATCCGCGGCGCTCTTGCTGCTGAGATTGCAACCGAGGTTGCAGCGCTCACCAACGCGGGTACGCTCGACCTGACGAACACCCTCACGGACGTCGGCAAGAGCCTCGCCGAGTACGCTGACACGATTCAGGAGAACACGGGGGCTGAGCGCTCCAACTTCGTGTTCTGCTGCGGTCGCAAGGCTCTGACGCGGATGAAGACGAACAACGACATCATCAAGGAGTACGTCGGTCGCGCGTCGACCGGTGGCGCAACCGCTGGTATCGTCAACGACGCTGGCGTTCGTCAGTACTTCCGAGAGGTTGCCGACTGCGAGTTGATCGTGATCGACCGGGTCACGGGCGACGCATCGGGCACCGCTGGGTTCCAGTGGTCGACCACTGCGTTCTTCGGTGTCTCGCAGGCTGGAGATCTCCCGTCTTGCCTTAAGACGTGTTCGCCAGATGCCGACCTTTACGAGCTCCACATTGACCGACTTCGCGCCTTTGAGAAGGGTGGACCGGGCGACGTGATGATCGCGAAGGGCTCGCTCGATGTCGTCACCGCTGACAGCAGCCTCGGCGCTAACTGGACGCTCACCCTGTAGGACTCTAGATGGCGGCTGCCAACACGTTCGGCGTCACTGCCTCGACGCTCTCCGGGCGTGTGGCAGACCTGACCATCTCCGCGGCTTCGTCTCCGTCCACGACCGATGTTACTGACATCATCGCGGACGAGGCGGAGTCGATTAGGGGAATGGCGACGACCCGCGGCATTACGACCGACGGGATGACCTCTGCGGACCCTGCCTATGGGGTCTTCAAGGGCATTCTGGTTTATCGTGCTGTGGCTGCTCTCATGCGTGCCCGAGGACGCGGAGAGGAGGCCGACACTTGGCGTCGACAGGCCGACGCGGACTGGAAGCGGCTGGCAGAGAATCCGCAAACGGTGGATGCTAACGCTACGGCTGACCTCGTCGAGACGGTCAACCAGTGGCACGAGAGAACGGGCAACGCTAACGGCCAGGACACTTGGGACCTAACGGGTGCCGGTCGTATCGTTGGCGGGGGTTCTCTGTAGATGGCACGCTCTCGCACACCGGCACAGTACCGCGCGGACATCCGCCGTGCTGCGCGTGGATTCAAGGGAGCGGCTACGCTCTCCCGTCGGCTTGGCTACAACGCCGAGACGATGAAGAAGATCCGCAAGATCGTTGCCAAGAACAACGCCCTCAACTGGGCGAGCAATGGCACGGCAAGCGGTGGGCGATGGGCTGGGCAGGAAGCCGGGGCGACTCGTCTGGTTGACGCTGTCGATACCGGGAAACTCAAAGAGCACGCGACGACGCCGTGGTTGATGAAACCGCGTGTCACGAAGTCGCGCATCTACATGAACGTGCCGAAACGGAAGGTGCCTTACATTCAATATCTTGGCTCCACCGTCATGGGGTGGACGCCGCTAGGCGTTCGCGACCTCGAGGTGATGGTGCTGCGAGAGTTGGAGAAGGAAGCGAACCGGGGGTTGCCTAGATGACCGGCGTTGCGACATTACAGCGCCACGTAGAGGACAAGGCGCGCGTCGTCTGGGACGGCTACCTCCGCTCGTCTTTGTCGTCGATGTCAATTCCTGGTGTGTCTGACAGGCTCGACGCGCTGCGCATTTCGGTAGGGCTCGACCCTACGACGTTGCCGCCGTCTGCTCTGGACACGCTTCCCCGCGTCGACCTCTATTGTACCGGCGCCGAAAGCGCTTACGACGTGACCGGCTACAACCTCGATGCGGTTTACACGTACGAGGTCAGCGGGATCTCTCAGTACGACGAGAGCGACCCGAGCGCGGCGGCACGGTCTGCGTCAGGACTGGCGGCGGAAGCTGCGGAGATTCTCGAACAGTATCTACGCGACCAAAGCGGGGGCGCTGGCTGCGTCTACCGGGTGGACATCGCTTCGCCGGTGTCGGCCCAGGTGACTACTCTCGATTCGGGCAACGGTCGTCACTACACGATGATCGCGACGACTCAGGTCGATGTGTACGCGCGTGCGACGTTCGCGGATTCTCCGACCTACGCGGACCCGACGATTGACCCCGGCAACCCTGAGCTCTTCGTTCAGTCTGCGGACATCACGAGCGGGCTTGACGCCGACACAGGCCTCGGCACGGCGACGGCGAATCGACTGTCGACCTGGACGACGACCACGGCGGCGCTTGCGGGTGCTACTGCGGTTCACGTTGACACGGCGCCGGCGTTCTCGTGGGGCGCTGGCTCGACCGTTGACATTTACCTACAGCGCCACGGCGCGACCGTATCGGGCACAACTGACAGCGCGGTCACGGTCACACTAGCCACCTACGACGTTCTGGATGGCGACCGCTGGATCATCGTGGTCACAAACGACGGAACGGACGGCAATCGAACCCTCGCCACTTGGGCGATCACTTGGAGTGTAAGCTGATGAACAGTCGAAAGCTATACAAAGCAAAGCGTCTCTTGGCCCGCACGCCGGGTCTGATTACTCGCGAGCGCGTGCGCCGCATTCTCTTGTCGTCTGGGCTTCGCCCGTCGCCTGAGTTGATCGACGCGTTGATGATTCCGGCTGTCGCGTCAGAGTCAGAGCCTGTGGAAAAGCCTGTGGAAAAGCCTGTGGAAAAGCCTGTGGAAAAGCCCGCAGCGAAGAAGGTTGCCCCGAAGGCCGACAAGCCGAAGGCCCCGGCGAAGAAGAAGACGGCCCGCAAGTCTGCGGCAAAGAAGACCGAGGAGGTGAGCAATGGCTAATTCTGGAGGAGTCCGTCAGGACAAGACACGGTTCATCGTCGGCGACCTAGAGGCCGCGGTCGGGACCTTCGAGTTTAACCCATCGTTGCCGAGCGGTTCGGAGCTTCGGCTACCGGCCCGCGCTGAATCGCGGTTTCTGCCGACGGATGCGGAGTTGATCGACAACTCGGAGGCGCTCGATGGATACGCCGGGAGCATCGCGGGAACCCGCGGCGCCATCGGCATGGGCGGCACTCTGGTAACGGAGCTCCGCGCGAACTCGGTCACCAACGTGTTTCCGACTCACGTCAAGCAACTGCTGGCGTCGGGATTCGAGGCAAGCGACTATAGTGATCCGGTGTTGACGCTTATCCCGTCCACGCAAGCGCTTACGAACTGGCCCGGCGAGACTGGCGGGACGCGCAAGCCGGCGTCGATGTCGCTGGTTGAGTGTCTGATTGATGGCCCCGATCTCGGCGCTGCGTCCAGAACATCAGCTACGGACGAGTGGACCGGCATTCGTGGCGCGGTTCTCGCGACAAAGATTACACTCGGCACGAACGGGCTGGTTCTCTACACGTCAGAGGTCACTGGTCAGGTCGTGAACAACTTGATTCTCGACGTCAGCGACACAGACCTTTCGGGCTTCGGCGCTGAGCCGACGGGACAGGGCGACATTCCAGCCGTCGTTAAGGGCGCGACGCTCACCGTGAAGTACCACGACGAGGACGCACACTCTGGCGGCACAACGATCACGCCGGCCCGTATTCGGTCGCTAGAAATCGACCTTGCTCCGAACATCGTTCGCATCGAAGACCCGACCGCAGACGAAGGATTCGCGGTGTCGCCGGTTTTCTATGACGGGGCGGTTGGCGTATCCTTCGAGATGGCCGACGAAGCAGACTACGACGGCGGCGTCACCGCTGGCACTATCATGGCCGGCATGAAGTCGGGCCGCGGGTTCGTGGAGATTGATTTGACGTTGACGCTTGATTCGTCGTTCACCGTTGACCAGACGATTCAATATCATATCCCGCGGATTCAGTACGACGCCGAGCGAACCAACGCGGACGGGGCGCGAGCCTTCACCGTGACGGGCTCGGCGGTGCGAGAGGCGCGAGGAACAGACCCCACGACGCAGCCAATGATTAAGGTGGTTTACACCCACGGCACCGCGTAAAACCCCAAGCTCGGAGGAGGAGCATGGAACTACGAAGCAAGGAACCGTTCGCCTTGGAATACGACGGACACGAGATTACGGGAGTGGTGCGCGTTGCGACCGCCGCGGAGAAGATTCGCCATTCGGCGCGCGTCGACCGCGCTCGGAGTACTGACGACCAAGAGGCAATTATCATCGCAATGGACGACGCCGTCGATGCGGTGCTGGTCGGTTGCAACATCACGGTGGATGGGCAGGGGCTCGACGAGGTCGCGCGCGAACTCTACGTCGGGCTCTTGCCGCTGCCGGTAAAGCTGGAGGCGCTCAATGCGTCGTTCGGGCTGGGCGACATTGGCGAAGCTGCGGAGGGAAACTCCGAGCATGGGCCAGGGAGCACGTAAGAGGTGACGACTGCCGACGAAAGCCGCACGCGTCGCGTCCTCCGCTTTGCGGGACGGCTCAGTGCGCGTGCCCTCGTCGGGAGTTGGGCGGATTCGAGCGTTGGGATTCCACATACGACGTTCTTCAGGCATTGCGCGACGGCTGGATTGACTTGCATGGGGTGGATGCCGTGACCTACCGAGACGTGCTCCACCTCAACAACGCGATCGCCGATTACCGCTCTCGGCTGCTTACGTCGATTCGTGGCGAAGCAAAGGCCCGCGGCAAGGATGACGCGTGGGTGGCTCGCGAATTCGAGAGGTTAGCGAATGGCTAAGGCGACGGTCGGTCTTGATATCGACATCAACAGCAACTCGGTTGCGACTGCAACGCGCCGTAGCGATGCGCTGGCTCAATCCACCGACAATCTGACGCGCGGGCTCCGTGGCCTTGGCACTGGCGTTGCTGTCGCTGGCGCTGCGGTCGCTGCTGCGGCTGGCGGTTTGCTGGTGATGACTCAGCGCATCGCCGATCAGGCCGACGAGATCGCGAAGCATTCGACGCGCATCGGCGTAACGATTGAGTCCTATCAGGAATTGTCGCACGCAATGGAGCTTTCTGGTGGCAACATCGGAGAAGCGAGCGCGGCACTGCGCCGGCTGTCGGGCAACATGCTGGATGCGTCTCAGGGCGTCTCTACAGCGGTCGAGGCGTTCGACGGGATCGGTGTATCGGCTTTGACGGCAACGGGCGGTCTGCGCAGCGTTGACGACGTTTTGGCAGACATTGCGGACGAGTTCGCGCAAATGGAGGACGGGTCGGAAAAGACGGCTCGTGCGATGGAGCTTTTCGGTCGGTCCGGCGCAACGCTAATCCCGCTGCTGAACCAGGGCTCGGCGGGCATCGCAGAAATGCGGCAAGAGGCGCGCGAGTTGGGGATCGTCATTTCCTCAGAGACGGCGCACGCTGCCGAGGCGCTAAACGACGACCTGACGCGACTGAAGGGTGTGGCGCGAGGCTTCGCCAACGACATGGCGTCTCAACTTATCCCTCGGCTTCGAGACGTTGCGGATGACGTCGAGCGGTTCGCGCGGAACGTCCGGCGCGGCAATGTCGACGTGGGCAGGCTCGCAAGCGAGGGGCTAGAGGCGCTGATCGCCGGCCTTCGGCTTACTGCGACCGCTGCGGTGCGAACGGTGCAAGGGCTGCTATTCCTTCAACGTCAAACGCTACTCGCTCGCAATAAACTGGTGTCGTGGTTCGACACCTTGGAGAACATCGGGTCACATCTGCCGATTCCGCAGATGCAGGCAATGGCCGCGACGATTCGGGCCATGGGGTTGGAGACGGTCGACCTGACCGAGACGATCACCGGCATTGACGAGACAGTCGCAGACCTGGAGACGTTGCACGGGCACATCCAGCGAATCGGCCAGAACGGACCGGCGCGGGCCGCGGTTAGAGAGCTTGAGGACGCGGTCCTTGGGATGACTAACGCAATGTTCGGCCTAGACGCCGCGCCGGACATTGATCTTGATCCCGACCCAGGCCCCACGCTGGACGCCGCGGAGGCGCTCGACAAGTACAGCCTTGCGGCGAAGAACGCATCGGCCGCGGCCGCTGAATCGGTCAGCCATAACCAGCAAGTCGCGAACGGGATGGCGCAACTGTTCTCGCAACTCCGACACGAGCAAGCGCAACTTGCCGAAAGCAAGGCTCTAGAACAGTCGATGCAGGCAAAAGAGGCGGCGCTGAGGCAGGTGGAGAAAGCGGCGCTAGATGCCGCCGCCGCAATCGATAAAGCAACAAGTGACTCTGAGGACGATATAAACACGCTGGGCGTGTTGGGTCTCTCCGCGCTTTCCCGGCTCACGTCGGGACTTCAAGACCTCTCCCTTGCGGCGTTCTTCCGCAAGGATGGCGACGCGCTCAAAGAGTTCGGCAAATCGCTGGGCAAAATGCTGATCCAACTCGGCACGATGGCGGTGGTTTACGCCGGTGTTGCCGCTCTCGGTAACGTGTTTCCAGCGCTTCAGCCGCTCGTCGGTCCCGCCGCTGCCGCTCCTGCTCTTGCTGCCGTTGGCGTCGCTGCTATCGCGGCAGGTGCGGCGCTGGGAGCGGCAACGGGCGGCGGTGGTCGTCGTGGTCCATCCCGAGGACGAGCGGACGACGGAGCAGGATCGGTGCGCGAGACATCACAAACGACGATCTATAATGTGACGCTCGGTGCGGGCATGTCTCGCCGCGGGCAGTCGCGGGCGTTGCTGGAGCAAGTGTCAAGCGCCGTCGAGGCGGGAGTTTAGGCGATGGCGACGAACTATCCATCACACCCGATCTTTAGCTGGCGCCCGACGATTACGGGAACGGTAGATTACGACGACGGCGTTGTTTCCGGCACGATCGACCTCGCCACGGACATCGGCTCTAGCTATTGGGGTTGGAGTTCGGACGGGTCCGACATCGCGCAGGCCGACAGCATACAGGATCGGCTACTAGAGCGGCTCAACGATAAGATGACCTTTTCGGCGTACTCCGTAACCTACACTTGGCCCGACGGAGAGGCCGCGCCGCCGCGCGCGAGCTACTCGATCAGCCACGGGAGTAACGTTGTTCTGACGTTCGATTCTGACGCGACCGCGCAGCAATTCGGTTTTCCCTCGGGCAACCCGACTACCGTCACCATCACTTCTTTGATCGCCAAGGTCGCGGACTTCACCGACGCCGGCCACTGGCAACCGTCGTGCAGGGGAGGCTATGATGAGCGGTGGGAGGTCAACCCTAACGTGGGCGTCACTGAGACGATCGACGGGAGCTCGCGCAAACTCCGAACGTGGGGTTCTACCCTTACCAGCCGCGCGTTTTCCTGGCCGTCTGTCTTCGTTGCCAACATTCGGAGCGACGCCGCTGCGGAGTCGTCTCAGGCGTCCGCTGCGCAACGCGACACGTCGGACCCTAACTCTCTGCTAGAGAACATGGTGGAAGCCGCTAGGGAGCCAGAGAGCACCGACAACGCGCGAGCCTTTCGCGTCTACACCGCGGCGGGCGTCTATCGCACTTGCTACTGGCTCGACCAGGAGCAGATCACAGACCTGGAGGGGCGGTGTTCGTCGAAGTCTGCACGGCGAATCTGGGAAGTCTCATTCACCATGCGCGACGATGGCTAGCATCTATTCAATCGAGATCGATGGCTGGGGAGAGGTCGGCCCCGCGATCAACGTAACGAACGCCGAGGGCTTCGCGGATGGCACGTTCACGCTAACCACTGGCGGAACGCCACCGGGCACGGACGAAATCGGCGCAATGATTTGGGTCGAGAACTGCGACGCGGTGATTGCGGACGGCTACTACACATTGACCGCCCGCACGGCGACGACGTTTACGATGCAAGCCGCGGTCGCAGACGTTACGGTCACGAGTTACGCCCCGACCGCCGGGCTCGCGCGCATCGAGGATCACTTTAAGATCTCCGACGGTCTGCCGTCCTGGGTTACGGGCTCAAACGCCCAAGCGCGTTGGTATCGGGATCTTATTGGCGTGTCAGAGTCGGCGGGGCAGTCGATCAAGCCGCTGGGCGGGATTGCCACCGTCGACGGCTTCGAGTTCACCGCGGCCCGTCGCCAGGGGTTGGCTGCAATCCTGGCCGACACTTACTTACTCGATACGAAAGGCCCAGTGGTCCTTGGGGCAGCAATAGACGGGTCAGCGGCGACGATCATCACAAAGAGTGCGGTTCCATACGCGGGCGAATCTACGTCATCGCCGACGGGTCCGGCTCAACCAGCATGGGTTGGCACTGAGGCGATCGACGTGCGCGGGACAATTACGGACACCAGCTCAGCCGACGGCGTCACGACGTACACGATGACGCACAATGGTTCGTCGACGTTTGTTGCGCGCGGTGTCTTGCGCACGTTCGCCCGCTCTCATGCGAAATCAACCGCGGTTTTTGGCGGATTGCCAACGCCAATCGGGCAGGTTGCGCGCGCATACGATTATCCCGACGGGCACGCATCCCACGCAGACCGGACCAAGGTTTCCAGGGGCACTGCGGAATTTATAGACCCGAGCAAGGCGGGATGCTCGGCACAGTCTATCGGGTTAGCGTCTGCGCTGTTTACCGAGTCAGGCATAACCGACGACGTCGCCATGATAGACTTTAACCCGTATCTTTATGGATTTGCCAACGGTGCGTCCAAACAGTCTGACGGATCGAACTGGGGTTTTTCCTTGTCTTACGGCTACTGTGCAACGGATTTTTCACGCACGTCATTTGCGCCGGTGGAAGTCTATGAGGACGGGACCGAATCATGGTTATACCGCGCGGGGATACATGTAGAGGTCCAGTCCGACTTCCCAATGGTGAAGCCGGCGCCCGATGCCGAAACATGGGATCGGTTTAACACTGACCGCGGCTTTGCCGGTGGTGCTGGACCGCGCTTTGTCGACTCAAGCGGAAACGTAACATTGTTGCCGGTGCTTCAAACGGTTTCGGATGGGAGCATTTTCGCCCCGCCGTCTTCTATAAACGAAGAGGGCCCAGATGGCCGATGGGGGGCCCCTATGTGTCACGTGGTGTTTCCTACGACGTGGGCAAGGTCAAGGAACACAACCCCCTTTCGATTTGGCGCGTCTCGATTGGTTGAGGTTAACCCGGTCGACGCAATTCTTGAGATCCTGACGTCGACGGGCTACGCGTTCAACGGCGACCACGACAATGGGCCGTCCGTCTTCGGTATGGGGATCAACGTCGACCAGTTGGATTCGGCGTCGTTCACAACCGTAGGCAACCGACTTAACGGCGAAGCGATTACAGCGGGGACGATCGCACTTATTAACGATAAGGATGGCGAGTCGCTCCGCAAACGCCTGGATGTGCTCTTGCAGACGTACGGGCTTGCGCTGGCAACGACGACCTCAGGCGATATCCGCCTGATTGACCTGACGTTCACCGACTACGACACCGCGCTAACGCTAGACGAGGGGGACCTTGTCGGAGGCGGAGCGCGGCTATCGATTGGCTCGGCGGGTGCAGTCGAGGGCGTGTCGATCAAGTTTAAGCGCCCATGGGTAAGCCCTGGACGGCCAGACCACGATCATACGTTGATTGCTCAAGCGGGATCGGGCGGACTCATGGAGACGCTACACCGCTCTCGTGGTCGCCGGGTGTCGATCAATCCATGGTTCGCGGCGTCAGTAGATCCAACGTCGCATCAAAGCCTTGCAGTTCGATGGTCGCGGCTGATTGCACAGACAAACGGCGTCGTTGGCAAAATCACGTGCAACGTCGACCCTGGATACACGGGGCAGGTGGGGGATACCGTCGCCGTTACGCTGCCAGCATTCCCGAATGCGCAGGACTCAAGCGCGATGAGCGGAGCTCTGTGTCGAATCGTGGATAGAATCCATGTCTCTCGACCGGTTGGCGAAAACCCGCACGACGAACTCACGCTTTTGGCCTACGGCGTGACCGCTGCCGATAAGCCGCGAGAGTGGGCACCGTCCGGCGTTGTGGCGTCGGTTACGTCAAAACTTGTGTTCGACCTCAAAACGTCTACCTATTCGGGCTCCGACTACGCGAGCGACGCGGTGAGTTTCGCGGACGGCGTCGACGTCGACATTTACGATGCGAACTGGTCGTTGCGATCTACCGTCTCGCCTGGAACCGTGTCGAGCACTGCCGGCGATACGGTAACGCTAAGCGTTGCCGCGGCGGGTGGCGGTGGCGATGTGACGCCCAACGTCGGCGACAAGATCACGCTTGCCGCAGAATCGAACCAAAGCGTTCCCGAAGCTGCGAAGTGGGGCTGGCTCTCGACCTCTACACCCGGCTACCTCTGGCGATGACTTGGACACCGATAAAGGACAGCGACTTTCCAGCCGACGAGGCCCCGCTTGCGTCAGGGATTGGCGTGGATTTAGAGGTCAACGTTGATCACAACCTTGCGCGTCGGCTGAAGCGTCATTCAATTACCTACAATTTGGGGCCGACTTCGACGAGCGGCGGCACTCCTCCAGCTGGCGACTCAACGTTAGTCGGTCCCACCCTAGACGTCGCGGGTTCGTCGACCAGCGACACTGAGGCGATCGGGCTAAAGCTCAGTTCGCCGCCAACAATGCCGATCGCGGTGCCGCTTGGAGCGTGGCCCCTGTCCGCTCGCGCCACATCTCTGCGCCTCGTCGTTAGTTGCACAACGGCCAACGCGAACGTCGATCTATACGCATTCGCGGTGGTTGGAGGTGCGGCGGTGCCGATGCCGCCGCTTGTCGGGCTTGAGTCCGACTCAGAGGGCGTTGTGTCTTTCAACTCGACGATCACCGCCTTGGACGCGCACGCGACCGTAGGAACGTCTACGCCGTCGGCGGCAACGCAGAACGGGAAGCCGGTTGCGCTGACGATCGAAATCCCAGGCGCGCGCCCCGACTACGGATATGCTGGGTTGACGGACACAGTCCACACCTGCCGGCTATTCCTCGCCGTCCTGTCGTCTGTCGGCTCGCAGGACTCGGCGCAGGGTCAAAGCTCGGTTGACTCATTCGAGGAGGGAGGCAGACGCATCACCTGTTCCGTCAACTGGAATAGCACATGGGGGCTAAACCCTGGACCGTTCCATCGGTGGCTAAAGTTCCCCGGAACCTCCGATTCTGAGATTTCTACGGATTCCGATGCGTGGCTCCCGATGTGGCGCGGCGTTCTCCAGGGTCGCCCCGGCAACATCGACAATCCCGGTTCTTCATCGACCTCTTCATTCGTCATTCACCCCCCGATTGGCCTAGATTCTGCGTTGCGGACAGATTCCGACTTCGAGATTTACAAGGTGGGAGAGATCACGATTCAGTCCGTTAGCATTCAGGAGGTCGGCACATGACGAAGGC
>JAAOEI010000620.1_pt1 | contig 13472 bp, 22 predicted proteins | sample 7059261 | NCBI WGS metagenome assembly JAAOEI01 (sample SAMN14008812, study PRJNA610033) | viral metagenome | isolation source: viral particles filtered from seawater | place: China: Hangzhou Bay, Yangshan Deep Water Harbour | collected 2017-10-31
GCGGTAGGGGGGATGGCGATATGTCTGATGCTCTGACACCGTATTACCAGCATGGTGGAATTACCATCTACCACGGTGACTGTCGGGAGATCCTGCCTCAGTTGCAGCCGGTTGATTTGGTGCTGACAGATCCACCGTATAACGTGGGCGTCGAATATGGCACCCACAACGACACGATGGCTATGGCTGAATTTGTGGAGTGGGCGACGGTGTGGTTTCGACAATGCCGGGAGCTATCGCAGACTGTTTTGATAACTGGTCAAGCCAGGCTGCCGCAGTATGCAGTTATAGAGCCCTGGACATGGTTATTGGCATGGTACAAACCGGCTGCGATGGGTCGCTCACCTGTAGGCTTTAATCATTTTGAGCCCATCGGATTATGGGGCAAAGGGTCGCAAGCTGGTTTGCCAGATGTGATACGCGCAATGATAAAACCAGTAAACGGCTACGGTGGCGGTCACCCGTGCCCTAAGCCGATTGAATGGGCCAAGGGGCAGCTAATCAGATTCCCCAATGCTCAGATTGTACTCGATCCGTTTGCTGGTTCGGGCACCGTGTTGCGTGCCGCAAAGGATGATGGTCGCCAGGCAATCGGCATCGAGATCGAGGAGCGCTATTGTGAGATCGCAGCAGAGAGGATGCGGCAGGAAGTGTTGTTCACATGACAGACGCATCAGACTACGCCGAGATCATCCGCGAGAAACCCTGGTGCTGGGCTTGCGGCCGGGATAACCGCCAACGTCCGAAGTTCTGGGCGGGCGCCCCGTGGTACTTGCAGCGGGCCCACATCGCAGCCGGCTCGGGCACCATGCCGCGTCTGGTGGATAGGCGGGCCATTATCGTCTTGTGCCCCCTCTGCCATCACGTCCACCGTCACACTGGCGGACAAGTCGTCAAAGTCAATGGTCAGGACGTACGCACCCTGGGAGACGAACACACTCTCTGGATCAAGTGCGTCCGAGATCCAGAGCACTGCTACCCTACGTGGATCTCAGAGCACTGGATAGGCAACCCACCAGCACCCAATGAACCCACATGGTTACGAGATGAGTACGCAAGCCGCCAAGGCTCAGCATATTAGTCTGCCGTGGCCCCCTAGCGTCAATCACTACTGGCGTGCTCGCGGCGTCAAGCGGTTTATCTCGAGCGAGGGCCAGTTGTACCGCGAGGCAGTGACGATCGGCTATATCGACGCTGGCAGCCCGGAACCGCTCGAGGGGCCCATTTCGCTCACTATCAGGGTCATGGAGCCCAACAAGCGGCGGCGGGACTTAGACAACCTGCTGAAGGCCCCCTTGGACGCATTGGCCCATGCCGGCTGGTATCGGGATGACTCCCAGATCCACGATCTGCGGATCTACCGCGGCGGCTATGAGGAGGGCGGGGCTCTGTACGTGCTGATTTGCCAACTAGTGGACGAGCAATGCTAACCTTCGGATCGCTTTTTGCTGGAATCGGTGGGCTCGACTTGGGCCTGGAACGTGCCGGTATGGTGTGTAAATGGCAGGTGGAAATCGATGACTATGCAACGAGAGTTCTGGCCAAACACTGGCCCGACGTCCCCCGCTGGCGAGACATCCGTACGTTTCCTCCCGACGCCGACGACAGTACAGACCACAAGCAGGAAAGCAAAATACGGACGGCCGACAAGCGGTCCAAGCAGGGGCGGACCGAGCTTTGGTCTGCTGGATGTTGTCAGAGACATGCCAAATGGCATGTTGATCTCATCTGTGGCGGTTTCCCCTGCCAGGACATCAGCTACGCCGGAGGGGGAGCAGGAATCGAAGGCGAGCGCAGCGGCTTGTTTTTCGAGGCCCTTCGCGTGGTTCGACAACTCCAGCCCAGATTCGTGCTGCTGGAGAACGTGGCAGCGCTCCTTTCTAGAGGGCTGGACAGAGTATGCGGAGAGCTGGCCCAGATCGGGTATGACTGTGAGTGGCATTGCATACCGGCTGCCGCCGTTGGTGCCCCGCATATCAGGGACAGGGTGTTCGTTGTGGCACACACCGCAGGCAAGCGATTGTCAGGGAACGGGGCGGAACGATCCAACCGACAACCGGATGCGATCATTACGGCAGGATGTGAAAAACAGCGATGGTGGTCAGTTGAACCCAACGTGGGTCGAGTGGCTAATGGGGTTCCCTCCAGGGTGGACAGACTTAGAGGATTAGGCAACGCCGTCGTTCCCCAGGTGGCCGAGTACATCGGCCGCCAGATTTGCCAACTAGTGGACAATCGTACATAATGCCCGCCGGAGGGCAGGTGTGTGATTGCACCGGGTATGACAGACGTGCTGGAGCGTCTCGCGCGGCTAGAGCGTATTCTGCTGCGTCTAGCGACTATCCCGGAGCTCGCTACTCTGCTCTCAGAGACCGAATGGGCCCAGTTACGCGAACAAGTCCGCAAAAACGAATGGGAGGCAGAGTAATGCAATTTCGACTGATTGGCATTCTGATCCAGAGCCTGCTGAAGGCCCTGAAGGACCAGGAGATTGAGATTAAGCTGATCCTGGATGACATGATCGACGTGGTAGAGAAGCACATCGCAGCGTCTACCACGAAGCTGGACGACCGGGCCATCCAGCCGCTGATCGACGCGTTCCGTCGGATTGCTGGTATCCCTGACGATATCGGGGGGGATGAAGACTGATGGAATGGCTCACCACGATGTGGACCGATAACCCGCTGTTGCTGGTGGGGATTGCGGTCTTGGTCTATGTGATGTTGGGCGGCAAGGTGCCGCCGTTTTTGTTGGAGTTGTTCAAGCCGAAGACTCCTACGGAACCAGCACCAAACCAGCCGGCGCCGGACATTGACAAGCTCATTCAGCGGTTGCTGCCCACACTGCTGGATCTGTTCACAAAGCAGGGGCTGACTGGGCCCCAGCACCTGACAGCGGGGCACCATCATTGCGAGTCCTTGGCGGGGCTGTGCCAGATCTGCGATATGGCCTGTGAGTTCGAGAAGGCTGGAGATACGGCAGCCGCAGAGGCTTGCTACGCGCTAGTGGTTCCATACATGAAGCTGCACGCCAAGCCATGAACATCAACCAGCGTCAGGTCGCCGCGGGGCTGCTCTTAGCCCTGCTGCTGTATTCCTCACAGAACCAGGGCTGCACGATCAGCCCACCCTCGAGGAATGTCACCCAGATCACGTACGTCTACGAGAAGGACCAAGGCGCGGTGCCGCCGGCGGTAACGTATGCTCTGCGGCAGGTCAACGAGACGACGCAGGTGGCCGCTACAGCCTTCGAGAAGGACCAGCGGGACGGAGATGGCCAGATCCCCGATCAGTATCAAGTCGCGTTAGCAGCGGCCACCGAGGCTGGAATGCCCTGTCTGGTGGTTCAGGTGGGGGATGATGTTTGGGAGATCGTAGATAATCCCCAGGCCGAGGATGACGTATTAGGGGTGCTCGAGTGAAAAAAAAGCGACCAGTCAGGCGGAAGCGGCCCGTCAAAAAGAAGACACCAGCCTACGACTCCACATCGGTTAAGTTTCCCGATACGCTGGTGGATTACGTCCCGCCCAAGGCTACAGGATATCCAGAGTCCAAGGCTGTCTGGGATACACCCGAGAATCTGGAAATGATGGGAGCTCGGGACTTCCCGGACGACTTGTACATCGATCCCAAGGACTGGAAGGACGCAGCCCGGGAAAATGACAAGTACAAGAGTTGGGCGGAATCGCACAGGGTGAAGTGGGGGCGGTTCACGAATCAGAACCCCACCCACGAATGTACCTGTCATGCCCTGGCTCAGTGTTTCGAGGCAGCCTGGCACGCTCAGCGGCTAGGCGAGGGACACCCGATCGCAGTATCACAGATCTCGATATATGCCGAGGCCAATCCTAGGCAATGGGGGGGAGCTGGATGCCAGCAGGTACTTGGTATAGCGATGAGACGGGGCTTCCTGCCGGAACCTATCAGGGGCCAGAAGGACTTGTTCCAGCATACACTGCATGGGACTTGTGGCCGCGGGAACAACGACAACAGCAGCGGCCGGTGGGTAGCGGTCAGGAACTTCCCGGAGGGCTGGGAGACGACAGCCCAGCACCTGAAGCCGACGGAAGTGATCAACCCGCGGACGTTTGATCAGGTCATCTGCTGCCTACTCCGGGGCCGCGCGGTAGGCGTCGGTCGGTCTGGTCATTCGATCCCGTACACTCATGTTGTGTGGCGTAATGGCCAGATATACGCGGGATATAGCGACAGCTACGACGTAGTTCGCTATGATAGCCGGAGAATGATCAACAGTGCCGTGGGTGGTTCTTATTGCATCTGGAACACCACGACGCCGGATGATTGGGCGAACCCAGCTGGCGACGACTCGCCATGACCAGCCCCGGTTTCAATATCTACGCAACGCGGCTAGACGCCCTACGGGTAAGGATCACTGAACTGGAGGAGCGTCTAGCTACGGTCGAGGGACTACTGCATGACTCCCACCAGACTCGCAGCGGGTGCTCTGCTCGCCCTGCTGCTGCTCTCCCAGAGTCCATCACAGTCATCGGAGACATCGAAGCCGCCACGGGCTCCGTCACCTGCACCAGCAGCTACTGCTCCGAGTGTCTCTGTCACGTCACCGCCTGTCAGTGTACAGATTGACACTGCTCCCCGGGTTGCTCCTGCGCCCGGTCCTGATCCAGCCGAGGCGCAGGACACCCTTGTTTTCATCACCGAGCGAGTGATTATCCGTCGCGGTGGGCTATTCGGGCGGCGGCCGATCTACGGCACCCGTACAAAGATGGTGACCCAAGCCGAAGCAGACCGCGTGAAAGCCGCGCAGACGTGCTCAGAGAGGCGTTTGGAGTGGATGAGGGCTAACGACCGCTCAGCGAGAAACACTCGCCAGAAGGCCGTCTGTTTTACGTGAGGACGGTAAGAGGAGTGGCAGGTAGCCATGAGTGAGCTAGAGAAATGGTCAGCGTTAGGCCGGGAGCTGGTACGGCTGCTGGTAGCCTCTGGGGTGGGGACGATTGTACTGATGTCTTTGGCGGACAATCCCTGGGACGGGGATGAACTGGTGAAGGGACCGGCGGCCGGGCTATCAGCTTATGGTGGTGATCGGGGCTTGCGGAAGCTGTTTAAAAGTGACAACGGAGGCTGAGTCGCTACAGCCCAGGACACTGGCAGGGCGTCTGATGGCGAATAATGGTGTTCCTGGCATGTGGCGTGCTGCTGCAGTTGCCAGTTTGACCCTTAACGTGACATTGATCTCGGCGTGGTTTGCCTTTGGTACGGATGTGGTGACGCACGACGACTTGGAAAAGAGCCTGGCGACACTGCCCTATCCGTGGATTGCAGATCGCGGGATCGTGATGGGCCATGTGGCAGATCCTGGAGTGCATGAGAACGATAGCCTGAAGCGGGCGAGAATTCAGCAAGAGCTACGGTCAGCGCTGGCTCCACTGGAGACACGGCTGGACTTTATTACCAAGGAGCTGGAGAAGATATCCCGCAGGCTGGATGACAAGTAAACCATCGCGAGGGAGAGGCGGCAGGGTGTTCTGCTCCAGTCTCCGGCACTTTTGTCGCCCCTCTCTTTTTAGGAGCATGGAAAATGAAAAGGGCAGTGATTTTAGCGACGGTGCTGGTATCGTCTTTCGTGGGCGGTGCCGTGGCGCAGCAGCAGTTCCGGCCATCTGACGCGGCTGTTGAGCAGTTCACCTTTCTATGGTTCGAAGTGATCAAGAAAGATCTGCACGGTCTGGTGGGCTTTCGCACGTACAACACGGACATGGCTGTTATTTTGACAGCCGAGCGGGTGCGGCTGGCTGAAGCAGAATTAGCTTTGGCCACGGAACTGCACAAGATGGCGATTGAGACTCGCGACAAGGCGCGACCGGAACCAACCCAATAGGAGCGCCGCACAGTCTCCGGCCCCTGCCGTCCCTCTCTATACTAGAAAGGCGGCCAGCATCCATGGGCGAATACTCACCCGTGTTGGCCAGCGCAAGACTAAAGGAGTTAAGACATGGCTTTCTCTGCCGACCACATGACTACGTTTTCCGAGCGTACGAAAAACTGGATTCAGAATCTCCAAAATGCCTACGCCGAAGCAGGTAAGCTGGATGACATTTACATAAACGAATCGGCTAGCGGCACAGATCCAGCGTGGGTTGACACGCCGAATGCCACTGCAGCCGAACATGTCGACGCGATTGTGTTGATGCGTCGTTTGCGGGATGCGCTGGCGCTGGACGGTCAAAGCCAGACCCTGACTGCGGAAGATCAAACGGCTCGCATGACACCATTTTTGCAGTAGTTAGACAATGACGGATTACTACGTAGACAGTGCGGGCAGCGATACATCGACCTACGATACCTGGGCTAAGGCCGCTAATTCTATCGCCACCGTAGATAGTTTGGCGGTCGCCGGTGATCGTATCTTTGTAGCGTCGTCGCATAGTGAGACTAGCACCGGGATCTTGACGTTTGCTAACACGCACGCGAATCCGGTGTTGATCATTTCAGCTGATAAAACCAGTGGTGAGCCACCAACGACTTACACTCGCGGTGCATCAATTGATAGCGCGGCCTCGGCTAGGCTTGTGGGGAGTTTTCAAGCCTACGGGATAGATTTCACGAACGACTGGCTTGACATGACGCAGTCGCTCCGAAGTCTTAAATACTTTTATGACTGTACAGTTCAAGGGAAGCGAATATGGTTTACCAACATTGACTGTAGCCATGTGATTTTTGATAGCTGCACGGTAAAAGTAACAGAAACATCAGCACAGTGGGGATTTCTCGTGGGTAGTGGTGTGGTGGAGTTTTTGAATTGTGACATCCAAGGCACCGGTACGACACCGAAGTTGTTTAAGATCATAACAATCGATGAATTCCATAACGTAAAGATGACAGGTTGTGACTTAAGCGACTGGGATGTGATTTTCACCGGTTCGTCGTCGCCAAATCTTGTGCGTTGTCATATAGCTAACTGTCAGATGAAATCCGGCTGGGCGTGGAGTGATGCAACTACGGCGGAGTGGGGGCGGGAGTTAATAGCGGAAAGCTGTGCAGTCGGTACGCCAGACGCCACTCAGTTAGGTTTGACCGAACATCAGACGATGTTTGGCAAGATCACCAGTGTGACATCCGAGTACAGGACAGGCGGGGCGGATGACGGCGTGCAGGTAAATGAGCACTCATGGAAAATGGATTCATCGGTCAACGAGGCCGTGCTCGAAACCTATCTGGCTCTCAAATCCCAGTGGAACGTGCGTTGGGTGGCTGGTGGTTCATCGATCACGTTGACATGGTACGTCGCGTCGGGCGGGACGTTGAATGATGACGATTTCTGGATTGAGTATTTCTACCCGGACACAGCGGCGACATCGTCAGCACGTCACAAGTATGCGACTACACGTGCGGACCCATTAGCAACACCGGTAGCACTCACGACAGATTCAGCGTCAACTTGGAGCGGTAGCGGGGTGGGCACCAAGCAAAAAATCTCAGCCACATTTACGCCGGACATTGCCGGTCCTGTGAAGTTTCGTGCATGTCTAGCCAAGCCAGCGACAACTGTTTACTTCGACCCTTACGTGGATGTGGTGTAAATGGCGGACAGGCAGATATTCGTCGAAGGTCAGCAACTCCACGAAGAGGGGACCGAAGAATATTTCGTCGAAGGCGTGCAGGTTGTCGAGGATCAGGCGGCAGCAGCCGCAGGCGGCACTCTTTTTAGTTCACTTACAGGCGTTGGAGTCTGATAATGGCTGACAACACGCTTCTCAATTCAGGCTCTGGCGGGAATACGCTGCGGACGCTGGAGGATGGCTCGAGCATCCATTGGCCCGTGGGTGTAGTCGCGTATGCAACGACGGTGGGCACTCCCGACGTGTTGACGGTGCCCACGGCCGCCGCCCTTGCCGATAACACCGCGAATCCGACAACGCTCCTGACTGGCGCGTGTCTGATGAACTTTGACGGCAGCACTTGGGATCGGGTGCTAGGAGACTCTACCGATGGGCTGCTAGTTAACCTGGGGACAAACAATAACGTCACGGTTGATTCTGGCACGGTGACTACGGTTTCGACTGTCACCAACTTAGCTCAAATGGGCGGCGTGGCGATCAGCTTGAACACGGGAGTCAGGGATACTGGTACGCAGCGTGTAACGATAGCGACTGATGACACGGTCACGGTTGATCTGGGAGCAAACAACGATGTCACGATAGATAACAGCTCAATCGTCAAAGCCGAGGACGCGGTACACAGCACGGGCGATGCTGGCGTGATGGCTCTAAGCGTCCGCAACGACACTCTAGCGGCCCTGGCGGGTACAGACGGAGACTATGCCCCTCTCCAAGTCAATGCGTCAGGGGCTCTGTATGTGGCTGTGGATGGCACGGTCACGGTCGGGAGTCATGCAGTCACCAACGCGGGGACATTCGCGGTTCAAGTCGACGGGGATGCGTTGACGGCCTTGCAGTTGATTGACGACGCAGTGCATTCGGAGACCGACGCGCTGAGCAAGGGGCTTTTGATTGCCTTAGATGACGGAACGGATGCACATTTCGCTCAGGCTAATGCGTCAGGTCATCTCAAGGTCGATATAGCGACAGATACGGTAGGAATCGGCGGCGGTACGCAGTACGCCGAGGATACGGCACACAACACTGGCGACACTGGCACGATGGCGTTGTCGGTACGCAACGACACGCTGGCGGCCTTAGCCGGGACGGATGGAGACTACGCGCCGCTGCAGGTAAACGCGACTGGTGCTCTCTACGTGTCGGTGGATGGCACAGTAACGGTAGGGAGTCACGCTGTCACGAATGCGGGCACGTTTGCGGTGCAGGTGGACGGAGACGCCCTCACTGCATTACAGCTGATCGATGATCCGGTGTTCGCGGACGATGCGGCTTTTACGCTGACATCCTCCAAGGTCTCAATGGCTGGCGCGATCCGTGACGATGCATTGACAACGCTGACGGCTGTGGAGGGTGACGCAGTACCGCTTCGAGTAGGCTCGACTGGTGCTTTGCACGTCACCGGCGCGGGCGGCGGCACACAATACGCGGTGAATGATGCTCTAGGAGCAACGGCCACGGGCACATTGGCTCTTGCTAGTCGCGATGACGTTTTAACGACATTGGGCCCAGCGGAAGGGGACGCAACAGAGTTGCGAGTATCGGCCACTGGTTCGTTGTGGACCAAGCTAGACTCCAATTCAACAGTCGTCCATCGGGAGGATGATGCCTTCGCTTCACTGGACGAGGGTATCGCGGCGATGGTGGTCCGCAAGGATACATTGTCATCACTGGTGGGGGCCAATCAAGATTGGTCACCGATGCTGACAAATGCGGACGGCGCCTTATGGACGCAACCAGCACCAGCGACAACAGGCGGTCTTAGTTTTTTCAAGTCGATTGATCTCGACGAGTCAGAGGAAGCAGTCAAGGCTACCGCAGGACAGGTATACGGGATCATTGCGATCAATCTAGCGTCTAGTGTGCGGTATCTAAAAATCTACAACGCCACGGTAGCGACGGTAGTGGTCGGTACAACCGTGCCGGACATCACGATTCCGCTCCCGACTCAAGGAGATACAAACGGCGCTGGTGCGGTAATCAGCTGGCCAATGGGTGTGGCGTTTAGTACCGCGATCACGGTTGCGGCTACAACAGGGGTAGGCGATGCTGACGCCGGTGCTCCGGGTGCCAATGAAGTCGTAGTAACGGTGCTCTATAAATGATCGGCTTTTGGTTCGCGTACATGGGGATCGATGGCGGCGGCGCTGTATCGGTAGTGATTCCGAGTGTGCCTGGTGCGGAAGCGGCATTAGGGTCAGATAGATCACATAGTAAGGTTGCTGATGACCGTTCTCATTCAAAGGTGACAGAGGAATGAGCGCACAGACGATACTAGAGCAAAAATGGCGGGTACGTGAGGGTGACACGGATGTGGGAGCCATCAATTACACGGACTTCTTAGATAGTGGTGAATCGCTCACAGGCACACCCACGGTTGTGGAAGTCACAACCACCGACTTGACGTTAGACAACAAGGCGGTCAACACAGCCAGCCTAACGATTCTCAATGAAACAGCTACAGCGGGAACGGCTATACAGTTCAGTTTCACGGGTCAGAAGGTGACTAACAGCCCATACCAGGTGAGGGTGACGTGTGGCACGGACAGCACACCGGCCAGGACAGTTGAGCGGATTCAAGTGATCATAGTGGAATCATGAGCCTAACGACCTTTGCCGACGGCGAGGCGCTTTCCAGCGTCCGTACAAAGTTGAACAACTTGACCCAGCAGCGGGCTCTGCTGCGGCTGACTAGTTCGGCCGCCACGGGGCAGGCTGATGTGGTAGTGGATTCACAGGTGCCGGCGGATGTGCTGGTGGCGATAGGCTACGGCCAGACCAACGAGGAGATTCACCGTATTTCGTCGAGTGCCAGCCAGACGCTGACGCTGGACTCCAATTTACGGCACACCCATGCGGCTGATGATCCCGTAGCGACGTTTGCCGGTGAGCCTGTGGTTGCGCGGGGCCTCATAGCGAGAACCAGCCCAACGACTCAGACAACGGACAGCAGTACGGCCCTCCAGGCCTTTCTGGATGACCTAGAGACGGAGGATGAGGGTGCGGTGGTGTTGATTCCACCGGGCATCTATGACATTGAGACGAGCATTGTTGTTCCCCAGGGTTGCAAGATCATTGGCGGCCATTTCGTCGGCCAGGGCTTGGCAACAGGGTCAGAGGAAATCTTCGGGACAGCTGAGAATGATGTGGCGTTTTTCAACATGACTTTCCACGGGGATTATCACGACGGGATCAGTTTGGGCCCGTGCAAGCGGTTTGGCATCTATAACTGCACGTTTTTCGGTGGTGACGGATCGGGTGTGCGGCTTTCCAATGTTCAGAAGGGAATCATTCACGGTTGCCGGTTTGAGAAGGGCACCAACAGCCCCTATGAGTCTAATGCGTTGGTGTTTGATGAGGGTGTTCTGAATGCGGGCGGCACGGGCCAGACGTGTGAGGATGTGGTGGTCAGCGACTGCTACATCGAAGGCCCTGATAAGGCCGGTGTGATTTTCAATGATGGCAAGCAGTGTCGCATTAGTAATTGCGTGTTCATCGATATAGCCGGTGATGGTAACACGACTGGTGACGCGATGTCGTTCTACCAGACGAGCACAGGCACCGAGGCAACCAATACTGGCTGTGTGGCCGAGGGCAACCTAGTAGACGGTGCCAACCGCATGGGGGTGTATGTTCAAGGTGCGCCAGAGTGTGTGATCACGGATAACGTGTTCAAGGATTGCTGTAAGACTTTGGTAGAGAGCAGCACGCTGATGGGTGCGGCAATTGGCGTGGCGCCCGACCAGAGTGCATATCCTGGAAGTGGATACTACATCGGGGCCGAGCAGAACACGCTGGTTCAGAATAACTACATCGACAACTGCTCAGGTGGTCCCGGAATCGCGTTTGCTGGGAACAAGGTCCATATAGTCGATAATGTGATTGACTCACCTAAACACTACGGTATTAGTTGCCGAGGCGCGGATCACTGTGTGATTAAGGGTAACGTGTTCATTGACTGTGACACTGATTTCCACAGGTGGGAACCGGGTGTTCTCAGGGACAACACTTGTCAGGGCGGCGGTTCAAGCACAACTGTCGTACTGGATGCCAGTGCGAGTGGCTCGGATGATGCGTATAACGGCACTTACATTCTGACAGACGGCACCAACGGGCCAGGGCAGCGCAGGTTCATTACCGATTACGTAGGGAGCACGAAAACGGCTACTGTCTCAGAAGCCTGGAATGTCGTGCCTAACGCGTCCACCAATTACGTCATCGAGACAAATAGGTTCCACAACAACTATGTGGAGCACGGCCTCTCTAACAGAGGCATCGAGCCACGTGTCTTGGCAGGGCTCACGGTCCACGAGGGCGAAAATGAGTACTTCTGGGAGCGGGGCTTCACGGCTATCACGGATCTGGTAGGCGGCTATCTGGGACAAACAATCCGCATCTACGAGTCATATAGCGGCATCACCTACACCAACAACAGCAACGCGGCGGATGTCGATTCACCGATCACGTTCATCAACAACGCCAATCGCTCGAGCGTCGATGCTGGTACCGCTTCGGGCGGTGTGCTGACACTCCGCAAGGGCGGCTTGAAGTATCGGCCATCCAAGGTGATCCACAGCGACAATGGAGTCAACACAGCCCTTGCCAACGTGATAGACGACTCAACTGGCACACAAGACACTATCACGCTGGTAGCAGCCGAGGATTACCTGATGGTGTGTTTTGCCAGGACGTTCAACAGCGTGTACATCACCATGGGCGGCACAAAGAACGCTGTGGCCTCTACGATCAGCGCGGTAGAGCTGTCAGACGGTCAGAGCGGATGGAATGCGACCACACTGCTCAGAGACCATTCACAGAGCCGAGATATCACCACAGGGCCCAACGGCAAGACATTCTCCACGGATGGCTGGATACAGTGGATGGTGCCAGAGGATGGTTCGTGGGATGACGACACGTACGACACAACCACTGGCAGATGGATGCGGCTGACCTTCTCAGCGGATTGGACAGCCTCCACGCAGATTGAGGAGATCGATGTTAAGTCATGGGGCTGGGTGGAAGTGACCAATGACTAGACACTGTGGATACTCGCTACGTGCTGGGCCAGGTGCTCGAGCAATTGCGGCAGGCTGGTGTCTGCGAGGGGAGCTAGAGGCGATTGCACGTGTTCTACGGGCGCTTGATACCCACAACGATAAGGAAGCAGATGTTCATTTCACGGGAACGATTCGGGTGTGGGATGGCGAAGAGTGTATTGGCACGATTAGGGCACTAGATGAAATGGATTCATCGTCCTTTAGGTTTTGTCCAGAGGAAACGTCAGGCAATGACTAAGACACGCACCTGCCCTTGTGGGGGCCTCATAGTGGCTCAGACGTGCGATCGGTGCGGTCCTAGGAATGTCTACCGGCACAGAGGCAACAGCACAGAGAGAGGCTATGGGGGCCGCTGGAAGCGAGCCAGTGAGCGATACAAGAGACTGCACCCACTATGTGTGTGCTGCCAGGCCATGGGCATAGCAACAGGTGAGCGAGGACGTACGGGCATCCTAGTGGATCACATCGTACCAGCCTGGGTAGCACCTGAACTGTTCTGGGATGAGAGCAACTGGCAGACACTCTGCCACCAATGTGACCAGAAGTACAAGAAGCCCATCGAGCGGAGACTAGGCACACCCGACGCCATCCGCAGTGCGTGGGCACAGCTGATAGATAAGCACAGCCTGCACAGCGGACCAGCCATCTACCAAGGAGAGAGCTGGTGGGATCAATGAGTCGAGGAAAACGGCAGGGCATCGGTAAACGTGGTTTGGGCGCCGGTGCCCTGCTGTCCGTACACGCAGAAGAGGGAGTGAGCGGACCCGCACACCGGGGAGGGGCGGGGTCAGAAAACCGACGGGAGCGACCTGTTCGAC
>JAAOEI010000621.1_pt1 | contig 13450 bp, 27 predicted proteins | sample 7059261 | NCBI WGS metagenome assembly JAAOEI01 (sample SAMN14008812, study PRJNA610033) | viral metagenome | isolation source: viral particles filtered from seawater | place: China: Hangzhou Bay, Yangshan Deep Water Harbour | collected 2017-10-31
GGGCAGGGCGTGAACCGGCAACTGCCGCACCTCTCCGGCGGGCGGGGCGTGAACCGGCCTGAGCGCACCGCTTTCATCGGTGAGTGGATGGCCGCGCTGTCCGCCCGCCTCCGTCACGTCCGCATCGCCTGCGGCGACTGGTCCCGCGTCCTTGGCCCTAGCGTCACCACCAACCACGGGATGACGGCCGTGTTCCTGGACCCGCCATATGGCGACTCCGGCGACGGCCGTGCCACGGTGTACGCGCAGGACGACCTCACGGTTGCCGCTACTGTCCGGCAATGGGCCATTTTGAACGGCAACGACCCGCTGCTCCGCATCGCCTTCGCCGGCTACGACGGCGAGCACGAGTTCCCGACCGGGTGGCTGGCCGTCCAGTGGAAGGCCAGGGGCGGATACGGCCGCCAGAGCGACGGACGCGGCCGTGACAACGCCGCGCGGGGGACGGTTTGGTTCTCGCCGCACTGCATCCGGCCGGAGGTCAGCCAAACGCTGTTCGACATGCTCGCCGATGCTTGAGACCATCATGTACGACGCCGCGCAACGGCTGACATACGACCATGCCCGCGCCATGCTGGACGCTGGCGCATCGCCACGCGCGCTCATCGGAGGCAACGCCGGCATGGCACCCGTCCGCTGGCTTGAGCCGGAGAACTTCGAGCCGGACGACGCCGGCGAACCGGCGCTCATTCTGCCGCTGAGGCGCTACGGGACGCTTCTGGACCTTCTGGCGTGGGATTGGACGGCTGGGCGTCATGGGCGCCTGACGGGGCGCGTATGGGCCTTGGGGGCCGACAATGCTGGGCCGAACCGGATGACTGAGGCGCTGGAGATTGTCGATACGGTCCCGGCCTACCTGGCGCGGCCGTTCGATAGCCTGATGGTGCTGGATGAACGCCGTGCCTGGGAGGAGTTGCGCCACGTCGGACGCCTGGAGACGCGGAACCGCCAGCTTGCTAGGCGAGTAGAGCGAATGATGCAGGCGCCGCCGTGGAAGGGCCGCGTTGCCGTCGCCAGGCGGGACCGCAGCCCTAGCCAGAGAGAATCGGCGCAACCGGAACCTGCGGCTGGTGCTGGTACCTCCCGTCATACGGCTCCGCAGGCTCGTCAAGCCGCAGGAATATCACCTGACAAATCGGCTGTCCCGGCTGGAGCCGGATCGGGACCAGCGAATGGTTCACCAACTCCAGCGTGAGATAGCCCTGCCATCCAGGTTCCAGCGTCGTTGCCGGCATGTCTAGGAACCGCCGGGCGAGCGTCGATTTCGACGTAACGAATCCCATCACGTCGGCCGGCACGCTGAACCGCTCCACGCTGACCGCCAGGCGGGGGCAGAACGGCCAGACAGTCATCGGCCGGTGCAGGTGGACGTGGATGTCGTAGCCGGCCCGTGAGAGGCCACCGGACAGGCCGTGGAGCGGGCGAGAGGGGATGCACGGCGAGACGATACCGAGGCGCTGGATCGTGGCGGCAGAGAGGATTGGCATTGCGTGCCGCTTGGAACTCGCTAGAATGAAGAACGCCCCGGATGGTTAGTTCCGGGGCGTTCTTGGGCGGTCTGTGGGGACAGTCCCGCCCGGTCGGTGCCAAGGACCCATAAATAACACTTATGGATTCCCGGCGCAAGACACGATGTGTCCCCCACGGTTTACCGGACTCCCGCTCGTAAAGTCCGGGTTATAAGTCGCGGGCAATGGTGTCCACTTCCACCCCGCGCCCTTGGCGGCCCTCCGTGAGAGGGTGCAGAGGCGGTGCCAAGCAGACAATGGGGTGGCTCCCAACGTCTGGGTGCGAGCCGACATACAAGTCGCACCGGGGGAACACCTAGTACCCGCCCATTTTCCGGGCGCCCGTGGCCGGGGCCTTTGACGTTAGGAAGCCCTGAAAAGGAAGGGCGGGAAGCGCCAAGGGGGGAAAGTGGGAAAATATGTCCTGTCGCCAAACGTGCTATTGCGTCGCGCAATCATTCGCAATAACGAGACGGGGGAAGCGCCGCAGCGGGCGCCTCCTGTCAGTTTCCTGCTTCCCATTTCCGGCGCAGTTCGGCCTTCCAGCCTTTGGGAGGAGTCCACGGGACGCCCCATCTGGCGAGCGTCCTGCGCGTCCACCCGCCGGCGGGAGTCTTTGCCGCTTCGACCTCTCGCGGCGAAGGGGTGACAGGTTTTGTCGTCGCATCCTCTGGCATGGTGGCCTCCAGTTCCGGCTCACTTCCGCTCGATCAAGCTGCGGATTGCATCGGCCGCTGCCGCTGCGCCACGATAGCGGCCCAGAAAATAGTCCTTATCGGAATCGGTGGCGTTCGCGCCGGTCGGTGGCTTGTGCCACGGCTTCGCCATGCCTTCCGCCAGACGTGCCGCTTTCTCAAGTGCCTCGACGCGAGCCTGCCTGATAAACTCGGCGATATCGGTATGCTGGGTCATTTTCCATCTCCTTAGACGAACCCGGAACGGTTGCTCACTCAGCCTTGTTGGCCTTCTCCAATGCCACCGTCGCCATGTCGTGGGCCATCTGGGCGGACTCGCGACCGACCATCGCGCACGTATTGCCGCAAATGGCGGTGTAGAACGCCAACGCCTTGGCCAGCGCGGCGTTGGCGTTAAGAGCGGTTGCCATCTCGGCGGCGATTTTGGCGGATTCGCACATGGCGATGGTCTTGACGGAATGGCCGGTTGCCGGGCCTACCATGCAGACGTGGTGCTCGCTGGCAAAAACGCTGTTTTCTTCGAGGTTGATTGCATGCATCTTCCATCCTCCTCTGGTGCTGGCGGCAGGACTCAAACCTGCGACCTTCCGCTTACAAGGCGGCTGCTCTACCGTCTGAGCTACGCCAGCGGGTTGTCACTGCGGCATGACGGCGATGACGCCCGGCGCGATATCGGCCAGCACGTCGCCAGGGTACAGGATATGCCATCCAATCGCGGTTCGGACCCAGAACCGAACCGGCCCGTCCTTGCTGCCGGTCGCGACGATGGAGTTGGGCGCGTCCGGCGGTGCAACCCATGCCTGCCGGACGAATAGTGGCGCGTCGTCGTCGGGCGCCCGGCCCTCGAACGTCCAGGTGTCGAGCGTGTAGGTCTTCTGCATCGTTCGGCCCTCCTAGAAGTTGTACCGAGCGGCGCGGTACGCAGCCTTGTCGGCGGCAAGCAGCAGTTCCACTGCGTAGTTCATCGCCCGGACGGGATCGCGCTTGATGGCGTCCGGGTCCATCACGTCGAGCACGTCGTCTACCGTCGCGTTCGGCAGACGGGCGGCTTCGGCGGGGGTGAGGCGTGGCATGGCGTCCTCCAGATTGTCCGGGCCGGCGTTAACCGGCCCGGCGTGTGGTTAGTCCGGCTTGGCGACGATGGTGAATTCGACCACGTTGCCGTCCGTGTCCGTCCACAGACAGGCGCCGCACCTGTCCTCGTGATACCGCGGCGTGACGCCGCGTTGTTTGGCCCACGCTACGACAGGGCCGCGGCTGGCGGCATAGCGTCCGCTGTATTTGGCGGCCTTGCCCTCCAACTCGGCGCCGCTCAGGACGCCCGGCTCGTGTCCGTATGCTAGGACGTGTCGCTGGTAGTGGCCCCAGCGGGGCGGGATATCGGCGGCCTGCACGGTGATGACGCGCCGCTTGGCGGGGCGGTTGGCGACGGTCTCAGTGGTTTGCGTCTGCATAGTGCGTCCTCCCCTCAGTTCGGCTTCCATTCCTCGCCGGACTGGTGCTCCAGCATGTAGACGATTGGCGGCACGTTCAGGCCGGCCTTGAAGGCCCGTTCGATGGCCGCGCCTTCGTCGTAGCCGCGCCATGGGTAGTAACCGCCTGGGCGCCCGTTTCGGTACGGCACCAGCAGCGACGGCCGATGCTCGCTCCACCGTCTGCATCGGTAATGGTCGTCGGCGACTCGGATCGCGTGCTCCCAATCCAGCGGCTTGTTGACGGCGCTGTAGAACGCCACGTCGAAGCACGTACCGTCTTCCCATTCGACGGTTGCCACCGGGAACGGATAGCGGCACTTGTACTTGCCGGTCCCGCGCGGCTTGCGGGGCGCCTTGGGCAACTTGCCGTCGTTCAGCGCCTGCCATACCTGCCGCGCCAGTTCGGCGAACTCCGGCGATTGTTCGTCTGCCGTCTTGAAGCGGTCGAATACGTTCTGATAGCTCATGGTCTGTCCTCCGCGTGCGCTCGTTGGCGCGGTATCGAGGTTGGCCCTCGGCGCCCCGTCTGCACACGGCAGGCGGGGAACGGAAGGTCACGCGCGGTCGGCAATGTCGCGCACTGCCGCCGCGAGGCGCAGGCACGGCTCGCTGTCGGTCTGCGACAGGGCGTCGGCCAGTTCCACCAGCGGCACGTCGTCGCCGTCGATGAATCGCCGGATTGGGGTGCCGGACGGCTCGTTTTCGGGCGACCCAACGAGCGCGTGCAGTTCGTCGCGGATTTCGGTCAACGTCATGGTCGTTTCTCCCTCCATATCGAGGATTGGCCCTCGGGATGGCCCCGTCAGAGACAGGGGCGCACCGGAAGGTCAGTTCACGAAGACGAAGACATACCCGTCTCGCGTTGCACCGCCGACAATCTCGCCGGTCCATCCGAGCTTCTGGCACAACGCCAGCGCCGCGTTTTTGTGGCCGTATTCGTGGTCGCCGTCGATGGGGTAGGATTTCGTCAGGCTGATACCGCTGGCCGTGGTTGCCTTGACGCGGGCCGGCTTGGTATTGGTGGCCGGTAGATGCTTCGTGGTGATGGCTTGTCGCATTGTCGTCTCCCGTGGTATTCTGCAACCCGTTGGTTTGACAGGTTAATCGTTGACTTGGGCGCCCGTCTCTCCGGGCTGTCACGCCAGCGCAGCGGCGTCCCGGCCGGTACAGCTACCGGAAGCATCGCGGGGTAGAGCGAGGCTCAGGCCCGCGATAGGGGGTTAGAGCGGCTCGTCGTGCCAGTAGCCGCCGTCGGCGAAAATCTCCGGGCGGAACCGGAGCCGTAGATGCCGCGGGCGTCGTACGGTGCTATTCCGCCAATTCGATGCGCCAGTAACCGCGGCGACGATTGGCTACGAACGCCGCGAAGTTGCGAGCGCGGATCGCGGCGTCGATTTTCCGCCGCGCGTCGATGGAGCGGCCGAAAGGAACGCCAAACTCCCAGTTTTTTGAGTAAACACCGTGAAGGAACAAGTGGTTGATTGCTTGTCTGCCAGTTTCGTAAACGCACGAGCGTTCAAACGGCTTGACGTTGATATGTGCCATGTATTCCCTCCTACAAGCTGCGGCAGGATTGCCGCGGGCTTGCCGGAGCAGCAAGCATTGCTTGCCGCTCCGGCGAGTTGACGGCGATGCGGAGTTTCCGTTCCGTCTCGGTTTCCATATCGTCCCCTTTATCCAGGCGTTGGCGCCCGTCACTGCCGCCCCGTGTAGAGCGGCAGGTAGAGGCGTCAGGCGCGGATATCGTCGGCCCATCCTTTGGTGCTGGCGATGGCGAGCATTTCCCACATCGCCTTTTGTAGTTCGGCCTTGGAATTGGTGCGCATGTGCTCTTTCGCGTGCTGCTGAACTTGCCGCAGCGAATTGACGGCAATGCGGAGTTTCCGTTCGGTTTCGGTTTCCATGTTTCCCTCCTCTCTCGCGTCTCTGGTAAGCCCGCCAGAGTGACGGGCTGTAGGGTTAGGCGGCGTCGATGCCGGTGTAGTCGTGGATGTGCAGGCCGTAGTGTGCGGCCTCGCGACGTGCGAGCCTCTTGGCGTCGGCCCGCGTGGTGCGCCACATGGTAAGCGGGCCGCCGATCAGCCCGTAGACGGTGACGCGGTAGCCGCTGGTGCCATCGGATGCGGCGACGATCTCGACGTAGTAGCCAGTTCCCATTGTCTCTCTCCCCAGTCAGCCGGCGGAATGCCGGGCTTGCCGGAGACGCGATGCTTGCCGCTCGGGGAAGCCCGCAGTGTGCGGGCTGTAGGGTTCAGAGATTGAGGAACGCTCGGTTAAACTTGCCGAACTTCCCGGTGCTGTAGAGCTTGGCCACGATGGCCCTGTCTTCCGCAGTCGGCGGGGCGACGGGCTTCAAGCGGTGCTGCGGCTGATATCCGCGGCTCATTAGGTGATCGTTGATTGCGGCGTCGGCGCGGCGTGCGCCGTCGTCGCTGTCCCAGTCTGCGAACATCTGAGCGTTTGCCAAATCGCGAGAGATTGTTTTGTAGGTCATGCTGTATCCTCCAGTTTGCCTTGCGGGCTCGCCGGAGCAGCAAGCGTTGCTCGTCTCTCTGGGAAGCCCGCTAGAGGCGGGCTGTAGGGTGCTATCCGACCGCAGCAAGGTCCGTCGTCATGTCGATCCAGCGGGCGGCCCAACCTTCCGGCCGGAACCACGGGGCTAGCGTGACGACGTGGATTGCCGAGTTTGACCACGACGGCCGATCTGGCGCGCCGAGCGGCCTGAGAGCCTTGCGCGGTAGCCAGCAGGTGATGATCTTGCCGTTGCGCGTCTGGCCTTTGAGTTTGATTGCCTTGTCCGTCATGTTGACGACGGTGCCATGCGAGGCCGCATGAGCCATCGTGTTGTGAACGACATTTCGGCCGCAGGCGGTCACGATGGAAACGGTATCGTTTATCTGCATTGTTCCTCTCCCCAACAGCCGGCGGATTGCCGGGCTTGCCAGAGAGACGAGCTTGTGTGTTTGTCTGGCCCGCGGCATCACCCGCTGTTCGGCGCTTAACCCTTACCGGCCTATCCTGCCCTGGGCTCCGCTGGTGGGCTATATGCCCTGCGTCATGTGAATAAAGTAGTGGCACGAAACTAGGGCCGCAAGAGGGAAATCGCGCACCTTGCAAAATTTTTTCGCGCACCTATCCTAGTGGCATGGACGACGATGCACCCAAGGGCAAGGGACGGCCACCAGGCCGCCGCTACGGCGTACAGGTCAACGTCTATATGGACGAAACGAGCTTGGCCCGTCTGGACGAGGCGCGGGGCGTGACGCCACGCTCGGAATCGGCACGCCAAGCGCTTACCGAGTGGACGGAACGGCAGATCCGCAAGCAGCGGCGCGACAGGCCCTAGCCGCCTTGCCAATCGGCAGAAATCCGCTATATTCTGCGGCATAGACTTCGGCACCATGCCCCACCACGCCACTACGGGCCATACCGCCCGCCACAGCCGCCCGGAGGCCCGATAATGGCCCATAGCGCCGCAGAAACAGTGCCCCTCGTAGGCATCGTGCGCGGCGCCGCAAGCTATGTCGCCGCCACCATGGCAGAGCGCGCCCACAAGGCCGCCCAGCCCCGCCCAGAGGCACGCTAATGGCAGGTTTCGGCGCAGACGACGACGAACTGCACAACGTCGCCGTAAGCGTCATGCAAGCGGAAACCGGCAATGTAGGCCCTACAGTGAATGGCGTCGCACCTCGATTGCGCTATGACGGTATCGGCACAGGCAACCATCCGAACACAAAGGCGCAGCTGAGGCCTTGGCGCAAAGGCGAAAGCGGAAATCCGCTCGGTCCTAGGGCCGGCAGCAGACACGTGCAGCAAGCCCAGGCCGAACTGAGGAGGGCGGCCCCTGAGCTTGCCCGGAAGGCGGTCGAGATGGGCCGCGCCGACGATGCGCAGATGGTGAGATATGTTTTGGATCAAGCGCTTGGCCGTGCCGTGAGCCGCACTGAGGCGCTGTCTATCGGCCTCGATCTGGCCGGCGCAGACAGCAGGGCGCTCCTGGCGAGGCTGCTCGACGTACTGTCTGGCGCAGGCATCGATGCGTCTGAGCTACTCGAAGGCGACTACGAGGATGTGACGGAGGGCTCGGCGGCCGCCGACGGGGGCGGCGAGCCTGACGACGAGGCTAAGTGACTGATATTGCTGTCACATTCAATTCCGTCTATTTGTCATAATGGGCGATATGCGCGCCTGATTTCGGGCAAGCCTCGGCGCCAGATGCGCGCGGCCTCGCGATAGCGCAACACAATCAATCGCTTACCCCCCTCCCCCCGGTAAGAAAGACACTCTCGCGGGCCTAGGCTGGGCGGGGGAGGCCCCTTCGCGGCAGGCCGGGCGGCCGTCGCCGATGGCTGGGTCCCCTCCCCTACCCTCACCATCCCCTAACGGGCCCCTTGCAATCACTGTTTCGCGTGATATCTTCCGGGCCAGCATCTAGGTTTCGGGGGAAGGTGGTGTCGTGGAGCGAGATCGAGGGGTTTCTGACGGAGCTTGGCTGGACGCAGGCGGAGCTTGCGCGTCGGGTGGGGGTGCATCCGAACACGGTGTCTGCGTGGGCTCAGGGGCGCCGGCGGGTGCCGGGGGCGGTGGTGGTGTATCTGAGTCTGGCGATGGACGTGAAGCGGCTGGCTACGGGCTTGATCCGCTTGGGCCGGGTTTAAGGTCTTTCTACACGGTTCGTCAGAGCGTCTACGTCCTGTCGGCTCCTGGCGGGCGCTACAAGAGAAGATGCGGGAGTACCGGGCGCGGAAGAGGGATGGTGGGTGATGGCGGAGACGTATGGGGCTCTGTACGGCGCGTTGCGGGGAGGGGTGCGACGTTCCGACGTGTCGGTTGATTGGCGGAAGGTTCGGCCGGGCGACCGTGTGGTTGATAGCCACGGCGGCGTTTACGAGGTGCTAGGGGTCATGTCTGGCCCCAGTGTCCATGTGCGCCCGATGGGTGAAGCTGGGTCGTTCCATGTTGGTATCGGCGGATCGATCTGGCGTGACATGGTGCGGCACGATCCTTGAGGTTCCGGGCGATAACGCGCCATAAGGAACGCTTGGCGAGCGAGGAATGGATTCGCGAGCATGCCAAGAAGTCCCCGGCGAGACGGGCGGGGCGACAATGGTACTCGGGGCTACGATGCGTTCGCGACGGAGTGCGAGGGCGCCTCTGTTCGCATGCAACCGCCATCGCAACTCCCCATGACGGCCACAGTTCGGCCACGAAGCCGGGGTGGGGGATGGACGGGTAGGAGGACGCATGAAGTTCGACCGCCGTTCGATCCTGAAAGCAATTGGCATGGTCCCGGCCGCTGCGCATGTCGCCGCCGAGCGGGTCAAGATCGGTCTGATGCGGGATGTTGGGACGTTTTCGATAGGCGGGCACGGTTCCTTGGCGCCCGTGGAGCAGGGCGAGGGCACCTTCTTCAGTTTCAAGGAATGGTTTGACGCTTTCGGCCATGACAGGGCCTGGGGGCGCAGTCGAGAGGTCTCCGGCCTCGACGCGGACCTGATTGAGATGCGCCTGCCGCTGGCAACCAAGGTCCGCATGCAGCAGGCCCGCCAGTACGACCGCATCGTGGAGAACGAGCGACGCAGGGTCGAGAAGCGCCTGCTGCGCGGCCCGTTCACGGACTACGATTGAGGGAGTGACCCACATGGTCGATATCGGCAAGCCGGTCCGGCGTTCGAACGTCGTCAGGCCCATTCAAGGGCCATAAAGTCGCCATATTTCGGCCGCTATCATGCCTGACTCGCATGGAGATGCAGCCGCATGGGTCGTCCCCGCCTACATGAAAACGCGACGGAACGGAAACGGGCCGAACGGGACAGGAACAGGACAGTTGACCATGGAACGCCCGAATTGCAGGCAAAACGGGCGCTCGACATAGGGGGGGAACCGTTCACATCCGTTGAAACCCGCGTGAACAAGGGCACCGGGGAAGTCCGGATCGTTGCCGGAAGCGTCAACTCGCAATCGAGGGCATGGGTAGGACATTCGGCGACACCGCTGGGCCAATTATACGCCCGCGGCATGATTGACATGCCGATGTATCGGGCTGGAGAGAACTTCTGTCGCCTCTCGCATGCGCTGTTTGGAAACCGCGCCAGCAAGGCCGCCAAGATCGGCGAATGGATACCGGGAGAAGGCGGCAGTCCTCTCACGGAGGAACGCGAAATCGGCATGCGCCGTGCCTATGAGAGAGCGGACGATGCGCTTCTGCATCGCGCCGGGCGCTTGGCTTGGCTCGAAGTCCACCGCGTCGCCATCGACAGGTCCGTGCCAAGCTATAGGGACTCCGGCGATACCACGGCACCGATGTTCATGGACTTGAAAGACGGACTGGAGGCAATCGCGCGCCATTGGCGGATGTACTCTGGCGACGATTCCGGGTAACGCTTGACAATACAGCTTCGTCGCGTAGTATCGTGACATTGACATCTAAGTTGGGTAGCTGCGCCTGGGGGAGACTCCGGGCGTTTTCGCGTTCGGAGGGCCGATGGCAGACTCGTCGCTTTCCGAGAGTCGCGGCGGACAGCCCTCAGGCTCGCTATGGCGGACTCTGCTCGCCGAGGCATTGAGCGCGCCGCCAAGCACTGAAATGTCCATGCGTCCGCGCCCGATGCCACCGCTTGGAACTCAGATAGTCGGACGGACGGCAGAAGGGCGCCCAATCGTTCTCAACCCGGATGGTTCGTTCTCAACCGAACGTTCGACGACGATGCAGTTCGACGATGGATTCATGAACTTCCCGACGATGTTCGGTGGCCGGGAGTATCCGCCGGACGATGCCGCCAACATCATGGAAAGCAACCGCTGGATCGACCCGGAGACGGGCCGCCGCGCAGTGCGGTATCCGACCCTGGAAGAAGCGCTGCTGGCCGCAGGGCGCAGGTCGTCCGGTATCAGGTAATGGCCGGCAAGCGCATCGATACCAAGGCGCTTCGCGAAGCCATCCCTCTCATCCGGGAACTGCGCTCCAGGGAAGCGGCGAAGGACAGTCTGCTGGAATGGTGCCGGCAGGTCGCGCCGGACGAACCGCCGGCCGAACATCACCGCTTGCTGATTGAGAACCTGGAGGCGGTGGAGCGAGGCGACATCAAGCGCCTCATGGTGTTCTGGCCGCCCGGTTCCAGCAAGACATCGTATGCCAGCATCCGGTTTCCGGCGTGGTACATCGGCAGGAACCCGAAGCACAACATCATCGGGGCTTCGCATTCGAGCACGCTGGCGGAGGATATCAGCGGCGCGGTACGCAGCCTTGTCGGCGGCGAACGGTTCCGCCCTGTCTTCGGCTTCGGCCTGTCCAAAACATCGTCCGCAAGGGACGAATGGGCGAACGAACTGGCTTCCGGCCGGCAAGGCATCTACTACGCGGTCGGCGTCGATAAGTCGGTCACCGGCCGTAGAGCTTCCGGGGCAATCATCGACGACCCAGTGAAGGGAAGACAGGACGCCGACTCCGAGGCAGTAAAACGAACTACAAGACGCTGGTATGTCAGCGACTTGCGAAGTCGTTTGAAGCCGGATGCTTGGCTGGTTATTATCCAGACTCGCTGGGCAGAGGACGATCTGGCCGGCGGTATTCTGCCGGAAGACTGGAACGGCGAAAGCGGCGATATCGTATCCAGGGACGGCGAGACATGGCGCGTCGTTTGTCTTCCCGCCATTGCGGAGGAAAACGACACGCTCGGCCGGAAGCCCGGCGAGCCGCTATGGCCCGAATACTTCGGAGAGGAACATTTCCAGAAGCTGAGGGCAATCTACGAAGCCGACGGAGACCTTCGCGGCTGGAGCGCCCTATACCAGCAGCGCCCGATGCCGGAGGAAGGCGACTACTTCCGCCGCGAATGGTTCCGCTTCCATTCCCCGAAGCCATCTGGAAAGACGGTCCTGAAGACGCCGGATCGCAAGGAAATGCGCATCTACGGCGCGTCGGACTATGCCGCTTCCCAGCAGGGCGACTACACCGTCCATGGCATCTTCGGCGTGGATGAAGACGACAACATCTACGTCCTGGACTGGTATCGCGAGCGCGCAACCCCGATGGAATGGGTGGAACGCTTCTGCGACATGGCCCTGAAGTGGAAACCCGCTGCGTGGATTGAGGAAAAGGGGCCGATTGCCGTTTCGGTGGCGCCTTTCCTGGACAAACGCATCCGGGAACGCAAGGCATACGTCTTCCGCGATGGCCTCGCATCCGTCCGGGACAAGCAGAGCCGGGCTCAATCCGTCCGTGGCCGCATGCAGATGGGCAAGGTCTACTTCCCGGAACGTGCGGCGTGGATGGACAGGCTGGAACGCGAGATTCTGACGTTCCCGGCTGCAAAAAATGACGATCAGGTAGACGTTATGAGTCTCATCGGTCGCTATCTCGGCCGGATGGGCCACGGAACGCGCCGTGTGAAGGCCGAAAAGCCCAAATACGGCATCCAACACGTCACGATGGATCGTCTCTGGACCGACCACGGCAGGAACAAGCGCCGGATTGGCGTTCTGATCTAGGGGACCGCCATGCAGCAAGCCTTTCAGGTCGGCGGCACGACCACGACAATCTCGGCAACGCAGACGAGCGGGACGGCCGCGCTGACATCTGGGACCAACTCTGTTCGCGTCGTGAATGCAGGTGCCAATACCGCGTTCCTGAAGTTCGGCACGACCACGGCGACGGCCACCACGAGCGACATGCCCATCCTGGCCGGAGTCACGGAAGTTTTCGGCAAGGGCCGTGAGGACATCGTGGCCGCCATCTGCGATACCGGCCTGACGACGACGCTGTACTTCACCTGCTCGGAAGGCATCTAGCCATGATGCGCTCCCAGAGAAGCGGGCTGCCCATCGCGGGCGGCACGATGCAGGGCAACATCCTGTTCAGCGCGGACAACACGCACAATATCGGTTCCGCATCGCTTCGCCCGGCCAACATCTATGTCGGCACCGGCATCTACATCGGCGGAACCACGTCGGCAAACCTTCTGACGGACTACGAAGAAGGGACGTTCACGGTTGCTGTGACGACGGCCGGCGGTGGAGAAACTGTCACCTACGACAGCCGAAGCGGCATCTACACCAAGACCGGGCGCGCTGTCGCGGTGTATGGCGCGTTCGACCTCGCAACGTTCAGCGGCGGCTCCTCCACCGTTCGCGTCAGCCTGCCGTTCACCGCAGCAAACGCCTTCATGCCGCTGCCTGTTTCCGGCCAGTCCGGGTTCGGCACCGCGCCGGGCGTGGTCCAGACGAACAACTCCGCGACTACCGGGTCGCTGTTGGCGCTGTCGAACCTGAGTACCGGCATCGACGCGACGGCAATGAGCGGCGATGAAGAGATGCGCTATGGCGGGACGTTCCAGACGGCCTGACGGGGATTGAGCATGGCAATCGAACTGAAAGAGGCTTTCGTCAGCGCGGAGCCGAAAACGGAATTCTTCCATGTCGAGGTTCGCACGCAGCGGCAGACATGGATCGACGGCTCGCTTTGGACCTTTCAGAACCACCGCTATCCGCCGCTTGAATGCGGGTGCGACCTGGACGCGGCATGCGCATCCGTCGAGATGCCGGAACATATCGTGACCCCGGTAAAGGCCATTGCGAACCAGCTTTGGACCGACTCCGTCAAGGCCGCCTGGGCCGCTCACCAGAAATCGTTCGTCTGACGGTCGGAGGCATCGAATGGCCGACCTTTCCGCCGTCGAGGACAACAAGGACTTCGGCAGCGGCGAAGCCGGCATCTACTCCCGATGGATGCGGGAAATCGAAGCCTACGACAACGTGTTCGAGAAGTGGCGCC
>JAAOEI010000622.1_pt1 | contig 13450 bp, 12 predicted proteins | sample 7059261 | NCBI WGS metagenome assembly JAAOEI01 (sample SAMN14008812, study PRJNA610033) | viral metagenome | isolation source: viral particles filtered from seawater | place: China: Hangzhou Bay, Yangshan Deep Water Harbour | collected 2017-10-31
GTTCTAGGAGTTAACTCGATATTTGTTGAGGTGTTAATTTCTATTTTAACAAACAGTATCTTAGCAATATCAGTCAACCCATGATCATCCTGGGTATATATGAATTGCTCTGCAACAGTGCTAAAAGTTCCTGTCGTTTCATTAAAATAGAAATTATCTGAATTGTAATAATGACGAATAGAGCGATTAATGTAGCGACCTATCTCAATCGAAATATCGCTACGATTCATATCATCAGCAATATTGGAAACCATTACATTGAACGTCGTCATCGGCAAACTCCATTTTTAACGTGACGCTTCATATTACCTGAATGAGCAAAGGCTTTATCACAATGCGGACAGATATTATTTTTCGCTGTGCTTGATTTCGCTTTCTGGCCGGTATCTTGTACCAAGGACATAGTGGCTGCAGGGGTCGCTGTAACTTTTCCTGTCTTCAGGGCCAAATCCTTCTTCCTCAGCGCTTCCTCCGCTGTCTCCGTCACCAGACGAAACTTTTGCCGTCTCCGCATATTGATACACACCCCCGTGATCTACTCTTGCAATGTCCGCTGGATCTAGTTTCACAAAATAGATTTCCAGCGCATGGCAATCTTCTAAAACCACGAAACGATGATCATCACCAGGCGGCACAACACAGCTCTCACCTGGCCCTAAAATGGTAACATCCTCTAACGTCTCACGGCCGTAATTCTTCCACACAATGACCTTTAGTTTACCACTCATTACGTAGAATTGATTAGCCTTATGTCGATGCTCATGACGAGAACAATAACCATTCTTTTTGGCAAAAATTTCATGCACTTCAACGTTATTATCGCAAAATAGAGGCTTCGTCCAACCCCAAACCTTACCTTGCCTTATCATGCTGCGGTTTCCTTCTTATACTTTGGCACCAACTGACCATTCATCATCTTGGCATGCACCGAATTACCCATCAACGTCACCCAAGGTTGGGTTGAGCACCCAGCATCAAGCTCAGCCATCCATTCCTTGGCGTACTCAGAATCTGACGTCTCAGGGTAAGCCGGAACACCTTGAGTGAAATGCACCAGCTTGGCATCTGAGCGAGGTTTGTCATAGCCAACCAAGTGGTTCCACTCTGCCGGGAACCCACCAATCTCTTCTTCCTTCAGCCACTGCAACCCATGGAGCGCTTTGGCCGTTTCAATCGTTTCTGGCGTCAAGCAAGCGTTAGATGGGTGCCCACAATTAAAGAGCATGGCGCTCGCCCATTCAAAACGTAAATCATTCTTACTAACCATGACGGCATACTTGTCATCTGCCAAATCAAATAATTCAGAAATATCACCCTGCAAAATCATATCGATATCTAAAAATAACGCCCAACCTTTGAAGTTGCACAAGTGAGGCACCAAAAACCGAGACCATGTGAAAGGCGTCAAACCAGTACGCTTCAATGGTAAAGTTGGTAAGACCAAAGGTGTAATGGCCACGGGTCTTCGGCATCGACGGTAAATAGAAGTAGCGAGAGTCGTAAAGCTGACAGGCTGTCTATCGTCGAAACCGATGAAAATTCTGAGAGGGATATCATGCTCTACTTTACATGACGAGGAAGTCGGAGTTTTTTCCACCAACTCCGAGCTCGTTTCGGTAGTCGTCTTTACTTCCTTCACTTCCGCTGGTTTTTGATCCTTCATCGACTTTACCATTCGCTTCTTTTGCTTCTTGCCCATTTGCTAACTCCTTAGATTGGACGACAAAAACAACATTGCCGCCATTATCCATAAACGAAATTGGGTGAAAATATTCAAACATCTTTTCACACCACCACTTCGGTGACCGAAGTAAAACATGCGCATTACGCCCATCAGCCAACTTCTTTACCGCAGGATTGGTATTGGCTACTAAATAAGCCGCCTTTTTAGTCATGCTCTTGATATGTGATAAAACATTATCAATTAAATCAGGCTCAATATGCTCCAGTACATCCGTACAAACCACCAAATCAGCGGGCTCTGGAAGCGCTTTATACTTAGTAATGGCAGGGTCATACTGCTTAATGTTAAACGGAATGTTTTGCGCCAATGTGGACTTGCCACACCCATAATCCAAAATATCCTGAGACCTCAACTGCTGCGCCAGACGCAATACGTCTTTCACGTACTTGTGGCCGCTCATGCCATACTTCTTGTTATCTTCATGTAGCTGCTCGTTTAAGCGGCGGTACTCGTCTGTAATAAGTTGCATATCTCGTCCTTCACTTTGCTCAACACGGGCTTCCATTCTCCTACCTCCTCTTGCCAGAAATTTTTAGATACACCATACCAAGGCATGTCTTCCCCATTAGGGCCACACTGCCACATTGCTTTTACTGGACATAATTGCCAGGTAGTAACTCCCAAAGCGCCCGCTAAATGAACCACACTCTGTGGTGCTGAAATAACTAAATCTAGATTCGACACCAAACCTGCTGTCTCGTCATAGTCATAAAGCATTTCAGGCCAATGATTTAACTTCACATCATGAAGCTTTTCAAAGACCGCGACCTCATCTTCCAAGTCCTTGTTATACTGAAGACTGATGAAATCAACATCGAGTTTGAGCAGATCGACCCAAAGGTCTAGAGGGATATGACGGTCATTAGTACCTGTGGAACGAACACCACCCTTCCACGAAATACCAATCTTGGGCCGATCGCCCATACTCTTTAGCTTATCCCGGTACTTCTCAACCATCTTGGGATCAGCTTGAAGATAAGGCAGGCCAGGAAAGTCCTCACGCTTCTTTCGATAAAACTGACACAAAGAACCCATCGCTATCTTCGCATCAATATTATGAAAGCCTTTCCAGGCAATCTTCTCATCTTCCGTCTTACGCGTGCCATAAACAGGCAATTCTGGGAAATTCAGCCGGAATAGATCAATCAAGCGGGGGTGACAATCTAAAACAATATTGGCATCTTTCATCGCATCAAATAAAACTGACGCAAACATAATCTCATCACCAATTCCCTGCTCACCATAAACTACAACCGTTGGCTTCTCACCATCTTTTGGCCCCCACCAGGTCTTAAGATTCGGCACACCATACTCACGCATCTTGCAGCGCTCCGTACGCTCACCAAAATCATACATCGCAAAGCCTTCTTCATAACGACCCATTTCAAGTAACGCCAATGACTTGTTCCACTTGGTCGTAGGCCCCGCCTCTCTAAACTTCAGCGCCTTATCAAATAACTTTAAGGCTTCCTCTGGGGTGCCATTTTGAATCATCAAAGACCCAATATTGGTGAGGTAATCGGCTTTATCCTTTTCAGGAACATCGTCAGGACTTTTCTCAACAACCTTCCAAACCTTTTCAAAACACTTTCTAGCATCTTCAAAAAGACCCACTTCCTTGTAAACAAACCCAAGGTTATTCATCGCCTCAATGAAGTTTTCTTTGTGCTTTACGGCTTGATGAAAAAGAATTAATGCCATCGCATTCTCTTTCTTCTTCATGTGAATGCAACCAAGATAGAAGATTATATGCGCAGCATTGCCTTTGCCGTGTATTGTTTCATCAAGGAGACGGTTGAAACCCTCAGCAGCAACATCGAGGTTTTCACCTTTTTCGACTAATTCGCGGGATTGGTTAAATAAGACTTCGCCATCTATTTGCATCCGTGACCATCCATTCCGTTAATCCGTTGGAATGACAGGCCAAAGACTCATAGCTACCACTAGACAATAAGAAAAACCCGCCATCCCGTGAGGTAGGATAGCGGGTTCATTCTTGAAACGCAATTTCTAGAAAGTATCTCTAGAAGCCAACACTGAGTACTTAAATACAACTCCCGCCGTATCTGTACCTGGTGTTGCAGCAAACTTAACGACTCGATAAAGATTTGCAGCATCATCAGATACTGAAACTTTAAACGGTACGTTTGTTGCCGCGCATAATGCATTACTACCTTGCGTCTTTTGTGATGCGAAGGCTGACAATGAATCGTCATAACCAACATCAACAGGACAGGTAGCAGCACCTGAACTGTGAGAACCAACAACACCTAAAATGACGTGTTGGTTAGGGATTTTAGGCCCTAAGATCACAGTTGCATTTGCAGACGCTGACAACGTAACAGTTGCTGTGTAGTCAATCGATACCGAATAGACGCCAGATGGTAAGTCACGAGGACTGGCACTATAGGCAGTAGAGGTTAAAGTAACAGCCATAATTTAGTACCTCCCTTAGTGAGCCACAGCATAAGTAGGAATGACAACGGTTCCGAAGTCTTGGCTATTGAACACCATCTTCTTACAACCGAATATCATGCCAGCACTTACACCTAGCTGGTTACCATAGTCAAAAAGCTCTTCCACCCAAGCCATCTTATTTTCTGCATAGCCTTGGCCGAATGCAATCGCACCCGCTTGAGCACCACAGAAGACCGCGCGAGCAACGTCAGTCGTTACCGCATCATTACCAACAGAAATACGTGTTGATTCATGAATGATAACGCCGTTGTACTCACCCAAAGCACCACCAGCAGCTTGAGCACCGCAGAAGACTGCGATACGACCGCCAGCAGTTACAGCAGCGCCAGCACTGCCAACGCTGAAGCTGGGAATACGGCTGGATTCATGAATGATAACGCCGTTGTACTCACCCAAAGCACCGTTGTAGATAGGATTGTTAGAGCGTGATCCTTCGTAAACAGCTTTTTGGATATCTAACCACTGACCTGTCGCTGTGTTTTGGCGAAGATCGGTGACTTGATATGGGTGTAAGAAGATTAAGAACTTGTCTTCACCATTCACACGTAATGGGCGAATAAGTGGAGAGTTGGTCTTAGCCTTTTCAACCGCTTGGTCAATGTAGTTTAGTTTGAAGATGTTTGAAGTCGTTGCTGATGCAACAGAGGCTTCAGAACTCAAACCATTTGGATAGCTGATGTTATTGCTAGATGGCGCAACGGTTGCATTACCACCTGTAAAGCGAGTATCAGTTTGGTCAGTGTTACCTTCCAACTGATTAAACAACGCTTTATCAATACGATCAGCCCACCAGTCAGCCAAGCCTTGACGCGCTTCTTCTCGGATAGAGAAAGGAATGCGTTGTTCTGACATCTTACCGTCAGAGCGAACAGCGTGACGTAATTGGTTAATGACCAAATCATCAGTGTAGGTGGTTAGCGCTTCTTCGTTACCTTCCAAAGTGCCATCACCTAACACACCATTACCAGATAATTGCATGCGTAAACCTACGCGTACACGATCACCTGGGCCTTTAGACGTATCATTTAAGATTTGAATAGCCGAACGTGAATCTGCTCCCATAAACTTGTATAACCAAGTTTGTTTCAGCGCCTCTTGAAAGAGTTTGCGCGCCCAGAGCTTCACGGTTAACGGATTATTCAACCCATATTGTGAAGTTGCCATATCAGTGGCCTCCGTTAATTAATAAAAGAACGTAATAGTCCAGCAAACGCTGGTAAGCATTTTCGTCCCTATATCGTCGGAACAAACGAAGTGCCTGCTATCGTGCATGGCAAACGAGGTAATCTGTGTGTCCGTGTCGTGGACTAACGAGGTGCCAACGAGGAGATGGGGGATATCGCTCCCCCAGGCGTGAAACCATTCGTCATTGGCAATTTCAGTGTAGCTCAGAATTGCTCCAACCGTCTAGCCCATCTGAAGAACTTTACTCCAATCCACTTGGTCAAACTCATCATCTGATAAAGATGCAATTTCTTCTAAGCTCATACGATTGTTTGGCGAAACACCTTTGGTTGAGATAGATCGCGATGCTTTCATACCGCGTTCAACACGATCCATGTTAGCCGCTTGCTTGGCTACCTTATCCTGAACAGGAGCCGCTTGCGTTTGCGCCCTTTGATAACCACGGCGTTGCGCCATTTGATAAATTGTCTCAGCAGGATTCTTACCTTGTCGCATCAACTGATCCGCCAACTGCAATTCAGCTTGGTTAGCAGCAGAAATAGCTTCTGCTTCAGATAAACCCTGAAGCTCATAATCTGTTTTAATCTCAGCAACCAAATGCTTATACGCATCCATGTAATCAGTATTTTCAGCCATGAATGTTTGCGTCTTGGTTTGGTAAGAATTCATGAAATCATTGAACTGCTTTTGCTGCTCAACCGATGTATTAATTTGATCCGTCGATTTCGATAATGAATCAATCTTGCTATTGGCCTGCTCTAACTTTGCATTTAAATGGCCAATTGGATCATCTTCATACGAAGGTATCTGCGGCTCGGGCTGAGCCGTTTTGCCGTCTGCCGCATCAACCAGTTTCTGAAAAGCATCAGACATTTTCTTTGAGGCTTCGCGCTGCTCAGCCAGTTCCTGCTGCATTTGCTTACGAAGATCACGCTCCTCACGCAATGCCGCCTTGTAACTGCGCTGCTCTTTCTCGCTTAATACTTCCCGCCCTTCAGATTCGCCTTGTTCATCATCCTGCTGCACTTGCTCAGTAGAACGTTCTTCTCGCCCATCTTCACCGCTTGATTCGGCAACATCCCGTAACCGTTCTTCACTTCCGGTGGATTCTTCGGCGCTTGTTTCATGTCGTAACCCTTGTAATCCTTCTTCATGACTAGACTCCTTCACTGGTTGATTAAATTGCGCATCTTCTGACTTTTGCTGCTCAAACAAATTGTCTAACTCAGTATCTGACAAGTTACTGACATCAACTTCCTCACTTCCAGACTCATTGACCATTTGGTCGATCTGTTCTGTCATTTAAAAACTCCTTTGCTTCCGTATTTCCATCATCAAAATACATGCTATACAACAAGCATGTGTAATAACCTGTCACAAAACCCAAAACGAAATAGATCATAATCAATAGATAAGTTATCAATTAACCTCCTATTGCGGCAATAATCCTTCTGGTATCTGAGGTTGCTGGGGTTGTTCTTGCTGCCCTGAATCAATCTTCATCGATTCACGTAAATGCTCTAACTGCTTATCTAAAGTCTCACGACGATGCTCAAGCTCTATGTCCATCACACCACGTTGATGTGATGCCATAGCCTCTTGCTCCGCCAAATACTGCTCGAAACCTTGAGCACCAAATTTTTGCATAGCCAAAGCTGATTGCTCTTGACCAACAGAAATGTCTTTAACCGCCTGAGCGCTATTCTTATCAATCTCAGACTCGGTCTTTTCAATATCAGTGCGGTCTTTTTGAAGGTCTAAAAGCGCCTTCATCTGCTGATACATTTGCTGCTGTTGCTGCGCTTGCTGCTGCTCAGGACTTGGTTGCGATTGCTCAACAATCATTTGCTTCCATTTTTGAGCCAGATCATTTGGTAGTGGTGCGTAATCAAACACTTCAGGTGGCACCGGAACACCCATCTGAATCGCATACTCAACCAGCTTTAACACCACAGTAAAAGTACGTTCTTTCACGCGAGGTGAACTTGGCGCATCATCAATCTCAACATCATATTCAAATGCCATCTTGTCTTTCAGCAACGGCATGTACTTCTCACCATTTTGCCCAAGCACACGAATCAATCTGCCATCAGCAATATATTCACGAACATAATCCGCCATAATGCGTGCCTGAATCTTGCGATATCGACGTAATGAGTCAAAAAATACTGCTAGAACCGCAATACCAGACTCCTTACGTGACTCCTCAAGGCCAATCGGTTGATTGCGGCTTGCCATGCCTAATAACTCTAAAGAGACGCCTGATGTATCTGAAATCGCCTCAATGGCATATTGCAGTAACTTGTCTGACCCACCTGGGAACTGCAAAGGTTGGCGTTCTTGAATGCCCGCCATCTTCCCGGGGTTTACTTTCAAAATCGCATTCGGCTTTGAATAATCTTCTTCAAACTCACGGAAGTTAGCCGGCGCATCGCCTTCAACAAAGACACCGCCTTTATTATTCGCGTTAATGATGTACTGAATCTGAGAGAGCCATTTATTTGCCCAACGCTGAGGGTCTTTCGTAATACGAACTAAACCAAACCATTGCTTGTTATTGCGATCACGTAAACCTGTCTGACAACGCAATGTGAAATGATTCGTATCTAAAACAAAACGCTCAGCAATCATGCTTCCAACCACAATGTATTGCTTATAAATATTCTTATCAAACTCCACCGTTTTGAGTGCCATGGATTCGATTAGACTTTTTGCCGCTCTGTATTTTCGATCACTAATTTCAATCTGGTTGCCATCAGGCGTTAACAACAAACGAACTTTCTTCTTCTTAACGCACTGATATTTCGTAACAGGAATCGTATTAGGATTTGGATTTATTTCGAAACTATAATCATTCTCATAAAATGCATCACGATCTGCATCGTGAACTAAAATCCCGGGATCTGCCGTATTAAAGCTACCAACATAAAGTTCAGCCATATCCAAATCTGGGAACAATTCTTTGATTTCTTTTCTCGTCAAATCCCTGGTATAAGCCACCCACTTAGCATCTTCATAGTTTTGCTTCGTGCTTTCTGGGTCAACATCCATCATCAAAGGATCAATGCGCTCTTGCTTGATCATGCCGCGTGGGTTTTCGTCATAATCCATGACGGTATCAGTCCAACCCTCACCACAAATTAATTTATCTAGGAAAGCTTCAGATTCTTCATCTTCAGAATGCGTCTGATCTTTCGCCCACTTAACAGCCTCTGTCAGCTCTTCCGCATAACCCGTATCGGTTAACGCATTAGGGTCTTGCTGATTGATATCAATATTGCGTGGGTAATAACGCGCTTCTTGTCGGTTTTGAATTTCATAACCAGACACCGCATTAATGATTTTGATAATACGGTTAAACACCACAACAGGACGCTCTTGCTCCCTTAATACTGCCGCATCTTCTTCAGACCATTGATTACCCGCATAAAAGTCATAGTCCTCTCTAGCCTGCAAACGCCACTGAGTCCTTCTAGAACGACTCTTTTTAATATTGTCAGTAATCTCTTTTAAGATTTCTGCATCATCTTCTGAACTGCGGGGATAATCAGACTGCCCAGGAGCTGCCACTTGATTGTCTTCTACGGGGTCGCGAGTATCGTTCTGTATTTGTATAGTCATCAGCAATCCTTGGCCATGTGGCATTCAATTTCGGGTCAAGTATTCTTGCCTGAGCATCCATCAAGTCATCATGCAAAGGCACCGGAAAAGCTAAAAATTCTTCATTGATATATACATCTACTATATCAATTACTTTCCCATCATAGGTTGTCCGCATCAGGTTCTGCGGAAAATACCACCTCCCCTCAGACAAGGAAGGAATTAACATCTTTATCCTGTCATATTTTGGCACATTTCCGGCAAGTTCGGTAATCTGAAAGTGATAAGCCTCACGCTTCATCCTTTCTTTCATATGCTCAACATCCGCCTGCATGCCGAATTTCTCATAACCAACACCAATTGGCCGATACCTTCGATGCAAGCGAAACACAGTGTCTGCTCTTTCTACTAAGTTTAATCTATCTCGAATAATATCAAGAACATAATAGTTATCATCTGGCCCTAAACCAACAACCCATATGGCCGTGTAATCACTCGTCTTTTTCTTCTCACTCGCAGGATCACAAAGAATATAGACGTTTAAATTATCTTCCGAAATACCATTGTGATAATTAATCCATTCACGCTTAAATCCTTGGCGCTCATCAGCAACTGGATTCAATAATTGCTGCGTCGCAAACGTATAAGGGCCAAGAATTCTTCGAAGCTCTGCAATCTTCTCACGTGATTTTAAAACAGGCTCGCCTTCGGGGGTGCCATCATCCGTGGCCGGATATATACGAGGAATCGCAGCCTGGCGATCCATCATGGTTTTATAGGCATCATTGAAGTGGTATCGCGTTCCAATGTAGCGACGCTTAGGCTTTTCCCCAGCACCCAAGTTAATAGACATCTCCCAAGAATCTAAAGTCTTCTTCATCATCTCAGGAGAAAACACGGAACTAAGCGTCACCACATCATCGTAAACCATAACATCAAAGTGCTTACCGGTGGGCTGACCTTCAACCAAACCCCAAGATTCAACCGTTGCCTCTTTCGGGTTTGATTTTCGCTTTAATATCAGGCCATCATCCTCTGACCACTTAGGCGCCTCTTTATGGCAATTATCCCAAATAATGTCAGGGAAAACGCCTTTCAAAAGGCCGTTACTTTCAAATTCACGTTTGATTTGGCGAAGGAAGCCTTTGGCGATTGGACGCGTATGAGAAAAAATACCGAAGGTCGGCTCTAACCCTTCCCACTTTTTCAAAGGGTCATTACCGTGACTGGCTAAAATATCTTGTACCGTTTTGCCAAACGTAATAATCGTCGATTTGTAATGCTCACGTGCCCACAAATCAAGGTAGCCGTCAGGCGCGTCCTGCACCTCGTGGCAACGATCAATGAGCCATTGATGTTCCATGTCGCTACGGCCACAACCATACCATAGCAGAAAAAATAGATCGGTTCTGAGCAGATACCTCACCATCGGTATGCGCTCAAAAGGCATCATCTTAGCTAAGCTTTCAACGATTAGTTGATAATCTTCTAGGTTTTCAGGTGATGATTTCATTGTCTGACTCGATACATCAAATTAACAAAGAAGGCGATTCTATCTTCATTTTTAGCATCGAATAAAACTTTTGCGGAATTACTGATTTGGTCTGCAAAACAAGCACAGTTTAAAGAACCATCTTGCGAAACAGCCGTGCCAGTCAGCTCATGCGAGGCAATAAACTTCGCCTCTACTGGCAACGACAGATTGAAGTAAACCTGTCCTGATTGAGTTGGTAGGATATCCACCCTTCCACTTGCTGAAACGACGTCCCCAACCCTAATAAACTGCCAATCATATTCTGTGAACACCTCAACATTAAAGCCATGTGTGACGCTACTGAGAAACACTCCAGAAGAAATAGGGCCATTAACAATAGACAGATCATCGAAATGCGCTTTCTTTCCAATTGCTTGCTCACCGGCAACGATTCCTTTCTTAACAATTAGATCGCCACCTACCGTGGCATTTTCAGAAACGCTTAACGTTCCACATGAAACATCAGAAAATTCAGAAGAGGCTAGAGCTTTGAGATTTTTTTCAACGTATAAACCACCACCCAAACCGACATTACCAAGCACCTCCAAATCGCCCTTAATCTCGCTCTCACCTTCCACAGAAAGCGTTTCAACCTCCAGCGATTGGCCCTTGATTTCTTTGTCGGCGCTAATTGATTCTGTACTGGCATGACGGCAGTAAATGTCCCCTTCAAAAATTCCATCGCCACCAACGGCAGCGTCTTCTTTTACCTTAATCGATTTCTTACATACTGCGTGACCGGATAATGTCGATTCACCCGATACTTTCAAATGAGACTTAACCTTAAGATTTTTCTCAATTGAGACATCACTTAATGCTGAAACCCTTCCCTCAACTTCAACGTTGTCACAAAAATCAACACTAGACTTAAACCTGCCCTTTCCGCCTACAATCAATGCGCCGTCAATATTCGCCCAGCTATCAACAACCAAATAACCTGATGTTGATAACCATTCGTTCGATGACATCTGAACGAATTTGGCATGACCGAAAAAGTTAGATTCACCGCGAACAAATAGATTCTTATGAATCTCAGCATCACCCCCAAAAATAGCAGATTCTTCAACTGCTAAATGTCGAGTGAAGGCCGTGGATTTGACCTGTATGGGGGACTTGAACGACGCAACGCCTTTGACACATAGTTTCGAATCAAGGCTAACTTCACCAGCGCACGATAAACTATTTTTGAATATCGCACTTCCAAGTACGCTCGTCTCACCCGCAATGCGAGCTGTGCCCTGTGTGTTAAATCGTTCATGAACATAAAGAGTCTTCTTAAAATGAGCCTTTCCACCTACTGTAATGTCCGTGTGGACATAGGTGTCAGACTTTTTTATTTCAGGTTGGCGGGACTTCAAAGATTATGACCTACTAGGTAAATCAACTGTGCGCTCTGGTATTTGAATTTCACCCTTGCGCTGCATTTCCATTAATTTACGATAATCCCGATTACCTGGGTCAATTGGCACAGTCATTTTGATATAACCATCGCCCTCAAGCTCGATGAACTCAGCATCGCCAAGGTAGGTTTTTTTTACCTTTTCAATCTTATTAAAATTTCTCATGGCTTATCCTTATATCTTTGAGTCAAGTACGATTTCACAATCTGTGGATGCGTCTTATCTCGCATTACTGCCTTCACCAGCACCACCACCAGATGCGCAATCCCAGTCTGTGTTATATGCATATTTATTCGCACCACCAGAAACAGATGTCGCATTTTGCTGACCAGCAGTTGAGCCAAGTAACTTGTAGTTACTTGTTGTTCCATGAACAGTAACACTAGGAGACTTAAACAACTCTACTGGATGCCTAATGGCTACATTTAACTTAGTCGTTGAGTTCCAATAACCACCACCAAGATCAAGATTGCCAGATATTGCATCCCAGACATGACAATAACGACGGCACTTATGCAAAAGTTCAGCCTCATTTTCTGCAGGGTAAGCCGTAGCGTTATCACCCTTTTCAACCTTAATGTCTGTTATATAAATGGCATCATCAAGAGCGCCATCTGTATTATTACACCAAATAAATAGAGCAACATTGGCGGTTGATGCAGTATCAATTGAAACAGCTTCTATCTCAAACGTCTGATATGTCTGCGTTAATGTATTAGCAGTCGCTGTATTCTCGTAAGTCCAGTTAGCAATTAAAGTAGGATTCGTTGAGGCATTTTCCCAAACACTGACAATGTCAGATGTCACGCTATCTGCTGTACTGCTCCACGCAACTAATGCCGCCCTCAAATCATCTGTATTATCATCAGACGCAGCATTTCTTGCCTTAAATGAAATAGAAGCATTACCGCCAATAATTGCCTCAGCATCTTTTGCTTCTAAAATCTGCAATATTCCGAACTTCTTATTTATCGTTTCAACTTCAAGTTTAATAGCAGAATAACTCCCAGTCGGAACAGTGCTTGTCTCTTGAGTGACATCAACAACATCATTTCCATCACTTAAAAGAACCCACCTATCAAGAGTATAGTTATCATCATTGTTCGTCGTATTGGTAGCAGATGTATATGACGCACCTCTTTGAGCAATTCTAAACTGCCCATTAATAAGTATGTTAGGCGCAGCAACATCTGTTGGTAACCCCAAATTCTCTCTTGCAGTTTCAGCATCAGTTGCACCCGTACCACCACTGGCAACAGCTAAAGGAAGTGATAATGCTTGCGTAAATCCTTGAGTCATTTATGCATCTCCCTTTAAAACATCTGGCATGAAATCTTTTAATTCTTGCAGGTCATCAGGTAGTGGTAAGTCTGTTACATCTCGAAGCGCTTGCTTCTTAGCAGCAACCTCAGATTTTTTGGCAGCATCATTAGCTTCGTCTGCTCTCTGGTATTCAACATCTAATGATTCCAACAATGGTTTTCGCAATTCACGAAATTTGTCTTTCTT
>JAAOEI010000623.1_pt1 | contig 13444 bp, 16 predicted proteins | sample 7059261 | NCBI WGS metagenome assembly JAAOEI01 (sample SAMN14008812, study PRJNA610033) | viral metagenome | isolation source: viral particles filtered from seawater | place: China: Hangzhou Bay, Yangshan Deep Water Harbour | collected 2017-10-31
AGTAGTATCAATAGTTTCATCTTTATTTTTAATTTCAGGTTCTATTTTTTCAATTTTTTCAATTGTTTTAATTTTTTTAATTTTAGTTTCTTTAGGCTTTTTTGTTTTAGTTTCTTTAGGTTTTTTTTTAAATTTATTGTGAAGCCATAATTTCTTTTCTTCGTTATAATAATAATTACTTTTACTAATAGGTACTAAAATTGAGCCTTCATGTTTAAATATTGTATCATTAGTTAATAATTTGAATATTTTACTATCAACTTTTAATTTTCTATTCGTTAATGGATTTATAACATACATTATTAATATAATAAATAATATATATTTTTTTTTATAAATACTATTTAATATATCACTCATAAATTATCAAAAAAAAAATTTTAAAATATGTTAATCAGATTTTCTTTTAATATTAATTAATGCTCGTTTCTTATAAACTATACCTTTTTTAGTTTGCTCTGTTTTTATGCTTTTATAGTTAATACAACAATTCTTAAAATATTTTTTATTACAAGATTTACAAAAATTAATATTTCCAATTTTAAAATCATCATTGACAGTTGTCATATCTTTTAAATTTAAACCAAATCTACCGTTAAAATTTTTAATTTTATCAGAATTATTTTCAATATAACATTTATAATCATTAATAACATCATCAATAATTAAATAATCACAAGGACTAACAATATAGACATCATTTATAAAATCATTTAATAATTGATAATACCTTTTTTCTTTTAAAATTTTTTCATCAAGTTTAGATTTTATATTTTTATTATCATTAATATTTTTTTTAATAATATATTTATCATTTAATGGAATCACAGAACTAGTACTAAATATATTTTTATAATTACTTCTCATTTTTTTTTAACAAAATAGATGTATCAATAGGTTTATTTTTTATTTTATCTTTATAATATATTACTTTTTTTATTTCTGAATTTAATTTATTCTGATTTTGAATATCTTTTTTTATAGCCTCTTCATCATTTGAATAGTTATTTATAATTTTATCTAATATTTTTTTATTTTTTTTATAAATTGTTTTCATAGTTAATATATTATAATATATAAATAAAATTTATTTTATTAATTCATTAACGGAATCAGTTAATTCGTCTAATCGTTCATTATTTTCTTTATTTTCACTTAATAAAAATTTAACGTGATCTTGAAGTACTATAATCTCTTTTTGTTGATATTCGATTTTCTTTTCTTGAATTAATATATATTTATGAAGAAGTGGAATAATTTTAATATAATTAATAGTTAATAATTTATTCTCTGGACTAATAAATCCGTCTTCATCTATTGTTTCTTTTAAATGATATTCATCAACTGGAGTAATTAATAAATCTAATTTACTATTGTTTCTTTGTGCTATTTTTGCTATATCTTGTGCAATATATCCATATTCTAATTTATCAAGATTACCTGGTCTAAAAATATATCGTTTAGGTTCTATATTTTTTATAAATAATTCACATTCTTCATTAGAAATATTTTCTATTTCAGATTTTACCCTACGATCACTGAATACGTCAATCTCACCGCCACATGCAATGCGTCCATTGGTTCTCAAAGAAAAGTTGACACTTCCAGTACTTCCACCAGATGAGCCTGTTGCACCTGTTGAACTCAAATATCCGTATCCTGTAACAGATTGCGTATTATAGCCCATTTCGCAAATCCACGAGCCAGAAACACTTGTACCAATAGCACAGTGCCCGAGGCCATCGAGATTAATCGTGCCGTTAATCGTCATTGGTTTATAGAGCAACGTAGAACGGTTATACGCAAAGATATTGGCTGTTCCTCCCGCAAATTCCAGTTCTAAGCCAGAGCCACTATATCCGCTTGAACTAGGTCCTGTCACGCGTAATCCACCCCCACTAATAACTGATCCAGAATTAGTTATTTGAGCTAAAAAGGTCCCTATATCATAATTATTACCAGTGTAAAAAGTCACGCCGTTTGTCCCTCCTGAGCAGATTTGAGTAGCATTATTGTTTGCACTAATAGAATACGTTCCACCGTATAAATTGATTGAGCAAGGCTTAGCTTGATTTCCAAAATCTAATAGACAATTAGCGTTACATTCACTGAATGGATTACTTGTCGAACTATTTAGATAAAGTCCATATCTATTGAATGTTAAGACGCTATAATCTGTATTTTGTGGACTTTGAATATACATTCTTTTATTAGAATTAGTAACATTAATTAAACCTGACGCGATAGAATCATTTAAATAGAGAGTACTCCCTAGATCGAAATTAGCCCTTGAAGTTACTAAATTATTAGGTTTATCAATAGTTATTAAATCATTTAAATTTAGTTTTTTATACTGACTAGTGGATCTATTATAACTATAGATATTTGCAGTAGAACTGCCGATTGAGTAATTAAATTCTAACCCTTCACCACTACTTGGAGTGTTAGCATTCGTAACTTGAACGCTACTATTTATAGTTAAATTTGATAATAAACTAACAGGTCCAGTTGTTGTTAATGATTGGTTTGAGCCAGAATTTATATATACTCCATTGCCGAAAAATGCACCACCGGATGAGATTTTTAAGGCTCCCTGTGATCCGCTTGAATTACCAGCTTCTGTGTTATTATTTAATATAATATGCGCTCCTGTTCCAGATAATGTTAAATGGCTATTTTGACCAGAATATAATATATGTCCGTCAGAATCAGTAGATTCTATATTATGAAAATTAATTAAATTTCGATTAGAATCAGCTATTACTGCTTTATTAGCGCTTACTATACCAGGATTAGCAGGGTCTAGATATGCTAATATTGAAGATGCTCTAATAGACAAATACAGTTGATCGGCTTGATCTTTTGTTAAATAATCAGTATTATTAAAAAGAGAAGAATTAAATACAGCAGATGGCCATGATGGAGGAAGTGAATTAATATTACTCATATTTTTAATTCTATATTATATAAAATAAAAAAAATAATGATATATATTTAAAATTGTATTCTAATATCTTTAATATTATATCTTATATTTCGATTGTTTATATCAATTGTCATAAAGTTCATAGGTTGTTTTGTTAATTCAGCATATATTGACTCTAAATCATTGACAGAGATACCTAATGCAAACTCAGATAAAATTAAGCGTAAATCACGTTTATTCATACCTCTACCTAGACTTATAAGATTAACATTCTGACGTATAATTTTAGGAGTATTAAAGAAACTCTGCGAAATATACACACTTGAAAATCCTAATTTTCTACCTCTAATAAACATTTCACCGATTCTATTATCATGTGTTAATACCATATCATCGAATACAATTAATCCATTTTTTCCCTTTTCCATCTTTTCTATATCTGGTATAAAACCTTCATAATAAATCTCGATATTATCTTTTAATTTAGATTTTAAAAAATCATATAGTGTCTCTTCAGCCTTAGATACAATTATTATCTTATGAAATGTATTTTTAAATTCATACAATAAATTGACAAGAAAATTGGATTTACCCCCACCTGATGAACAATTTATAAGCCATCTGAAAGGCAATGAAATATGATGAGATTTAAAGTTTGGGTTTAAAATTTTGTCTGTTTTAATATGCTCATAAAAATTTATTAATGACATATTTAATTAAATAATTTTTTACAATATATAATATAATTAACATAATATAATATTATAAAAAATTAATAATGTCTTTTCCTGTCGTAATTAATAGTTCTCATAGAGTTAATAATAACACATTCACTGTAAATCTAGCATCTATGATGGATTTATCAGACTATTCAGCAGCAATCGGTAGTTGTTTTGTATACTATTCTTGGTATAATATAAGTTCAGCATTAAATAATAATATTTATAGATTAACAGTCCCAACATCTGGTGCATCATTAAACCTAACATTAGTTATCCCTGATGGTGCATATGAAATATCGGATTTAAACGCACATTTACAGTATTTCTTGATTTCTCAAGGACTTTATATAACAAACAATACTACCGGATTAAATACGTATTACTGCGCATTTGCTGTATCTCCTACATCATATGCTGTAACGTTCACAACGACGCCATTGCCGACTTCTCTACCTTCTGGCTTTACTTCTGGTGGAATGACTTTTCCTTCTTCTTCAAATCAACATTACCAATTAACGGTATTAACAAATAATACATTTTCAGATATTATAGGGTTTTTGCCTGGAACTTATCCACCCAATCCAACGAATGTAGGAACTTATACATATTCTAGTGATATTACGCCTAACGTAAACCCTATAAGTTGTATTCAAATGCGTCTATCATGTTTATATAATGTTTTTTCATCAAATGGTCAGTTAATCGATGTCTTTACAAATGGTAGCGCAAGAGTCGGACAAATTATCGATGCAACGCCAAAAACTACTAATTTTGTACCATGTCAAGGAAGTCATAATTCGTTAACATTACAATTTTACGATCAATTAGGCAGACCTTTAGAGTTAATCGATTCTAACGTCACAATTAAAATTTTATTAAAAAAAAATAACTAATATAATATATTAATAATTAAGAATGCCTCTTCAACATCTAACAAAAAGTGAAGCCAGAAAATTTGGATTAAGTCATAAAAATATTCAGACGATAATATTTAAAAAAGATAAATTTACATTAAAAGAAGCCAGAGATTGGCTTAAAAAACACGGGTATTTATATCAAAATTATAGATACGAAACAAATTATAGAAGATTTCAGCAAAACCCACCGATTATAGGCGCTAATTATTATTCAAAAAAAATAAATGATGATAATATTATTATAGTTTTTCAATCTTATTAATAAGTCTATTAATTTGATTAATTATTTTTTTATTATCATTACCTGCCTTAATCATATAATATTTTATATATATTTGATTTAATAATTTTTTTTTATGTTTATTATATATTGTTTTCATTTTTTCTATATATTAATATTTATATTTTTTATTTATATTTTTTTAATTCTTGTTTTAATTTAAGTAAACTATTGACAGTTTTATAGTCTTTAATAGAATATTTATCTAATAATTTTTTTTCTTTTAATGTAGTTAATACTTCCTTTTTTATTACTTGAAAATGTGGTCTTTTAACTTGTTTTACTTTATCATATGCTAAAAATGGTATAGATGATGATCTTTGACCATAATTAAGCTCAGGTCTAATTTTAGAAATTTTCATTATCTCTGGGTTTTCTAATGAAATAGTTGATTTTATTTTATTTTCAGGTAAACTTTTAGAATTAGTAATTATATCAGATTTAATATTTTTATTCAATACTGCTTTTTCAGGTAATACCTTCGAAACATTAATTATATCTAAATTTCTATTTTTATTTAATATTTTTTTTTCAGGTAATACCTTTGAAACATTAACTATATCTAATTCTTTAGGTGATAAATACTTAGGTAGTATTTTTGGTTTAACATTTTCGATTAATTTTAATCTCGTTTCTTCGAGTTTATTCATTATATCTGCTTGATTTGCATTGTATCTTTCACCTTCTAATACAATATCTAATGCTTGTTTATGATCTAATTGATTAATTTGATCTTGATCATAATATTTGTAATAATCCGCCATTTGTTGATTTAAAGAACTAAAATATTTAAGACTCATTTTTTTTATTTCTTTTTTAGTATATAAAAAAATATATATTAATATTTATATTATTTATTTAATTTTTTATATTATTTATTGAACATTTAAAATTTGACATAAATCAGTATCAATTACCCATTGTTTCTGATAATATACAATTGCGATGACTTTCATATCAAATTTAGTAGGATTAGTACAACTGACAGAAATCGATTTAGAGGCGCCATCTTCGCTTTTTAATCTGCGACTGAGATCAAAATAGTAGAATCTATGATTTTGATTAAATAATTGCTCGCTTAATAATCCGCTCGTACAATCTACCGTAGCGTTACCATTTAAGCCAACGTCGCTATTTTCTTGATTCCATTGATCGAATGTATACATAATAGGAGAGTTAAACAATGGCTTATTAGCCACGTTTATTTGTAGATTTGAGAGGCTAGCAAACGGCCCGGATGTATGAGGCTGTGAATCAAAGCAACTCGTCTCAGGATTAGATAATTTAGTATTACCACCAAGTTTGCATAATAAAGGAAGAAGTAATAATTTACGAGGATTTGGAAGACCAACAGTGATTGTGTAATTGATAGAATTACCAGCTGAAATATTAAAAGGATTGACTATTTTTTCGAGATTTGTGAATACTTTATTTGGAATAGATAATAATTTATCCTCATTTGATGTATAGAATGGAACAACTAAACGTGCGCTATTAATGACAGCACTACTATTTGTTGTTGCAGTTGTTACAGTATTTGCAGATGAACCATCAACTAATGCGTAAACTTTCAATACTGGGGCAGTTGTTGCGTATTGACCCATTGTAATACCTGAAGAACTCGTATTAATCATAATTGGACAGGTTTGACCTTGGAATACATTCACATCTACACTAGAAATTGCAGTCGATCCAGCAGTACCAGTGAGCGTAATTTCGGCAGCATTTGTATAGATATATAAATAACCTTTCACATTTTTACACATTGGAAATTGCGATAAATCAACTAATGTTGATAATTTAACAGAACCCATATAACGTGCACTATAAATAACATGACCTACCGTATTTGAACCGCTAGAATTTGAACAAACATTATTAGTTGCAGAATTAATCATACCAGCAGAACCTAAAACGCTAGTTTGCATTGTTGCAGACGATGGATTAATATCATTATTCATATAATTTGCTCGAGTTTGTACGCCTTTATTAAATAAATACGTTTGATTATTCACACAATCGAAACCTCTAACAGATGTTGCTACTGTCGAATATTGAGCATTTGCTAATGATGCACTAGTAGATAACGTAGTAGCGACTTCTGAATCACAGGTCATATCATCTAATGCAACGCCTAAACTAGAGCCCCATTTAGTTAGATTATCTTGACTCCATTCGCTTAAGATTTTGAATGTAGCGCTTACATTCTCGTAGTTTTGATTATTTTGAATAGAAACACCATTAATTACTAATTGTGTACCATTAATGAAAGAATGCCATCCATTCTTAATAATTGAAGAATGAATACTAGCAATTGTTTTGGTTGTTTCAGTACCAGTACCAGCAGTTGAAATTTTAGCATATACATTGATTGGAAAATTAATAACTGCTTCTTTTAAATTTAATCGTTGCGATTGACTAGCTAAAGTTGCTAAATCGAAAGTAATCATACCTCCCGAAAAAGAACCTGAATTACTGGTACTATCAGTGATAAACGTATACCGTTTGTCATTAAATGGTACAGTTGTCGATTCTGCTAAATTATCATGAAGAGTCGAATTAAATTGAAAAATATCACTATCAGACATTGTTGATTTTTAATATTAGATTTTTTTTATAATCTGTTTATTATAATATAATAGTTATATTTTTTAAAAAAAATAATTAATTAAAATGAATTTTAATAAAAGAACCTCTACAGAGGACCTTTATCAATTATTAAAAGATTTAAACATAAAAGATGCAATAGTAATAAGAAAACATCAATTATCAAATATTTTAAAACATAAAAAATATAAAAATATAATCATGAATTTAGATGATTTTAACAATGGCACACATTGGGTAGCATTAAATACAGATAAGAAATTATATTTTGATTCTTACGCTCAATTGCCACCGTTAAATGTACCTAAAAATTATAAAATGGCTTCAGATCATATTGAATTACAAGATATAGAAGGTACAAATTGTGGCGCTTTATGTGCTTTATGGCTTTATTATATTAATAAAAAAAATAATAAATCATTTTATAAATTATTTATTGATGTTTATTAAATCGGATTATTAATTATAATTTATAGGTATAATCCAGAACCTCTTAAATATAGTCCGTTTCCTCGTTTTCCTTTCATTTTTAGCCCTACGCCAGTGGCGCCCCTGAGGCCCTCCCTTAGACCTTTAGCGAGTCTCTCACCGATGATTGGTCCGGCTGTTTCCTGCGCAACGTCTGCTAATTTAGAAGCAATACCTGTATCTTTTAAGAATGATCCAACTTGCTTAATTCCGCTCCAGATTGAGTCAAATAGACCCGATCCTTCAATGTTTGAAGTATCCATATTTGGTACTTTATTATGATAACTAGCCGTTGCCATCATTTCCCCTTGAGATAATAAGAGATTAATTCCATCTTTTGATTTTGTTAATTTTTTAACATTTAATGGATGTAATAATACAATCTGAGAGCCATTTAAAATATTATTTCTATTTAATCTGATAGCTTTTCCATCGATAGCCTTCTTTTGTTGTGCTTTTGTAATCGTTAATTTCACGGGTTTATACATTTTTTATATATAGTATATTATATAATATAAAAATATGAAAAAAAAAAATAATAATTAGTTTGATTTTAATATAATTTCTGCCAGTCTTTATTTTTTTATAGTTTTTCATATAAAGAAATCATTTTTTCTTTTACGAAATCATTTTTTTTTAAATATTCAATATATTCAGGGTCTCTACCTTTTATATATGATAGAGATTTATTTTTATATTTGCCAAATGTTAAATATATTTCATTTTTATCTATAAATTTGCGCTCTAGAAATTCTTTAATGTCTTCATATTTAATTATTGATGGTTGCTTTAATAACCAAATACAATAATTAGGGTCTTTTTCTGATAAATCTACTATATTATGTGCTTTATATTTTCCAAATTTTAAAATATAATTTTCATTAATTAAATTATTTTCAGTTGTTAATGCTTCGTCGCTAAAATAAAAATTTTTAGATGGTCCCATATTATGTATAGTATATATTTATATATATTATATGAAATATTTTTTTTATAAAATAAATTAATTAATTAAATATAATGATCGTCGATATAATGAACAATAAATATAAATTATTAGGTTTTGAAAAGAGTCATTTAAAAAGTAAAAAATATAACGCTATACTAGAAAATAAAATAACAGGACATATTAAAAAGGTACCTTTTGGTTCGATTTATTATCAGCAATACAAAGATTCAACAGGTTTAAATTTATATAGTCATCTAGATCATAATGACAAAAAAAGGCGTGAGTTATATTATAAACGGCATAATAAGGACTACGCAAAATTCAGCCCTGATTATTTCAGCAAAAAATATTTATGGTGATTATTTTTATATTTATATTTATATAATATTAATAATGAATTTTAAAAAAATTCCTAAAATATATAATTATTATAAATTTATAGATTTATATACTAATCGTCATAATTCAATTGAAGATTATCAAGAATATATAATTTATACTAGATTTTATAAATATTTTTAATTGAATTTAATTTTTCTAATAAATGATGTTCTATTAATTGCTGTATAATTTTTGGTCAATTGTAACGGACAAGCAGAAACCATGTCGAATGTTAATTCTTCACCATCATATAAATTTTTATATGTTTTTATTATATCTTCGTCATGATTTTCAATTATTACTGATGGTATACCTTTCATTCTGATATGATATTCATATTTAATTTTTTTATCTAATGATTGATATTCTAATTTATCAACGTAGGCCTTCTTACCTAAAAATATTGATTCTACGGCTCTAATTTCATAATCTTTATTTATATTTACTTTTTCTTTTACTTCAAAATCTGAATGAAATTGACCCATTTTTTTACCTATTAATTCACGATTATATTTGTTTTTGTAATATTCCGATAATTTAGATATTTCGCTAGATTTGATGTGCATACTGTCTGTATCTTGATAGTATATTTTTAAATCATTATCTTCTGCTAGTGTCATGACTTCATTCATTATACGTTTTGACATGCTTAATACTTGACAGGCCATATGACAACCTGTATAGTGGTCAATAATCGATTTCTTCATTGATACACAGAGTAAATTTTCATTTATTTTGTGATATTCATTTATACAGTTTGCATTTCTGACTATATAATTAATATAGTCTTTATTGTTTTTTTTTATAAATTTTTTAGTTTTATTAATTGGTTTTTGAATTAGTTTTCCATAGCTAGCGTTTAAAATTAATTTATAGGCATTTTGTAATGGATTCCCTGCTTTTTTTAGTTTAATTCTTTCATTAAACATATACTCGATAACTTCTTTAATCTTTGGATTAAATCCATTATTGAAATAATAACCTCTAATAAATCTATATTTTACATCTTGAAAATTAATTAAATCTTCTAGTGATATTTTATCGATAATAATCTTTTCTCCTATTATATCATTTGTAAAATTTTTGATATTGTTATCATCTTTAATTGATACTAGCGGAAATGAACGCTTAATTTTAATATCTAATATTTCTATTTCTACGAAATAATAATCTTGATTTCTCCAGTCAATATTTTCTGTTATTAATTTTGGTATTCCTTGTAAATATCCATCTAATCTATACATTGCTGATGGATAAAGCGATACAGCGTCAAAATCTGAAATATATTCACCTTTAATATGATATTTTTTATTTTCTGAACACATAACACGCCCTCCATGACATGCTTTGCGAATAAAATCCTGAGCAACACCCGAAATTTTATAACAATTATTATAAACACCTCGAGATTTAAAGTATTCATCCGCTAGTTGTGGGAGTGATATTAAAGTAATAATATCAATTTTTGTAATTTCTAAAATTTGATTTCTAAACGTTAGATATGCTTCTTTTAATATATTCACGTCTTGGTTGCAATAATAAATAGTGTATTTTTTAATATCTACTTTTTGATCAATTAAACAGTTGACTTTTTTACAGTTATTAATAAAGTCTAAATGTTGATTTTCTTTAATATATTTTAATACTTCATTTAAATCAATATTATCTGATATATTATTTTTATTTATTAGTTCATATGGATATATATCTTTATCACCTGAATCTAATTTAAACATTTCGGGTAGTTTTGATAGTTTAAATGGTAGAAATGCGCAATTGTCCTTAAATACTAAATGATATTTTTTATATTTACATTGAATATGTTTTAATTTTGTTCCTGTTTCTATTGGATCTTGTAATTTTGACACATTATTAATAAATCCTCTAAAATCAAACGCTAAATTATGAGTAATAATAACTAGATTATTATCGATTAAATTTAAAAATTGTTCAACACAATCTAAACCATAAATACATTTAATATTTGGTTCATCAGAAAAACTAAAACTTAAACAGTAGGGCTTATGAATATTTTCATTGTATGTTTCTAAGTCTAAAAAACAAATTCTATAATTATTATTTGGGTTGTATTCTTCCTTATATTTACCTTTAAATATTTTTTTACTTGATAGTTTACTATATGGTTGATATTCATTATATCTGCTTTTTTTACAGTCCCATTCGCAGTTTTCATATAATGCCTCCATTTCACATAATTCATGATTACAATTGCAAATGTCATCATTAAATATACAGTCATAGTCACCGGATTTAATGTCACATGTGCAGACTTTCTTTAAATCTCTTAATTCATAGTTATCATTAAATTTTAAAAAGTGATTATGATTATTAATATTTTCGATTGTTATATCTGTTAAATACTTTTCTTTTTCTAAATATAATTTTTTTATTAAATCATAAGATGAAAGATAATTATTTTTATTATGATTTCTTTTATTTGTAAATAGTTCACTTGTATATTTAGTTTCTTCGTTAATGAAATAATGCTCATCTACTAGACCTAAATTAATTGATATTTTACCGTTTTTATTATATATTCTTTTAGCGGTTTTATTTCTGTTGTCATTATATGATACGGTTATATTTAAATTAAATTTTTCGGATATTTTTTTTAAATCTCTTAATAATATATCTTTTTCGAATATCATTAATTTTAAAGAATTTAATATATTTTCATTAACTCCTGATTTTTCTAATGAATAATAAAGACACGTTTCATAGTCTATTTTTTGATATTTACTGTATACTTGATATCTTGATAAATCAATATTTAAATTATGATAATATTTAAAATATGCCCCATTATGTGTTTTATGATAATTATTTTTATTATACCATGTAAACTTAATATTATCTCCATATTCGATAAAATCATATATCATTTCTACATCTGAACCGAATCCTGCGGTTGATTCATTTGATTCTAATGTCCCTAATTTATTGATAATATCTTTTACTTCATCATAACTTTTAATAATTCTATATATTAAGTCACCATTTATTTTATATTGTACTTCTAGTAAATAACCATTTTTAAAATTTAATTTATTTCCATTTCTTAATAATTGTTTTTTTGTTAATTCTATATTTTGTTTATCTTCTGGATTTTTAAAGAATTCATTAATTTTTTTATCTTCTTTTTTAATAAAAACTTTTTTAATATCTTTTTTAATTAATAAATTAATTTCTTTTTTAATATCTTTAATCGTTGCATGTCGATAGTTTATTTTGTTTTTTGGATTTAGTTTTTTATATATATTCCAAATTTCGTGTTTTCTCATATTTTTTATATACTAATTATATATATATTATATTTATATTATCTTTAAATAGAAATTAAAAATAAAAAATTTTTATAACTTAGTTAATAAGTTAAATATATTATAGCAAAAAAAAAAATATTTTAATTTTAATTTAAATTATTTATAAACTCTTTAATTTTTTCTTGATTAATATGATATTTTGTGTTGTAATGATGGGATTTATTACTATTTAGATACTCTTTATCACATATAGGACATTTAATCTTTTTTAATCTCATTTTGATTGGATTACCTTCGCTTTTTCTTTTTTCTTTATATTTTATCATCGCTTTTTTCTGACACTCTAGCATATTATATTATATTATATAATATTATATATATTTAAATAGAAATTAATTATATTTTATTTTATTAATTGTTCTTATTCTTTAATAAAATTATTATTTATATATATTTTCTCGGTTCTATCTTTTATTATTCTTATCTATTTATTTTACTTCTTAATCTTTAAAAATCGTTCAAATATTCATTGTTTAAAATCTTTATTCACTCTCTCTATTCTTCTTTTTTATGCTATTATATACCGGCTACGCTTTCGATTACATCGACTAGCTACGCCGGCTTATGCTACTATGTACCGGCTTCGCCGGTTGTGCTATTTAGTGTTTATATATATACCGGCTACACTGTCGATTACATCGACTGGCTACGCCGGTTTATGCTACTATGTACCGGCTTCGCCGGTTGTGCTAACTTTAAATATTTTAATATAAATATTTAAAACGATGAGCGATCTGAAGGGTTATCAAGAAATAGATATTTACTCATAAATGAGTAATTATCTATTCTAAACTCAGCATTCGGCTTCGCCTTTGCACGTGCGCCTATGTGGCCCGATATTATATTCATC
>JAAOEI010000624.1_pt1 | contig 13440 bp, 18 predicted proteins | sample 7059261 | NCBI WGS metagenome assembly JAAOEI01 (sample SAMN14008812, study PRJNA610033) | viral metagenome | isolation source: viral particles filtered from seawater | place: China: Hangzhou Bay, Yangshan Deep Water Harbour | collected 2017-10-31
ACAGCCTAATGGCTTTGCCTTTGATATTAAGGAAGCACAGATACTTATAGAACAGCTTGCAGACGCACAAAACAAGCTAGAGAGTGATGCTGAGAAAGAGTTTGAACCTACGATCATAGAGCTAAAGACCAAAACAAAAGAGATACCATTTAATATAGCAAGTCGTAAGCAGATAGCTGAACGTCTAATGGCCCGTGGATGGAAACCACAGAGGTTGACAGAGAAAGGTAACGTCATTGTTAATGAAGATGTTTTATCCAAGATCAATATGCCAGAAGCTGAGATGTTCAACCGTTATTTTCTTCTTCAGAAAAGAACTGGACTTCTCAAGTCATGGATACAGGAGTGTGATGAAGACCTACGTGTGCGTGGTAGGGTTCTTACTCTACGGACAATTACTGGGCGCATGGCGCACAACAAACCAAACATGGCACAAGTACCAGCAGTCTATAGTCCATATGGTAAAGAGTGCCGTAGCCTATGGACAGTATCTAATCCAGAAACTCACAGGCTTGTAGGTACTGATGCATCTGGTCTTGAGCTTAGATGTCTTGCACACTACATGAATGACGCTGCCTTTACACAAGAGGTTCTTACTGGTGATGTACATACTGCTAACCAACAGGCAGCAGGGCTAAAGACCAGAGATCAGGCAAAGACTTTTATCTATGCCTTTCTCTATGGTGCAGGTCCAGCCAAGATTGGTAAGGTAGTGGGTGGCTCTGTTGCTGAAGGACAGAAACTAATACAAAAGTTCTTACGTAACATGCCAGCCCTCAAGAAGCTACGTGCTAATGTACAAGAAGCTGCAAAGTCTGGTAGTATTCCAGGTCTTGATGGTAGGAGACTGCATATTAGATCAGACCATGCTGCACTGAACACACTGTTACAGGGGGCTGGTGCTATCGTATGTAAGCAGTGGCTCGTAGAGATGGACAACAGAATACGTAAGACTGGTCTTGATGCTAGGCTTGTAGCTTCAGTACACGATGAGTATCAGTTTGAGGTAGCCAAGGCTGATGTTAAACGCTTCACACAAATTACTAAAGATGCTATGCACCATACACAGAAAGCATTTAACTTTAGGTGTGAGCTTGATTCTGATTATAAAGTAGGGGCGAACTGGTCGGAAACTCACTGATGTCAGATCAGCTAGATATGTTTGAATCCAAAACTTTATTTAATAAAGAACAAGAACTCAAGGTGTGTGTTTCATGTAAAAAAGAGTTACCTTTAAGCTGTTTTAAAAACAGCGGAGGTTCAAGAAGAGTGGATGGCACACCAAGATTGCTTAATAAATGCACAGCCTGTCTCAGAAAATTAGAACGGCAAAGAAAAGAATTACATAAAGTTATCCCTAAACCTGATACAAATTATCAATGTCCTATTTGTTTAAATAAAAAAGGACATTTTTACAAACTTGTTGAATCATCAATTACACAGCACGATGCTGGAAACTGGTGTTTAGATCATGATCACAATACAGGAGAGTTTAGAGGCTGGTTGTGTAACAGATGTAACTCAGCTTTGGGCTGGTTAGATGATGACGTAGATAATTTAAAAAGAGCATTAAATTATTTACATGAACATGAAAAAAGATGTTGACACTAGCACATCACCTGTGCTATAATTCGTTTTGTTGTTGGTAGTAGACAACGAAAACTTGGGAATGATCCCACACAGTGCCGCAATGGTGCGGATTTTAAAGGAGAAATAGAATATGAATGATCCCGTTTACATTACTGGTAAGTGCCACTATGCTTCCATCACTGAGCCGAACACCAAGTTCGATCCAGTATGGTCAATTCAAGTAGAGGTTAATGATGACAACCGTGAGGTTGTTGAGAAGTCTGGTTTAAAAGTAGCTAACAAAGGAGATGAAAGAGGAGACTTTGTAACTATCAAACGTAAGGTTCACCGCAAGGATGGTACGGAACGTAATGCTCCGCTTGTGATGGACTCACAGAATAATCGTTGGAATAACGATAAGAAGATTGCTAATGGTAGTACCGTTAATGTAAAGGCAATCCCCTACGAATGGGACTATGCTGGACAGTCGGGAGTATCCGCTGACCTTGCTGCTGTACAGATCGTAGATTTCATTGAGTACACTGGAAATCAGCAGGACTTCGCCCCCGTAGATGGTGGATATGTCCAAGAGACTGAAGCAGTTCCATTTTAATCTAACGTAGGAGATAGAGAGGGGAGTAGTTTCCGTATTCTGCTCCCCTCTTTTTTTATCATATGAAGAAAATTGAAACACTAGTTGAAGACATCTACAGTTTATTTGATCTCTCTGCTATTGATATGTCTGAAGAAGATGTTGATAAGTATGTGGAAGAGTTTGGTGAGATGGTTAAACTGCATACTAAAAAGTTTCTATATGCAGAAGAATCCGTAGATAAAAATCTAAGACTATCACAGATAGGTAGGCCCGACAGGCAACTGTGGTATGATATTAATTCAAATAAAGAACGAACAGGTCTTACACCCAGCACACGTATTAAATTTTTATATGGTTATATTCTTGAAGAGTTCTTACTCATGTGTGCAGCCATAGCTGGGCATGATGTTAAAGATCAACAGAAAGAAGTAGACGTAGGCGGTGTGACAGGACACCAGGATTGTATTATAGATGGTGTTCTAGTTGATGTTAAGAGTGCATCAACAAGTTCATTTAAAAAGTTTAAAAGCAATAGACTTTTAGAGGACGATCCCTTTGGATACATTGCACAGATATCTGCGTATGCACAAGCCAATGGGTTAAAGGAAGCAGCGTTCCTTGCTATAGATAAATCAACTGGAGAAATTGTTTTGACACCAGTACATTCAATGGAGTTTATAAATGCTGAAGCTAGGATTGAACACCTTAAAAGAATGGTCATTAGCGATACTGTCCCTGATCTCTGTTACGATCCTATTCCTGATGGCAAGTCTGGTAATTTTAAGCTTCCCGTTGGTTGTGTTTTTTGCTCTCATAAAAGAGAATGTTGGACTAATGCTAATGGAGGAAAGGGGATACGTGTCTTTGAATATGCACAAGGTAAGAGATACTTGGTTCAGATTGGCAAAGAACCTGATGTCCCTGAAGTGATTGACTGGTAATGCACTGGAAGTATAAAAGAAAACCAGACCCCACTTCTCACTTTGGTTTTGTCTATATTATAACCAATAAGAAAACATCTAAATGTTATATAGGATGTAAGCAATATTTCTACACAAGAAAAAAGAAAAAGGTAGAATCAAATTGGAAAGTATATACAGGTTCTAGTAAGCACCTGAATGAAGACATAAAGAAACACGGCAAGAGAAATTTTAAGTTTGAGATTATAGGTGAGTATAAAAATAAACGTAGTCTAAAATATTATGAGTGTTATTATCAAATGATTAATCATGTACTAACAAAGAAACTAGAAGGCACTGATGAGCAAGCCTACTACAATAACTATGAAGGTGGTAAGTTCTACAGGCCCGTCCAAGAGCCGCCAGATGATTGATGATATATTACAAGCTGAATCTTTATATGATCTAACCAATAAGAATCCTGATAGGTCACTCAATCTCGCAATTATTTTGCAAGCACTGCTTGACTTATCCAAACCAGAGAAGTATAATGAGCCGCATGAAACATCCCTGTATAGAGATCAGGCGATGGCATGGGTCTTTGCGTCTGTGGGTACAACATGTGAAAACTTTCATATAACATGTGAGCTTGCTGGTGTAGAGCCAGATACAGTTAGAACCTTTGCTTTACGAGTAACCTTATCGGAGAACGTAGATGACATCAGACAAAAACTTCACTCCTTCCTGTGATACAATGCAGAGACAGGTAGGTGGTGATCATTACAAAGACTGTGGTATACAACCTGTTGAGTACATACACGCAAATGATCTAAACTATTTTGAGGGTAATGTTATTAAATATATTACCAGACACAGAACGAAAGGAGAAGGTAAAAAAGATATAGAGAAAGCTATACACTACGCCGAAATGATTTTGAAATTCTATTACAACTAAGGAGGGGGCGATGGTACAATTCCGTTCAAACGAAAATCCTATGTTTCGTTCAAAGTTCAGTGAGGATATCTTCAAGCAGAAGTATGCTCACCATAACTGTGAGACATGGGATGCACTGGCATCTGTTCTTGTAGAGGATGTCTGTCAGAACTATATGTCTAAGGATGACAAAGAAGAACTCAAAAGAATTATTACAGACCTAAAGTTTATTCCTGGTGGTAGATATCTCTACTATGCTGGACGTGACAACAAGTTCTTTAACAACTGCTACTTGCTCAAAGCAGAAGAAGATACAAGGGAAGACTGGGCAAACATATCATGGAAGTCTGAGTCTTGTCTCATGACAGGTGGTGGTATTGGTGTAGACTATAGCATCTACCGTGAAGAGGGTAGGCTTCTGAATGGCACAGGTGGTCTAGCATCTGGCCCTATACCTAAGATGCAGATGATCAATGAGATTGGTAGACGAGTTATGCAGGGTGGTTCTAGAAGGTCTGCAATTTATGCAAGTCTTAATTGGAAACATCCAGACATAAATGCTTTTCTTAAATCAAAGAACTGGTATGACATGCCTGTTGGCACAACAGGACACAGCATTGGTCAGATCAAAGAGCAGGACTTTAATTTCCCTGCACCACTAGACATGACTAATATCTCTGTAAACTATGATACAGAGTGGCTGCTAAATTACTATGAGACAGGAGATGTAGGAGATGCCTTTAGGACTAATGTTAAGCAGAGTTTGCGAACAGGTGAACCAGGGTTCTCGTTCAACTTCTTTGATAAAGAAAAAGAAACGCTCCGCAATGCCTGTACAGAAGTTACATCAGAAGACGATTCGGATGTGTGTAATCTTGGCTCTATTAACATGGGTCGCATTGACAACCTTGCAGAGTTTTCTAATGTTGTAGAACTAGCCACTAAGTTCCTGCTATGTGGTACACTACGTGCCAAGCTACCATACCAGAAAGTCTATGACGTTAGAGAGAAAAACCGTAGGCTTGGTCTAGGTCTGATGGGTATACATGAGTGGCTGATTAAAGGAGGACAGAAGTACGAGGTAACTGAGGGACTACACAAGTGGCTCTCTGTATACAAAGGTATTAGTGATAATACCAGTGCTAAGTTTGCTGACTATCTTAATGTATCACGCCCTGTAGCTAATCGTGCTATTGCACCTACAGGTTCGATTGGTATCCTTGCTGGTACATCTACAGGCATTGAGCCTATCTTTGCTGTGGCATACAAGCGTAGGTATCTTAAGAACGGTACACGCTGGCACTATCAGTATGTAGTGGACAGTGCTGCACAAGAGATCATTGACCTGTATGGTGTTAATCCTGACAAGATTGAGTCCGCTCTTGATCTTGCTGATGATTATAAGAGACGCATTAAGTTTCAAGCAGACATACAGGACTATGTAGATATGTCTATCTCTTCTACAATTAACCTACCTGAGTGGGGCAGTAAACTTAATAACGACGACACAGTAGATGACTTCACCGAGACACTGGCTACCTATGCTGGTAGGCTCCGTGGCTTTACCGTGTATCCTGATGGGTGCCGTGGCGGTCAACCACTTAGTAGTGTTCCATACTCTGAGGCTGTTGAGAAACTAGGTGAAGAGTTTGAAGAAGGATTAGAGACACATGATATTTGTTCTATCACAGGACACGGTGGAACGTGCGGAGTATAACGATTACTTGGTCTCGTAGCTCAGTTGGATTAGAGCAGCGGTCTTCTAAACCGCAGGTCGCAGGTTCGAGTCCTGCCGAGATCGCCAAAAAAGTTCTTGACATAAGGACATTATTGTAGTATAATATATGTGTGATGCCAATAATGGGTCACGTAATATCAACTTGCTAATAGGAGAATGATATGGTTAACGGACTTACGATGTTAGAAGCCTTGGATGAATGGGCCATTGGTCATGAAAGGTTGTTAAATGAGGGTGTAAGGATATGGAATAATGTGTCTAGGACATATCCCCCACACAATCTGATAAAGAAAAGCAGCGATGAGTATGTCATTACAGTAGCTGTTGCAGGGTTTTCTAAAGAAGACTTATCAGTTAGGAGTGAAGAAGGAACTCTAACTATTGAAAGTAAAAAGTCTGATAGTGAAACGAAAGATGAGTATGTATATAAAGGCATTGCCAATAGAAGTTTTAAGAAAGAGTTTCTACTGGCAGAGAATGTCTTTGTAAAAGATGTTAAACTAAAGGATGGTATGTTGGAGATATTTCTTGAGAGAGTTATTCCTGAAAACGAAAAGGAAACTATCTACGATATAAATTAATTCAAAGACCAACTAGGTTAGCTGCTAGATATTCTAGTGGCTAACCACTTTTTTGGAGTACCTATGAAGAAAGCACCTAACACAGTTTACATTGGCTACGATCCTAAAGAAAGTGTAGCTTATGAAGTATTGAAATTTACCATTGAACGCATCTCTGTAGATAATGTACGTGTGATCCCTATTAAATTAGATACACTACGTCTAATGAATATGTATTGGCGTGAGCATACAGAAGATAAAGGACAGAAGATAGATTTGATAGACGGTCGTCCCTTCTCTACTGAATTTAGTTTCTCCAGGTTTCTTGTCCCCGCTCTCAATATGTATGAGGGCTGGGCATTGTACATGGACTGTGACATGCTCATACGCACAGACATTAATGAAATCTTTGAAGAGTATAACCTAGATTATTATCCTGTCTATTGTGTCAAGCATAAGTATGAACCAAAGGATAGAATTAAGATGGATAACCAAGTCCAACTAACATATCCTAGAAAGAACTGGTCTAGTCTTATGCTCTGGAATTGTTCACACCCCAAGAACAAAGAACTTACTGTTGAAAAAGTAAACACAATGCCTGGATCATGGCTTCACCAGTTCCAATGGATTGGCGATAAAGACTCAGACATTGGTGGTATTGACGAAGAGTGGAACTGGTTAGACAATCATTCTTCTTCTGATATTAAACCTAAGAATGTACACTTCACCACTGGTGGACCTTGGTTCAAAGATTGGACTTGTTCCCGCCATGCTGATGGTTACTATGCGTCTGAATGGAACCAAGAGTATACGTATCTTGTAGGAAAAGGAATGATTGAACCTTATGAGTTATAGAGTTGTTACATGCTTCAACGAGAAGCTGCTAAAAAGCAATGGCTCCAAACTGCTAGAAGACTTTGCTTCTAAGTGGGACACTGCTATTGAATTTGATTGCTATTATTATGATATGGATATTAAAAATTATTCATTGCCTAAAGCAAAGAACATTCACTATTATAATCTAAGCAATCTATCTGACTACACAGATTTTATTGAGAGAAACAAAGAACATAATGGCACAGAGAATGGTGAGTTTGAATACAACGAAACCATTGATGCCCTTACAGAAGCTCCCAAAATTTTTGCTATCAGTGAAACGATGTTTAATAACTCTATGTCTTGGGTGTTTTGGGTTGATCCTCACTGCTACACAATGGGTAAAGTAACCACTAGCTATCTTGAGAAAGTATTTCCTCATGATAATAGTGAAGTTCCTCTTACACTAATTGAAGACCAGACACACTTTGCTGCATTCCAAATTATGTACCAGCCTTGTGTTGATCTTATTGCTGACCTACGTGGTGCCTACATTACTGACAACTTCCTGAAGTACAGAGATTGGAGAATATTCTTTATTCTTAATACCCTGGTATCCATATACAACGCACATGGTATGAACTACAGGTTGCTGAACTCAGAGACTTCAGAGTTTATTGATGATATTCTTGTAGACTTACGTAGCCCACTAGCTAAGAACCTTAGAGATGCTGATGGCAATCGTGTTATACCTTTGTCAGAGGACGCAACTACACCAGACATTCTTCCTGGTAGGTACAAACAACTAGCTGATCTTATTCGTTTCTATGAGCCAAAGAAAATACTAGAGACTGGTACATGGAATGCTGGTCGTGCCATTGAGATGTCTCTTGCTGCCTTTGATCGTACTGATACTGTACACTACATTGGTTATGATCTCTTTGAGGATGCTACATCTGCCATAGATAAAGAAGAGTTTAATGTTAAGCCTCACAATACTCAGGCTGCTGTTGTTAAAAGGCTAGATGAGTTTGCGGAGTATGTAAAAGATAACAACAATAAAACATTTACCTATGAGCTACACAAAGGTAATGTCAGAGATGTTCTTACCAAAGACATACCAGATGATATTGATATTGCACTGATTGGTAGTGGCAATAGTGAACAGACTGTAGCACATGAGTTTGATATGTTGAAGTCTGTTCCTATTGTTTTGATGGATCACTACTTTACAAAGGACGAAGCGGAAGAGCTACCACCTGAAAAGTATCAGGGTGTTAATAAGGTCTTTGATAAGATTGAAACAAGCAAAGTTCAAGAAGGCTTTGAAGACGAAGAAGGCTGGACTAACTTTGATCAGGAAAGCACAAATAGAAAACATATCTTACCATCCAGTGACCGTGTGGTTAACGGTGGCGTAACTCACCTTGTTGTTGTCTTAACCAATAATGATGTTAAGGATATACCTGAAGAGGTTAAGCGTGTTCCTATTGTTGTACATCCCAGAGATAGTGTACCAAAAGAATACATTACCAGCAACATTCAAACTAATCTTAAATTAATTGATGAAGACAAGTGGATTGTTAAACATCCTGCACATAGAGACAAAGGTATTATTGCTTCAGCAGGAACATATTTGGACTACGACAAACTAAAGTCTTTTATGAAGGACAATCCCACAGCAAAGATGCTTGCAGTTAAACATGCCTATCCTAATCTATTACAGAATGGCATCGTACCGTGGGGATGTATTGTTCTTGATCCCCGTCCAGTTGAAGGTGTAAGTACACACAACATCGTAAGAAAGGACTTGTTTAAAGATGTATCTTCTGATACAATGTTCTTTGTAGCATCAATGACTGACCCATCCACAACCAAGCATCTCAAGGATAGTGGTGCTAACATATGGGGATGGCACGCCTTTACTGATTCGCTACGAGAAGAAGACGAGAGAGGACATCAGATTACTAACAATGTAGTCAAGCTTAACGAAGAGCTTGGTATACCTCAAGGTGCCACACTAATTACAGGTGGTACATGTGCAGCAATGCGAGGCATTGGTATGTTCCACACGATGGGCTTCAGGGATGTACATCTCTTTGGCTTTGATTGTTGTAGGGAAGAACCTACTGACGAGGAGAAGACTGAAACCACAGGTGATCTTGAGGGTGGTGAGACTCCCAAGCCTAAGTACATTGAGGTTAACGTACAAGATAAAACATATTGGACAACGGGTGAGCTTCTCGCTATGGCACAGGACTGTGAGAAAGTCTTTGCTGATCCTGGCCTTGAAGGTGTGTTGTCATTCCACGGTAAGGATACTATGGTTGCTGATCTGTGGGATATACAAGTCTCAAGAGAGGAACGTCCTACATTTGAAGGGTATTATTCATGATTGAATGTGAGAATGATTACAGCAGAGAGTTTCCCTCTGAACGATATGAAAATCTTCTTAAAGAATATGAGGAGATGCACGACTATTCAGATAAAATGTTTAATGGAAGAAGCCTTTTAAAGTTTAGAGATGCTATCAAACATATACTAAGAGAAAACAATTGTGAAAATGTTTTAGATTATGGTAGTGGTAAGGGACAGTTGTACACAAAAGAGTATACAAAGATAACAGATAAAATATCTAAGCCGTTACCAGAGTATTGGAATCTAAAAGATTATAAACTATACGATCCAGGTTATGAAGAACACGCTAAATTACCAACAGGTTCCTTTGATGGAGTGATCTCTACAGATGTTCTTGAACATGTACCAGAGGAAGACCTGGGCTGGGTTGTAGATGAGATGTTGGACTATACAAAAAAGATTTTATTTATAAATGTATCTTGTATGCCAGCACTTAAAACATTCAAAGATGGTACTAATGTACATGTATCTATCTTTAGTCCAGTAGACTGGGCAAAATTTTTAGCAAGCCGCATGGAGTATACTAGGTCGCATGTAACTATATTTTTATATGCGGACTATAGTGAAGAAGACGGTGAGCTAAAAAATAAGATATATCGAATTAAATATAAACCTACAATTTTTGAGATGATGGAGGGTTAAGATGTTGGGTATTGCAGATTCAGTTATTGGAGTAGCGGGTAAAGTCCTTGACAAGTTTGTTGAGGATAAAGACCTGAAGACTAAACTAGAAGCAGAGCTTAAACAACAAATGGTATCGCTTGATCTAGCGCAAGCACAGGCAAATATTGAACAAGCTAAGTCGCCATCTATCTTTGTTGCTGGTGCTAGGCCAGCCATCATGTGGATATGTGCCTTTGGTTTAGCATGGCAATTTGTACTACAGCCTGTGGCAGTATGGGGCATTGCCCTTAGTGGTACAGATATTGTATTGCCTTTTATTGAGACTGAAGGTCTGATGTCTCTGACGCTTGCCTTACTTGGACTTGGTGGTATGCGTACAGCAGAGAAATGGAAAGGCGTCCAACGCAATAACATGAAGAAAACTCAAGGACGTTAACAATGAAAGCAGGTAAAGTGTGGGGTAACACAGAGTTTATCTTTGGTAATAGCGCATTAGAGTTTCACAAAATAGAGTTTATGGAAGGCAGTACGTGCAGCAAACATAAACACAAACACAAGTGGAACGGCTTCTACGTAACTAAGGGACTTTTGAAGATCAAGGTATGGAAGAACGACTACGATCTAGTAGATGAGACAGTACTAGAACCTGGAGAGTGGACAACTGTAAAGCCTGGAGAATTCCATCAGTTTGAAGGCATGACACATGGCGAAGCCTTTGAGTTATACTGGGCTGAGTTTGATCACAACGATATTGAAAGAGAAACTGTAGGTTCTAAGTGAAGATACAAAAGCTAACACCCACACATACATTAGACTGGTACATTAAATGGGTTGCCTCCCTTGTTTTAATTGTAGGTGTAATATTAACCAGCAATAATGTCTTTCCCGCCAACCTTATCTTTCATGCACTTGGTATGTTTGGTTGGTTTATTGTTGGTATACTATGGAATGACAGAGCGTTGATTGTTATTAATGCTGTAACACTAGCACTCATGTCAAATGGATTGATAACATATTATGTTAAATGAAAAGCAAGAGAAGTTCTCACAAGCATACGTGTTACACCGTAACGCTACGGAGGCAGCAAAGGCGGCTGGCTATGCAGCAGAGTCTGCATACAACCAAGGCTACCGTCTCTTACAGAAACAAGAAGTTATAGATCGTGTTCATGAATTAGAACAAGAACTAGAAACAGACGTTGATGTTATCAAAGAGATGGAAAGCCAGTACGAATTTGCAAAAGCAAATGGTCATACCAACAGTGCAATCAAAGCACTTGAACTTTTATCTAGAATACGTGGTGCAAATAGCGACACTAAAATATCCACAGACAAAGACACCCTAGAGGTTGCCATCATAGGGTGCCTAAATGTACTAGGTTATGAGAAAGTTATCTCTCTTCTAGAGAAATGTGATTTTGCACACCACTTCTTTGAAGATTTGCCGCCAGAGAGCGACGAGGAGGGGCCATCTCTAGGGTCTGTGGACCTACCCTACCCAGAAGAGCCTGAATACTCTATATGACGCTTAAAACGCCGTACAGAGCATTATACTTTATTATACCATATAAAGGCTATCATACCAGCTATAAACAATCCAATACCTATTAACTTACCAGATTCAATTAATACTGTCTGCCATAGCTCCCTCTGTTGTAGGGCTTTGCGCTCTGCTTTTAGCTGTTGTTCTTTTTTCTGTTTCTTAATTCTTTCTTTACGTTCTTCTATACGCTTCTGCTGTTCCTCTAGTATCTCATCCCATGTGCCAGCACCAAAGCGTCTATTAATTTCAATAGCCAATTTTTTAATATCTTCTTCTTGTTGCTTTTGAGCAAGCTTGGCTGCTGCTACATTAGCCAGCGATGTCTCGTCGTCACCGTCATCTTTAAGTCTAAACTTTACAAACTTTGCCCACTTGTTATTCTTTAACTTCTTATCTTTAGCAGCGGAGTCAATTCTTTTCTTAGCTTCTGATTGAGTTTTAAATAACCTATCTATCTGCCCAGCAATAGCACCTACATCTTCTGCTGTATTGAGCGCACTACGTACTCCCTGCACCGCTGTCTTAACAGCAGTGAAGCCTCCTGTAATAGCAGCTAGTGTAAGTGGGTCCATTACTTATAACTCCATACCCAAGGACGTGGATGCATATTGCTATTATCCATTGTATCTATATGTATAAACCTACTCTCATGTGATCCTCTTTGAGACACACCAATACCAGAGAAGCCCTTCTCCATAGCAAGAGACATAAGCTCATAGGCATCCCTACCAGATACCAGTACATCTACTGCCTTACCAAAGAGGTGTGGTGAGTTCTTAGCCCCACCTATAACCTGATTATATGAAGCGTCCCTATAGCCAGAAGATATAACCATAGGCTTGTCGTAGGCATATCGTAGAGCCACAAGCATTTCCATAAACTCTTCATCCATGTTGCACTCATCAGTACCCTTACACCTCAATTCATCTTCTGTAAAAAAATCCCACATTAAACAACTCCTTTGCCCACAGGTGGATGTGAACCATTATGCATGCTTTGAAATTTATCTACGTTTTTTTCTAATGAACGTAAACGTTCTTCTACTGCACCGTCTCTCTCTGACTGCTTCTTCAATATCTGGGGAGACAATATATCATTAGCCATAACATCTATAGAGCTAATAGCAACAGCCATCTTAGCCTCTACCTTATCTAGTCTAGTGTTAAGCTCATTAAGTTGCTGTCTGTTCTCATCTAGGTCTGTAACCATACCACGTATTGTAGTCTTGAGTACGCCCCATGTAGCAGCCAGACCAGCCAGTACTGTGCCTAAAGTAAGAAGTTCTCTTGGTCCTAGTTCTAACACTATTCTTCATCCACAGTTAATAATGGTCGTGATGCACTATTCCACTGATACAATCTATTATCTATAATGGATATAATTTCAGGAGGTATCTTATCTTTTTTTTCAAATATTTTAGCAATACTACCAGACAAAGTACTAGGCATAAAAATACCAATACCATTCTTTTCTTTTGTATTTCTAGCAAGTGTGTTTCTAATAAACTTAGGTTCTTTAAATAGATTTTTTTCTGTTAGTATCTCAAGAACTTTTTGATCTGTTATCTTTTTAGGATAAAGTTTATTACCTTTTTTTACATAATAGTTAAGTTTTTTAAACTCATATAAAGTTTCTGCTAAAGATTTTTGTGCCTCAAAATTCTTTTGTGCATACTCATCTACAATTTTTATTATTTCATTTTTAGTATCAGGATCAGAGTAATCCATAGTCCCTGCTCTTAACCT
>JAAOEI010000625.1_pt1 | contig 13435 bp, 28 predicted proteins | sample 7059261 | NCBI WGS metagenome assembly JAAOEI01 (sample SAMN14008812, study PRJNA610033) | viral metagenome | isolation source: viral particles filtered from seawater | place: China: Hangzhou Bay, Yangshan Deep Water Harbour | collected 2017-10-31
ATAGCCTCTAACTGGTGTATTTTTGATAATATTCACCAACGTTGATTCTACTTCAGAAACGGTTGTTTTGGTATGAGTCTTACCAAGTTCAGTTATAAACTGCTTAGACTCTTTGTTCATTTCACCTGCTACAATATCTGCAATTTCAGATTTAGCATACATTTTAGCCTTCTCTATGGCTAATTGTAAGTCTGGTGAAACAGAGGTAGCGACACCAAATAAACAAAGTTTATCTTTGCCTTTACCAATTAGGTCAGTATCACAAGCTTTTCTTTCAGAAAAGTCTGCCATATACCAACTTGGTACTTTATTCATTGTCTTACCACTTTCAGACTTGATTTTGTAAGTACCACCAGCACAAGCATTTAATAACAATGCCGTTGCAAGCACACCTACCATTTTTAGTTTGTTTTTCATCATAAGTTTTTACTCTCTTTCACATCATATAACAATTCTTGCAAAAAGTCAAGCGTGGTTTGAACGTAGCCTAACGCCTGTTCACTTGATACATCATATATTATAACAGCTAATAGAGATATAATGATTATATTTCTAATCATTGTACGACCTCCCATTTTCCGTCAGGTTGAAGACACATCTTTCCGTATGATTTAAAAGCGTGTCCTTGTCGGCTATAATACCGACAATATTGTGGCATATGGGTTGTGTTATGATAGTAGAATTGAGCAAACAAGTCCCAATAACCGAGACCGTCTTGTCTTTTCTTACCATCAGCACACTCCATTACCTCTTCTTTTATTATTTCATCACCTTTTTGTTTGATGATTACTTTAATAAAGCAGTATTGCCCTCCTGTTTCTTCAGGATTAATTGGCAAAATCTTCGCATAATAATTCTCGTCTTTAGCTACTGCAATACCAGACATTAATAAGAATACTATTAATACAAATGACCAAGTCAAATATCTTTTTATTTTATTATCGGGGTCAAACATTTTCTACACCTAATTTCTTTAAACTATCATTTACTTCGTAAAGTTTATCTTCTATCTCTTGTATTTTAGAAGATGGTCCATTAAACTCATAAAGTTCTAATTCTTCTTTTAGTTCTTGTTTTTCTTTTTTAAGAATTTCTATTGTACTCATTTTACACTCTTTTTATTTTGTTCTAAATTGTTTACAAATACTCTTATCAACCTTGATACATCAACCTCTTGCTCTTTAAGAGTTTTTGGATTTTTAAATAAAACTTTACTATCATTTACTTTTAAAACGTGTTGACCATCTACAATCACAGCTTCGTCTGTATTTTTTCTCCAATCGTGTGAGCTATATTCTTTTGACATTAGTTTAACCTCGGCTTTTCTATCCATTGACCATCAGGTAATTGACAAGCAGTACCAAATACAACTTTTCTATTTACACCACCAATACCAACTAACGGCCAACTATTAGTAATATCAACCGTGTGGTCATATTCTGTACACTTCAAGGGTCCTTGTGTATAAGATTTTGTTGTATGAATTATACCAGAATTACCAGTTTTAGAATTATACCAATTAGTATAACTTGAACCGTTTGGCGCCGTGTTCAAATGGTCTACGAATACTGCGTTGTGTACATCTTTGTCTGAATTATAAAGTAGTTCAGCACCTGCAAATGCACCTATAATAGCACAACCACCTACAGCATATGGGTCTGTAATACCACCTGCAACACAAGCGGCTGTTGTTGAACCACCACCAGATATAGCACCTATGTGTGTTCTATTTACGGTACTACAATTTGTTAGTGTCAATACCATTATAGTCGTAATGGTAATCTTGGTCAATAGTTTTTTCATAATCATTAATATTTTCAAAAAATTCAGAGTCAACTTTTGTTTTAGCAACCAATAGTGAGTCTGCTTGGATATTCTCAATTTTATTTCTCAATAATGGGTCGGATGGCGAAGTCTGTCTCAAATCATCCGCCATCTTCTTAATAGAATCAATCTTATCACAAAAAGATTTAATATTCTGTACCATTAGTTTTTAACAAAAAGATTAGTTATCTTTTCCTTTGTACTGATAAATTGTGCTTTCATATCAGCCCAAGACTCTGCTTGGTATTCTTTTGTTTTCTGCCATTCACTCTGAGCAAAATCTTTTGCTTTCCCAGGTACAGCAACACCCGTTTCTACAAACTCCTGTGGAGTTATTGTAGCCACTTCATCAGCTTTCGCTTTATTAAGTTCTAAAGAAACAAGTACAAAAGCAAATACCAATACTAGGCCAAATGCTACTACCCTCTCCCAAACTTTTTTTATCACTTTATCCACGATTTCCTCTATCTGTTGGTTTGTTAAGTAATTAGACACCGACACCCTCATTAGCTCTTTTTTCCATAAGTTCAATCTCGGTGATTCTCATTTTTTCGGCATATGACATACCAAAAACTTTATTGTAAAAATGGTCTAGTGGATTTACAGATTGGTAACCTAGTAATAAGTTATCAAACTTTATATCTAAACCATCATAATATTCGGGGTGTTTATTTTTAAGTTCTATATGGTCTTTACAGAATTGTATTCTATTTGTGTAATAATCATTCAACTTGTCAAACATAGATTTCTTCTTACTCAATTTGACATCTTTATCTTTTGCATTTTTAAACTCTGCAAATAGAGTTTCTTTCTCATACTTAAACGACATACTATATAACCTCCCAAGGTTTTTTATTAATATTCACTTACTATACAGGAAAACGTTGGAAATGTCAAGCCTCCAATAAATCGCATAAAATCACGCTTTTTGTGCATATTTAAGCGCCTAGGATGCACCAGGATTGACGAATCAACCATTTTGTGTACTGGTGTTCACCTCTGGAAATGGGAAATTGTATTGTTCTTCAACTCCAGATTGTTCTAGTTTATGCTCTTCTTCTAGCCAAGTCTCAAAATCCTTGACTTCTTTTTCCTTGTAGGCAACAACTTCGTCAATTAATTTAATTGCACCAGGTGTATCGCCCTCAACCAATTTTGTTTTAACCTTTTTCAGGTCATCAATCATTGCTAATACTTCGTTCATTAGACTTTCCTTCCTGCTGTCTTCAGGTCTGTTTTATTTACCACCATATATGGTCCTTTATTATATGCTGGCACTACGGTAAAATTCTTTGAGGCCTCAATCTTCCAACTATTATCAGTTTTGATACCATTACCTATTGCATTTGATAATTCTGGTTGTGGTTGTATATCTGATAAGTCTGTTGTAGGATAATAACCCTCATTAATACTTATATTCCTAGATTTGATAATGTGGCCATCATCACCTACATTTAGGCCTAGCGACCTCATCCACTTGATATGTTTTTTAAGAGCAATCTGATATTGTTCTTGTTTACTAACTTTTGTTTTTGGCACTTTGGTCCTCACTATTCATTAATAAGACAACATAGTGTACAGCTTTAAGTAAGTCTTTTCTATTACGACCATCTTTTTTACCATACCTACATAGATACTTGATTGCATTAGCTTGACAAAAATCTTTATCAATACCAATGTCTCTTAATAAATCTTGAACCTGTGTGCCTTTAGACACTTGAGCATAGTGCTGACCATATGTTGACTTAATATAATCGCCTATCTCTTTTAGTATTTTATCTTCATTGTATTTCATAATTATATTCCTAACGCTTTTATAACATCTTCCTCTGTATTTGGCAACCTTTTTCCAGATTGTACCCAATCAGCCATTTGTTCAAAGTTAAATGCCTCGTCCATTTTACCTTCTTTTTCCAAGACCTTTTGTGCAAGTTTAAAAAACTTTAGTGTACCCATTTCTTGAGTCATACCCATTTCTGGTCTTGATTGAAATTTACCTGGTCTTTGATTTGACATATTTAACCTTTCTACTAAAGTCATCTAAATGATTCAAATTAGCGTGTGAATTATTTTTAATTGCATAAACAAGTGTTGCTGTATGTTCAACAATTGTTTTATCAAATAGTTCTTTTGCCTCTTGATAAGTCTTAACAACGGTCTTTGTGGTCTTATTCAATGGACGCCACTCAACAACAGAATAACTATCTGCATTGTCAATTATATCTTGTTCCCAAGGATTTGGTTTATTAGGCTGTGTCATTGTTTGCCTTAATAGATTTCTCAATATCCTTTTGATACTTTTTATTTCTTTTTATCATCTTATTTAAGATTTTTTTACAATCATTTGTAAGGTATAAACAATATACCAACATAACTATAATGGCAGCTGATATGAATAGACTAATTAAATCACTCATTATTTCCACCATTCGTTATCAAGGTTAATTTGTACATCAACATCTGACTTTTCCTTTTCAGTAAGATTGTCTTCTATCTGGTCAAAATAACACCAGTAAGTACCATTCTCACCTGAATAGGTCACAGCACCAGTATAACCTAGTGAAGTGTCATATGTTTTTGCATTTAAGGCTGTATCATTTTCAGCCGCTATATCGGTTTTTTCTGTAGCGATACCGATATTGATTATCTCACCAGTTCTACCGTGATTACCGATAATCTTGTCGCCTACATTAATTATCATTAGCGTGTCCTCCTACTTGTTGATTTAAATGTTTATGTGTAAATTGTGCCGTCAAAGATGGCGCAAAATCGTATTTGAAGAATTGTCTACCGTTCCACAACTGACCATAATCATTAAACAATGCATTATCGCCCATAGCTGTTTGACCAAAAACATCTTCGTAAGTTTCGTAATACTTATCACCGTGTATCATTTCTACTTTAGAGTTACCTGTACCATTTACAGCGTCCTCTTGGTAGTGTTTATCACAATAGGCTTTTACTTTAGCCTGAAATTCTTTATTGTTCAACCTGTTAAGTTGACTTAAAGGCACATTTCTAAAAATAGTATGGTAAATAAAAAACCATTCTGTATCTTCTTCATCAAAGTATTCTCTACCATAAACTAAATTTAAACTTGAACCTTTTGTCATTATGCTACCGCCTTTGCGTCTTCCATTGCGAAATATAAAACATCATCAATATTGTTTTCATCAATATCAATTAAGTTAAGATTATCTACTTTAGATATATCTTGTTTTGCCTTATCAGCAGTAATTTTACCGTCTGTATAAGATTTTAATATATCACTAACTTGTTCGTCAGCGAGTTCAGTATAATAGCTTTTTACTTTTGCCATAGTGTAGTCTCCTTTTCATTATTATTAATTATTATATCAAAGATTTGTAATAGAGTCAAGAGATTTCTTTTCTTGGCTTCTTTTATTCTCTCTGTTAGTGTTTTTTTCTTTATCATATACAATTATAATATCATATCCACCATAGAAAGCAAGCACTTTTTTTACTTTTTTTGAATTTTTTTTATGAGACCAGGTAACGATTACCGAGGTTGTATGTTCTGGTTTTGTTCTATTTCCAGTTTTGTAGTACCCAAGACACGTCTGATTCGTGTGGATTAGGGCTTCCGTGAAACACGGCCACCAACGATTCGTAAGACATTTCAAAAGTCCAATCTGTCTTACTAAATCTTGGTTCTTTCCTAGAGTACCACTTATATGAAAATGTCCACTCATTTGGCATATATTGTAAGTTGGTGTGGTCTTTCATAAATTCATAGACCACATTCTGGTCACCTTGATACTTTCTCCAACGTGGTCTGTCTTCATAGTATTTGTACCATACAGCTGGTGTCATAATGGTATTATTAAACTTCATTATAGAAGAATTAATACCTGTATGACCTGTGAAATCGTGTAAAGCACCAAAGGTTTCATTATCACCAAATTGAGCCATTTGATTAATGTTCTTTAAAATGACTACATCTAAATCCATATATAGATTTTCACCTACTAGACCACTATCTGGATGAAATAATTGTAGTTTGTTCCACCAACCAATCTCATCATCTAAAGGAAACTTTCTAAAGTCTATGTCGCCTTTTACTATTCTATGTAGTGAAGTGTTATCTGTAAAACATATAAAATTATGTTTTATTGTTAGGTGTCTTTTGACCATATTGTACAATTTCTGTACATACTCTGGTCTATATTTGTTGCCATAATAAACGCATACAAAATTCATTTTATAACATCTTTTTAAAATTAAAAGCTACTGATATTCTTTTCTCATTCTCATTTAGATTAGGTAGTACACCGTGAGTTAAGAAACTAGGAAATAGATACATAACACCTGCCTCTGCTTTACAAGTACAATGTATATTGGTTCTAGGGTGGTTGTTTTTATCTTTTATATGTTGGTCCCAATATGCCTCTAATTCTGTAGCAGCTGGACTAGTAAACACTATATCACCACATTTTTCTGGTGTCTGTATGTAATATACACCTGAAAATATACAACCTGCGTGTCTATGGTCTTGGTTGAAATCTTTGTACCCATTTATATTAAACCATAGATTATCTAATTTTACTCTAGGAAAACCTAACTCAGCTGATAAGTTATTACCTTGTTCAGTTAAAAATGCAAATAAAGGTTTTAATCTTTTATGATATTCAAAGTCAATATCTTTTGATTGAAAACCACCCTCGTTTGATACTAAACGACCTTTAGGGTTTTGTGTATTTATTCTACCCTCATTATCTTTACAAAAATCTAAAATATAATTTGCCATCAAATCATTATCTAGTTTTGATTTTGCCACCTTTATAGGTGTTGTAAACATATCAAAAGTACCTTCTTGTATCATTATTTAATCTGGTCCTGTATTTGTTTTGGTTCTAGTTTATTGTTTGGTTGTTGCATTAACATTTCATAAGCAGTACCATCAGCAATCTCTGATAATTTAAACTGATTATCTACTACCATTTTCAACCACTCATTTACCGTCTTATGTCCAGGTCTCATTGGTTTTGCAATCTTGCCTATGTGTTGGCCTGCAATAAAACTTACAATGTTTCTTTTATGTGCAAATACAGGTGTCATATTTAAGATAGCGTCAATAGCTGATAAAGACATATTAGTTATCAAGGCGTGAGCACCTTGTAAATCTGTTTTAATATCTGTATTCCAAAACTCATTTCCTGGTCTTGGTTTGTTTCTAAACTTGATTGGTAGTCCTTCGTATTCAGTACCTTTTAGAAACTGATTAATTTGGTGTGTTGCAATCTCTGTCCACTTTTCTACTGAACAACCATTTACGTGAAACGTTACCGTAGGTGATGATGGTGCTAGTAAAATATGTTTAGGTTTACCTGTGTCCCAACCTTTAAACTGACAATCAATGCCTTCGTGTTCTAATTGTGATAATCTTTTACCATCGCCAACTTTGCCTCTGATTGTATGTAAATTACCTTTTGCAATTCTAATATAGAATCTATCCCAATCTACAATTGGTTCTGGATAACGTACAAAAGGAGCATTTAAATAACCTACATCTACATACCACCATTCTTTATCAAGGTGTACACACTCTCTAATCAATTCAGTATTTTTACCACCTAAACCCCAAAAGAAGTGTATCTCTTTGTCTTCGTCTTGCCAACCTTTTTCAATTGCCGGCCAAATCTTATGAGACAAACATTTGTCCCAACTCATTTTATGCGTTATAATCATCTAATAATCTCCTGTGTACTTCGCCACTATTAATCTCTTCTTGTTTCCATTGTGTATAGGCACAATCATACAACCATTGTTTTCTATCAAACTTACATTTTATACTATCTTCACCTATAATGTCAAGCTTGTGGTAACTAACTGGCCAAGCGTGTGATGTTTTTGATAAAGCAACCGTTGGTATACCCTCACAAACACTTTCTACCAATGCATTGCTTGAATATGAAACAACCACTCTTGCACCATCTAAATCTTTTTGAAAACCACTACCACCGTTTGTTTCGTTAAAGTCATCATAGTTTTGACTATATATAATTTTGTTTTTGATACCAGCTTCTCTAAATCTTGTAAAGAAACCACCTTTTTGACCACCCTCTGGTTTTATATTACCATATTTTTGTAAAAATCTAGGATGAAATCTAACCTTAATAGGTTCTTTTGTCAATTGTGCGATTCTTTTCATTACCATATAAAGATAGTTAAGATAATTCCATTGTGTACCTCTAGCCTTTGTGTGTACAGGCAGTTTATCTTGCATATCTGCTGTATATAAATCATTCAAACTTGTATCAGTAGGGTTTTGTAAACAAAGTAGAATATATCTACCTGTACTACGCCAAGGTTTAATTTCAATACCTTGTTCTTCTTGTATCATTTTCCATCTATCAGGTGAAGAGTTTTTATTTTTAAATATACCTTTATCATAGGTGTAATCATTTAAACCAATTCTATAATAATAATTAGGGTCACCAACTTTTATGTTTCTTCTAAATGTAGCACCTTCAAATACTATTACAGGCTTTTTTGTTTCTGCAATATAATCATATTGATTTTTATAATCTTTAAAAACACCTTTAACACCTGTGGTCACATATGCCTTAGCGTGTTCTAGGTGTAAACGGTCTTCAAACTTAGCATATTTGTAATCTGCGTGATTAGGAAATTTAAAAAAATCACCCTCTCTAAATGAGCCCCAAAAACCAACTATCATTGTAACCTCTTAACAACTTCGTGTGCAACACCATTTTTAATTTCTTCCATAGTAAATTGACAGCTTAATAAACTATCAATCCATTTTTCTATAATATCTCTATCAGCGTAATATGGTTTTTCTATTTTAGATAAATCATTTTCACCAATAACATTTGCTTGTGATACTTCATCACAAAATACTGGTACACCATTTAATACTGCCTCTATGGCTGCCGTTGATTGCATAGTGACCATTGCCCAACTATTTTTTAATTGTTCTACTAAAGGTGTGGTATCACCTTTCTTTCTAATTCTAATTTCTCTGTCTGTATATTTCTTTAGTGTTTCAAGTGTATCATTTAACCACTTTTCTTCGGTTGTATGATACAATCTACAAATTGCTTTTGTTGGTGGACATATTAGAATATGTGTACCAAATTTCCAACTTTTAAATTCTATTGGTTTATATTTTTCTATTCTTTTCTTATCTGCATTTGTCAACTCAACTAATTTATTAAGTTGCATTTGATTTTTTACTACTCTATATAATTGACCGTATTGACCTGGTCTGTAATCTCTTGTTGCGTGAAAGTATGCGTGGTCCATATAATAGAATTCGTGGTTTCTTTTCTGGCATTCCCATATTATTTCTTCACAACCTCTTAATGTACCTACAACGGCTAGAGGATTATTAGTCCACTTCTCCCAATCAAACGTTGGCCAACTACCTTTTTCAAATGGTGGTATTTTTAGTCTGCTGTTTCTATGTACTATTTTTGAAAAGGCAACAATGTACCTATCTTTAGCACCAGAGCCTGTACAAAAACCCTCTATCATTCTATATCACAACACTCACTATAATGGTCTAACCATTCTTTTGAATAATCACAATCTCTATATTCGTTGAACCAAGGTCCACCCTCTGTATAGTGAATATTCTTTACATCTTTTTTATACTCATACTCACCTGCTAACCAGTTCCACTCTAATGGTAAATCACCAATTAAGTTATCATCTGCCAACCATTTAAATTGGTGTAATTGTAAACCTGTGGCTGTGTTAACATAGTCTGGTGTTAATGCTGTACATTTATCACAATTCATTAACATAAAACTAGACCAGTTCTTTTTAGGATATTTTGTTTGTACTTGACCTAAAAACTTTGTATCAGTTCTTGGTACATAATCGTGTTTACAAACTTGAACGGCATATTTCTCATCACGTAATCGCCATAATTCAGCAATATCACCGACCATTAATTGGTCACAATCCATAAAAACTGCCCAGCCTTTATAGTTTGTAAGATGAGGTACAATAAATCTACTAAAACTAAATTCAGTTGATTCTATATTGCTTCTTTCTCTTGTAAAGTTATCTTTTATGTTAGGTAAATATACTGGTGTAATAGATACAGGTCTTGTACTATTTTTTAATATACTATAAGCAAGAACATTAAACGCCACTTTTTCTTTACTATCATAACCGATAAAAACTTTAATCATATGCAACAATACCCATAACTGGTGTTTTAGTTTCTAAATCAAATATTTCATCTACTTTCATTCTGTACCATTTACCTGGTTCAGGTTTAAATTTAAATTTACAAAGTTCAGCTTCGTTATCTTTAATTCTTCTTGTCTCTTCAATACGCTCATTCTCGTACCATTGTGACCAAAAACGCCATTGATTATCTTCAAACTGAACAGGATAAAAAAACATTTCTTGTATATTCCAATCTAAAAACATATTCATATCTTTACCAATAAAGTAATAAACTTTAGTTCTATCTGGCAATAAGATACTTCTAAATTCGTGTTTGACCCATTCTTTTAAATTATCTTCTACTTTGTGATAACTAAACTCTTCTTTATATTTCTCATACTTACCATCAATCGGTTTACTTTTTACCACATCTAACTTTTGTATTAATTCTTCAGGTACAGATTTTATATTTTCTTCTTCTTGTACAAATGAATTGTATATCATACTCTAGCCTCCGGACTTCTCATTAGTTTTTTCCTTTTAGGACCTTTTATATGGTCGTAAACAGGTCCTAATATAGACCTTGCTTGAACGTGTCCTACTTTACCGTCACCAATGTCTCTGTTTACAACACCATTTTTTTCAAATCTTTTTCTTACCAAGTCCCATATATAACTATCGTGTTGTTCTTTTTCTTTATATATTAGGTCTTCGTTATACATCTTTTGCATTTCAATAGCATAGTTTATTACCTCTGGATGTTTCATATTGAAATATAAAAACCCACATTCACTATAATGATTACCTCTACCTAGATAAGTCATCATTGCATTATCATTATGTATATGTTTTTTAATCCAATCTTCATCAATCATTTTGTAAAATACACTATCAGCGTCAATACAAATTAGACCTGTATAATCTTCGTTAGTAATAATCTCGTTTGTATATACATATACTTTATAACTAAATCTAACACCATCATTTATATAACCTGATGGTGTATCTGCAACAGGCTTTGTTTTGTTTCTGTTTACAAACTCCTCGCATTGTGGTATTTCATCAAAGGTACTTTTTATAACAATATCTGAATTAGGTATATCGTTTAAGTCTTCACTATAAACAATAAGATTAAATGGCCAGTTATAAGTTTCAAAAAACTTATGACCATATTGTTTATACAACTTCTTATTTAATGTGGTAACTACGCCTATCATCTTGTAAATATAGTTTCTTTTCTTAAATTGCCTCTACGAAAATATTTAATTGATATTAATATATTCTCTACATCTTTTGCATATTCTTTTTCAGCTTCATTTCTTAATGGTAATTCTAAACACACAACGGTGTTGTGTTCAGATAATAATTTTAAACCACCTAACACAATTTCTTTTTCGTGGTTTTGACAATCTACTTTTAAAAAATCTATGTTTTGATATTTAAACTTATTGATATAATCATCTAATAGTTTTACATCTGTTTTAAGTTCTTTTAATGCACTTTGTTTTAAAATTCTTTTAGAATTGCCGTATTGTACACCGTGAGAATTTAAACTAACATTACCACTTTCATCTGGACTTTGAAACAATGTGGCACCAACTTGACTTCTATTAGATAAGGCAACTTCTTCTAGTTCCCAATTAGTAAAGCCTTCCATATTTCTTTTATAACAAGCTATATTATCTGGATGTGGTTCAAACGCAACTACCTTTTCAAACTTTTTTGCTAAATCTTTAGACCAGAAACCAATATTACCACCTACATCTAAAGCAAGTTTTAAACTTTTACAATATGACGTTGCATAATCTCTTTGTTCTTTTTGATATTGAAAATTACCATCGTGGTCTTGCGTTATGTGTTCTTTATAATGTGTGTCCCATTCAGGTAACCACCAAGTTTTCTCTAATTTCACTTCTCACTTCCTATCTTTTGTAGAAAATAACTATCAGCAATATCTGAAATAGGATTACCTACTTTTTCTGTATCAAATATCTTTTTCAAGTCTAGTTTAGTTTCTTTTTTAAATGCCTCGTACATCATATCCTTATCTGCATTACCTTTACCTGTTGCACCTTTTTTTACCACACTAGGTACAATTGTGTCATAAGGTATTTTATTCTCCATAAGTCTATACTTTAATAGACCACAATTTTCAGCTATCTGAAATAACCCTTGGCCTTTTGAACCAAAGGAGTATCCTTCTATATAAACTTTTGGATTAAGTAGTGGTGAAATAATATCTAAAGCAAAATCTGATATTTGCTTGAATCTTTGAATAGGGTCAGTCCATTCTTTATGTTCATAACCAATTATATCTTCACTCATTTGTCCAATCCACTTCTTCTTATTAGTTAAATAGAAGAACATTAAGTTGCCATTATTAACACAAATAGCCGGACTTGTTAAACTATAATCAATTCCAACTATCGTCTTCGTCTTTGTTTGTCCAGATTTCATCATCTTCCTCGCCTACTTCAAATCCACAAAATGGACAAGTTGCAGGATTCATATCCTGTTCATCTAAATCCCATTCTATGGTATATTTAGTCTCGCAATTTTGACAAGATTTTTGGACTTTTTCTTTCATTATAGTTTAAACTTTTTAAATTGGTCTTTCTTAACGTCTTGTTTAATACCACCAATTACATAACTTTCAATCTCTGTTTCTTGAGGAGCATTTTGAGTTGACCTACTATTTAACCAATGTTCTACCCACGGAAGTGGATTTGTTTTTTGGTCGTATTTTGGTTCTAGGCCTATGCCTTTCATTCTTCGGTTCGCCATATATTCTACAAATTGGTGTAATAGTTTTTCTGATAAACCAATCATACTTCCTTTGGAAAATAGATATGTTGCCCAACGTTTTTCCTCCTGTACAGCTTCATCATACATTTTATAAACTTCTTTTTCAGTATCCTTAATAACCTTGTTCATCACTTTGTCATTTTCGTGGTCTCTGTAATTATTAATTATTCTTTGAGACATTGCTAAATGGTGTGATTGATCACGAGCAATAAATGAAATAATTTTAGCAGAGCCTTCTAATAGTTTTAATTCACCAAACGCAAACGAACAAGCAAATGATACATAGAATCTTAAACCCTCTAGTATGTTTACCGTTACCAATGCTTTCCATAATTTCTTCTTTAATTCATATTCATCAACACTATCTTTATTTAAATGCCACTTATAACCTGTATCAATTAGGTCATCATAAGTTTCAGTAATAGTTTTAGCTCTTCTTTCAATCTTCTCATCACCAATAATAGTATCAAATACTTCATTAGGGTTTGAGTATAGATTTTTAATTATGTAAGTATAACTTCTACTATGAATAGTCTCAATGAAATCCCAGGTAACAATACAGCCTTCAATCTCTGGTAAAGAAACAAAAGGTAAAAATGCAAGACAAGGTCCTCTACCTTGAACACTATCTAACATAGTTTGAT
>JAAOEI010000626.1_pt1 | contig 13417 bp, 12 predicted proteins | sample 7059261 | NCBI WGS metagenome assembly JAAOEI01 (sample SAMN14008812, study PRJNA610033) | viral metagenome | isolation source: viral particles filtered from seawater | place: China: Hangzhou Bay, Yangshan Deep Water Harbour | collected 2017-10-31
GGATCAGGGCGGCACACGGGCAGGGCCAAACGGTGTCAGTGGCATCGGCACAATCTACGGCATCACATACTGCACTATTGCAGACCGTGGTGGCGGCAGTGGCGCAGGGGATCAGAAAGACCTGTTAGGCGGCAACTCAGTAGACGGTACGACCAACCTGCTGAGTATGGGGCTATCGACCTCACCAGAACTGTACACCATTGGTAGCGAGTCGGCTTCAGTCGTTCCGACAGGCAGTGAGTACAGCCGGATAGGTTTTGCCCATAACGGCGCAAGGGACATGATCATATTTGAGGCTTGGTCAAGTCTCTTATATGCACCAGCCACAGGAAATGTAACGGTTCCCGTTACAGGGGTTGCAGGAACAGGCAATGTTGGGTCTGTAACGGTAGCTACCGATCAGGTTATTGCTGTTCCAATTGGGAGTACGCTGAACTTACAAAGCGTTGGCTTAGTTGGAACTGTAACAGCAACCACTGACCAAGTTATTTCTGTCACAGGGTTAGAGGCTACTGGTCAAGTTGGTTCGGTTAATGTTGCGTTAGGCGCAACAGTTCCTGTTACGGGTCTAGAGGCAACAGGTGGTGTTGGCTCTGTCACTGTTATCACAGATCAGGTTATTGCTGTTACTGGTCTTGAAGCCACAGGTCAAGTTGGAACAGTTACTGTATCCATACCTGTTGATGTTCCTGTTACTGGCCTTGAAGCTACGGGTCAAGTTGGAACAGTAGACGTTACATTCGGTATAACGGTTCCCGTTACAGGTTTAGAAGCAACGGGCAATGTTGGGTCAGTCAACGTAACGACTGATCAGGTTATTGCGGTAACGGGGCAAGAAGCCACAGGTGAGGTTGGAAGTGTAACCGTACTTGCCGGGATTATTGTTCCCGTTACAGGGCTTGAGGCTACAGGAAATGTTGGAACAGCAACGGCATTACCTGACACTAATGTATCCGTTACTGGTCTTGAGGCTACCGGAGAAGTAGGCTCCGTAGCTGTTCTACCGGATACAAATGTTGCTGTAACAGGATTAGAAGCAACTGGAGCCGTAGGGACAGTAACAGTCCTTTTAGATATTGTTGTCCCAGTAACCGGACTAGAAGCTACAGGTTTTGTAGGAACAGCAACTGCAATAACGGATCAGGTCATTGCAGTTACTGGGCTTGAAGCTAGTGGCAATGTTGGAACTGTAACAATAACGGCTGACGGGCTAACCGTTGTAACGGGTCTTCAAGTTACAGGTCAGGTTGGTTCAGTTACTGTAAATACTGGCGATACCATTGTATTTGTTACAGGATTAGAGGCTGACGGAGAAATTGGCGATGCCTTTGGGCTTGCAAGGCACGTTCCCAGCCAAGACCCCAATTGGGTTGAGATTAGACCGTAAGGATTATGTATGGCATTTAAATGCGCTGACAGGATAAAAGAAATAACCACAACAGAAGGCACTGGAGCGATTCAGCTTGAAGGGGCTGTTGCTGGGTTTAAAGCTTTTTCTTCTTATCTTTCAAATAATGATACGACCTACTACTCAATTGAAGATACATTGGGTAATTGGGAAAACGGTTATGGCACATACCAAACCGGAACACCGGACTCTATTCTCCGCACCAATATTATCAGTAGCTCAAATAACAACTTGATCGTTAACTTTGGGACGGGCAACAAAAATATTTTTTGCACCAACCCCGCTGATGGAACAACCCTTATTGAAGTTGACGGTGTAAATGATCCCGTTATTAAAACTGACGCTAATATCAAATTAGGCTCTCCTGTTGATTATATAGGTGTTATTGATGGGATATACCTTAATCAAAATCGTAGCATTTCATGGTCGAATGATGATGCCACAAGCCATAGCGGGGTACTTTCAGCTACTTATGATTCTTTTAATGACATTAACAGATTTTATGTAAACGCCCCCAGTGGTGCGGCATATACAGAGTGGAATGAAAATGGAATAGTAGACTTTAATGCCAACGGCGTTGAGTTTTCAACTGGAACCCCAATAAGCACTGGGCGTGGCTGTCCAGTAACATTAGGGGATGCAGACAATGCTTTTATCTCTGATGGTTTGCTTAATATCTACACTGACTCAGATAATTATGTAGCCCTTAATGTTTTTGGGGTTAACAGCACTGCAAATAATTTTGATGCCCCAGAGATTAGGATAGAAAGAAACAGGGGGAACAAAACGACTCCTTCAGCGACAATTTCCGGGGATACTCTTGGTTATTTTTCATTTGCAGGGAATGACGGAACTTCCACTCGTGGTGCATCTTATTTACAAATACAACAAGACGCGGCAATTGGGGCCGGTTTTATACAATCATCATTTAGATTTTGGAATGGTAACGGGACAAACTATACAAACACTCTTGATTTAAGTCATACTACAGCAGATTTTAAATCCACTGACATTACCACTACTGGCGATATAACAGCGTCAAACGCCATTCTCCAGAAAGACAGTCCTACGCTGCTCCTGAGTGACACTGATACCGTCCTGTCGGATGGCGAAACATCTGCACAGATTACGTTTAAGACCAATGACGCATCCAACCCAAATTCTGATGCGGCTCGGATTTACACCAAAGGGTCTGGGTCAACCGGAACGGTTGATTTGGTGTTTCAGACCGGAACGGTGGGGGCCATTACCGATGTTTTAGTGTTGGAGGCAAATGGGATTGCCGATTTCCAAGGCAACAACATCAACACTACTGGTCAAATCTACGCCGATCATTTTGAGGCACGAAGGGCAAGTGGACAGCCAGCAACCAATGATGCCAGAGGGTTTGGCATTGACCGGGCAGGCACGTATTATCCGTTGCTGTCGTTTGATTTGAACGACAACCTGTATCTGACCAACCTGACCTCTAACGATATTTTCCTGCAAACCAACGGAACGACCCGGTTGAATATCACCAGTACCGGACTGGCCGACTTCCAAGGCAACAACATCACCACTACTGGCAACATAACTGGAAACAAACTCAGCATTGATAACAATGCTGGTACTACAGGAACAGAGGTATTTTTAGTTAATGCTGACATAGGAACAAATGATCGCCCGTACAGGTTGCTTGCCCCAGAAACAGACAACCTTACTGCGCCTTTTATATGGGCTACAAATAATAGCCATATGTTCCGGGTAGACAGTACAGATGCACTTGAAATTGATAGTGCTGGCGATTCTGATTTTAAAACCAGAAAAATTTTTAACGGACACATTAATTTAGAAGCTACAACTGTTGCAAGCCTTCCATCAGCGGCAAGCAATACAGGGGATATGTATAGAGTCACAGACGCTAATGCTCCATCTATGGGAGCAACGGTTTCTGGAGGCGGTAGTGCTAACGCTATGGTTTGGTCAAACGGAACAAACTGGACAGTGTTTGGTATTTGATATGTTTGGATCAGACCCTTTTACTGTCATTAGTTTTACGGAGGAAGCCGATGAAGCCAGCCTTGATGTTTGGACTGATATAGTACCAGTTGATTCAAGCGGCTTCTCTCAAATTCAGCCAACCCAAAACCCGGATTGGCAAGAAGGCTCTATAGGTTAATTTTTGCAAACAGATTAAAGAGAAAGTAAATGGCTATTGGAAGTTACACAACAAGTATTGGCATTGGAAAAATAACCTCTGGCACAGAAGCTGGCAATTGGGGAAACATCACCAATGCCAACTTTGATCTGATTGACACTTTCATCAATGGCTTTTCAGAAGTCACGCTTACGTCAACGCACATAGTTGCAACGACACCATTTGCTATTGATTTTGAAACACCAAGTAACCCTCCAGCCGCCCCAACTAATGCGGCGGCTTACATTAAAGCGGTAGACGGTGGAGACATTGGTGGCACAGGCTACATGCAGTTTAATGATGTTCCTGAAACGTTGGTTTTGAAAGTAGAAAACGCATTGAGCGCAAATCAAAAGCTTAGGATTTTTTGTACAGGAGCTTTTGCTGGCAGTGAGTCAAATGCCATTGAGGTTTTTAACGGAGAAACAGTTTTTGTTTATGTTAACGGATCAAGCAACATAGTAAGGCTTGCTAGTAATTTGTTTGTGGCTGGTGGTAATCAGTATGTCTGGGATGGTGGCGATAGCGAATTTAAAGGTGGCGTAATATCCAAGCAAGGCGGTGGAGCCTCTTCTGACTTTCCTCATACCTGTAGGATTGGAACGGTAGGAGCAAATTTTCACTTAGATGCCCCTGAAAATGGTGCTATGTATTTTAACTGGTACAGTGGAACAGCGGGTAGTTTTAATTTTGGCGATGGTTCAGCCACTGGAATTGGCAAACTTTCAAGCACTGGAGATTTTACCGTTATAGGAAACGTAACCGCCTATGGAACAATTTCTGACTTACGCAGAAAAGAAAATGTCACAAAAATTGATTCTGCCCTAGATAAAGTGAAAATGATTAATGGTGTTTCTTTTAATTACAAAGGCAAAGATGAAACAATGCTGGGCGTAATTGCCCAAGACTTAATGCAGGATGAGTTGTTAAATGCTTGCGTTTACTCGCAAGAAGATATTGAAACCGGAGAAAGCACTTACGCAGTCCGTTATAACAACCTCATTGGTGTTTTGGTTGAAGCTATAAAGGAACAGCAAGAACTGATAGAAAACCTTTCTGCAAAAGTTAAAGCTATTGAGGAAGGGTAAATGGCTGGCACAGTTTTCCCGTTAACGGGGCCAATAAGCATTGGTTCAATAAAAACCAAATACGGCTCTACAACCACTCCGGTTGCAATGAATGAGATTTACAAGGTCAGCACAACGGGGGGAAACCCTAAATCCCCCGGTGTTCAGTCAGCCGGAATTTGTGATTTTACTACAAATGACACCATTCCTACATCTGGTCAAGTGAGCCTTTCAAACTTTAGGGGAACAGGGGTAAGGTTTGTTGATCAATCAAATATACAAGACACCGATTATAAAGATGATTGGATAGGGTTTAGAGCCTCCCAAAGTGGCGATCTTACAGGTTATGCTGACTACGGATCAGGCACGGGTGGGTCAGACTTTGGCACACGCATTTCTAAAGGGGCTTTTGGTGCTGATACATCAACTTGGCTTGCCCCCGTAAGGGTGGAAGTAAAAAGCACAGCATCAAACAATAGCGGCGGGATATTTCGATCAGACGATGGCCCTGATGCGCCATATGTGTATGTTTATGTAAGCCCTAGCTCTCATCCTGACTCAACAGATATTGTTTCAACGACATTTAAAAACACTTGGTATGCGTTGGCTTTAAGAGAGTACCTTGCAGAAACCAGCAGTTATCAAAAAACAATTTATTACAAGTTTGAAGATGCTGTTGAAATGAATGGGGTGGGTTCCCCTGCGCTTTATGGTTGGTATTGGGATAACAGCGTTGTTCAGGGGGGAGTCCTTGGAGATATTAGGGCATTAAGATATTACTACGCATATTTAGTACAGGCTGGATTTTAAAATGTTTCAAAACACATTGCTTATCGCAACACAGCTTGCAGACAAAGAATTTATTCAACTTGATAACGGAAGTAGAAATCCTGAAGAAAACCGTGGTTTAGTGGGATTTTGTAAAACATGCAATGCTCCTATTGCTGGTGGAAGGCTTATCCATAGAAACACTTGCAAGTGGTATAACTGGAATAGTGTTTGGGATCAAATTCCTGTAACTCCTCCACAACCACCTACCCCACCAGCAGGGCAGGGTCAGTAATGAGTATGGAAGATATATTTCAGCCATACGACAAAAGGCTGGATAGAATTGAGGAAAAGCTTGATAAGCTGGCAGATGCCGTTGCTTCTATTGCAAGGGTAGAGGAAAAAATTTATGCCTCTACAAAAAGAATAGACAGGCATGAGTTCAGAATGGATACGATAGAAACTGAGGTTCTTGCACTAAGGGCATCTATGGCTGGAGCAAATAAGTCTTTAAGCTCAATGGAAAGATTTGTTTGGATATGCGTTTCCGTTTTAGCAACAGCAAGCGTTTACTTTATTAAGCAATGATTGATTTTGTAAGAATACTGGTTGGGCCAATTGCCGCCCTTCTGGATAAAGTAATACCAGATAAAGATGCAAGAGAGCGCATGGCGCATGAAATTGCTGTCATGGTTGAGGTTCAGACATTTGAACTTGCCAAGGCTCAAGTTGAGGTTAACAGGCAAGAAGCGGCACACAAAAGCCTGTTTGTTGCTGGTTGGCGACCAGCTATAGGATGGATTTGCGGAACAGCACTTGCTTGGAATTTCGTTATACAGCCTTTATTGCTTTGGGCGGCATGGATGTTTCCAGAACATGCTCCTGACATTTCAACAGCACCAAAACTTGACAGTGACGAGTTAATGACAGTCTTGCTTGGCATGTTGGGCTTGGGTGGGCTTAGGACTTATGAAAAAAAGCACAAGGTAGCAAGAGAGAAATGACATACAAATATTTCAATCTTGAAGAGTTCGCCTGTAAAGAGACAGGCGAAAACCTTATTAAGCCAGAGTTTGTTGAGCGTTTAGATATGCTGAGAGGCGTATGCGGGTTCGCATTCAAAATTAACTCAGGCTACAGATCACCAGAGCATAGTGCTGAAAAAGACAAAGATGAACCCGGAATGCACACAGAGGGAATTGCGGCTGACATTGCAATAACAAACGGGTGGCAACGGTTCGTTATCGTTTCCAAGGCAATAGAGCATGGATTTAATGGTATTGGAGTTGGAAAAGATTTTGTCCATTTAGATGACAGGAATGGTTTTGGCGTAATGTGGGTTTATTGAAATGCTAAGAAAATTAAAATTTACCCCCGGCATTGACAAAGAAGGAACCCAATACTCAGCAGATGCTGGCTGGTTTCATTGCGACAAAATAAGGTTCAGGGGTGGAAGACCTGAAAAGATTGGCGGCTGGAGAAAGTACGGTGGTCTTAATATTTCTGTCGCTGGCGTTATAAGAGGGCTGGTTGATTGGGGAACAAGCCTGTACGGGTTGTTTGTAGGCATAGGCACAACCCTTAAATACTATGTTCATGGCACTGCATCAGATACCAATTATTTTGATATTACGCCCCTAGAAACAATTTCTGATCGGACTGCTTCCAGCAATGTTTTGGAAACATTTGCCAACACAACAGTAAGAATAAACGATCCCGGTCATGGGATAACGGCTGATCAAATTAATAACTATGATGTTTATGTCAGGGTTCTGGGTGAAAAGTTAGGGGCAGACCCGCTTCAAATTGTATCTGGAGGAACAACCGTTCAAGTTACCCAAACGGCGCATGGGAACAGCAATGGTGATTTGGTTCTAATTAAAGGTGCAACCGCAATTGTTGATGTATCAGACGTTACATTAACGGCTCCACAAGTAAATGGCATCTTTGCTATTTCAAACATAACAACAGATACATTTGAAATTACTGTTCCCTCTAACAGCCTAATTGTTGGCACTAACGGTGGTGGAAGTAATATTACGGTACTGCCGCATTTTAATGGTCTTGCAACTACGAGTCCTGCTGACTTTTCTTATTTGGACGGAAGCTTAAAGGTCACAAATGTTGTTGATGCTGACGAGTATGATGTAACTATAGCTAGTGCGGCAACATCATCAGGATTATCCGGCACAAGAAAATACCGGATTGGGTATGAAGTGGACATGGGCCTGAATGACCAACAGGCTTTTGGTTCAACCGCAGGAACCTCAACCAACATTACTTGGGGGTTTGGATCATGGAATACCAACGATTTTACTTGGAACGCAGGCGTATCCGTAACACCAGAGACAGTTTATAGGTTTAGGCTTTGGAGCCAATCACCATTTGGCGATCAGCTAATCTTAAACCCCCGTTCCGGCGGCGTTTTTATATGGGATTCTTCAAGTTTTGCTTTGGATAAATCAAACAACTTTACAATCTATGAAGCAGGACTGAATTTGTATGATCCTAACAATACATACAATCCTTTTGCTATAGATAGCGATACAGGAATTTACACAAGACCTGTTGCACCTAATGAGTATGGGCCGCAAGTTGCTTTGCAAACAATTGTTTCTCCTGTGGATGGGCATGTTATTTGTTTTGGAACCAATGATATTGGAAGCGATGTTCTTGACCCACTTTTGGTTAGATGGTCAAGCCAAGAAAACCCTTATATGTGGTATCCAACAATTCAAAATAGTTCAGGGGGTCAGCCACTAACCAGCGGAAGTGCAATTGTTGGTGCAATTAAAGCCCGTCAGGAGATTTTAATATTTACGGATTCCAGCATTGTTTCAATGAGGTTTGTTGGAGGAGATTCAGTTTTTACTTTTTCAACAGTCTCAGAGGGCATTTCTTTAATAGGCCCAAATGCCGCTGTTAGTGCCGCAGACTCTGTTTTCTTTATGGACTATGAAGGGTTTTATGTTTACAGAGGTGGTGTCCAAAGGTTGCAATGTAGTGTTCTTTCGTATGTGTTTAATGGCGGCACATATGCAGGTCAAACAATTCCTCCACTAAACCGTTCTCAATCTTTTAAGGTGTTTGGGTATCAAAACCCAGACGAGTCAGAAGTAACATGGTTTTATCCGGTTGGTGATGGAGATACAGAGCCTTCAAGGTATGTAACTTACAACTATGCTCAAAACCTTTGGACAATTGGTGAAATGGACAGGGGGATGTGGATTCATGCTCCGACAAAAGAATACCCTATAGCCGGAAGTTGCATTGTTTCTCCTGATCAAAATACAAACTATTTGTATGATCAGGAATATGGACATAAAGCTGAAGCCAGTAATTTAACTGCGTATATTGAGTCTGGTGAAATTTCTATTGAAGATGGTGAAAGATTCTTTTTTATGAAAAGGGTTTTGCCTGATATTAAGATTATAGGATCATCACCAGCAAGTTTTGACATTACCTTTAAAACATCAGATTTTTCTACTGTCACTCCATTCTCCGACACTGTAAAATCAGTAACTTATAGTTCTTCTTATCAGCCTTATGAGGGTGTGACAATTCCATCGTTAACTCCGGTGTTGAATACCAGAGTACGGGGCAGAGAGTTTTCAATGAAAATAGAAAACACAACATCTGACTCTGGGTGGAGAATGGGTGATTTTAGGTTCGACTTGAGGACGGATGGCAGAAGATGAAATCTCCTGAATTTATTAGCTTGCCAATTGCAAGTTTTGAATACAACCAAGGTGACGAGCAATTGTTTAGACGGGCTGTAGAGCAAGCTTATTCTGATTTAAGAAACGATACTCGTCAGGGGCTTCATCAGAAAGAAGCGTCTTCAAGTTTGTCATTGAGGAAATATCAGTTCCTTTTGATGGGTGCTTCAAATGGCTGATGTTATTAGGATTCTTGGTCAGCTTGACGCAACAACAACATCAGACACATTGCTCTATACCGTCCCTGTTTTAAAAGAAGGGGCATCTGCCAGAAACGCAGAAACATCTACGACCTGTAGCACTCTTTGTATTTGCAATAGAACAGGAGGGGCTGTGTCGGTTGACGTTGCTATTCTTCCTGAAGAAGACGGAACCACTGTTGCTAATAAGCACTATATCTACAACGGCAAAAGCGTTGCCGCTAACGATTCAATTTTTTTAACCATCGGCATAACCCTTGGTCAGTCTGACAAGGTATACGTTAAAGCCGGGACAGCTAACGCACTTTCATTTTCCTTGTTTGGGGTTGAAACATTTTAAGGCACTGATATGAACACAAGATACCCACTACAACCTATGGCACAACAACTGGCTGAACAGGGCAGGTATGGCGACAGTATGCTCGTTCATATGAACCCTATTGAAGTAGCTGGTATCAATGCGTTAACCCCCGGTGGGCTAACAAGAAACCCGCAAACAGGGCAACCGGAAGCGTTTGCTTTTCTTCTCCCACTTATTTCCAGCGGCATTGTTGGAGCCGCAGGTTTGACGGGGGCAGGTGCGGCATTAACTGGTGCGGCAATATCCGGTATCGGAACCTATGCTTTAACAAAAGATGCGTCAAGGGCTGGGATAGCGGCTCTCACAGGTGGAATTGGAGGGGCTGTGGCAGGGGCTGGTGCTGATGTCGCTGGCGAAGTGGTTGCAGAAGCTGTTCCAGAAGTTGTTAGTGCGGGGGTTGATGCCACCAGCACTGGTGTAGCAGAAGGGATTACAGGAGCATTTGAACAGGTCGCCGCTGATGCCACCGCACAAGCCGCCGCTGATGCCACCGCACAAGCCGCCGCTGAAACTGCCAAAACAGGATTTGATGCCGGAAGAGGTTTTGCCGCCATGAAAGATGTTTTGGGTAACAAAGGAGCGCAACTTGCTCTTATTGGTGGTGGTGGACTGTCTGAGCAAATTGGCGCACAAAAAGCCGCTGATGAAGAAATGAAGCGTTTGTCAGAGGAAAGGGACGCAGAGGGCAGAACAGCACTGGAAAGAAGCACTGGCATTCTTCAGTCAGGTTATGCCGCCGCACAGCCATTTGCACCCAGAGGTCAAAGCCCGTTTAGCAATCCTAATTACCCGTCTGTATTCGGCCAATATGCGGCAGATGGTGGAATTATGGAAATTAAAAAAATGCAGGAGGGAGGATCAGCTACACCTTCAGGTGAGGTTGCCCCCAATTACTATGGGCCAGCCCAAAGCACTTGGGAAGGTCTTGCAAACAGGTACAACACAGGATATAGCAGGTACGGTCTTGACCCTATGTTTGACTTTGGGGGCGGTGGTGCTGGCCCCCGTGGAGGCGCAACCCGTTCAGGAATAATTGACCCAATTGCTATTCAGGCTGGATTGCGTGGAAACTGGTATGTTCCAACCCCTGAAGGATACCGCCCCGGATATCAAGGTGAGCATTTATTCTTTACGAATGTAGACCCCAATGCACCCGCTGAAGAGCCTGTTGAAGAACCACCCTCTGAAATACCTCCATATGATTATGAACCAATTGATCCGGGTGAACGTGATCCGACTGACCAATATGGGAGAGGTCAAAAAAGAGGAAGAGGCAAAGATAAACTCCCAATGGCAGAGGGAGGTACTGTTCCCTTGGTAATGGGAGAAGCGGTTGCTGAAGTTCCGGCTGGAGGGATTGCGGAAGTCCCCAATGAGTTCAGAGAAGCTATGCCATCTGAAACGGAAATCATGATGCTGGCACAGGCAATTCTTGGTCAAACAGAAGAAGCTGAAGCTATTGTTGAGTCTTTTGTGAGAAAGTACGGGCCTGAAACATATCGTCAGATCAGGCAAATGGTTCTTCAGTCTGTTGTTCCCGGCGCACAAACGGAAGGCATGATCCGTGGTCAGGGCAGTGGAATGGATGATCAGGTTCCCGGCATGATTGGTAATCAACAGAGAGTTGCTGTTTCACCGGGAGAGTATATTGTTCCGGCAGACGTAGTTTCTGGACTTGGCGATGGCAGTAGTGATGCTGGTGCAGAAGAGCTTGACAGAATGTCCGATGAGGTCAGGATGGCTAGGACAGGCGGCAGGATGCAAGCACCACCAATTAATGCAAGAAAATATATGCCAGCATGAAGTATGAGGTCATAAGAGTAAGACCTGAAGAATGCACCAGAATCTGGAAGTCAGTTAAACCCATTCTGGCTCCAGCAATTGAAAGATCAAACGGAAGGTGGACTCCTGACTATGTGTTAGCAAGCCTTGTCACTGGAGAAATGCATCTTGTAGTTGCCTGTGATGAGAATGGCTTTGTTGGCGCAGGTACGGTTCAGGAAATCTTGTACCCAGAACGCAAGTCGCTTTCCGTATTTTTTCTTGGTGGAGACAACTTTGCTGATTGGTTTCTTTTGTACTTTGACAATCTAAAGCAACTGGCAAAAGAACTGCAATGTGATTTTTTGGAATGCAACGGAAGAGTTGGCTTTGAAAAAATATTTAAAGCTAACGGCGTAAAGAAAACCGCACATTTTTATGAAATAGGTTTGGAATGAACATATCTTTAGTTCAGCCAGAGTATCTTGATGTTGTTTGGCCTAAAGTTTCTGAATTTATAAAAAGGTCAGTTGATTACTCTTATGGAAGGTGGTCTGTAGAAGATGTTTACAGATTTATTTCTGAAGGAAAAATGATTCTTTGGATTGCACATGACAACAATTCTATTGTTGCCGCATCAGTGACAATAGTTTCTGAATACCCAAGCAAAAAGTTTCTGGGCATCCAGTTTCTTGGTGGTTCATCAATGAATATGTGGAAAGAAGATGGCTTGGATATTATTAAAGACTTTGCAAAAAAGTGTGGATGCGATGGCATTGAAGTTATTGGAAGAAAAGGTTTTGGAAAATACTTAATGGAAAATGGATTTACCATGCCTTATGTGACGTATCAGTTTTTATTTGACGAGGAATAGATTATGTCTGGTGGCGGCGGTGGTGGAACCACCTACTCAGAGGTTCAACAAACTACAAGTCAGTTACCGGAGTACGCAGAACCGTATTTCCATGACTTAATGGCAAGGGCGGCATATCAGTCCTCATTGCCCTATACCCCCTATGGTGAACAGCGAATAGCTGAGTTTGACCCCGCTGAACAAGCGGCTATGGATCGAATGACCCAGCTAGGGGTTATGGGTGCGCCCCAACAATATCAACAGGCAATGGATATTGTTGGGGGCATTGCTGGTCTTGGCAGTGGTTATCAGGCTGGTCAACTTGGTGGCGGCTACCGTGCTGGTCAAATTGGTGGTGGTTATCAGGCTGGTCAATATCAGCCGGGGTATCAAGCGGGGCAAATTGACACTTCTGGAATGTATGATGCTGGCTCAAGGCAGGTTGGCTTTGATCCCGGAACTTTGGCTGATTCTGAAAGAATCCAGCAATACATGAGTCCTTACCAACAAGCCGTTACGGATGTTGAAAAAAGATCAGCGGCACAGGTTGGCGCACAACAACTAACTCAAGCTGGTCTTCAATCTGCGGCGGCTGGTGGAAGGGGTGGCTACCGTGAAGGAATACAGCAAGCCGCACTTCAGGCCGCAACTGCCCAACAGATAGGAGATATTCAAACCCGTGGGTCACAAGCCGCATATGACAGGGCATTGCAGTCAATGGAAGCTGATCGTCAGGCACAGGCTCAACTGGAGCAATTTGAACAAGCTCAATTTAATCTTAATGAGCAAGCTAAACAGTATGCTTCTAACCTTGAAATGCAAGGTTTTACTGCCAACGAAGCGGCTAGGCAAGCACAAGAGCGATTCGGTCAGGCGGCATTTCAGCTTAATGAGGGAGCAAGACAGGCTCAAGACCAAATGGCACTTGCTAGGTTTCAGTCTAACGAAGCCGCTAGGCAAGCTCAAGATCAAATGGGGCTTGCTAGGTTCCAAGCTGGAGAAGGGGCTAGACAAGCTCAAGAGCAACTTGCTCAATCTGCCAGAGGAATGCAACTTGGAGCCGCAGGTCAACTTGCGGGTCTAGGTGGTGAGGCTCTTGGATAC
>JAAOEI010000627.1_pt1 | contig 13408 bp, 21 predicted proteins | sample 7059261 | NCBI WGS metagenome assembly JAAOEI01 (sample SAMN14008812, study PRJNA610033) | viral metagenome | isolation source: viral particles filtered from seawater | place: China: Hangzhou Bay, Yangshan Deep Water Harbour | collected 2017-10-31
TTCTCCTATTATATCACAATTACATGTTTTTGTAAACAAATTCAAGCGCACGATCTGCCTCTTTATCTAGTGGACGATGTGCATACCAGTTACCAGTTTCTTGATCTAACTGTCTGCACATCTGAGATATCTCTGATGCAGAAATGGGATATTGTTTTCTTATTGCATTGGCTGCAATTGAAACCATAATTCGATACATTGTGTGATACCAGCCAGTACCAGTAATAGCCCTATACTCCGTTTCAAGATGTTTAGGAAAGAACGGACAGTCACGATAAGAACTCCAATGGTAATTTGTGTTATCAAGTTTAGACTTGCGATGTTCGATGATTTGTTTTTGAATTTCTTCTGGTAGACGATCAAAGAAGTTGTTTCCCTCACGCTTTTCTGTGTAGGGGAATTCTTGGATTAAGACATCCGGATCAATAGGTTGTATGCCACCACCAGTAAAAATAAAGTTGTCAGCCCCGTGATACTGAGCAGGGACATAATACATTCTTGATAGGTCTTTAGTTTGGCGATCTCCGATAGATTGGAGTTTTGTATTGAGGGCGTACCAGAATCTTTTGATATCATCTTTTCCAATTCTTCTTCTAAGTGGAAAAACAAGCCTAAATTTTGGCGAGCCGCTCCGACTACTTGCAGTACTATAACAAAGGTAGTGCCAATCACCAACCAATACATCCAACTCACTCTTTAGATCTCCTTTAAACTCGTGGTCATCAACATCGACAGCACACCAACCGCCCCAATCAACCACATTATCGTTTGCTCTCGTAGTATTTAGGATATATGTGGCGGGAGAGATTAATTGTGCGTCTCTTTTATTTTCATAACTAATTTTAGACAAATCAAAAAACAAAGACTCTAGTTTATCAAATGAGTCAAAGTTCATTCTCTTATGAGTCTTGTTGTCATAAAGTGATTTAAATATGGTCAACGAATAGTTCATCGTATAATATCTAAATTAGATTCCTCTGTCCATATCTCTAATTCAGTTCTTAGTCTATTCTCTTCTTGCAGTTTGGTATGTCGTTTAGTGGCAAGTTTTTTCCACCAATCGGTAATACCTTCTATTGTATACCTGTCGTAGTTTGGGGCCTCGATAATCTTGTCAGTCTTACCATTAACAATATCGATGAAGTTCTCAATACCGTAGTTTGAAACATAGTAACGTTTCTGTTCTGTCAAAGTCTTTGCATTACTAATTGTCTCATTGAATTTTTTGAGATCGTCACCATCGATTGTTTTCTTAATTAAACCAATAATTGCATTGGTCAATTTCATTTTACGACTACTTGCATCTTCTGGTACAAGAGGCCCTGTTCTACTTTCAACATAGTTTGCAAGGTTTCTAAATGGTTTACCATGCATCATAGGAATAAAATTACTGTCAGTCAATCCTTTGTAACGTAAGAATGGTTTCATACCATCATACATCGATGCACTTTTACTGTTACCATATAAAGATGTGGTTTCAAACATTACCAGATTCATATCGTACTTCTTGTTGAGTTTCTCTCTGATTTCATGAGAACAACACAATCCTGCAAGTAACTTACCACCAAGATAGTTGTAACCAAATGGTTGACAAGGAACAATGGCAAACCCCATGATTGTGGTCTTGTTGAATATTTCTAAGCTTGGAACATTACCCAACATATCATTTCTAGGTTTACAGTTAATGACAGGTGATCCAAAGCGAATGAAACCAACAAACTTACCTGTATTTTTTTCTTTCACGGCAAGTTTCAATGCTTTGCCTGGAATACTGACCATATTGGTATGACTTGATATCATGGTGAGACAAGTGTCCCAAGTGTAGTTATCCAGTTCGACAATTTCAAGATTCATGTCTTGAGGTGATATAGAAAAATCATCAAACATGTCTGAGTCAAACCCCATACCCGGGAGGGTATGAGGCATACTTGATATCTGTGCCATTTTCTGATCACGTATGTATTGATCAATACGATCAAACTGACCAAAGTAATCATTAAAAATGTTTGCACAATGTAGTGCTTCGTCTCTTTTCAACATGTGCATATTATACCACAGTTTTCATCATTCCACAATACGAAATTTGACTTTTTCCTGTTCGTATTTTTCATGTTTATTATTCCAAGGCACTCCATGATCTGTCACAAAGTCCAACCGTTGATCTTCATTCCAATTATATCCAACAGACTTAAGGAACCCTTCGAATGCTTCAAGAACATCTGGTAAACTAGCATCATCACTAATTGTCATTTCTACTTTTTCTACAGGTGTGTAGTCAGCGGTATCAGTTGGAATGTTTGTAAATTTGATCATACGAAAAAATCCTCTAGTGTTGTTTGTTTTTCTGCTTCCCATCCAATCGCCTTCAGAATGAAGTTGAGTGGTTCAAGGAATGTTTTTTCGAACTGCTTGTCGTAATCAACATACTTATGCAGTTGTAGTTCTGGCGGTAGGTAGCCAGGGAATGTGATGATGTTCTCCTTTATGTGATTGGGTAATTTAAGGTAACAGAATTTTATCTTGTCACCAGCCTGAATAAGTTCATATTTCTTCTGAAGGGATTTGTCCTTGATATGGTGATTGTAGAGTAACGCACCCCGCACATGTATTGGCGTACCTTTCGTGTAGATGGTCTTTCGGTCAGACCACTTGGTAAGGTCTGAAACACCGCGTGGGAAAGAGACCTCTTCAGGTGAAAGCGCTTGAAATTGTTGTTTAAACGTGGCAATGGCTTCTTGCGTCTCTTCTTCAGTTGAAGAAACGATGATCTTAAACATCTCTTTGAGAGCATCACGGCATACCGCTGGCGTAGAAGACTTAATGGCTTCGATACCCATGATCTTGAGTTTGGGTTCCGCATACTGTACACCTTCTGAGTTATGTACATTAAGTATATATCTTTTCTTTGCAGTCCAGATACCACGATCTGCAATGACCTCACGAGCCATCACCATGCGGTTCTTGTAACAGTTCATGTTATGGAAGAGTTCTTCATACGCCTTCTCAAGAACTTTTTCGAAATGATTCTTACACGCCTCGTCCAAGAACTTAACAGGATCATTCGGATTGAAATGCTCAACAAAACTGCCAAAGTCAACATAGAGAGAATCTGTATCGATTGCAATAACATAGTCTTTATCCGTTTTAAGTAATTTATTCATCTCTGCATTGATTGCAGACTCCGCCCACTGAATCACTCGTTGACCTGTGAGTGTTACACCTTCAGCAAGTCTTAGATCGAAATGTTGAAAGTACTGATTCCCAAGAGCACCATAAAGAGAGTTAAGAAGAATTTTGAGGGCCATCTGCGTGTTCTCAAGTTGATTAATCTCCTTTTCAAGTTCATAGGTTTTACCTTTCTCATACTCTTGTTTTGCAATCAACATCATCTTTTTAACGACTGTGCGTTCATCATAGTAGTCTACGATGATATTAGGAACAACACCCTCTTGATCTTTACGATAGAACGAACCATTGGCCGCACATGTCGCATCTTCTGACTGTCTGTCGATTAAAGTCTCAGGTGACATGTTCCATTGGACAATGATGTTTGGATACAGAGAGTTCAAGTCAAATGACACAACCCAATCATGTAGTCCGACTTGAGGATCTTTGACGTATGCACCAGCGAACTTTGTCTTGGTCTTGGATTCTACTCTCTCTTTGATACTTGGAACTTTTCGTAGAGACATCAGTTTACGATAGATGATCGATTCCCAAATGCCTGTCGTACCAAAGGTGTCGATGTAGTTCACACCACCCTTGTACGCGATTGTCATTGCAAGTGAGATCAGTCCCATCTTATCTTCCAATCGATCCACCAACTCAACGTCTTTCATGTTGTAGTCAATGTAACGTTGGAAGTCATCCTTGTATAAGTTCTTGAGTGAACCAGACTCTTCAAAGGATAACTTCTTTTCTCCAAGTACTACGTTTGCAATGTGATCCAGTTTGTAGGATTCTTGAGCCCCATAACTGTAACCAAACTTTTGAAACAGTTCAAGGTAGTCGAGTGTCTGTACACCTTCAATCGCATAAGTCTCATCTTCTTTGTTCATACGTTTGATCTTACGTTGATTGACCATACCCCAAGGTGAGAATCTCTTGGTGTGTTCTAGTCCAAGAACTCTTGTGGTGCGATTTACCAGATATGGAATATCAAAGAATCGAACGTTCCAACCAGTGATGATATCAGGCATGAACAATTCGTTTGACCAGTGGTCAAGAAACTTGTTGATCAGATCTGCCTCATCATCACACTTGATGTAGTGTACTGGTTTGATTAGGGCTTTCTCTGTATCGTAGTAGTCATACCCCCACACATAGTACTCACCGTCAATATTGTTTTTGACAGTGATTGCAAGAATAGGTTGATCCGCAACCTGTGGATCTGGAAACCCATCCTCGTATGCAGTCTCGATATCGATGGTAGTTACATTGACAACACTACGATCAAACTTAATCTCGTTTGGAAACTTGTTTGTAATGTATTGGTGAATAAAATTAGTTGCACCATATATTTTGTAACCAGACACATCTTTGTATGTTTCAATATAATCACGGGCCGCTTTCATTGAATCAAATTCTACAGATCCAACTGGAGTTCCGTCGAGTCCAGACCATCCAGTGTTTTTCTGTGATGGTACATATAATTTTGGTTTGAAGTAATCTTTGCGAGATACACGTTGACCCTTTTCGTCGTATCCACGATATAGAATTGAGTTACCGTACCTAAGTACAGAGGTATAGAATGACATAGTTTCTCCAAAGTGAACACATATTATATATGATTTTGATCAGTTTGTAAACCCCTAAATATATAAATAAAAGGAAACATCACAAGAGTCGTATCATGTTAACGTTTAAAACATACCTATCAGAAGGTGTCAATGACCCCGCAATCTTCAAGGCAGTCTTTCTTGCCGGTGGGCCTGGATCTGGTAAGTCATTTATTGTTGGACAAACCGCACTGCAAGCATTAGGAATGAAACTGATCAACTCTGATCCTGCGTTTGAGGCTGCACTAAAGAAGGCAGGACTTGAGACAACTCCAGACGACATCGCTTCTGAAAAAGGACAAGAGGCTCGTGGACGTGCAAAGGTTCTTACCAAGAAACAAATGAACCTTGCAGTCAATGGACGGTTAGGTTTGATTATTGATGGTACTGGTAAAGATGTCGATAAACTCAAGAGACAATCGACTCAGTTAAAAAAACTTGGTTATGAAACTGCAATGATTTTTGTGAATACAAATTTAGAAACAGCCCTTGATAGAAATAGAAAACGTGCTCGTTCATTGCCAGATGACATGGTAAAGAAAATGTGGAAAGGAGTGCAAGACAATATCGGTGCATTCCAAACCACATTTGGTGAAAACATGTTTGTGATTGATAATTCTGATGGTTCAGATTTTAAACCTCAAGTGCAAAGTGTTTATAAAAAAATCAGTGCTTGGTCTAAGAAAGAACCTTACATGCCTCAAGCAAAGGCGTGGATCACTGGTCAAAAATCAAAGAAGTAGGTCCAAATACTAGTTCTAGTAAAAACATACCTATTGCATAGAGTCCTAAAAGATATGGGAGAAGTAAAAGGATTCTGGAAAACCAACCAGAATTTTTAAACTCCTCCCACCATGTATCATTCCTCAACATCTTCAATACTTACAATAGATGATTTCGAAATATCTTCATACGAGTCTTCACCATGAACCCAATAGATAACTCGTGAGTTACTAGGATTCTGGTTGAGGTGAGGAATTTCTGAAACTAATTTTGTGATCTCCTCTCCTGTCCGATAGTGTTTAAATACTATCTTCTTCACCGCACTGTCCACAACAGTCGGGGGTGCCACATTTATCATGAATTACTCCATCGCCTTCAAGAGGATTATCTAACCATACATTGCCGTCAGAATCGGTTTCCTGACCAACCCATTGATTAACCATAGACGACATCAGCTTTCATCATCTCGAAATAATCGAGTATTGCTTCTGGCGATGATTCACCATACGGATCTGGATTGTCTTCAGTAGAATCAGGTTCTACGAACATACGTTCGATGACACCATTATCTACAATCATTGCATAACGACGGCTACGCTTACCAAAACAGACTGCTGACATATCAACCAACATGCCCATCTTTTCAGTAAATTCACCGTTACCGTCTGGAATGAAATCAATCTTGTCGAATGCATCTTGATCAAGCATCCACTTACGCATTACAAAAGAATCATTCACTGACAGGACGTATATCTCGTCGATCCCATTTGCCTTGATAGCTTCTCGTTGTTCTACAAAACCCGGCACTTGATAGGTAGAACATGTGGGAGTAAACGCACCCGGTAGGGCGAATACTAAAACACGACTTCCTAGAAAGATATCTTTTGTTGTTACATCTATCCATTTAAATGGATTGTCCCCTCCAATAGACTCGTCTCTTACTCTCTTCTTGAAAGTGACATTTGGCACTGGCCTTCCTTCCATTACCCTTGTCCTCTGTATGTCTTGTGTGATCTCTTCTTCGATTTATTCATCGTTGAAGTTTTAACTGTACCTCTACCGATAGAGGTTCCTTTCTTAAAAGATTCTGGGCGCCATGCGACACCCAATGAACTCTTCTGTGCCATTAGTCTTCCTTTTTACCACGTAGATAATTGGGAACACCATCAGTAGTGTTAAAATTTTTAACCCAATCAATAATGCCATCCAATTTCCACCGAATGACCCATCCTAATGCAAATCCAATTACAAATCCTAATGTCATAAACATTATGCGTTAATCCCTTCACTGTATTGTGTCTTTCCATCTACACGACTGGCAGTGAGAATAGACTTACGGTTAGAGCCATCTGCTTTGTAACTAACATGTACCCAACCAGAATCAGGTATGCCAGGAGTATAAAACTCAAGAATACACTGATCAAAATCAAGATTATCAACAATCCATTGTGCAAGCTCAGCATTGGGTGTGCCTGGACATTCGATATCAGCTGCTTCACCTTTGCAGTGCTGACTTTTACTAGATCCACCAACAGCAGCATTAAGGTCAGGGGAACGATAACCACTATTAATGACAGTAGTACCAAAATTATCTCGTACAGGTTGTACAACATTTTCGAAAAGAGCGACCGCTGCATCGAGGTGATCTCCTTCTGGAGTATTGTCAATTCCTTGACGTTCTGCTGTCTGAGACTTTGTAAACTCAGCCATTGTAAAGTTTTTAGATAGTCGCATTATTATCTCCTATGAGAAAGGAGCCCCGTAGGACTCCCTCTATTTTAGTCTTTCTTTGTGACGAACTTATACAGTTCTTCTGCCTTAGACATGATTTCTGATGGTTGGTACATTTTTGGTGTGTACTTTTCAAACACTTCTTGAACGTCTTTTGACTGCTCTTTAGCGTTTTCAACCATAGTCCAATACTGCTGGTTAGCAATTTCGTACTGTTGATCCATCAGCTCTTTGGCCATTTTCAATACATCGAACCGTAGTTCGAAAGGTGATTTATTTGACATGTGTGTGTCCTCTGTTGTGTGTTACTTAGTTTTAACTGTATCACTCATAATATGCTGAATGATTTCATGGTGAGACATATCTTTGAAATCTGCATTATGCGTTTTCAAATGATGTGCTGTCTCCAATGCCGCCTGTAATTGGCGGGCTTCAATGAACGCCTCAAAGATGCGAACAAAGAAGTTTTTAGCTGCTAGAAGCAGCAACATTACTGGGGCTGTTGCCCTCTTCCAAGAGAAGCTCCAAGTTGCTCTGCGATTCTCCGGATAATGTGTTGTTGTTGTCATGTGTGACTCCTCGTAAATTAGTACTAATATCAATTTGACGAGGACGCATCTCTTCTGGGATAACAACTTCCAAACCAATGGCAAGTATGCCGTCCGTGAGATCTGCTCCATTTACCTGAACATATTCAGACAAACGAAATGTTCTCTCGAATTTCTTCGTAGAAATACTCTTGTGGATATATTCTCTACCACGATTTTCGTGTTTACCCTTGACCTTCAGCGATCTATCCTTCACTTCAATCTCAAGCTCGTTGCGAGCAAAACCGGCGACTGCCAGTTCGATTACATAATTTGTGTCGTCCACCTTGACGATGTTGTGAGGGGGATAGTTATCGTTCGCGTGCCTTGCGACCCGGTCGAGTTCATCAAATAAATGATCGAACCCTACAAATGCTGAACGTGGGAATAAATGATTTACACCTTGAATTGTCATGATTGACCTCCTAGTTAAAGCAAGGTTATGTTACTTGGACCGGAACCATTCCGCATCCGATACTATATATACAAATTTATTCGTATACATGTGTATATTATACATTATTTTTTTGTTTTTGTAAATAGATTTTTTCATATAAATTTAGAAAATGTTTAAATTTTTTTGGTTGATGAATCGGATCAGGCAGACTGCCGAATAACTCTATCATTTTTTGAAGATGTTCTTCTATTTGTTTCGTGTTCATCAGCGCATTTATCACCACAAAATATAACCCAATTTGAGTCAATCACTTTTCTAAATTCCTTATTACAGTTTGGGCAAGTTTCTTTTTTATATTTCAAGCTACGTATTTCTCCAGATTTGGTTCAAAGAAGTTTGGTCCTTTTAATACCTTTCCATCTGAACGATAGATAGGTTTACCATCTTCTCCTAACTTAGACATGTTTGATGAGTGTACCTCTTGAAAACATTTATCTAAGTCGATACCAAATGCATGGCCTGCACCGTAGGTAACATATAAAATATCTGTGAGAGCATCCGCAACACCTTTCATATCAACGATTTCTGGATCGTGATAAAGTGCTTGCATCAACTCTCTTAACTCCTCTTCGATTAGGTCTACTCTCATTGCAATTGTTTTAAAGTCTGGAAGTTCTGCCTTCGTCTTAACCTCTTGGCCAAACGAATCCATGAACTGACCTACCAATTCGAAATTAGTTTTTTCTGACATTAACGAGTCCCAATGTTGTATTTTGGACAGAGTTCCCAATTGTCCTTATCTTTGAATGCAATGATCTTAATTTGACGTAGTGGTGCAACAGGTTGTGCCGATTGTTTATTTTCAATCGTAACCAAGCCCCAATCTGACATAAGAGTTGCAATGGTATTGCGTCTTGCAATATCGTTCTCTTCCAAGTTAGATTTTTTACCATCTAATAAGAAAAGTTCCTTGAAGTGGACAATAAAGTACCGCCCCTGTTTGTGAAGAATATGACATGACTGAAACAGTTTGTTATCTCTACGAGATGCCACTCCGATACGAGTCAATGTCTCTCTGACTTTTAAAAAATCATCTGGTTCATTGAGTGTTACCTCTAGCATTTTACTAGGGTTCCACTCTACAAGTTTAACCTCTTCCACCTTTACTCACCTTTTTTCTAATTATTTCAATTTGCTCCGGTGTATGGAGAGGAAGAACTTGAAGAGCCTTTTGCTCATTGTATCCATAATACTCTTGAATCATCTCAATATCACCGTCAATTTGTTTCTTATCCCATTTCGAAAAACGTTTCCGCTTCCGAATTATATTTATAAGAAAGTCAAATTGGAGTCTTGCATCGACTTGGTGATATCGATTCATTTCATTTGCGGCAAATACAGTGTCAGGAAAATAAGATAATGATCTGTTTACCATGAAACTATTGTATGATTTTTCTGCAATATCATCCACCATAATATCTTTCTTGGTAGAGTTAATTGCATTTAGATATTCAAACGGATTCATACAAACTCCACATTTGCCATGATCTCAGTCATACATGCTACGATATTGAGTTCATGGTCTGCAACAAATGCATTTTTATACGAGTAGTCCGCCAAGATTAAAACGAGTTGAGGAATTGACTCTGGTTTAATCTTCTCATTCATTTGATCATAAATCGCACGAAAGATAGCCGTGGCGTCGGCATCAACATTCTGCGCTACCCATGAGCGCATTTTCTTAAAATCTCTACCTTTTAGGTAACCCAGTAGATCCCCAATGGATCCACCGCTATCAGTAATAGACCCAGTAACACTCCCGCTAATAGAATTTCTTTGTAACTCATTTAGTATTCTCCTCCAATCTGGAGCATGTTTCATAATTAAATCAGCAACAACCATTTGATCGTAACTGACACCTTCATTTTCCAGAATTTTAGTTGCACGTTTCATAAACTGTGCAGCCAACTGTGCAAGTTCTTTCTTTGTGGTATTGAATTCATACACACCACACCGTGAGTGAAGTGGTTCAATGATACGGTTTTTAAAGTTACATGTTAGAATAAATCGACAGTTGTTTGCGAATTCTTCAATGAATCCACGTAACGCTGGTTGAGTTGATTGTGCGTTAAGATAGTCTGCCTCATCAAGGATAACCACTTTGTATCCTCCTTGTAATGAGACTGTTGACGCAAATTGTTTAATCTTTGTTCGTAGTGTATCAATGTTACCAGACTCCGATGCGTTGATGATGATCCAATCGAGACCAAGTTCATTACACAATGCTTTTGCAACCGTAGTCTTTCCAAGTCCGGCGGTTCCCGTGAACAACATATTAGGTAGTTCACCACCGTCTACAATTTTTTGAAAAGTTGGTTTGAGTGTGTCAGGTAAAATGCAATCACTAATAGTCTGTGGCCGATACTTCTCGACCCATAAAAAATCTGTCATAATATATCTCTATCAAAAAGTAAAGCGGGCATTGCACCCGCTGTATCATTATTCGTCGTCAGTGTTAAGAGATTCTTCTTGTTGAATTGTTTCGACGAGAGAAACGACTTGAATGCATTGGTCACGTAATTGACCGATTGTAGAGAGTTCTTCTCCTTTAAAACCACCACGTTGAGTGACGGCATCCACAACAGCGATTGTAGAACGAGAAACACGGTTTGCAAGTTCTATTAACTGATCAGTTTGTTCAGACATTCTTACTCCTTTAGGATCCATAGGTTGAAGTCTTTTCAAGGGCAATCCAATACTGAACTGGTTGTTCCTTGTGTTTAAAGTTAGAAATGAGTTTTGATGAAATATTCACATCATAGTCACCAGCTAAAATCTTAAGGTTTGCAATACTTAAGACAAATTTAAACTCTGCATCTCCGAATTCACCATCGATATCTATGGTAAATGTATTTGATGTCGAGTTTTGGTTTTCAACCACCGTGAGTGACAGAACGCCATTCTTACCAGTAATTGATAACTCAGTATGACCAAGAGTGGACGCAGCCCTCTTAATCTTGTTCAGTGTATCTTCGTCCAGTGTAAACTTGACTTCACCGTCAGGCATATTAACATCCTTTGATGGTGTAGTCAATGTATCTTCTGATGAAAAGAAGTATTTAATTTTTGTACGACCGGACGAATCACCAATTGTAACATAATCAGTATCAAATTTCAATCGTGGTGTATCAACAAGACCAAGCACACCAATGAACTCGTTGAGATCATAGATACCAAAATCTTGTGGTAGTTCTGCATCAAGTGTTGCAGATGCAAGTACATTACGAGCCTCTGACATCGTCTTTAGAACATTGCCTTGTCGAAACATGACGTTCTGATTAATTGTCGAAAAGTTCCTAAGAACTGACAGAGTATTTTCACTTAGTTCCATTATATTCTCCGTGTATTATATGTGGTCCATTATAACACATAATGGTCCATATGTAAACCAATTTATGCAACCATCTTACTAAAGTTTTTGTCCTTCACAAACTCAATCTTTGATCTGAACTTACCATCCAAAATATCACCTTTATGTGATATTACGAACACATTTGTATCACTTAAATGTGATAATATTTTTTGTAGATTCTCTACACCATCTACATCCAAAGACGAATCAAAAGTCTCATCCAATATCAATAGATTGGTTGAGATCGAGTTCTTCATCTTTGCAATCTGCCTCCATGTAAAGAGTAGGCTAAGATCAATACGTTGTTTCTCACCTTCTGAGAATGAGTCATACGTAAACTCATCACGATGCCTTGATCGAATAGTTTCTTGGAATGATTCGTTCAGATTGAAGTGAACAAAGAAATCCAAGATTTGTAGATACTGATTGACCAGTTTATTTATAACAGGTAGATATTGTTTTATGATCTTTGTTTTGATACCAGTATCTTTTAACATCTCGCCGATTACTTCATTGTAATTACGTTGTTCTGCAATTTCGAGTTTTCGTTCCATGAGCGAATTCTTTTCAGTGGTGAGTGCATTGAGTTCATCAACCGCCTCTCCAAGATCCGTTCCTCCCTGTTCAATTTTGGAGAGGTCCGCTCGCTTATTGTTAAGTGTGGAATTAGTCCGTGATAACGCTTTATTGTTAGACACCAGACTTTGCTGTGCTGTTCTAAGTTTTTCCTGAACTTGAAGTGCGACTTCCAAATCTGATTCCACTTGACTTGCGTCTGTAGCGACATTTTGTAATGTGCTATTGATAGTCTTAGCCGTTGACGCGGCAGTTTCGATTTTTTCTGATCTAAGTTGTTCACTAATATTTTGGGAACATGTGGGGCAGACATCATTATCCTGAAAGAACTTCGTCTCTTTGACAAGCTGTTTGATTTGTGCTTTAAGGTCATGTTCATTCTCCTTAATCTGTGTCTGCTTCGTATTAAGCTTAGTGAGTGTCGTTGATACCTTCTCGCTATTGGATTCAATGAACGTCCCGAGCTTAACATTTTCGTCCGTGAGTCGAGTCTGTTCGGCCTCAAGTTCAGCAATCTCCTCGTTAATCTTATTCGCATATTCCTTGTTGAGTGCCTTAACATCACTGATATACTTCTTTTGCGTTTCAATTTTTGAATTAATAATATTAAACGAATACTCTACTTCTGTGGAGTTATCCTTGAGTTCTGCATTCTTCTCACGCAACAACTGATTCATTTTACTGAACACATTGATGTCCAACAGATCTTCAATCACCTCACGCCTGTGGCCTGCGGGTAGTTGCATAAATGGAATGAAACTACTACTACCCAACACGACCACTTGGTGAAATGTTTTGTGATTGAGTTTCAGAATATTCTGTTCAAGTATCTTCTGATATTCTTTCGCATGAGACGATTGATTAAGCATCACCTCGTTCTGGTAGATCTCAAACAATGCAGGCTTGAGGCCACGTTTTACTTTATATTTGGTGTTACCAATCTCAAATTCAACCTCGACGACACACTGTTTTTGATTCACAGAGTTTATGAGTTGAGGTTTGTTAATGTTTCGATGTGGTTTACCAAAGAGACCAAAGGAGATGGCATCCAACATCGTTGACTTACCAGCTCCATTCTGACCAACAATCAAAGTGGACTGTGATCTGTCTAATTTTATTTCAGTAAACTTATTGCCGGTAGACAAGAAGTTCTTGTACCGTACAGATTTGAATACTATCATTATTTAATTATCTCAACTTCACC
>JAAOEI010000628.1_pt1 | contig 13384 bp, 15 predicted proteins | sample 7059261 | NCBI WGS metagenome assembly JAAOEI01 (sample SAMN14008812, study PRJNA610033) | viral metagenome | isolation source: viral particles filtered from seawater | place: China: Hangzhou Bay, Yangshan Deep Water Harbour | collected 2017-10-31
CTGTCGCCGTTTCTCTCCCCGCAAGATCCTGGGAGAGGGCCAATCCCGCCCCCCGCCGGGGGGGTATACGGGTGAGGGTGGGGAGTATCCGGCCGGGACCGCCATATCGGACCATCCCCAGCGCCGGTATGCATAAACGCCGACCGTGCCGACTGCATAAAACCCGCCGGCAACCACTCGGGATGTTACCGACAGTGGTCGCTGGTTGGATCACTACATGAACCCAACCCAACTGCGCTACCCTTTCATACCATGGACGATCGGCGCGCGCCAGTTGCCGTGGGCTAACGGGTCCACCAGCCAGTGGAGAACCAAACGCGCCCAAGTGCTGGCTCGAGACGGTCGGCTGTGTCAACGGTGCTTCACGCCGACGCACGATCGTTGTTCCAAGCAGGGATGCGGCGAATGCGCTCATGTCCATCATCTGTTCGGCACGAAACATTTGACGCGTCCTCATGATGCGTCCGTGTCGGAGCTGACGGTGTGGTGCGCTCGTTGCAATCTTGCTGCCGGCGACCCGACCCGACGCCGACGGGCTGTTTCGCAGCCTGCCGGGAAGCGGCTGATGGCTGGGGTGCGGCGGCTGTGAACCTTCACGATGTCGCGGCGTCCGGCGACCGTCGGGCGACATTGGAAATGTTGCGTCAGATCCTCGCAGCGTCCATCGATGAGGTCGACGCCGCTCAACGGCCGGCGTTGGCGAAACAGTTCCGTGAGGTGCTGTCTGAACTGGAAATGCTTCCCGTTGGGGAGGTGAGTGTCAGTGACGATCTTCGTTCCCGTCGAGCTGCAAGGCGTGCAGCAGCCTCGGCTGAAGCATCTTCCGGCTGAAATCACGTCGACAGCGGGTCGTGAAGCGGTTGAATTGGCTGCATCGGCCGGTTTGGTTCTTGATCCGTGGCAGCAGCATGTGCTTGACGTGGCGTTGTCTGAACGTCCAGACCCGCATCATCCTGGCGAGTTGCGTTGGTCTGCGATGGAAGTTGCGTTGGTTTGCCCACGTCAGAACGGCAAAGGTTCGGTGCTCGAGGCTCGAGAACTCGCCGGTTTAGTGCTATTCGGCGAACAATTGATCTTGCATTCGGCGCATGAGTTCAAAACTGCCGGCGAAGCGTTTATCCGTATCCAACATTTGATTGAGAACTGCGACGATTTGCGGCGTCAAGTGTTGCGAGTGGCTCGCGCTAACGGCGAACAGGGCATTGAACTGCGTAACGGGTCAAGATTGCGGTTTATCGCCCGGTCCAAGGGGTCTGGGCGTGGTTTCTCCGGTGATTTGGTGATTTTGGACGAGGCTTACGAGCTGGGCGCGCAGGCGATCGGAGCGTTGTTGCCGACGTTGTCTGCCAGACCGAATCCACAGTTGTGGTATGCGTCATCTGCGCCGATGTCAACATCGGAACAGTTGCACAAGGTGCGTGAACGGGCGTTGGCCGGTCGAGGGGACAGTCTCGCCTATTTCGAGTGGTCTGCGGCCGACAATGACGACCCTGACGATATCGGGACGTGGGCGCGTGCTAACCCGTCGTTGGGTTACCGGTTGTTTGCCGATCGGATCGCTATTGAACGGGAATCGATGCCTGATAGCGAGTTTCGTCGTGAACGGCTGGGTATCCCCGACATGCCTGCTGTTCTTGGGGGTAGCGCAGATATCGACGGTGACGCGTGGGCGGCGTTGGCGGACCCTGGGAGCGTTCCTGTGGGCCGTGTCGGGTTCGTTGTTGATGTTTCTCCGAACGGACGGTCTGCGTGCGTGGTGATGGCCGGATGGCGGGCTGACGGTCTGTTGCATCTTGAAATTGTCGACCATCGCCAGGGCACCGATTGGGTTGTGAGCCGCCGTTCCGAACTCGAGGCCAGGTTCCCGCATTCGTTGTGGGCTTTGGACCCGTCAGGGCCTGCGGTGCAGCTCAGATCGTTGGGGGATTGGACCGAATTCGGGACAAAAGATTCCGGTGAAGCGTTCGCCGGGTTTCTGGCGTCGATCGACGCTGGCGATCTTCGCTGGCGATGCGCCGATGTTGACTATGACGCGATGTGGGCTGCCATGTCGGGGGCGCGTCGTTCTGTTTACGGTGATGGCGTGTCCAGGTGGTCTAGACGCAATTCGCAGATCGATATTTGCCCTCTTGTCGCGTTGACTTTGGGGTTTCATGTCGGTCGACGTTTGAGAAACGAAACGGTTGATCCTCTGATGGCTGTGTGGTGACTGTGATCCTGCCTGTTTGGGTTCGTGCGATGGTGGCTTGCATCTTGGCGTTGTGGCTTGCTTGGGATATCGGCGATATCACGTTCCGAGTGACTGTTGGGGCGATGGCTGTGCTGTGGGCTTTGTGGGCGTTGGCGTCAGCCGGGCCGGGGGAGTGACCGATGGGTTTCCTGCGTGAATTTGGTGACCGGCTAGCCGGGGTTGATAACCGGAGCATCTCATATCAGCAGGTGTGGGGTTCTGGCGGGGTTTGGGAAGAACCAACCGGCTCAAAACAGGTCAGTGTTGAGGCGGCGATCGGGTTTCCGTCGCTGCTTTCCGCTGTTGATCTGATCGCAGGTCAGATTGCTGCGATGCCGCTTCGCACTTACCGGCATGTCGGCGAGATGCGCGAACAGATCACGGACGGTCCGCTGGTTTCGAACCCGTCTGATGTGTGGTCTGCTGACGAATGGCGGTATGTCGCTTGTGCTTCGATGTTGTTGCATGGCGAAGCGATCGGGGTGACGACCCGTACCGGGTCTAACGGCTGGCCGGCTGCGATCGAATGGGTTGACCCTCGACGTGTGAACATTGAACGTCGCGAAGATGGCAGTCTGCTGTACACGATCAACGATGAGATCGTGCCGTCTTCCACGGTGATGCACATCAAACATGGGATGCTGCTCCCCGGAGCTATTCGTGGCCGTTCCCCGGTCAAAGATCTGCGTACGTCGATTTCGATCGGGTTGGAATCGTTGATGTACGAACATGAATGGTTCGCTGGTGGGGCGCATCCATCTGGTGTGTTGTCTGTCGATGTGCCTGCGTTGTCAGAAGAACAAGCTGATGAGATCATCAGCAGGTTTGTACGCAAAACGAAGGCACGTCGGCCTGTGGCGTTGGCGAAGATCGCTAGCTACCAGTCGATTCAGGCTGACCCGTCTGGCGCCGGGTTGGAATTGACGAAACGTCGTGTCGCTAACGACATCGCTAACGCTTTCCACATTCCCCCAGAGTTGATCGGCGGGAACTTGGGTGATTCGTTGACGTACGCGAACTTGGAAACCCATCAGCAAACCCTTGATTTGCGGGCGTTGATGCCGGTGTACACCAAGTTGGAACGGGCGATCAGCCGGGTGATGCCGAAACCGACGTATGTGAAGTTCAACGCTGACGCCATGTTGCGTACCGATTCGAAGACCCGCACCGAGATCGCTGAAATGCAGTTGCGGTCCGGTCAGCGAACCATTGACGAGGTGCGCGCCAAGGACGAACTGGGAGCGATTGCTGAGGCCCCTGGTTACGAGTCGTCGTTGCCGGTGGCGGCAATGAAAACAACTGCCACCGTAACTGTGCCGTCTCAGACGACGGTTTGATCTGAAAGGAAAATCGATGGAATCTCGAACTCTTCCAGCGAAGTTCGCAGAGCTTCGCATCGACACCCAGTCAACCGGTGACCGCTGGTTGACTGGCTATGCGGCTGTGTACGACACCCGTTCCCACAACCTTGGCGGGTTTGTGGAAACGGTGAGGTCGACGTTCTTCGATGATGCGTTGGCGGCACCGAAACTTGATGTTGTCGGCGCTCCGAACCATGACATGACTGCTGTGGTCGCTCGTACCGGCGCCGGGTTGGAATTGGCTTCGGACAATGTCGGACTGTCGTACCGGATGCTGCTCGATGTCGGCGATCCTGTCGCCGATCGGATCGCTCGCCTTGTTGACCGTGGCGTGTTGCGTGGCAGTTCGTTCTCGTTTGTGGCCCCGGCTGGCGGCGCCGGCGAACAGTGGTCGAAAACCGATCAGGGTTACCCGCTGCGGGAACTGGTATCCGGCGCCCGGCTCTATGATGTGGGTCCGGCGACGATCCCGGCGTATCCGGCAACGGAAACTGTCGGTCAGGTGGCGTTGCGGTCGCTGGCCGAAGCTCGAGGGGTGCCTGTCGATGAGGTGTTTGCTGCTGCGGCAGCGAACCAGCTCGGTGATATCATCGGGGGCGACCCGCGAGATGATCACGGCGGGACGGTCGGGAACCAGCCAGCTAGCAGTTTCCGTCGTCAGAACCGTTCGGTGAGAGTGCTTGCGGCGAGGAACGCGACACGGTAGTTGCCGGTCGAAGGCCGAATTTCATCCATCTCCCGGCCCGAGATTGGAATTTGCGATGTCTACCCGTGACCTTTGGGTTCAGTACCGAAGCGCAGCCGATCAGCTTCAGTCGCTTTACGACGCCGCTGAGGGCCGTGATCTCACCGCCGACGAGCAGGTGACCGAAGCTCGGATCAACGCCGATGTGGATGGCCTCATGCAGCGCATCGAAGCCGACCTTGAGCGCACCCAGCGTGCAGCGTCGATGAACGACATTGAGCGGCGCATGTCGCAGCTCGCTGCCGCCACCCCCGAGGAACGACAGGTTGAAGATTCGGAAGAAGCTCGAGTCCGGGCGTTCCTCCGAGGCGAAACCCGCACCCTGACCGTGAACGGTTCTGAGCAGCGTGTCCAGGTGAAGGGCACCACCACCGCCGGCGGTTTCACGGTCCCCACCTCGTTCTACGACCGGCTCGTTGAACACATGATCGAAGTGTCCGGCATCATGTCCGCCGGGCCGACCGTGCTCCGCACCAACTCCGGTGAGAACCTCCAGGTCCCGAAGACCACCGCTCACGGCACCGCTGCGATCACCGCAGAGAACGCTGCGATCTCGGCGTCCGATTCGACGTTCGGTCAGGTCACTCTCGGCTCCTACAAGTACGGCCGTCTGGTGCAGGTGTCCCGCGAGCTCGTTGAAGACACCGCTGTCGATCTGCTCGGCTACCTGGCCCGCGACTGCGGTCGGAGCCTCGGCAACGCCTTCGGGGCGCACGCTGTGACCGGTACCGGTTCGTCGCAGCCTTCCGGTGTCGTTACCGGCTCGACGCTCGGTGTGACCGGCGGGGCGGGTGTCACCGGGGCGTTCACCGCCGACAACCTGATCGATCTGTTCTATGCGGTGATTTCGCCGTACCGGTCGTCGCCGTCGTGCGGTTGGCTGATGCGAGACGCGACCATCGCATCGATGCGGAAGCTGAAGGACAACTCCAACCAGTATCTGTGGCAGCCGTCGATCCAGGTCGGCGCCCCGGAGACGCTGCTCGGCAAGCCGGTGTACACCGACCCGAACGTGGCGGCTGTCGGGCTTGGAGCGAAGAGCGTGATCTTCGGTGACATGTCGACCTACTTCGTGCGGATGGTCAACGGGGTTCGGTTCGAACGGTCCGACGACTATGCGTTCAACACCGATCTGGTGACGTTCCGTGCGATCCTCCGTGCCGACGGTGCGCTGGTCGACACCACCGGCGCTGTCAAGCACTTCATCGGCAACGCAGCCTGATGATTCGCAGCGGGCGGTCGACCGGCTTTCCGGGCCGGGACCGGTTGACCGCCCGCGCTTTCTCGACCACAGGGAGAAATCTGATGCTCATCAAGATGACCGCAAACATCACCGGCACCCGAGACGGGGTCGACTGGCCTGCTGTCGGCGGCACCCTCGACGTGCCCGACAGCGAAGCTGCTGATCTGATCGCCGCCGGGTTGGCTGAAGCTGAACCCGTTCCCGCTGCTGGACGCCCGAAGAAGGGCAACTGACCGTCTGATGGCTTACGCCACGCTCGCCGATCTGCGTTCCTGGCTGTCGATCGATGACAGTTGGGACGATGGCACCCTTTCAGCGACGTTGAGCGCCGCTGAAAGCGCTGTGGAAGCTCACTGCGGGCAGCTATTCACGTCGGTGACCGCCACCCGACTGTTCGTCCCTGACGACGAACTGTTGTTGTTCCTGAACCAATCCCCGATCGCTACAGCCGCCGGCATGTCGATCTCAATGGATGTCGACAACAACGGAAGCTACGAAACGTCGGTCCCGTCGACCGACTGGCTGCTCGAGCCGATCAACGGGCTGGGACCGACCGGCGAAACCGGTTGGCCGTACACTCGGATCAGGTTGATCAACGGGCGCACATGGACGGCATCCGATTGGGGTCGTCCGACCGTTCAGATCACAGCCCAATGGGGTTGGCCGGCGGTACCGGAAGCTGTGCGTCAAGCAACGTTGATCGGTGCCGCATGGTTGTGGTCGCAGAAAGCGTCTCCGACCGGTGTGCAGATGACCGAATTCGGTCCCATGACCATCCGGTCGATGCCACAAGCAGAACGGCTGCTCGCCCCTTACCGGCGTGGCGGTGCGATCATCGCTATCGGCGGTGTCCAGTGAACATCAACGAAGTCAGACAAGCGATCGTTGAAACATTGGCTGCTGTCAACGGGCTGCGACCCTACGCATATGTTCCTGATGCGATCCCTGCCGGCGACGCTGACGTTGCGATGGTCGACATCGATGATGAAGGCATCGACTACCAGCAGGCGTTCAGGGGCGGTACAGCGTTGCTTTACCTGTCGGTCGAACTGTCGGTTCCGATGTCGTCGGAACGTGCTGCGACGGAACGGATGGACGGCTTGTTGTCGTCCGGTACCGGTTCCTCGAGGTCGGTTATCGACGCTTTGCACGCCAACCGGACGTTGGGAGGGTTGACCGGCGGGTTCGTGGTCAGATCAGCGTCGAAACCGGTTGTTGTCGGTGATCCTGTCGGCCGTAACTCTCGACGCATGAACGCCACCCTGCATCTCACTATCCCCATCGGGAGGCTCTGATGGCTGCTTTCTCCATGACCGACATCGACATGTACTGGACTGGTTTGGATCTGTCCTGCTACAGCAACCAGGCGTCTGTGGCTGTCACATCGAACGATATTGACGTGTCGACGTTCTGTTCAAATAGTTGGACCGAAATGATTTCCGGTTTGCGGTCCGTGGCTATCAGTTCCTCGGGTCCGACTGACATGACCCCGGCGTCTGCAACTCTCACGTCGACCGCAGCCTCATGGTCGTCGGGGGTGGCGACAATCACCGCTACCGGACATGGACTCACCCCTGGGCGTACCGTCACGTTCACCGGGTTCACGCCGGCAGCGTGGAACGGTTCGTATCGGGTGTTGGACACGCCGACGGCGAACACGTTCCGAATGTTGATCGATAATGACCCTGGCGCTGTGACCGTTCAAGGCAAGGTCAAAGCTTACGACGGGCTCGATGAGGTTATCAGTGCCGGCGGGTTGGGAGTCACCGGCCCGTGGACCGCTGTCCCGGCTGGCGGGGTTGAAGGCTCAACCGCATATTTCACCGAATCTCTGCTGATGGGATTCACGCCGCTCACCGGCGGGGTTGGCGATGTCGCAGCCTATGAGGCGTCGTGGTCTGGTCGACAGAAACTGGTTCGGGGAACTCTCACCTCCGCTCAGGTTGTGTCGGCCACTGGGACTGGTACCGGGTTCCAGCTTGGGTCGGTCACAGCTTCGCAGCGGGTGTACGCAGCGTTGCATGTTCTGTCTGTCGCTGGGACCACCCCGTCGATCACCGTGAAAATCCAGTCTGACAACAACTCGAATTTCAATTCGCCGACCGATGTGATCACGTTCAATGCTGTCACTGCTCACGGCGGACAGTTCTCGTCCGCTGCCGGTTCGATCACCGACGACTGGTGGCGGGCTTCGTGGACTGTTACCGGCACCACCCCAGGTTTCGCTGTGCGAACCATTATTGGCATCGCCTAACTAGAAGGAGTTACTGATGGCTGCTTTCTCTATGACCGACTGCTACATCGCTATCAACGGTGTGGACCGGTCTTCGTACATCAAGTCGGTCACCGTGCATGTTGAGGCGAACGAACTCGATTCAACCGACTTCGCTGACGCGGGCTGGACTGTTCCTATCACCGGCATGAAGTCGGGCAGTGTCCAGTTGACGTTCAATCAGGACATGGCTTCATCGGCGATTGATTCGGTGATGTGGGCGTTGCTGTGGTCAACCACCACGTTCGAGATCCGGGCAAAGAACGATCCGGTTAGCGCGTCGAACCCGAAATTTACCGGATCGTTTTTGTGCCGGGAATGGACTCCTGTCACGGGTAGCGTTGGCGATCTCGCTGAGGTTTCTGTCACCTATCCTTTGAGCGGTGCTCTCACTCGAGCCACCACCTAAGTGGCTAACGTCAAACCTCCTGCGCCCAGCGACCGGCGTTTCGGTGTTCATGTTTACGGGGCAAAAGAGCTGCGTCAGCAGTTCAAGAACGTCAACATGGATTTGAAAGATTTGACGAAGGTGCATAAGACGATCGCCAGGGAAGAAGTTCTTCCCGAAGCGCGACGGCTTGTGCCAGTCAAATCGGGCCGGTTGAAGCAAACGTTGCGGGCGACCGCCACGCAACGTTACGGAGAGGTCAGGGCCGGTTACGGACGCGAATCCTCTGTCCCGTACGCCGCTGTGATCGAATATGGCGGATACAACAACATCCGTCCTCGAGCGTACATGCGGCGCGCTGTGTCTTACACGGCAGACAAGGTGCTTCACAGATACGATCGTGAGATCAGGTCTTTGTTGCGACAGAACGGAATTGAAAACAGATGAGTGTCGACGCTCAAATCTCACCGGATCAGCTCATGGCGTTGCCGTTCCGTGATGCTGTCCAGTTGATCGTTGCGATGGTGTGGTTCGTGAAAGCGTCCGAAAACCCTGAACTCACATACGAGGACGCGTTCATGGTCCCGCTAGGCGAAGCTCTTGCTGTGATCAACCAAGCTGAAACAGGTTGATCTGAATGGCTGGCTCAACCGTACGTATTGTCATCACTGGCGACGCCACCGGCCTGAAGAAGGCAACTGGCGAAGCTGAAGTTGCAATAGGGACGCTTGAAAAAACCAGTTCTGGGTTCGGCACGAAACTGGCTGGGGCGTTCAGTGCTGTTGCGGTAGGCAAGTTCGCGTTGGACGCGGTCAAAGCGGCTGCTGCGATTGAGGAATCGCAAAACAAGCTGAACGTGTTGATCGGCGAGTCGTCCAAAGGTATTCAAGATTGGGCGAAGACAACAGCAGCTAGTTTCGGTATATCTCGCCGTGAGGCGTTGGAAGCGACTGGCACGTTCGCCAACTTGTTCAACGGGTTGGGGAAAAGCCAAGTCGAAACAGCGGCGATGTCAAAAGAGTTCGTGCAGCTCGCTGCCGACATGGCGTCGTTCAACAACACGTCGGTCAAGGACGCCATGCTGGCGTTGCAGTCCGCTCTCGCCGGCAGGACGATGCCTTTGCGCCGGTTCGGTATCCTGCTCGACGCAGCGACGCTGAAACAGCGGGCGTTCAACATGGGCCTGGTCGAGTCGACCACTGGCGTATTGCCGCCAGCGATCCGGGTGCAGGCAGCGTACGCCGAGGTTCTCGCCCAGTCGACCAAACAGCAAGGCGATTTCGAACGTACCGCTGATTCAACTGCTAACCAGTTGAAGACGTTGGAAGCGAAAGCTGACGACGCCAAGATCGCTATCGGCGAGGCGTTCCAGCCTGCGGTGAAGGGCGCCGCTTCGGCAATGGGCGAAATGATGCCCATTGTTACGAACGTGATAGCTGGGGTCGGGACGTTGATCGGTGATATCCCGATCACGGCCGATCAGTTCGTGTTGCTTGGCGGGGCGCTCCTGGCCGCAAAGGTTGCGCTTGCTAACACTGAACGAGCGTTGCTTGGTGTTGTCAAGGCTCAAAATGCGTTGGCGGCGACCGGCATCGATCCAATCCGGGCTATTAGCGCCGAGGCGGCTTCTGCTGCTGCTGGTCCTCTCGCAATGCTTGCGGCGGTCATGGCTGGCATTGCCGCTATCACATGGATAAACCATGTGAAAGAACAAGCTGCGATCAAGTCGGCAACTGAAACGCTGGCTGAAGCGATGCGATCGGCGAAAGAACCGATTGCTGTTGTAGCGCAACAATTAGAGGATCTGCGCCAACAGCAATTGAAAAACGCCGCTGAAACCAACAAGTCGGCTGACGATGTTAGTAGTTGGGGCACTAAATGGGTTCAGGAAACCCTTGCAGCCAACGACGCGTACACGGCCTTTGTTGGGAAGACAGGGTTGTCGTCTCAGGATTTGTGGACGGCGCTCGAACAATCTAGCGACGCCGTTGGCCGGCTTGGCGAAAGTGTTACGGGCACCAAGGGCGGTTTGGCAGGAACATCTTGGTTTGATAAAGCAACGCCAGAGGTTCAAAAACTTGCTTCGGCGTTGAACGATTCGGCTGTAAGCGGGGAGCTTTCAACACGCGAATTCAACAACATTCGCGCCGCTTTGAAAGTTACGGCTGAAGCGTACAAGAAATCGCGTGAAGAAATCGGGAAGCTAATCCAGCAGCGATATTTGATGCTGGCCGAAGGCAATGCCGAAGAACGGCAATGGATTGCTCTCAATGTTGTAAAAGAAGAAGGTGTTTCTACTGCTGAGGCGTGGAACGCCGCTTCAGACAAACTCATTCAACATTTGAAAGACCAAGGCATCAACGTTGAAGCTTTGGGCGACAAAACCAAAACCAGCGAAGAAGCGATCAAAAGCGCAACTGCTGCGCTTGGCGAAAACGAAGACCAAACCGTCGATTCCGATAAAGCCGTCAAGGAATACAACGATGACATTGAGAAGCAGATCGATGTTGTTGAGGAACAACTCAAAGCTCTCGATAAGCAGCGCGATGCGCTGATTGAGTCGTTCGACAAAGAAGCTTCGCTTGCGTCGGCTGTGCGTGATTCAACTCGCAGCCAAGAAGAACTTATTGACAAACGTAAAGAACTTGACGAGGTTCTTGCGAATAGTTCGTCAACCCAAGAAGACATTACGGAAGCAACACGCGATTACGAAGATTCGTTGTTTGACAACGAAGACAAGTTGCGTCGAGTTGCGTCTGCCGAAGTTGACCGTCAAGCGGCGGTTGCGGCGTCCGCTGGGATTTCTATGGACGCTGCAACTAAGTCTGCTATTTATCGTGACAAAATGGTTGAGTTGCGTAACGCTGTCGGCGATCCGACTTTGAAAGAGTATCTATCTGGGATTATCACCCAAATGGATCAACAGGCAACTAAGACCGGTGTGGCTGCTACTCGCGGCCAAGAATACTTGGCGTATTTGCAGAGTTTGATCGGTCTTGGTCCCAGCTTGCGTGGGTTGGGTGTCATGGGAGGGTTTGTTGAGGCGGGCATGCCGATCGACCCGGCTGCCAGGGCACATGGCGGGCCTGTGGCCGGGAGGACGCCGTACATCGTCGGTGAACGCGGCCCTGAACTGTTTGTTCCTCAGAGTTCAGGGCGGATCGTGCCGAACAGCCAGTTGGGTGGCGGGTCGGTCACGAACTATGTGACGATCAACACGGCAGCCGACCCTAACGCTGTGGTTCAGGCAGTCAAACAGTACCTGCGGAACAATGGCGGGTTGCCGTGGTAGCGCCAACGACCCAGGTGTTCGCCTACTTCGATTTGAGCGCGACTGGCGGCAACTATTTCACGCTTGACTCGACGGTCAAAGGCAAGTTGAACAGCGCGACCTACAAACTGGCCGGCGACGTTGCGACGGACATCTCGAGCTATGTCACGTCGCTGTCGATCAGCCGTGGTCGTGACAGCCAACTGTTTGCTGACATGCCGGCGGGTCGCTGGCGTGTCGTGTTGAAAAACATGGACCGTCGGTTTGATCCGTTGTATGCGTCGTCGCCGTACGCCGGGAACATTGTGCCCGGTAAGCGGGTGCAGGTTGTGAGCGGCGGGGTTGTGATCGCCGACGGCAGCGTCGAGGACTGGAACTACGACTACGACCCGAGCGGTTACTCAACGACAGTGATGGATTGCGGCGATGCTTTGACGCAGCTTGCCGCATCTGAGTTTGGTGGGTGGTTCCCGACGGCAGGTGAGAAACCTGGCGACCGGATCAACGCTGCGTTGGATCTGACCGAAGTTGCGTACACCTTGAACCGCGATATCGACGCTGGGGTGTCGACCCTTCAAGGGGGGACGGTCGAATGGGGAACGAACGTACTTCAATACTTGAATTTGGTTGCCAAATCTGATTTGGGTTGGTTGTACGCCAGTGCTGGTGGTTCGTTGACGTTCCGAGATCGTTACGCCGATCCTTACAGCAGTAGGGCTGCGTTGTTCTCTGATACGGGCGTTGACATCCCATATACCGGGATTACGGTTGGTTACGGTTCGGAAAAGCTGTACAACCGGGTGGGTATCGAACGGGTTGGTGGTACTGCCCAAACTGCGAACGATTCAACAAGCCAGGTTGCGTATCGGGTGCGGTCGTTGACGCAGTCAGGGTTGCTGCTCGAGGACGATCTTCAAGCGGCGGACATGGCGTCGTATCTTGTCGGGATTTACAAGAACCCGGAGTTGCGTGTTTCGTCGTTGACGGTCCAACTGGCAGGGTTGTCTGCGTCCCGGCAGGCGGATGTGCTCAGTCTTGATTTGACGTCGTTGGTGATAGTGACGTTCACACCGAACAAGATCGGCACTGCTATAACCAGGACGTGCATCATTGAAGGCATTTCGCACAACATCACCCCGGAGTCGCATATCGTGACGTTTGCTTTGGGTGATGTTGATAGGCGTGCGACGCTGCGGCTGGATGACGCTCTGTTTGGCAGGCTTGATTACAACGTGTTGACGTTCTAAAAGGATTTGATATGACGCAGAAAACGTTTGTTAGCGGCGATGTGCTCACCGCATCCGATGTCAACACCTATTTGTCGCATGAGGGCGGTGCGTGGACGAGCTGGACGCCGACGTGGACGAACTTGTCGGTCGGCAATGGGACCGTGTCGGCGTTGTATTACCGGGCCGGGCGGTTGATTGTCTGGAAGCTCAAGCTGACGTTCGGCTCCACGACCAGTGTCAGCGGAGCGATTCGGTTCAGTCTTCCGGTTGCGGCGTCTACCGGTGTTGAGTTCGACAACACGTTCGGAACGTTTGTTGACGCAAACGGCAGCCGGCATTTCTCGATTGCTCAATCGATCAGCACGACCGTGCTGCAAGCGAACATGGTCAACTCTGTCGGCGGTTATGTGGTGCAGGTTGTCACGTCGAGCACGGAACCGTTCACTTGGACGACCAGCGACCAGATCTTCTACAGCGGCTCATATGAGTCGCTGGCGTGACTGTGGTGATGATGTGCTTGTTCGCAAAGTAGGATGTGGTTATGACCATGTCTGAGCCGCAGATCATCACTGGCACCGTTGACATCCGGCTGTCGGATTCACAGATCGTTGACCTGGCCGAGGCGCTCGGTATCGACGTGGACGC
>JAAOEI010000629.1_pt1 | contig 13381 bp, 19 predicted proteins | sample 7059261 | NCBI WGS metagenome assembly JAAOEI01 (sample SAMN14008812, study PRJNA610033) | viral metagenome | isolation source: viral particles filtered from seawater | place: China: Hangzhou Bay, Yangshan Deep Water Harbour | collected 2017-10-31
AGGGTTTGTCCAGCCATTTGGTGTGCTTCTGTTGTAAGTAGTCTGTGGGGTTTCCATAAACCTGCGAAAAATAGGACGAATAGGGTCTCCTATGTCTTCTATCTTTGTTCCATCACTCACATAAAAACTATTTTCATCACACCAGTAAAGCAAGTCTTCTGCTTTTATTAGAGAACGACTATTGAGACAACCCCAGTTAGAGTTCATTTTTATTAGTCGTCCTGCTGTTTGAATTTGTGTTCCAACAGAGGGCTGGTAAAGATAAGTTTCCGTAGGGGTAAAGATTAGTAAAACACCGTTTATTTCGCTAATAGCGGTTATTTCTTTATCTGTGGGGATTTCTAAAATGTTATCAGCAATAACAGCAGCACCAACAAACTCGTCAGTAAAATAAACATCTCTGCCGTAGGCAAGAGCCAAGCGGTTGTTTATTGCTGTAATGTCTGTGGGGACGGGGAACTCTGTTTGGTTTAGATAAGTAAATCCACCCTGTAAAATGCCTTCCCCTGCGGAGGCTTTTTCAATAAAGGGTGTTTCACTCCAACCATTTCTCCCCATCATTCCACCGAGTGTGTAGTGGTAAGCACCAAGTAGTGTAGTCTCTACTTGTGTGTCTGGGGGAGCATCAAACACTACTGGTCTGTAAGCATAAAGACCAAGTAGCGGAGTTCCAAAGTAAATCACATCCCCAGCGGTAGGAGAGTTTAGTTCAGCCCAATAAAAACTCTCTTCCGCATTTGGATTTACTGGGAAAACTTTTGTGTTAGAAGAGAAAGACAAGTCCCTATCATAAAAACCTGTTTGTTGTTCCATAGGAACTGCTTCGTCAATCTCACTTGTAAGTCCAGTAATTATTTGTTCATAATGTCTATTTGTCGTAATGTCGTAAATAGAAACAACATACTGGTGCGAAACCTCACTAACTACATCCTTTTTGTTAGGATTTACGACATTTTCTGTTTGTGTAGCATTATCTGCACCATCTCTATTTAGTGATGAAACTACGGCTATGTGAAGGGAAAGGATTTGCCTGTTCCCAAAGGAGGTAGTAAAAGAACAAGAACCCAAGTGCTTCACATAACCGTAGTTCAGGGGGGTGATAAAACCGTCTTTTGAAATCTCGTTGTAAGATGTGTTGTAAGAATAAACACGACCAAAGCCTTCTCTTACCTGCCAAGTGTTAGGAGGTAAGCGGTAGCAGTTCTTTATGAATGCTCCTCGCTCTGGTTCTTCGTAGGAAATGCCTACGGGCTGAATGTCTATTGTTTCTGTGTTCGCCATTTAGTTATTTCCTAATAGTAATAAACATCGTGGTCTTCCACGAGAACTCTATTGCTGCCTCGCATCTCTCTACCAAACTGGATGTATTCTTTGAACTCATTAGTTCTTTGAGCGAGTTGTGTTTCTGCTGCCTGTGCTAATGCTCCGTCTCTTACAGCATAGTTTCTGTAAGCCATAAGAGCAATAAGGTCGTGGTAGTTATTTAGGTCATCGGGGTGATTGAGTGATGCAAGGTTAGACCAAAGTGCTGGGTCTTGCTGTTTTACTCCACGAATAGTAAAGTTGCCTGATAGTGGTTGTGAAAAGAATAGTTTTTGTCCGTTTAGTAAATAGGTTGGAGCAGATAAAAGGTCTGGAACATAAAGGTCATTGAACGAACCAGCACCTCTCAAAATTTGTCTAATGTTGCCTGTTCCAAGCCCGTCCTGCTGAACCACCTCTGTAAGACGAAGCATTCCGTCTCCGTTGGTAAAAGCAGCAGAACCAAGAATAGCATTAGAACCACCAGCAACAATAGGACTTACAGTCAAATCAAGTTCTGTTTGTGTTCCGTTTAGTGGAAAAAAAGCAACAACCTCCTCAAAGGTTTTAGGGTCTGCCTGTGTTGCTATTTCCCTAAACTGGTCATAAGCCACTTTTAGGTAGAGACTTACATCATCGTCAGTCAAAAATGTTTTGTGTGGTTCATCCACATACTGTCTAAATAGTTTTGCTATGTCTTGAATAGTCATTATCCGCCTATGCCTCCACTAACTTTGGGATTTATTCCTTTTCTACCATAAGCAGAAATGCCTTCGGCATCGCTTCTTGGTGCTTCTGTTGCTTTTACAAGTTCTTGTAATGCTGGGTCAATCGCTTGGTCTTGTCGTCTTTCGCCAACCTCTTGGAGAACTTGCATTTGTCCTTGACCAGAACCTAATGCCCCCATAACCTGTCCTGCTGTGTCTTCATTTACAGGGTCAGGTGGGAACACTTTATTTCTTTGTAGTTGTGCTAATGCCTCTGGTCCTTTGCCGTAAGCGGCTATTGAGTTGAACACATCACTAATGTAGTCTTGCATCTCCATAGGTAGTTCTTGGAACTCGTCAGTTTTGATGTAGTCTCCAAAAACCTTGCCGAAAGCATCCAAGTCGTCAGTTGAGTAAATCTCAACCTCACCGCCTTTCTTGATGCCTTCAATAAGCCCCTTGGCTTCGCTTGTAGCAGCCATTTTATCCAAGACGGTAGTCATCCCACCTGTCTTGAAAGAAAGCTCTTTGAGGGCATCCTGTGGGCTTATGAGACCAAGTTGTAGCATCTCTACTACCTTCGCATCTCTATCAGGTAGTTCGTTGCGGAATAGTGAGTTTGCCTCAACAAAAACCTCTGGGAAATCTACAATGTCTGTTTGTTTGATTTCTTGGAAAACTGCTCCACCTTGTGTGTCTAACATTCGCATAAACACGGGTTCTTTGTAATAAGTTTTCATTAGAACCAAAACAGTTTCAGCCATCTTTTTGACTGCCTGTTCCAAAGACTGTTGTGTTAGTTGGAGTTGTGAAGCATCACCTGCTTGTAGGGCTTCAATGCCCTTACCAGACACAATGCCTACTGCTCTCTTACCAACAGAAACAGAGTGGATGCCTGAAACATCCATCATTTCTGCCTGAACTCTTTGGATGTTATCAATAACATAAGCAGGAATAGGTTCGCCTGCTACTTGTTTTGGCTCACCGCCTGCTGGATTGTAATAAACTTTTTCACCAGCAGAGTTAGTAATAGCCTGTGGTGAGACACCAGAGGTCTTGGGGATAAGCCATTTTGGGTTAGACATTAGTTCCACATTATCAAGGATTTGGTTGCGGAACTTATTGTAGGAGTTTTGTAGGTCAATAAGTGGCTGAATAAGACCCATTCCCCATAGTCTATTTGGTAGTTCTGTGTAGCGAATGTGTTGAATAGGGAAGCAACCTTCTGGATAACTACCCTTGAATAAATAAAAGTTATTCGTCATTACAGCATAACGACCATCTTTCCAATAAACATCAAAAAGTTCTACTCTGTTTGCTGGAATAGAATAAGAAGATGTTTCACCACCTTTGGTTGTGGTGTAGTTTTCATTTGAGGTTGTAATGTCTTGGATTTCTTTCTTTTTATCAGGGTAGGCTTTGATAAGGTCGTTCTTTTTTACGAATGAACGAACAGCAACCCAATCACTTTCTTCTAATGAGGTTGAACCTTTCTCAAAAAATAAGTCGTAGGGCGACACAGGGACAGTGCAAACTTTCTTTTTGTCTCCGTCATAGTAAGAATAAAGTCCAACATTACCACAAGAAACAAGCCACTCAATAGTTTTTTGTAGAACATCTCTAATGTTTTCCTGTGACCAGTAATAACGAAGGGCAACCTCGCTTGCTTGGGCTTTTGCTATGTCGTCATAAGTAGGTGAGGCTGGTAGAACCGCAACATTAGGATAAGAGGTTGCTAAACGGGAAACTACTGAACGGAATAGGTTTAGAATAAGATTGATAACAACTCTGTTTCTACCTCTTTGAGAACGAGCAGTCGTAAAACGAGTAAGGTTTCTATCATAAACAAGATACTGCCTACCCTCTAAATAATAAAGGCAAAGGTCAAACATTCTTGTGGTGGCTGTTTTATCTACCTTGCTTTCACTTATCTTATTTGTAAAGTCTGCTGGGTAGTCTTTATCTCCACCAGCAAGCGACAAACTATTGTCGTTGTTTGATTGATACATTTATTATTCCTCTATTTTCCAAACTTTTTAGTTTTCAACTGCTTTGTAGCAGGCACAGCCTTCAACTGCTTTGTAGCAGGCATAGCGGTGTCTTCTGGTTTTACAGCATTTGCTCCTACCTGTAAAGCACCACCAGCGGCTCTTGTAATACCCGCTGCTGTTTTGGTTGGGCTTCCTTCAATAGCACCTGCGGCTGCTGTTCCTACACCACTACCGATAGCAGAACCAAGAGCAAACCCTGCTGGTGCTCCCATTCCTCCTGTGGATAGACCTGTAATCAAAGCACCAATAATGCCGCCCAATAAAGAACCGCCGCCTTGAACAGCAGCACCTGCCTTTGCTTTGTCTTCTTTGGTTTTCTTTTCTCTCATTTGTTTTGCTGCTGCTTGACGAGCCGATGCTGACGGTTTTGCTGCTTCTTCTTTATCAAATTTGTAAGCCATTATTTTTCTCCTTGATAAGTTCCACCTCTTCTTTTGTATTCAGTTTCTAACCATTTTAGAGACTGTGGTGAAGGATGTGATGGGAACTTTTTTCGTGCCTTGTATTCCAAACGAGAATAAAGTCGCTTGTCTGCTGGTTGTTTTTCACCAACAGACTTTGCTGCTCTTTGTCTCGCTGTAAGATAGTTTTGAAAACTCATTTCTTCTTTGGTTTAGTTGGCTTCTTTGGTGGTTTTGGTTTTCCGTAGTTCATTATTGTCTCCTTATGCGAATTTCTCGCTGTGGTGTTCTACCCCTGTATGGGATAGCATTTCTTGCTGCTTCTCTTCTTTCTAACTCTCTATCCACTGCTTGTATTAGGTCAGTTGGTTCGTAATCTGCTCCCAAACCAGTGTGTTGGTCTGTGTCTGCTGCCCAAAGTTCATACGCCGATTTGAGTAACCTGAACTGTCTTGGCGACATTTCAGCAGCACTTATTCTTTGTCTTCTTCTTGGAAATGCTCTTCGTAGTTCTGCCCTGTATCTTGCTATTGTGTTTGAACCACCACTTGATGTGTTAGACACCATAGCACCATAAAGGTCATCAACATCACTAACAGACATTAGCCTACGACCACCTTCGCTGCCTCTGTGATAAATAAGTTGGCTTGGGTCTTGTGCTCTTGCAATAATGTTTAGTCTATTAGCCCCTGCTGTATTTTGTTGGTGTAGAGTGTAAGCATCCCGAGTAGCAGGTTCAGCCATTACATCACTTCTGTTTGCTATGTGGAAAGCAAGAGAATAAACAGGGTTCAAAAAGTCTGTTCGCCTTCTTATTCTACCCATTCCTTTACTTCGTAAAAGTTCGTTTGCTCTTCGTATTCCTTCTCTATGAATAGTCATAAACCGTGCAGGGTCACCTTTTATTTGTAATAAACCAATGTCGTGGCTTGATGTTCTTTCATTTCTTGGGTTGTAGCGACTTTCAATCGCCATAGTTGAATAAAGGTTTCTTCGTTGTCCTTCATCAAGGTCAGCCAATAAACGAACAAAGTCTCTGTTTTCAGCAAGGTCTCTTTGGTTGCTAACCATTCTGCCCATTCCAGTTGTGTTCGCTGTTCCAAACTCGGTTGCCCGTGCGGCTTGGTTTGCTCGTAGCCTTCCACTTTCCGTCAGGCTTTGACCTTCGTCTGTTCTTGTAAAACCTCTTCTGCTTTCACGACCACCACGACCTTTTGGAAAACCAACAGACCTTGCGGCATCAATAACTGTTCGTAATAGTTCGCTATCAGTTCTTTCTTTTTCTCGTAGTTGTTGAGTTCTTTGAGCAGCAACTTGTTTTGCTGTTGGTGGAGGTTCAGGTCGTAGATACACATCCTTTCTTTCGCCCTTTTCAGGCTTTCTAAACATTCCAGCCATTATTTTTTACTCCTATGGGCTTGGATTGCTGCCCATTCTTTGCTATCTACTTCTCTTGCTTTGCCGCCTTTTAGAACAGACATAACTCTGGCTCTTGCCCAACCGTGTTGGCTTGCTCCTCGTCTATGTCCGCTACTTGCCCAAGCAGCCAACCCTTTGTTGTAGATTTTACGAAGGGCTGATAATGGGGCATTGTATTTTTTGGCTATGTCTTCCAAAGACCCAGCACCTTTGCCTTCATTGTATTTAGAAGGTTTTGTTTTTGTTTTATCATAAGGTAAGTCTTTCTTGAAGGCTTTTTTATCACCCTTTTTGTATTGTTCAGTCTTTATTCTTTGGGCTGCTTCTCTGCGAGCCTTTTGTTTTTTATCAAGACCTTTGGAATACTTTGGGTTCATTGTTTTTTCCGTTCCTTCTTGCTTATCTCAATAGCAGCAAGTTGTTTGACGGCATCACGACGGGTTTTGTGCCTTCCCAAAATCTTTTTACCTTTACTGTCTAAAACTAAATAGTCTTTACCTTTCTTCTTTATCATAATCTTTCCAAATAATCCTGTGGATAAGCACAGTTTTTTCTATTGTTGATAATGTCGTCGCATTCCTTCGCCATTTTATTACATTTTTGGTAAAGCATAATGCAACTCCTTTTTATTGCCGCCGTCTCTTCTTTACATTTTTCAGCAGTCTTTTTAGTTTTATGTAGCCACTTACTAACACCAGCATTCTTCTGGGTAAGTTCAGTAATGTAGCGAGTTTGTTTTGCTGTTTTCTTTTCATAATGACCAACAATGCCCATAATAGTTAGAACACTGATAAGAATAATAATAACTTTTTCCCAAGTGTTAGGCATTTGCTCCTTTCCATTTTGCCGCTATGTCTGCTACACCCTGACTACCTATGTAGGCAAGAGATAAAGCAACCCAGTTGTCGGCATCTAACTTATCCAATAACAATAAACCAGTAGTAAAAGCCCAAACTAATAGTTTGCGACTGAACCATTTAGAAACAAATAAGTCTGCGATTGGTTTAGGCATTTTGTTCTTCCCACTTGAAGCATCGTTCCAACTTATCAGTCCAGCCCGTTTTAGTTCCTGCTTCTGGAAGGTCTGTCGCTGACCCATCCACTTTGGTATCTGGCTCACTTTTTGCACAGGCACATTCGTGTCCATTACATTTTACCTCACATTCTGGTGCTTTACAGGCTGATAGAGCAATAATAACTAATGCTCCCATTATTACTAAAATGTCTTTCATTTATTCTTCTTTCCTTTTGTTATTTTAGAGACAGACTTTTTACTCCACATCCTACAAGACCAGTAAGCAGGAGTAGTCTTGTCTGTTTGCTGCGAACACTTATGTCTCGCACGAAAGTTCTTTCTACGGTCTGGGTCATCTCGTTTTATTTCCATCTCTGGGTCTCCAAAACGGACAATAACGATTTTACCAGCCTTATTACGAACATAAACGGCGAACTTTTTAGGACCGTCTGGTGTTCTAAAAGGCTTATTTAGAGCGGCTTCTTTTCTTGTTTCACTCATTAGACAAACTCCACTAACAGTTTCCAAGTTCCTGTTGTAGTTCCCCAAGTATCAAACTCAATAATCATTTCATTATCAGTTCCACCTATCTGCCAAGGCAGAACATTTGCTGGGTTGCTAAATGTTCCTGTGGTGTTAGGATAAGAACCATAAATTTTATTTACGATAGGACCAACAAAAGGAGTAATAGGTTCAAGACCTCTTTGATACCAAGTGTTGGTTGTGTCGTATTCTTGTAGAGTTATGCGGACATTTTGTCCTACTGGGGCTTGGAAGGTAACAGACCAAGCCAACTCACCTGTTGGGTGGTTTGATGGATAAGAAGGACTTACAAGTGTTCCTTCGGTTGTTTGTGTAGTTCCATTTACAACACCAATGTCAAAGACTGCTCCACCACCGCCACTGGCTGCTTTACTATTAGCAAAACTTTCGCTCATTACTCCAAGATTGAGATACATTTATTTTCTCCTAATAGAAGACTGCTACATAAAGTTCTGCGGCTGCTTCATAAAGCCACTCGTTAGTAGCAGAAAAAGGACTTGGAAGATAGAGCCTTTCACCAGCAGCAAGAGCAATGCCTGCCCCTGCGGCGGCTGCACCAACAGTTGCTGTTCTCAAATAAACAGCAGCGGGAGCACTAAACATTAGTCCTGAAACCTCTGCGGCATTGGTCATTCCAGCAGTTTTTAGAGCATCTAAAATGCTTTCTGCCGTTCCAGCAACAGCATTTGCTGGGAGTTCATAAACATCTCCCAAGTCTGCTATCTCTGGTGAAGCACCAAGTCTTCGTGAGGTTAGTTTGTCCTCTCTAAAATTCGCCATAATAAGTCTCCTCGTAATCATCAGCGGGGTCTGTTTCAGTCATAGCCAACAGGTCGCTGGTGTTATTTATTTCTATTTTTACATCGCTCATTTGTTTTACCAGTAGTTTCTTTTCCCTTATCAAAACTCGTAAAAAGTTTATCAAGTAAGCCTCCAAAACTACCCAAGATAAAAACCAAAACCATTCCATTATTCACCCCCTAAAAGAAAGAGGGGTGGTGGAAAAACCACCACCCCCCAAAGAACTCTAACCAGCAAAGATTAGAGAGAGCATCCAGCCAAGATTGAGTTGGCATTTGGACGAACACTTACAGTGTTGTAGTAATGACGGTAGTAGCCTTCGTAGGTGTCCTTATTGGGGACACGGCTGATGACGGCACCGTCAAGGTCGGCAAAGTCGCCTTTCTCTAACTCACATAGTTTCCAACTATCAAGTTTCAAGAAGACCAAGCAGCCCTTTGGGCAGTCCTTTGAAACCTTGATTGGAACTGAACCGTAAGAAAGACCAACGAAACCACCGTCGCCTGTGGTAGCACGGTCAGTAGCGGTGTAGAGGTTGCCGCCAACTGTGCCTTGTAGGAGAGCGATGTATCGTTGTCTCTGGCTTGGGTTCATCATAATGTAGTTAGGCTCACCACCTGAAACATCCATAACACGGTCAAACACATCCTGAATACGGGCAAGTGATAGTGCCGCACGAGTTTGTGTTAGTGCTTGGTTTTGTGTGATGATAGTAGAACGAACGATAGGGTTGTTATCTACTGCTGGGGGACCAGCCACGAAAGCACGGTTGATGCTGAAATGGCTTTGGCTACCCAAGTTGCCGAAGATACCCTGTGGTTCATTAGCAAGGTTAGCAATGGCGGGAACTGCGATAGCACCACCACCAGCATTCTTTGCACCAGTTACGGTTAGAACAGCACAGAAACCTGCTGGAAGGACGATTGCGGAAGCAGTCTTTGTGGTGTCCAAAGCAGATAGGGTTACTGTTCCGTTTGCTACGGAAGCAGCGGAAACATCAACGGTGTCAATGTCTTCGTAGCCACCATTGCTGTCGCCAAAGTCGCCTGTGAATGAGGTATGGACATTACAAGTTACGGTTGAACCAGCACCACCAACTGCTACGGCAGCGGCGATAAGGTCAGCCATCTTTGCTGTGTCGCCTGTAAATTCCCAGTTTTGAGCAGCAATCTTGGTGTCTTTCTCATTGAGAACACCAATAACAGCACCACCTGTGAAAGCGGCACGGTTTGACTTGTTGCGAACATCTTGAACCAACTTGTCCATTTCTGCCTCAACATAACCAGCGAAGGAGGCTGTGCCGCCCTTTGCGAGTGAGGAGATGGCTGGACCAGTAATCTCAAAACGACCGTAGAGGAAACGAGCATCAACTTCCGCACGAACGAAAGTCTGGCTTCCTGCGGTTGGTAGTGTGCCGTCGTCTGCGGCGAAATCAACACCAGAGTTTCTGGCTGTGTGTAGTGGAATAACCACTCTTCGTCCTGCCCAATCTACGGAGGCTTTCTCCATAAGTTCAAGGACAAGAACCTCTTGATTTAGTTGTTCCTGAATGGGAGCGAGGTAAAACTCTTTTAGAATAGCATTCAGGGTTGAAATAGTTGCTGACATTTTTATTACTCCTGTTTTAGTTAGTTTCTATTTTTGTTGAGGAACTCAATAACTGCTTGCTTTGCAGTCTTGATTGACTTTGGTCTTTCTATCCCAGCATAACGGTTGTTATTAGTAGCCCCACCTTGTCCTCCAACACGGGTTGGAACAGCGGGTGCTGTTGTTTGGGATTGATTACCTTGTCGTTCCAAGTATTTGGCTACACCTTGTTCTTCTATTTGACCGACGAACAGCGAGTATTGCTCTGCGACTTGGTAAGCATCAATAGAACTATCTTTTAGGATTGCTTCTAAAATAACTTGTTCAGGGACTTCTGGAAAGTCTTCCCTGATGTTAGCAAGTTCTTGGTTTAGTTTTACTTTTTCCTGTGCTACCTCAAACTCAAACATTCTTTTTTCAAGAGATTTGAGTTGTTTGGCAGACGGGTCAAGTAAGTTAGCAAGAGCCTCGTCGTAGTCCTCTTCTGCTTCTTGGACTTGTTGTGAAAACTCTTGGTCAGTTGAGCGAGAAGCCGACAGTTCCTCTAACTGTTGTTTTAGTTCGTCTATCTCACTACGAAGAGCATTTCTGCTCTCAATAACCTTTTTGAACCTTTTGTAAGGAACATTATGTCCCTCTGTTTCATTCGCAAAATCGTCATTTTGCTCTTGTGGTTCAGTTTCCACAGCCTGTGCCTCAACCTCTTGGGTCTCTGGCTCGGCAGTCTCTACTTGTGCTACCCCTTCTTCTACTGCCGATGTAGGTTCTGGGTTAGCCCCTGAATGGAGTTGTTGCTTGAACTGCTCCATTTGCTCTGATGATAATAACGGCATTTTTATTCTCCTTCTTTCACAGCGACGGGAGGGTCTGTAATGGATTTACATAGGCTAATCGGGAAGATAATAAACATCATCTACACACATAACCCTGTTTTTGTTATCAAACCAGCCGTTTATTGGCTCGTCTGCTACATAGGGGCTAATGTCTTCCCATTTAGAACCAGTTTTTAGTTCCAGTTCCATTACCTCTCTTATGTTTGCTGGTCTTTGTTGGACGACCTCTGGTGCTATTTCTTCATTTACTTGGTCTAAACCTTGTAAAGCAAGGGCAGTAGCAAAGATAATGTCGTCGTGTTTTCTCCCAGATGCTTCTGGTCTGCCCTTGTCTGTGTAGATGAATGTGTTTATTTCGTTTTGTAGTCTCTTATCAGTAATGTTTATCTTCTTTTCATTTACCCATTTTTGCAGTTTTGCTAACAAGAAAGGTCTTGTTTGGGCAGATGTGTGAAATCCCAACTTTTGTTGGAACTTATTACTTATTTTGTCTAAACTTACCTTGCGATAAATGTAGGGATACTCGTTTTTCTCTAATGCTTCAATAATAGATAGTCCATAAGAGTTGTTTTCGCAGACAACTAATGCCTGAAACTTATGAGCGGTCATAAAAACCATTTCAGCAAACTGCGATGGAGGCAGTCTATCGTAGAATGAAGCCGCTATTTGGACTTTGTTAGGGTTAGACACATCTAACACAATAAAAGCCGAGTAATCGCCGTTCTTGCTGCCTGCTGCGGTATCTACACCCATAATGTAAGGCGAGTATTTTTGTTTTTGTAGGTATTCTAAATAACCTTTGGGAACATCATCCACAGCAAAAGTCATAGCAAAGTAGTTTTCACCTGACGAAATAAAGCAAGTAGTGGGGTCACTCGCAAACTCTTGCTTGAAGATGTTGAAATCGCCAGCAGTTTTAGTGGAATAAGTCTCATAAACCCAGTTTCTTTGCTCTTCTGTTAGTGCTAAACCGTTTAGAAACTCTTCAATAAAGTCAAACTTTTGTTTTGGTTGTTGTTTTGACTTGTATTTTTCACTATCCATCCACGAAATAAAGACTTTTTCGTAGTTGTTCTGCTCGTCCCACAAGTTTTTTGCTTCATTATGACCATTTGGGGTGGTTTCAAGCACAACAAGAGCATTTTTAGTGGCTGTCTGGAAGATAGAAGCCATAGTTCTTGGAATGTCTTGGTAAAAAGCAAACTCACTCAAATGTAGGGAGTTGTAGGTAGAACCACGAAAACTCTCACTGGTAGCAGAACCCACTTTGATTTGCGAACCTGTAATAAACTTTATCTCATTCACATTGGCTGCGGTTGTTTCTACTTTGAGAAAGTCAGGCAGTTGGTTGTAAAAGTTCGCATAAATTTCAAAAATGTTGCGAGCAGACTGCCCTGTGTGGGCAATAATGGCTATTTTGTAGTTAGGAGTAAATAAAGCCTTCCAAAAGTTTATGCCTGCGATACCTGTGGTTATTCCAACCTGTCTTGCTTTGAGAACATAAACCCAGTTGTTTTGTGAAACAGCATTTAGCAGTTTCATTTGGGCATAGTTGGGCTTGAATGGAATAAACCTATTGTTATTCGCATCCAAGATTTTCAGGTATTTACGGGCAAAATAGGAAAAGTCTGCTTTACACTTTTTGAGTTCTTTTATTACTTTTGGGTGTGTAGGACTAATCGTCATTATTTCATTATTTTAGAATACTTTTTGAGGTTCTTGACATTTTTGAGGGCTTCTTTCATTTCCATCATAGTGTCTTTCTCTTCGTCTTCTTCTTCCTCTTCTTCGTAGTCTTCGTGTGTTTTACCAGACATTTTAGTCCCGTCTGCCATGTAGTGGTGGTCTTTTTCTTCGTGGTGGTCTTCACCCTCTTCTTCACCACCCTCAAAGGCAATAGACACGGCTTTTACTTTACCAGACTTGATAGCCTCTAAAAGTTTTTCCATCATCTCTTCTTTGAGTTCTGGGGGCATCTTATTCATCATTTTCTAACTCCTCCTCATCTATGAGGGTAATAAGGTCTGCTGTTCCAGCAGTTTTTGCTTCCATTTGGTTTAGTTTTATTAGTAGGTTGAAAGCATCCAACTTTACTTTTGATTTTGCAGCATAAACCCCAGCGGGGTCGTCGTTAGGAATTTCTTGAATAAACTGTAAAAGTAGTTCCCTAATGTCGCTGTTAGACAAGTCGGGTGTTGGTAAGTTACTAATAAGGTCATTTAGGTTTTTAGGTTGTTGTTTCTTCAACTTTACTACTGACATTTCTGTCCTCCATTTGCTTATTTAGTTCGGCAAGTTCTGCTTCTAACTGGTTCTTTTTTGCCATGTTCTTTTTATCCCAATAGGACAGTCCAGTAGAGTTATTTATTTTATCTGCGAGTGTTTCCCAGTATTGTTGATACATTTTTTGGTTGCCACCCTTTACAGAACCTTCGTTCTTTACATCCACAATAATGTTTTTTAGTGGTGTGTCTCCGTCCAATCCCATAGTTTCCCATAGTTCGTTTCTTCTTTCCTCATCACAGAAATGAGAGATAAGAGAACGGAACACAGCCTTTTCTCTTCGTTTTACTTTATTTACAGGTATCTTGTAGAGTTTTGCTAACTCAAAATGGGTTATTTCGCCTGTAAGAAATAAAACCCACTCACTGCCAAACTTACCTTCAACAAAGTCAAGGATTTCTTTATCAAAGAGGGTGTCTTCCAGAGACTGTCTGCCTTC
>JAAOEI010000630.1_pt1 | contig 13378 bp, 16 predicted proteins | sample 7059261 | NCBI WGS metagenome assembly JAAOEI01 (sample SAMN14008812, study PRJNA610033) | viral metagenome | isolation source: viral particles filtered from seawater | place: China: Hangzhou Bay, Yangshan Deep Water Harbour | collected 2017-10-31
CTAAATCCGGCAAAGGTACTCTTCACAAGAACAGTCCTCATATCAAGGGCGATGCGGGGCTGTTGAGTACATTACACACCGAAGAGATGAAACGCTGGCGAGGTATTGAATACACCCAGCAAGAGGTAGAAATAATCAAGTTTCCTTCTGTTGGTGCTGACTTTCTTACTATTGACATAGAGGGGGGAGAGCTGGAAGTGCTACCCACAATAGACTTGGACGAAATAGGTTGTCTTTGTCTATGCGTAGAATGGAACGGAAAGAACTTAGATTTTTTTACAGGATATGCTAAAAACTTTGGCATGAAAAGAATACACATGAACGGAGGAAATTTAATTTTTGCAAAGTGAAACTATCTATTTTAATAGCGTCCATACCTGAAAGGGACTCAATGAAAATCTATAATAAATTGTTAAAAAATTGTCCTGAAAACGTAGAAATATTACTGTTTTTAGACAATAAAAAGCGAAGTATAGGACACAAAAGACAGGCTTTGCTTGAAATAGCCAACGGAGACTACGTAGTCTGGGTAGACGATGATGATGATGTTTCAGAAGATTTCATAGAAGAAGTCTTAAAAGCGTGTGAAACCTCTCCCGATATTATCACATACCGTCAGAAATGCACCCTAAACGGACACCCTTTTGAAGTAGAGTTTAGATTGAATAACCCGATAGAACCAGCATTTGAAAGAAAAGGCGTATTCGGAAACATAAAACGCCCGCCTTTTACCTGTTGTGTATGGAGACGAGAGCTTATCTCAGACGGGGCTTTTCCGGATTCAATGTACGGGGAAGATTTTAAATTCGTTGAACCGTTTTTAGAGATGGATTTAAAAGAAATACACATACCTAAAGTTTTACATTTTTACCATTATGACGACAACATCACCGCGGCGAAATAGAGCTATTATCTCTTTAGCCAATAACACAGGAAGATACAAGCAACTATTAGAACGTCAAGAGGACTCGCTTATAGAGTGGTTTGAGGGCGACTACCTACATTTCAACTCCGAGGAAGAGGTAGGCGCACCCTTGCATAGATTTAATCCTTATGCGTTTAAGATATACGCCTTTGACGTAGCTATTTCGCGAGGATACAATTCTATTCTGTGGATAGATTCAAGCGTTTACGCTGTTAATGAAGTAGAGCCAGTGTTTGACCACATAGAACAAAACGGCTATTTAATGCAAGAAGCGGGACAGTACGTGGGATGGTGGGCTAACGACTACACTTTAGACTATTTTGGGTTAGATAGGGACTCGCAAATGACCGCGCCTATGTACGGAAATGCTGGGCTTTTAGGGCTTGATTTTACCAATATAACAGCAAGAAAATTCTTTTCAAGGTGGACTAAATCAATGCTCGCGGGGTGTTTCAAAGGTGAATGGCACAATAAAAACAAGACCGAATCTGAGGACGAAAGAAGTATAATAGCTAACGAAATGGGATTAAAGTACGTTTCTGGTGAGGAATGGCTAGAATACAAACCACCTTCACAGCCAGCTAAAAGCGATAAAATAATATTCGGAGCGCAAGGATGAACTGTTTAATTTCTTATTCATCAATAGGACGGGAGAACTACAACCGTCATTTAATGCACTTGCTAGACTCAGCAGAGAATAAATTAGAGCCTACTGGGTATATGATCTACTCGCCCGATCATCATTTAGAGGTTTACAACGGTATCAAAATAAACAAGCCTCCCGTGGATTGTCCAGACCACAAGAAAATACCTTATGGATTTAAGCCTTTTATGTTCTTAGAGGCGTTTAAAAAGGGCTTCGAGTATGTTATTTGGTGCGATTCTACCGTAATGGTACACGCTAAAACTAAGGCTTTTGAACACGCTAAGAAACACAAGGTAGGAGCTTGGCATAACTTAGGACACGATTTAGATAACTACGTAAACGACACAGCGATAAAAGGAATGGGAATGGAATTAAACAACACCCCTCAAATTATGGCTTGTGTTATTGTTTTTCACGTCTCAGGGATGGATATACTTCAAAGATGGTGGCAAGCAAGGGAATACTTCAAAGAAGACGAAACAAATCACACAGAATTTGTAGCACACAGGCACGACCAAGCTATACTAAGCTGGATTCTTTATGAAGAAGGGATTCCTTTGATACCTTACGGGACGCTCTGCTATCCACCTTATCAATGTGATTTCGATATAGAATTTGTCAACCGTGAAAGATAGCGTTTTGGTGTGCGGTGCTGGGCCTTCATTGGCTGAAATTCCAAGAGACTTCGACTCTATCCCTGTGATAGCTACAAACCAAGCTATAACACACTTTGAAAAAGTAGATTATTTTTTCGCAACAGATATAGGTGTTTTGTATTGTGGCTACACAGACCAGATAGGGAAAGCAAATGAAGTATATTTGCACAAAAATTTTAACCATCCCAAGTACATAAAAAAACTACCTAAGAAATTCAAGACTTTTAAATACAGAAACCACTACGAATACAAATTAGACAAGTCGGGAGATTTTATACCGGGATATTCAGTACCGCACACGGCTACCACTTTCGCGTATTGGCTAGGGTTTAAGAATATTTTTTTAATAGGTGTAGATTGCGATCATAAGCAAGGTGTTTGGACTATCGCAGAAATGAACAATGAAGAATACTATTTACCCGAAAATAACTGGGAACACGAAAACAGATGGGGAGCCAATATAGGCGTGTGGAGTCATATCGCTAAGAGTAATCCAGAAATAAATATAGTAGATTTGTCCGATGGACGAGTAGACTGCTTTAAAAAAATGAACGTAAAAAACTTTTTAAAATGGGTGTAACATCATTTAGCTTAGAACTTCTTACAGGAGTATTAAAAGACAACGAAATTAAAACCGTTTGTGAGTTAGGAGCGCAAAACCTCTACGACAGACACTACCCAGAACCGAGATACGCTTCGGAATGGTACGAAGCTCAAGGCATAGACTATACTTGTATTGATCTAAACGGAGAAAACAACGCTCTAAAATGGGACTTGAACAAGAAAAAAACCCCTGAAACGCAGTACGATTTAGTAACTGACTTTGGAACTTCTGAGCATATAGGCAGTAAAACACGAACTACCGAACAGGGGAACGTCTTGCCAGTACACAATCCAAGAGAGTTCTATAATTGCTTAAGGACTAAGCACCTATTGTGTAAAGACGGAGGTATTATTGTAAGCGAAAACCCTAAGACAAAAAACTGGATTGAACACGGAGCGCAATACTATACCAAAGACTTTTATTTAGACCTTGCCAATTCAGGAGCTATTGAGATTCTCGATTTAGGAGAACACCCCGCAATGGGAAACACCGCTAACGGCTGGAATGTGTACTGCATAGCCCGTAAAATAGGCGATTTTCCTTCTTTTGAGAAGTTTAAAACTTTCACATTCAAACTTGATTAACGATATAACCATATACGGAGCCGAATCGGCTAAACAAAACACTTATGAGCTGGCGAGTACAGCCCCCGAGGGGGATTTTGTGGAGTGTGGGGTAGCCTATGGAGGTCAGTTAGCTATAATGCACAGAGCAGACCCAAGCAGAACAATATGGGGGTTTGATTCTTTCGATGGTATTCCTTTAGCTGGTAAAAATGACACGGCTCAACCGGGACTAAGTGAAATAATGCACGATACTAATTTACCGTTAAACAAAAGGCTGGTCAGCTCAGGCGTTACGGTACACACGCTAAAAGGTTGCGAAGAAAGTCTGGCTATGTGGAAATGCGATATGTCTAAAATAAACCTCGTTAAAGGATGGTTTCAGCATACTTTACCCAATAAGGTAAAAAAGATTGCTCTGTTAAGACTTGACGGGGATTTATATGAGTCTACCTTGGTTTGTTTAGAGAAACTTTACCCGCTTGTCGTAGAGGGGGGATGGGTAATTATTGACGATTACGCTTTAACAGGATGCAAAAAAGCAGTCCACGATTATTTAGGCGACATAGAACTAACCGAGGTGAAAGACTCTAATGGGATCGTCTTTTTTAAGAAGTGAAAATAGTAGCACATACCCCTGATTATCTACCTTACCACGCTTCGGGGGGCGAAAGAACCCTTCACGCTTATTTAAAAGCAATGCAAGAGCGAGGACACGAGATTAAAGTAGTGGTATATAAGTCTTACCAGAACTACGAGTATGACAACGTGGAGTGCTTTACCCGCGAAAAGATGCGCCCGATTTATGAATGGTCTGATATTGCTGTGTCTCACTTGGGAGCTTTGGGAGAATGTATTAATCTATGCAGATTAGAAGACCGTCCGATGGTTTACTACCTTCATAATTCAATAATGAACTCTTCTTTAAGTAATTACGCTGGCCCTAACGGAGAACAAGGAACAGACTGGATAGGATTGATATATAATACCGAGTATGTAAAAAACGAGCTAAAACACCCCCATAAATCGGTAGTTTGCCATCCCAGAATAGGAGAATTTGAGCAAATCGAGACAGGAAATAAGGTTGTTTTAATGAATTTAAACGAAAACAAGGGAGCTAAAATCTTCTACTGGTTAGCTGAAGCGTTCCCAGAAGTGGAATTTTTAGGCGTAAAAGGCTACGGGAAACAGGTTTTAAGAGACTTACCTAACGTAGAAATAGTAGAAAACACCGAAAATGTAAGGGAAATATACGCTCAAGCGAAGGTGGTTTTGATGCCGTCTATTTATGAATCGTTCGGAATGGTAGCTGCTGAATGTATGTTACAAGGTATTCCCGTTTTAGCCTCAGATACAGAAGGTTTAAAGGAATGTTTAGGCAAATATCCTACCTACCCTGTGGACTTTGAGAAGTGGCACGGACTACTCCATGACCTGCTAGACGACAAAGACTATTACAAAAAAATGCGTAATTTTGCAATACGCACGGGTGATAATATACGAAAAACCCAACAAAAACATTTAGACATATTCGAAAAATTCTTAATCCAACACTATGAAAGTTATCATAACAAAAAGAGTTAATACCGGTTTAGGTTTTCTTGAAGTATCAGACGAGCCTCAAGAGGTTGCAGACGATTACGCAAAGAAGCTAATTAAAATCGGCAAGGCTGAGAAGTACGTTAAGAAGCGTGAGAATCTCGAACTGGAAGACAAAGCGCAAACACCGAAGCGCAAGAAGAAGTGAGTAATCAAAAAATCTTAGACGTAGTAGTTAAAACTGCCCCTTCGGTCGAGCCTGTTGTAATAGCAGACATGACTGATGCCGGAACTGACTACTCACGAATAGACTTTGCGGCTGACGATACGTTAATTACTAATTTAATTCAGTCTGCTCGTGAATGGGTAGAGAAGTTCTTAGGACGTTCCCTTATTACTCAAACCCGTGTAGCTTACATAACCAACTACGATCAGCGGGTATGGTTGCCTTACGGGCCTATTGACACCACTTCTACTGATGTTATTGTAAAGGAGAAATATTTAGACCAATCTACTACTTTAACTAAGGATTCAGACTTTTATGTGATGGGGTACACTACCGCTCCTTCTGACGTTTTTTTAAATATGTCTTCTTCTTTGAACGTAACCACAGGGAAATATCCACCAGAGGCTTTTTTAGCCAATCACCACTTAGAAATAGAGTATGTATGCGGGTATGGCTCTGCTGCTTCGGACGTTCCTATGCCAATCAGGGAAGCAATTATGCGTATTGCTTCGACCTCTTACGAGACACGTAACGACCACTCACAGACAGCGGTTTTCAAAGTACCACAAGACGCTGAAAACTTGCTTTATCCTTACATCCATCCCGAGAAGTTGATATGATAAACGCTGGTGAACTACACGAAATCATCTCTATTGAGCAATCAATCAACACCCGTAACACTTCGGGCGGTTACTCTGCTTCGTGGTCTGATCTTGCTACCGATATTCGCGCAAAGGTAGTAGCTAACCCTCCTGAATTAATCTCCGAAGAGGGGCAAAGATTTCACCAACAGACTTACATGGTAACTATTCGTAAGGATGCAGCTGCTCTCACGGACATCGGAGACATAAGAATAGACTGGCTAGGGGCTAAACTTTCGGTTATTACGATAGTAAATAAAAGACAAGCAAACAGGGATAGATTCTGGCAGATTCTATGCACCGAAGAAGACGGGGTAGTATGAGTGAGAGAGTTCAAATATTAGGCAAGGAAAAGCTAATCCAAAACTTAAAGAAGTGGCAATTCTTAAAGGCTCAAGAGCTTGAAAGGAACGATGCTGAAACCGCTTTACGTGTAGCGAGAGACGCTAAAAGACTTGCTCCTGTGGACACAGGTAGACTTCGGAACGCGATAAATTCAGCAAGCACAAAGGACGGTTGGTTTGTTATAGCCGATACTAACTACGCTACGTTTGTTGAATTTGGTACTGATCGCGCACCCGCGCAACCGTTTTTAAATCCTGCTTTAGAACAAAACAGGGGAGCGTATTTTAGAAGAATTAAAGAGATTATGAGAAAACGAGGATTTTGAGCCAGACACTTAAACACATAGAAACCACTTTAAAAGCCGCTTACATAACAGCGTTAGAGGCTGATGCTACGTTTCAATCGGCAATAGGTACAGATGGAGCGGGAGACTACAAAATCTACGATAGTGTTCCGGCTGATACACAGACTCCTTATGCTTACTTTGCTTCGTTTACAGACATTGACACACCCACTACCAAGGACGTAAGAGGGCATGAATGTACGCTTACCATCACAGTAGTAAGACGATACAACGCAGAAGAAGGTGGCTGGGCTGATGTTTCTACTATTGTGAACGCCATAACGCAAGTAATTTGTCCTGCTGCTCGGAATGAGTCTTTAGACCTTTCAGCTTCTAACCTTAAAATGGTTACTTCTAAACTGGATAATGTTACAGATTTCACACGCCCCAACTCTAAAGGCGGTAAGTTGTTTGGTATTTCAGTAAGGTTTAGACACCTTATTTACCAGATAGCCTAACATGGTTACAATTATTCCCGCTAGAGGGGGTTCAAGAGGCTTACCCGGAAAGAATATTAAAATGCTACTCGGCAAGCCGATGATAGCATATACTATCGAAGCAGCACAGAAATCAAAATACGTATCTGAAATAATTGTCTCGACTGACAGCGAGGAAATAGCCGAAATAGCTACTAAGTATGGCGCAAAATGCCCTTTTTTAAGACCTAAAGAATTAGCTTCTGACGAATCGTTAGCGATTGAAACTTACAAATATGTCGTTAATAGGCTAAATTCTGAAGGGGGTAAGATTAAAGAGTTTGTAGTATTACAGCCTACATCTCCACTTCGCCAGCATACAGATATAGACAATGCAATAGAACTTTTTTACGAAAAAAAAGCCGATTCAGTTGTAAGCTACACCCCCGAAAAACACCCGATAGCGTGGCATAAATACTTAGGCGAAGAAAATAAGTTTATTGATATATTCCAAAGCGAGATAAAGAACAGGCAAGACTATAAAACATCTTACTACCCTAACGGGGCTGTGTATGTATTCAAGTTTGAGATCATAAAAGAAGGTAAATACTACACCGATAACAGCTACGCTTACATTATGGACTACGATAGGTCGGTAGATATAGACACAATAGAAGACTTCGAGTTAGTCGAGTTCCTTTTAAAAAACAAAATATAATTTTGCGTATATTTGCAATAGCTTAATTTTATTTTACAAAACATATAATTCGATTAAAAAATGGCTACAACTAATGCTTTCAATGGCGACTCGCTAATCGTAGAGGTAGACGGAAACCCCGTTGCTTTCGCCACATCACACACTTTAGAAGTATCGGTAGATTTGCCCGATGCCACCAACAAAAACAGCTCACGCTGGGAAGAACACATCAGAGGAAACCGCTCATGGACGGTAACAGCAGAAGGTCTTACAGACTTTGCTACTACCTTTGGAGTAAATGGAGCTTTCGATGAGATCGCTTCAGGAACAGGGGTAACTTTAGAGTTCACCACTAACGTATCGGGAGATTCTAACTGGACAGGTTCAGCTAACGTAGAGTCTATGAGTATTGATTCTCCACAAGGCGCACCTGTAACTTACTCTGTAACCTTCAAGGGTACTGGTTCATTGACACGTAACACCGTATAAGATGGAGTCAAAGCAAGTAGAAATAGGAGGGGAAAAACGCCCCTTCAGGATGGGAATACGCGCTTCTCACATGATTTGTCAGAAGTACGAAATAGACCTATCCGAGTTTGACCAGTTTATGAATGAAGTTCAGTCTAAAAGCAAGATAGATGCTATTGTTTATCTTATTTATGCCGGACTTTATGCGGGTTACAAAAAGGACAAAAGGGAACTCGATTTCGATGAAGAAGATGTCTGGGTATGGGTTGAAGACCTCTTAGGAGAGAAGGACGGCCTCGCGGAAATCTTCGGAGAGGGAAACGAGAACGCCCCGAAGGAGGTAGCAGAGTAAACTTTAAGCAAGTCGAGAGGCTTGCTAAGACTTCGGGGATTCCTTTAACAGAGTATTACGATCTGACGTGGGATGAGTTCTGGTGGGAAGTAGATGCTTTCCGTTTGCAGAGCGAACACACTTGGGACAAGGTACGTCATTTGGCAGCGTGGACAATCAACCCCCACACCAAAAAGACTATTAAACCCAAACAGTTAATGAAGTTGTCTATTGACTACGGAACCTCCCTCGCGTTAGACCAGCCCGATGTAAACGACAGACTTTTCAAACTAATTGAATACTGTAAACGAAAAGGTAAAACCTCACATATCCCTCAACAATGGCTGACGAAATAGGCTCATTATTAGTCTCGATAGGCGCTGACGTAAGAGATTTAAAGAAAGCGACCGCTCAAGTTAAGGGCGAAGTCGCTAAAATGAGCCAAGGAGTTCAGAAAGAGACTAAGGGAATAAAGAGCGCGTTCAAAGGCATAGGCCCGGTAATCGCTGGCGCTCTCGCTGGGGGCGCTGTTATTAGCGGAATAAAGAACGCGATAGCAACTATTTCTGAATTTGAGGACGCGATGGCTGGGGTTAAGGCTATCACGGGAGCTACCGAAAAGGAAATGCAGTTATACCGCCAAGCAGCGGTAGATATTTCCAAAGATTTAGGCTCTTCAGCGTCAGATGTAGCAAAGGGCTTTCAGCTAGTTAAGTCAGCAATGGCAGAACTTGACGCTGATGAAGTAGTAGAAGTAACCAAACAAGCAGACGTTCTTTCTAAAGCGATTGGTGTAGATGCCGCTACCGCTGCTGATACTTTAACGCTTGCAATGAACCAGTTTGGAGCTTCCGCGAGTGAAGCTGGAAAATTCGTTGATATTCTCGCTACTTCCCAACAGCAAGGAACAGCGTTAGCTACCCAGATAGCGGATGCAATGAAGAACGCTGGAGCTACCGCTAAAGCGTTTGGTATTTCCTTTGAAGATACAAACGTACTCTTGCAAGGTTTTGCGAAAGGCGGTACTGTTGGAGCGGAAGCTGGAACGCAATTATCAGGAGTTTTATCTAAGTTGGCAAAGGTTCAGGATAAAGAGCTAAACCCAACCCAGACGGATATGATAACCGTCTTAGATAACCTTGCTAAAAAACAACTTTCTTACACCGAATTAACAGCCCTAACAGACGCGGAGGGGGCCAAGTGGCTGTCTACTTTAATTAGTCAGAATGATCAAGTACAAAAGTTAGCAGATGATGGCCTTAATAAAGCTGGAAGCGCGTTAGATCAAGCGAACACAAACACCAACACCCTTTCCGGTGCGATGGACAAGCTGGGGTCTACGTGGGACGGATTTATACTTGGTGTGGAAAACGGAACCGGGCCTATTTCACAAGCGTTCAAGTCTATTATAGATGGGTTGTCCGGGGCGATCGAGGGTATTGAAAGGCTTAACAGAACACCAACCGAAAAGGCGTTAGATGATGCCACAAGATCATTTAAGGCGCAAGTTGAGGCAGGGAAAGAGCTATCAGTAGAAATAGTAAAAGGGTATGAGAAAATATTTAAATCACAAGACGATTTAAATGCTGCGATAAAAAGAGATCTAAAGTTAGCAAAAGAAAACGCAAAAGCAGCGAAGGAGAGGGGCGATTTAGATATGGCAGCGCATTATCTTGGCGAGGCAAAGGCATTACATGAAATGATCAAGCCTCAAAAGGAAGTAACTGAAGGTACTAAAGGCTCGGGAGACGCAGCGGCTAAAACCGTCCCTAAGTGGGAGAAAATGACCAAAGCTGTTACCAATCAAATGAATGTAACAGCTAAACTTCCTGAAAACGCTAAGACAGCCATTGCGAAAATGGCTAAAGAAATAGAATCTGCTCCCGAACTGAAAACAATCCCTATACAACTTTCCACAGCTTCACTTGACAAAACGCGGGACGATCTTATTAATAGACTAAAGGGCGCGGCTATCAAAATAGCACCTGTTTTCGAGAATCTCGGAAAAGCTATCGCAAAAGGATTTCAAAAAGCTGGCTCTGCTTTAACGGGCGTATTCACGAGCGGAAAGATAACAGATGAGATATTCGATGAGGAAACCGGAGAGCTTATTGACACAGAGGAAAGAGGTGTAAAAGGAATGGGTGCTGTATCCGCTTTAGCGAGTGGTGATTTTATAGGAGCTATCACCGAGATATTAGGGGAATTAGCTTCGGTTTCAGAAGTGTTTAACGACATAATGAAGTCTTTTGATTCAGCTATTACTGATACAATAGACGAGTTAATGCCTGTATTTGAAGAGGTTATAGACGCTTTCCACAATTTAGTACCCGCAATAGTTGATATTATTAAAGTAATAGCCAGCGCAGGAATAGGTGTTATGGGTGCTATTATAGGGCCACTAACGGGAATAATCACTCAAGTCGGGGCTATTCTTGGAGGTCTTGCGCCTGTGTTTGAATTAGTAGCTGTAATTGTAGGCAAGGTAGCTGAATTTGTTAATACCATCTTGGGAAAACTTACCCCTGTTTTTACAGCCTTAACAGACATAGTTATACTTCTCTTAGGGTCTGTTGTGGAAGTGATTTCTTTCTTATCAGATTTATTAGTGCCTATTATCGGGATTTTAGTAGCTGTTTTAAGGCCAATGATTGCCTTTATAGCGGTTGTGGCTAAAGTATTAAAGTCAGTCCTAACACCAGTACTAAACGCGGTAGGGATGCTCTTAGGGGCTTTATTAGAGCCTATCGAGATGATTTTAAATACTATAATGTCGGTGCTGGTTCCGATTATGGAAACTCTAGGAGAGATTATAGGCGTTTTAGCTCATGTTATTTTGAATGTATTGATGCTTCCGATTCTCTTGTTAGCGGAGATTCTTATTGCTTTGAATCCTTTAATAGTAGAACTAACGGAGATTTTGCTAATCTTAATGGAGCCTATTTTAGACCTTACTATCCTTCTTTTAGAGCTTCTTATTCCACTAATCGAGCTAACCACTTCAGCAGGGGTTTTAATCGAGGTCATAAAGGGTGTTACTTGGGTATTTGAAACACTAATGGAAGTAGTGGACTTTCTTCGTGAAGCGTTCGAAAAAGTTACTTCTTTATTTAACTCCTTTTCCTTGCCGACAGGCGGGGGAGGCGGTGGCGGTACGTCCGATTCTGGAGGCGGTGGAGGCGGTGGACTTCTAAATCAAGCCCTTGGATTAATAGGATTAGCTGACGGAGGGATAGTTACCTCTCCTACTTTGGCTCTGGTAGGTGAAGGTGGAGAGAGCGAAGCGGTTATTCCTTTGTCAAGATTAGACGGAATGATGGGGGGTGGCAATTTAACTGCTCGCGTAAGTGGTGAAGATTTAGAATTTATCTTAACACGCCACCGAGAAAACAAAGGCTTTATTTAATGGCTTACGCTTTAGAATATAACCTTCCTTTTAAGTCCCAAGACGGGGACGAATACCGCTTAGATATTTATTTAGAAGGTGGAGGCGGTGGAAACACCGAGCTTACTGGGTTTAATCCTTGCCGGATAAACTACAAACAAGTTCGCCACGTATGGGAACCGATTAGAGGCTCTGAAATGATAGTCGAATTAAACTCGGATTCAGACTTTAAATTCTCCGCTTTTTTTACTGCCGCTTACGGGGACTACAAAGCCGTCTTAGTTAATACCACTTCTTCAACAAACATCTGGGTAGGGTATAACGTGGCAGATATTTACTCTGAACCTTACGTTCAGCCTCCTTATCCTGTTAAGTTAAAGTTCACAGACGGTCTGGCAGAAATGAAGAACATCGAATTTATTAACGGGGCTACTCTTTACTCCGAACAGATGCACCTTATACAGGTTCTTAGATTATGTCTTAATAATCTTGCTACCCCGTTAAATATTTTTGAGGCTTTTAATGTTTATGAAGACGGGCAAAACAAGACTTCGACAGACTCGGCTTTGGTTCAGACTTACGTAGATACAGGGGTTTACCGTAAAGTCTTAGACGGTATTCAGGAGGGTATGGGCTGTTACGAAGTAATAGAGAATATATTAGGTTCTTTAGGGCTATTTATTACCCAACGTCAGGGGGCGTGGTGGATTATTCGCGCTCGTGAGCTTCAATCGGGAACAATGAACTATCGTGAGTTCGCCCCTGCCGCTGGTTCGGAGTCAGGAACGGCTACCGCCTCAACAGGAAGTTTAAATCCAGCAGAAACGATCTTAAACCCTTCTTCAAGGACGACAGCTAACGAGATTGTCATTTTAAAAGGCTCTGAAAATTTAGAAATGGAGAAAAAGATAAGGAGAGCAGTCTATACTTACGAGCCTTTGAAGTTCAATTTTAATAGTACGTTGTTAAGAAACGCCACATTTAGTCCTAAATTAGGTATAAATTCCGACAATTTACCAGCTTTTTGGGATAGGCAAGGACTTTCCGAAGCACGTTGTAGGGGTGTAGTAGTGGGGGATGAGATATTTATACAAATGTTCGGGCAGTCTTCGGACGTAATAGCTTCTTCGCAATACGTAGAAAATGTAGTAGATAACGTGTTTGTTCAGTCTACCGATACGTTGGGATTCTCGACTGAGTACATCAACCTAGATGAGTCAAGAGACGTAAACGTAGACGGTCATTATTGGTGTGCTATGCGTGTTATTTTAACCGATAACACTTCGGGGAACGAGTATCAATTAGATGCAAGTGGATGGAACGCTACCACAGGGGGAAGTCCTTATTACATTATTTATGCTCTATTAACTCCCGGAGGCGACAAAGTAGACTTCGGAGAAGGAACGCCACCTTTTACAGGAGATGCTAAAATAGAATTTCGATTGCATGGGATTTATCCCGTAATTTCAAGCGGTACGGATTCAGCTTTCTTTTTATTTAAGTCCTTCGCGGGATATTATCGGCAAAGCGATAACTCACCTTTAACTACTTTAGTAACTAAAATAGAAGAAATTGATTCTTTAAATGAAGAAT
>JAAOEI010000631.1_pt1 | contig 13373 bp, 27 predicted proteins | sample 7059261 | NCBI WGS metagenome assembly JAAOEI01 (sample SAMN14008812, study PRJNA610033) | viral metagenome | isolation source: viral particles filtered from seawater | place: China: Hangzhou Bay, Yangshan Deep Water Harbour | collected 2017-10-31
TTCGGTCGGTTGGCCTCAAACTCTTTGGCGAGGATGGCGCACTTGGCAGTACCGATGACGCCCTCGCAATCCGAGAAGTTGATGAGCCAGCAGAACGGCAGCTCGTCACTGTATCCCTGTTCCCAATAGGCCTCGGCAGTCATGCCATTCATCTTGGCCAGGTGGTCACGCCACATGCTGTACCCGCTGTAGCTGCCGGCACGGAAGGTGCATTCGCCGGTGTCCTGGTAGACCGTGTTGTCAGGCCACTCGGTGCAATGGTCGGGGAACGCATCGTTCAGATAGAGATTGCGATACCCCTCGTTCCAGAGAACTTCACCGTCTTCGTCAATGCCCTCGCCGTCTGCCACGGGTGTAATGTTTGCGACGTATGTGATGTCGAGTCCCACTTCGTTTTCTCCTGTGCTTGTTGTCGAATATCTCAGCTGCGGCCCAGATGAACAGCACGATAACTATCAGGCCACCACCACTGAGGAGTAACTTCACGAACCCGGTGACTGCTGCTTCCATCAACCGGCTTTCTTTGTCTCGGGAATGTTCCACACATCCTCGAGCTTGAACGGGCCACCCATCACATCACGGGCCTTGACCCACCTGTCCTCATAGTCCTCCTCCATACCAGAGTTGGAGATGACCATGCCATCCCTGACCAGGATATAGGCCGGGACGTACATGCCGTCATGCAGGAACTTCTTCAGCTCAGGCGTGGGCTCGTAGTACCCCTTCTTCGGCGAGCGAATCAGGGTCATCAGACGCAGGTGCATCGTGTCCCATGTCGCCTTCACGTTACCCGAGAAGCTCATGAACTCACGGATATGCACCGGCCTGCGGTACCTGTTGTATGCGTGTTCCAGTCGGGCCAGGAACGTCAGGTCTTTCTTGCGTACCCGGTACAGGTAGACCTTCACCAGCTGGTGGCAACACGGACATTCAACACCGTGCCTTTCGTTCTCTGTCACGAACTCCTGACACTCAGCCAACGATGCCGAGTCAGGGAAATTTTTCTTTCTCACGTTCAATGTCTTGTCCTCGTTTCAAAGTCGATGCTCATCATCTCGAATGTGGCGAGCACCTGTTCGGTCATGTCATCCAGGTTCGTCCCCTTTGATACCTCGGCGGTCAGTGCTCTACGGTAAGAGGCGATGGCCTGCTTCTCGTTCAGCATGGGGTCGATGTTGAGGCTGCGCTTCATTGCGGTGGTATACATATCGAAGCGGTAGGCATTGCTGATGTTCACTCGGGCCATGAATCTGTTGATGGCCTCGAAGGTAACGATGGCTGCATCGAATGGCGACACATCACCCATCTCCCCCCAGGCCTCGAGCGTGTCATCGAGCTGCTCGAGCATGGCCTTCATTCGCATCGAGCGATTCAGGCTGTCATTCATCTGTCGTCCTTGAAAGCTGGCCCCGCTTGAAGGGGCAGGGCCACACCCTATACGGACAGGTTAAGCTCAGAAGGGAATGTCGTCGTCGAACGGGTCAGCACCCGGTGCCGTGTTGTCCGTGGCCGGCCTGGTCGTATCGTCCTTGCTACCACCACCACCACCACCGGCACCGTTGTTGTCGGACTTGCCACCCATCAGGCCGATGTCACCGTTGAAGCGCGGCACGACAGTCTCGGTGATGTACTTCGTCTCACCGTCCTTCTCGTAGTTGCGCGTGTTGACGTAACCCACGGCCCGAATCTTGTCACCCTTCTTGACGTAATCCTCGACCAGCTTGGCCAGGCGCGGGTCGAATACCACCACCCGATGCCAGCTCGTTTCCTGCACACGCTCACCATCTTTCTTCCAGAAGCGATTCGTCGCAATCGACAGGTTGGCAATCGGGTCGCCGCTGCCGGTGTAACGAATCTCGGGGTCACGGCCTACGTTGCCGATGATGATGTGCTGGTTAAAATCTCCACTCATTTGTCTATCTCCACTTGGCAGTTGATAAAAGAATTGTGATGAATCCAAATCCTTACAGGTGCTATGTCGGTGTCAGCCCACCGGGGGGAGCCCATCGAGGATTGGTTGGTTCGGACCGGAGAAGTACGGCGGTCGATGGATGTCATCACTACATCTTCACCCATCAGGTTTAGCTCCCCCTTACGATGACTCGGCCAGCCGCTCCTTCGTCTTGTTGATGACGACCTTGATGTCATTCATTTGGTTCGCATTGAATACCTCGAACCACGGGTAATACTCTGCGCGCAGTTGCTCGACCTCCTTCATATCCTTCGCTTCCTCGAGCTTGTCCATCAGCTCACGCGCTGCCTTGTTCGATGCAGCCAGCTCCTCCTTCTCGACCTCGGCGGTGCGCTGCTCAACGTACTTGTTGTCATCGAACTTGCCCAGGAACACATCGGAGTTAAAGCCCAGGTACGACAAGGCCTTGGTCAGTGCATCCGTTAATGCTTTCTTGAACGCCTCGTCCGGGTCGAATGGCTTGCCTTCCTTTGTCTGGAATCGGGAGCCACCGAACACCTCATAGTTACAACGAATCGTGGCCTCGGGATACATCCACCAGAACTCGACAAGCACCCACACACTGTTCATCAGCTCGCCGTGTTCCTTGATAGTCCAGCCCCATCGTTCACCGGCCGGTCCGAACACTTTGCTTGCTGTCATGAACTGACCATACGCATCGATGGCCGTGAACTTGCGAGCGCCCTGACTGACACGCTTGGTCAGCTTCGGGTCGGTCTTCGCTACCTTGTCCCAGATGTCATTAACTTCCACTACACATCTCCTTCAGATTGAATACGTTGGAACCAACCTCGCTTGACCATACGAACACAGCGTCACGCTCGGCCTTGTCGATGAGGGATTGATTCGCCATCGCTATGATATGCGCGGCTTCGAACATCTGCTTGGCTTGGCGCATCTTGTTGTACCGCCACGGTTCATTCGCGACAGGCGGTGGTGTCTCGGCTGCGACCCGATACTTGTGACCCATGCCCACCAGATACCGGAAGTGGAACAAGGCCTGGTCGGCTCGCAGGTTCTCGAGGTAGTCCTTGGCCTCGACGGTCATGGTGCGTTCTCGATGAGCCAGTCGCCGTACTGCTTGCAATGCTTGGACACAGCACAGTAGTCCTCGCAGCGGGGGTGACGACCTGGGCGTTCAACCATGGTGATGCCCTTCTTCGGGGTCACGCCATCGGCCAGCATGTGACCGTTCTCAGCGCACCAGTCATGCGCCTCGGTGAAGTTGTCGAGTACACGGAGTGCAGTCTTCCTGCCTTCCTTCATTACGGCTACCTTGCCTGGCTTGAACCAGGTGTCATCGTTGGTGCAGACCGGCTCCTTGTCGAAGTGCGCCGAGAGTCTGGCCTGAATGTACGCATCCATCGTGGCCGTATCCCAAACAGGAACGTCGATGATGACAACCTGCTTCTGTGGATACTCGGCACCTTTGCGCTTGGCCTCACCCTTCGACCAGTCACGGAGAATCATCACGACCTGCAGCGTCTCGGGCGGGATGTCACCGTTGGCCTCGAGGAGATAACGGTACAGGTTCAGCTGCGCTACTCGGCTTTCTCGAATACCGAAGATGACTTCCCATACCGAGGCAACCTTGTAGTCCTGGAGCAAGCCAGTCTCGAGGTCGATGATGGCCCTGTCCATCTGGCCACTGATGACGTAAGGGACGCCGGTATCCATGAGGGTGACGGTAGTGAACAGACGTTCTTCGTGCATGACCAGCTTGTTCTCTTCGTCGCTGGCCTTGGCCAAGATGTCGTGTACCGTCATGCCGAGCAGGGCATAGATGTTATCGGAAACATCCTCGGTCAGCTCGTCATCATGCTTGGCCGTGAGGAACCTGACCAGCGAGGAATCAATAAGACTGGTGACGCTGATGTCAGCATCGCCGGCACTGTACTCCTTGGCTGCAATCGTTGCGGCAATCGGGAGAGGCAGGCCGAGTTCATTGGTATATTTCAAGTTGAAATTCTCCTTGGTTTTGATTAAGGTGGGTGATACCGAATGATACCAGAGCCCCTTTAATCATGCGAGTGAACACTGATACAGCAGCACAGATTCTTGGCATTGCTCCCATCACCTTGAAGCGATGGAGAGCAGACGATAAAGGCCCAGCTTACTACCGTCGTGGTCGATTCATTGAGTACGATGTGAAAGACCTCGAGGCCTATGAAGAACGCATCGTTCCCAGTGAATCGGCAGCAGCTTAATGCCCAGGTCAGGACACCGCCGTACCTTTGGTGGCAACAAGTACAATGCCCGGCGCGTTGTCGTCGATGGCATCAAGTTCGATTCACAAGGTGAGGCGAACCGATACCAACAACTGCTGTTGCTTGAGAAAGCCGGAGAGATAACCGACCTCAAGCGGCAGCCGTTCTTTTACTTCGTCCATCCAGTGACGAAGAAGCACCTCGTCATCAAGTCCAAAGGCTACCCGAACGGGCGCAAGGTCAAGTACGTCGCAGACTTTAGCTACCGCACCGCCGATGGCCTGGTTGTTGAGGACTATAAGGGATTCGATACAGACGTTTCCCGTCTCAAGCGCGCCATGATGGAACTCTTTCATGGCATCACAGTGAGGATTGTTAAGTGAATGAAAAAAGAAAACACAAAGGTAGTACATCAGACCGAGGAACTCACACTCCTCACCTCAGAGGAATGGTTCACGAAAGATTGCAACGACCGGCATGAGCGTCGGCGCAAAGAGAAGGACGCCCGAGCCACCCGGCTTGACGAGAATTGGTGTCCACGTATCGAAGATTACGACTGGGCTGCAGAGCAGGGATACGACAAGCTCGTCAGCATCTCAATCGAAACCGAAAAGTTCATCGACTACTGGTGCGACAAGCCCGGTAAGGCAGGACGCAAACTTAGCTGGTGGAGAACCTGGCGCAACTGGATACGCAATGCAGTCCAGTGGAAACAGGAGCGTCAGCAGAAGCAGCGGCCAGCCTCATCAGAGTGGGATGAACTACACCGGGACGCAACTGAATAAGCTGGTTGCTCGATTGTTCATGCTGTTCCATGCCAACTACGGCCAGTTGTGGGGCGCGCAGTTCAAAGAGTCAGGCCAGATGACATTCGCCCGACGACAATGGGAGTCTGCTCTCGCCCCCTTTAATTCCGATGTGGTCAAGCAGGCCTATCATCAGGTTGTTCGTGAGCATGAGCGACCACCCACCCTGCCCTTGTTCGTAAAAATTTGTAAAGGGATGACAGCCCGCATCCCCGTACCTCTTGCATTGCCGCCTCGCTGCAGCCAGGAATTGGCACGAAAGGGTATCGAGAAGATGCGAGCTGCCATCAAACGAGCTGCCATCAAAGGCTAGGCCGCAACCTCCTCCTCGATGTCGGCGAGTACCACCGACACCTCGGAGTCGATGATGAGCAGGTGGTCAACGGCCTTCTGAGCCTTGGCCGCCGCTCTCATCACATTCTTGGTATCGGACTGGAGCAGCTCGAGCCAGCCACCGATGTACTCAACGTGCTGGAGTTTCTCAATCGGTACCTGGAACTGGGCGCAGAGGAACGTGGCACCCAGCTCGGCCACCAGCTCCTCGAAGGCGTACTCCTGACCGGGACCGAAGCCACCCTTCTTGAACCTGTCGAGCCTGGACTCATGGCCTGTCCAGTGCACCAGTTCGTGGAACGTGGTGGCGAGCAGCTCGTCTTCACTGTCGAACAGTGCAGCCGGTGGGATGTTGATGGTGTCGAAGGTCGGGTGATAGTGCGCCGATTCCGACACATGATTCTGCGTGGCCGGCATCCGGTTGATGAACTCCCACGCCCTGGCATGTACCAGGTCGAAGTCCGGTTCGGCTGCGGGCAAATAGTAATCGGTCGGCAGTCCCTCGAGCTGGTCGAAATTGAAGACCTTGTAGACCTTCGGAACCACGGCCTCGGCCTCGCGCTTCGTCACTGTCCGGTTGGTACTGGTATCGAAGTACATGCCCTCGGCAGTCCGGCGATACCGCTTCGGAATCCAGCTCACCCAGCGTACTACCGTGCTGGCCTTCTCACCCTTGCGAATCTGGATGTCGATGCCCAGCTCGGATGCGATGGTGTTCTTCTGCTTGAACGTGACCCAGTAGTGGGACGAATAGCCGCGGGCCATTGCCGCAATCCACAGCAATAGGGTGTTGATGCCGTGATAGGGACGCCGGGACAGGCCGTTGGTGGGCAGCTCGGGCATCACCCCTGTCTTCCAGGGCCGTACCCAGGGCGACCGGCCGGTTTTCTCTGCGGCCTGCAGTTGCATGATGATGGTGTTCGTAATCGAATCAAACAGATTCGGTTTGGTATTGATTTCAGGAACCATGATGTCCCCTCCTTTACAGGTTTAACTTCTTACAGGTTGAATGGAACAGGTGTTTCGTGATTCCACCTGTTGAATGAATCCATCGGCGTCCTCATCATCTTTGACAAACCAGTGACCGTTCCGTCCAGCAATCCCTCGAGCACGTCACCGTAGGTCACATCACCGGATATGTTGCCCGTATGAGTATTGGTCAGATTGTCGTGCCAGTTTTGAAGAGCCACCGCTTGGTCGGGTTCCATACCCCAGTGTTCAGGGTCGAATAGGTCATCGCCGATTTTATCGACACCGTTGTCGTTGTTGTCGAGCAGCTCGGCGAACAAAGAGGAATCACTGAAGTCATCGACCAGGACACCAGGCTCGAGCAGGCCCAGCCAATTATGCTCGGTCATAATCAGATACCCGATCGCACAGGCATGGCCGGTGGTGGTGTGGCAGTTGGACTCGTCATCCCATGAGCTGGGAACCTCGAGGCCAACGTACGAGCAGCCGCCACTGTCAGTCGCACCCAGCTTGTCATCGTTGTAGGCCTTGAGCAGCAGCTCGATTGTTTCTCTCAGCGTTTTCTTCATCAGCATTTCTCCCGTAGAATATGTTCCAGCAATAACTCACTGACTTAGACCGGCTTCCGTGCCGGTCTTTTTTTGTGGTCAGTACGAAGCGTAGATGGTGACGAGTTCACCCTCTTCCTGGGTCTTGTTCTCGGCCAGCTCAACGAAATCCACGAAGGCCTTGGCAACCGGGGGCAGCGCATCCTTACCCTGCTCCACCCATTCGGTCATGTGGTGCATGGCATAGGCCATCGCCTCATTGTCCGTCAGCTGCAGGGTGTCCGCAGACTGCTGAACATTCAACGCCTGGACGTTATCGAACAGCTTGTTCAGGACATTCGGCAAGTCTTCCATGCCACCCTCGTACAAGCCAGCTCGAGCATCTTCGTGATACACATGCGCCTCACGATACAGCGCAGCGAACACTGTCTCGGGAAGCCTGGCTCGCAAGTCAGCCCCGTCATACTGGTGTTCGTTGTTGCCGTCCTGAAAACATTCCGGCAGCAGAACGTTGGTGGCATACGGCCCACCGTGGTAGGCCTCACGCAGATAACCAACGTGGCCTGAGTGGGTGGAGAAGCCGGTGTACCTGGCCTTCTCTTCTTCTTCGGTCATGTCTGACCACGCCATATAAACATCGATACCCATAACATCCTCCTTAGAATTTGAGATTGTGCTTAATAAGAAATCTTGCAGTAACCAGGCATCCCTTCTCGAACATCACCACCTCTTGACCAGCGACTTCCTTCACCCATACAGACCTGCGCTTGCATGGAACTTCATGGTCGATGAACCGCAGCCGATACCCCTGAGCCTTGGCAAACCTGTCAGCAATTTCACGCATGAACGATGGCCCCTTTAGATTGGAGAAAGGGAGACAGCCCGGCACCCATCAGGATGCTCGCCTTGGGGGTCCGAGCATCAGGGGGGCGCAGTTCCTTCTGCTTGCTGGTGCTGACGGGGCCAGGCTGTCATTGAAAAGAGACAGACCTGACGACCGATGTGACCGGGCAACGATGGTGCTGCTGCCGGGGTGCATCGCCAGGCCTGCCGTCAAACTAGAATGGTACCTTCTTCTCAGCCGGCAGCAGGTCAGTGTGTCCACTCTTCTGCAACAGCTTGCGGTAGTCATCCATGTCCATATCTTTCGGAGCAATCAAGGTGTAGCTGTCATGCTTCTCGACCAGGTGCTCCTCGACAAAGGACTGAACACTGTAGGTATTCAGCGCAACCTCCGTCACCTCACCGTTCTTGGCCGACAAGATGATGCCATTGTCCGTGGCCGTGACCTCGATGCTCTCATCGGTACGGTACTCGAGCACTTCCTTCTTGCCATACAGCAGGCCATTGGCAGCAATATGTACGTACTCCCAGTTGGCACCGACACGGCAATACTCAGACTCTTTCGATAACCCTTCGGGCTTTTGCATATCTACTTTTCTCCTCATCAGTTGTTTGGCGAACATGCCATGAATCACAATATTCATCGGGACTGGACATCGTTGCTGCAATCTTGCCGGCCTCGAGCTCCAGCTCCTCGGCATCAGACCCAATACGGTAGGCCGTGTAGGTGTAATCGCTCCCGGTCTTGGATACCAGGTGCATATCGATTGCGAACAACTCTTTCATGTCAGCTCTCCTTCTCGAGATGGGCCGGGTCAGCAGTATCGGTGTTATCAAAAGCCGGAATCGTTATAGCAATCTCGGTGATGTGCTCAACGAATTCATGGCAAGGACAGAAGGCCATGTGACCTTGCTTATCACCAGCCAGGAACACACAGTTCACCGGCTTTTCCTTGAACACTTCGCCAACGTGCGGTACTTCTTCACGCTCGGTGCCTTTGAATTTAACGACGACCTTCATCAACAGGTCGCCCTCGAGGTCTTCGAATATGTCGCCTGCTCTCAAGCGACCGAAGTAGGTAGGTGTTCTCATGCTTCTACTGCCTCCCTTGTTCCACGGTGAAAGTTGCTGGCGCCCTCGGCTGTGAACATCGTCTTAACCGCAGCGTTCCATATCTCGTAGATGCGGGACTGGGCAACACCCTTGTCCATCATCACCTTCTCGAGATTGTGAATGCGCTTGCGCTCGTCGCTCCCGGCCCGGTACACCCGCGAGTCATCGGAGTAGGAGTACGCCACATCATGGGTGATGACACGGTGCCAGTAGATGTGCTCCAGGTGCGTGTTCAATTTGATTGTCGGTTCGTCCATCCACATATCGATTGCCCCTTTAAGTTAGTATCTTGTTGACCTTCTCGAGCGACTCGGCCAGCTGCTTTGTCTGGATGTAATCCATCTCGGCATCGGCCTCCTCGGGTGGGAACACCAGCTCGTCATCGTCCACTACACAGTGGGTTTCCTGAATCTCCCGAGCCAGGGTGAACAGTGCGGTGCTGGCCTTCGATACAACCAGGCTCATGTGCAGCACCTCGGATTCGGTAAGGGTCAGGCTCATGCCTCCTCCCTGATTCGGTTTGAAATCGTGGTGAGCAGGTCAGTCCTGCCCCAGATGGTGCGTATGTAACGGAACAACGCCTGCAATCTACGCTTGTCGGACACAGAGCGTGGGCCTGCGTAGGTGGTGATGGCTGGCGGTGCGGTCACTCGGTCAATGCGGTATGACATGGGCTCGGCCCCCTTTTGATTGGAGAAGTGGACACCCGCCGGCCCCACGCGCCTCGAGGTCGAGGAGCAAGCTCACCTCGTGACGGTGGAACGGGCGGGAGCCCTGAACAATCGCACCTCTGGTGCGTGTGTGAAGCGGTGTTCCCTCGGGGGAGCGCAGCGGACTCGAGGCAGTACATCGCACCTCTGGTGCGTGGTTCATGCTGTTCTCCTTGTACCGGGCGAAGCCCGCCTGGTCCGCGTGTGTATGCTGACCAAGCGGGTATTCGTCCCGGCCCGTGCGCCTAGCGCACACCTTCAGGACATTCATGGCGCACGTCCCGTGTCTCACACGGGCGTAGCCGGAATGACCTGCGCGAATACTCGCGCTCATTATCGAGGCCCGCCAGCGATGGGCATAAAGAGAGGGGGCCGAAGCCCCCTCCCGGTGCGGTTAAGCCTGGCCTTTGGCGAGACGTTCGCGCACCTCCTTGAGACGAACCATTGCGGCAGTCTCGCTCCGCTTCTCGGCGGCCTTCGGGTCTTCGGGAACGTACGGCGAGAACTTCACGTTCAGCGGGTCGTCGCCGACTTCGATGGCGAGCTGTGCTGCGGTGTCCTCGTAGTACTCGATGGCGGCTGTGAGCAGGGGTTCGATGTCAGCGCCGCGTGCTTCCAGAGACTCGAGCCTCTGTGCTGCCCGCTCAACATTGCGGTCATCGTCCTCGCCGCCCTTGTGGTACTTGGTCGCGTTCATCGCCCACTTGAGCGCCCGCTCCAGCTTACCGGCCTGGTCTTGCTTGGCACGGTGCATGGAGTTCGCGAGGCTGCGGGCAATCTCGGAAGCGAACATCGGGTCGAGGCTGTCGAGGAACGTCTTGAGTGCTGATACTTTCATGAGTTATCTCCTGATTTATTAATGGATGTAGTGGCGCAGGGATTCGATACGCTGTTCGACTGCTGCGCGCTGGCCGTCGTTCAGCTTGGGGTCGGAAGCGGCTAGTTGAAGCTGCTCCCACTCTTCGATGATTGCCATCGGGTCTGGCACGTCGAGGCCATCGTGTAGATGACCCCATTTCTGCCAGAGGTAGTCTGCTCTGTTCATGCTTTAGCTCCTCGGTTATGTGGGGAAGTACCCACGCTCGCGGTGCAGGGCGCTGATGGTTCTGTTGTCAACCCAACGCTTCACCGGGTTGACGGCAGGTTCTCAGTGACCTAGCCGGTCTTTTAGAGCTGGGTGCTTTCGCACATACGAGGGAGCTTGCGTGAACAGTGCAGACTTCCTCGCCAGCAGGGATGGTGCGTCATCTTCGATGGCCTACGTGCCTGAACCGATACGCAAATCATCAGAAGCGTGGGCGCAGCTGACAACTCCGCTTCCGAGCTCATTAGCTGAACAGGACATGGCGGAGCATCAACAGCGTGTCGAATACCTAGTGCGCCACTCTCCATTCATGAATCAGGTGATGACCATGAATGTCCAGCACCAAGGCGTTTCTCGTCGCCCGACACGATTCGCTTGCGAGGTTGTTCGCAACGACCCGAACTCGCGCCGTGCCAAGTGAGCCGGGACGGTTAGCCTGGACGCAGCGAGCTGGGCGATGAACCGGCCTTAGTACCCAAGCGGTGGCGTGGTCGGTGGACGCCATGTTAGAGCGGTCGCGCAGAGGGTCGGGGCTTTGGGAGCCCGGCGTGACTCGGTTCCCTGCTCTCAGCGTAGGAGCCATCGTGTACTGCGATGTCCCGCTCCAGAGCCAGAACGACAGCGACTTCGGCGACGATGAACGTGATGTTCTCCCCACGTGCTCCCGTGACCCGAGCCGAGAAGCGGTGCGTGACGCCCCCGCTGGTTCCGGCTCAAGGTGGTCGTGAACTCCACAACAGGACAGGCCAGCACCGGGTGGGGGATTCGGCCTCATCTGACCGGCCCAGCGCGTCTTACGGCAGACTAGGTGGTCTGTGAGGCCTGTGTGTGAGGACTTGCTAACCGGCCAGGCCAAGCCACATGCGGGCCTCTCCCCATAAAGAGAATCATCTTGACACCGCCATTGTTGATTGGCACTCTTTCCTTCCGTCCCGGTCATCAAGGATTCTCCTCACCTCATGTCCTTGCCAGCTCTCACTGACTCTACCTCCAGCTCCGTTATCGGTGCTGACCTCACCCCCAAGCAACGTGCGCTCGCAGAGCATCTTGTCTCCTCCAACGACACCGTGGCAGATGCGGCAGAAGCGACTGGCATCAGCCGGGGCTACGCTTACAAAACCGTTGCGCGAGAGGACTTTGCAAGGTATCTCCATGCAAGAGTCAGCGAGACATTCGGGGTAGCGTCTGGTCGTGCCTTGCACACGCTCCTCTCCCTGCTTGAAGCGGACAGTGAGGGGGTACGGCTACGAGCTGCCGCTGACATACTGGACAGGGCAGGCCACAAGCCGGTGGAGAAGAAGGCAGTAGCCCTGCGTGGCCATGTGACAGTGGACATAGCCTGGTAGCCACCCATCAACAGCGAATCGCGACAAGCGATTCAGGCAGACAAACCCTGCTCACAGGCACAGCGCGTCAGAGGAAGAGGCCTTCAAAAAAGGGCGCCATTTGGCTATTCGTAACTGCCACCCGCAATTTCTGTCTGGAAAAAATCTTGGGGCTGGCGCAATGGTCTGGTTATCCAGTAGGATTGGGCTCAAGACCTTTGGAGGTACGCTGAATGAAACTTTCGAACATGTACGTCCAGGACATCCTGGAAGATGGTGCCACGGGTTCCGTGGAGCTGACTGCAGCGGGTGATGTTGATGTCAGTGTTGCGGCGGCTGCTGGTTCACCGACTGGTGTGACCACGGTGTTGTCCAGGCGCAGGGCTGGTGAAACGGTGTACCGGCCGGTTGAGTCCTATGGTGGCATGCTTGAGCGGTATGTTCGTGCTGCCGGCACATGGCAATGGAAGCTCGATGTGACGGCCAATGGGAGTGGAGCTGGCATTGATGTCCTGATTGAGCTGGGCTGGAAGAACCCGTAATGCTTTCCAGTGGGCCTGGTCAGTGGGTGAGTCACCAGCCGGTATCAGCTCCCGCGCTGGTTGAGGCCAATGCCTGCCTGGCGACGATGTTCCCGCAGGTTGATGAGAACGAAAAGGATTTGTTCTGTCAGCCCCGTTTCGACACCTCGATGTTTCCGTCTTCGCCTTTTTACTGGAAGGGTTATCATTCAGGCCTGCGGTACGCTGGTTACATGGGCCACAATCCCAGTCATGGCATTGCGATGGGTTCTCTCGCTACGCCTGAATGGGGTACTACGGGTGCTATGAGGACGCTTTCCGGCGACCCGGTACTTCGCTTCAATGGTGCGACTCATGTGCTTGAGTCCTACAATGGTGCTGCACCTGGTGCTCCTGCACCTGTCATAGCATCGCCAGGCCTTATACCAACTGATGGTGGCTACAGCGTTTGGTGCATGTTGTCCTTTCATGAGCTGCCAAGCGTTTCCGGCTACACGAATTACGTCATGGAATTTCGTGATGCTTCTTCCAACCTTGCGCTCCAGCTCTACACGACGAACACCACCGATTCGTTGAAGTTCACTGGATTTGACGTTGGTGGTGGCAGCATCGGTGCGAATGTTCATGGAACTATCAGCCTTGACACCTGGTACCTGGCTGTTTTCGTTGGCGAAGATGATGGCTATACGATTTATGGATTCACCGAGGGACAGGAAACACATACCCTTACTGGTTCCAGAACGCAGCCCAGTGGCAATCTTCGTGCGGGTGATGGTCAGGCTTATCTCGGAGCCAGAGGCCTTCCGAATAATTTTGCCCATGTGGACATTGGTGGCTTTGGCTGGATTGACCGTACCTTGTCGCTGGATGAAATCCATGACATCTGGCGAGCCTTGTCCAGTTCGCTTGGAGTTTCCTGATGGCCAAGGACATCGACACCT